>Ga0208192_1000125_pt1 | contig 83046 bp, 65 predicted proteins | sample June2015DPH_13_1_2_FD_184711 | JGI IMG/M metagenome (GOLD analysis project Ga0208192, IMG submission 184711) | Peatland microbial communities from SPRUCE experiment site at the Marcell Experimental Forest, Minnesota, USA - June2015DPH_13_150... | ecosystem: Environmental > Terrestrial > Soil >... | reverse complement strand
GGGATAACGTGAACCTGGCGATCGAGCTGATCACGCCGATTGCGATGGAGAAAGGCCTGCGCTTCGCCATCCGCGAGGGCGGGCACACCGTCGGCGCCGGCACCGTTACCGAAATCATGCAGTAAGGGCAGTCCGCAGTCGACAGTCAGCGGTCGGCGGAACACAAGCTGAACGCCAAAGGCTCGGAGAGCGATGCGAGAAATCATTACGTTGCAGTGCGGTGAATGCAAGAACCGCAACTACACGTCGACGAAGAACAAGAAGAAGAATCAGGACCGGCTGGAGATCAAGAAATTCTGCCCCACGTGCCGGCACCATACGGTCCATAAAGAAGTAAAGTGACGAGTGAAGAGTGAAGAGTGACGAGCGGGAAGAACGCGGGTTTGGCTTGTCACATGTCACTGGCCACTTGTCACTGGTTTTAGAGGGGCGTCAGATTAACGGCTAATCTGCCGGTCTCCAAAACCGGTCATGGGGGTTCAAATCCCTCCGCCCCTGCCAAAAGGCAGTAGGCAGGACAAAAGCAGAGGCCCTGACGAACGGCGCTGGTGGATAGCACGAGGCCAAGGGGAAAGAAGAAGGAAGCGCATGGGTGACGAAGTCAGTATCCAGAAGAACTGGTGGCAGCAGTTCCGGCACTACTTTTCCGACGTGCGCGTCGAGATGAAGCGCGTGACCTGGCCGGGGAAGCAGGAGATTTACGGCACCACGGTCATGGTGATTTTGACCACGTTTCTTTTCGGAATCTATTTTTGGATTTGCGATCAGGGTTTTTCGCGCGCCGTATCGAGCGTGCTGAAGTTTTTCCTGCATCGCGGCTGACGCAAAATTCTGAGGAGCTGGGTGAGAGTTTGACCGAACAAGATCTCAACACTAGACAAACGAGCATAGCTAAGACCTGGTACATCCTTCATACCTATTCCGGCTTTGAGAAGAAGGTTGCGGAGACCCTCAAGAGCCGGATTGACGCAGAAGGGCTCACGGAGCAGTTTGGGGAGATTATGGTACCCACGGAAGACGTCATTGAAATGCGTCAAGGGAAGAAGGTTGTCACCCCCAAACTGTTCTACCCGGGCTACGTGCTCGTCGAGATGGAAATGAACGACAACACCTGGCACTTGGTGCGCTCCACGCCGCGGGTCACGGGTTTTGTAGGGTCCGGGCAGCGGCCCAGCCCCCTGACACCCGAGGAGGTTGACCGGATTGTTCACCGCGTGGAAGTGGCTGCTGAACATCCCAAGCCCAAACTGAAGTTTGATCGCGACGAGAACGTCAAGATTACGGAAGGCCCGTTCAAGGACTTCAACGGTGTGGTGGACGAGATCAACGAAGACCGCTCCACTTTGCGCGTGATGGTGACGATCTTTGGGCGCCAGACGCCCGTGGAGTTGGATTTCTACCAGGTGGAAAAGATCTGATCGTGCGGGCAGAAAGGAACTGGGGCGCTGCCTAGACAAGCTCCGCCGCAACGCGGCAGGTAAAGGTTAAGGGTTATGGCCAAACGAATCACAGCAATGGTGAAGCTTCAGATTCCTGCGGGGAAGGCGACTCCCGCGCCGCCTGTGGGGCCGGCTTTAGGCCAGCACGGCGTGAACATCATGGACTTCTGCAAAGCCTTCAACGCCAAGACCTCCGCGAAGGACCAGGAAGGCTTGATCATTCCCGTGGTGATCACGGTTTTTCACGACCGAAGTTTCACCTTTGTGACCAAGACGCCTCCGGCCTCGGTGCTCTTGAAGCGCGCCGCAGGAATCGCCAAGGGGTCCGGTGAACCCAATCGCAACAAGGTTGGAAAAGTTACGGTAAAGCAGGTGGAGGAAATCGCCAAGCTGAAGTTGCCGGATCTGAATGCACGAGATTTGGCGGCGGCGGTTTTGACGGTGAAAGGGACGGCGCGAAGTATGGGAATCGAAGTCGTCTCTTAGACCGAAACTCGAAACTGGAAACTCGAAATGCCAGAGCGACCAAATTCGACTTTCGAGTTCCGACGCGGAGTAATTTGGAATGGCCAAAGAGGGGAAGAAATACCAGGCATCCACCAAACTGGTTGACAAGCCCACTTACACATTGGTGGAAGCCATGCCGTTGGTCAAGAAGGCGGCGTTCGCGAAGTTTGACGAGACCGTCGAAGTCGCCATGCGCCTGGGGGTTGATCCCAAACATGCAGACCAGATGGTGCGCGGAACGGTGGTTCTGCCTCACGGGTTGGGGAAGTCCAAGCGCGTGATTGTGATCGCTTCCGGCGATAAGGTTCGGGAGGGCCGCGAGGCGGGCGCCGACGAGGTCGGTGGTGACGACCTGGTGCAGAGAATCCAGGGCGGTTGGATGGAGTTTGATGCCGTCGTCGCCACTCCCGACATGATGAAGTCGGTCGGCAGGCTGGGCAAGGTGCTGGGGCCACGCGGGCTGATGCCGAACCCGAAGACGGGAACCGTCACGGTGGACGTGGCGCGGGCCGTGAAAGAAGTGAAGGCCGGCAAGGTGGAATTCCGTGTGGACAAGACAGGTATCATCCACTGCCCGGTGGGCAAGGTCTCCTTTGACGCTGGGAAGCTGGCGGATAACGCCGGCGCGCTGATTTCCAGCGTCCTGAAAGCCAAGCCGGCCTCGGCCAAGGGGCGGTACGTCCGAAGCATTGTGATTTCGTCCACCATGGGACCGGGGGTTCCGATTGATCTGGCTTCGGTGGAGGCTGCCTAAGGGAGTGCTAAACGTCAGCGAGGAGTGCGCATGGATCGGGAAGAAAAGAAGAAACAAGCAGAATTGCTCCACGAGGAGCTGAAGAAGGCGCGTGGCATCATCCTTTCGGGGTTCCAGGGGATTACGGTGGCCCAGGATTTTGAGCTGCGCAAGAAAGTCGCCGGGGCGGGTGCGAAGTACAAGGTGGTGAAGAACAGCCTGATCGAGCGCGCGGCCCAGGGGACCGCCGTCGAGCCGATTACGGGGAAACTCGCGGGAACGACCTCCGTCGCGCTGACCGACACCGACCCCGTGGCGCTTGCCAAAGCCTTGACGGAATACGCCAAGGCCAATCCGGTCCTGAGTTTCAAATCGGGCGTGGTGGAAGGAACGGTCGTTTCCCTGAGGGATTTGACCGCACTCGCCACTCTTCCTTCCAAGGAACAACTGTTCTCGAAGGTTCTTTTCTTGATCAATTCACCCGCCCAGCGCGTGGCATCGACACTCTCGGGAGTGGCTCGGAATCTCGCTTTCATCATTCAGCAGGCAGTGAAGGAAAAGAAATTCCAGGAGGCGCCCGGCAACTAGCCGGTCATGGCACAGGATCGTTCAGTGAGCCTTTAGCTAAGCTGGATTACTGAGGAGGAAAACCAAGCATGTCGGAACGGGTTGAGAAAATCGTCGAGGAAATCAAAGGTTTGTCTCTGCTGGAAGCCGCAGACCTTGTCAAGCGGCTCGAAGAAGTGCTGGGCGTGTCCGCGGCAGCGGCTGCTCCCGTGGTCGTAGCAGGAGCGGGCGCGGCAGCCGGAGCCGCAGCGGGCGCAGCTCCCGCCGAGGAGCAAACGGAGTTCACGGTCGTACTGACCGCCGTGGGAGCCAACAAGATCAACGTCATCAAGGCGGTCCGCGAAGTCACCAGCCTCGGGCTGAAGGAAGCCAAGGACTTGGTGGATGGCGCCCCCAAGCCCATCAAAGAAGCTATCTCCAAGGAAGAGGCGGAGAACATCCGGAAGAAGTTCACCGAAGCTGGCGCTACTGTAGAAGTTAAGTAACCGTCCTCCCGCCAGGTCGCAGGGAAGCGGCCGGAATGGCTACCGCGCTTCCCTGGGCGGCGCGCCTGGTGGCAAGGCCCTCACTCGCAAGTGGCACGGATGATCCCATGGACTGCTGGGCCATCGGGAAGACCAGGTTGCATCCTCAAGGGCTAAGTGTGCATCCAAATTAACAAGGGTTCTGTGTCACCATCGTCCGAAAGATTGCTGAAACTTCAAGCAAGGAGCAAAAGGAATGCCTAACGGCGGGAATGGCGCTGCGCGTCAACGCATTAATTTCTCCAAGATTCCGACCGTCATCAAGATCCCTAATCTGATTGAAGTCCAGCGGCGCTCGTATGAACGCTTCCTCCAGATGAACCTCTTGCCGTCGGAGCGGGAGGATGTGGGTCTGCAAGCGGTATTCAACTCCGTTTTTCCTATCACCGACTTCCGCGGCATCGCGCAACTGGACTTCGTGGATTACTCCATCGGCAACTGGGAGTGCAAGTGCGGAAGCCTGAAGGGGCTACACCACTTGCGCAGCACCTGCAAGAACTGCGGGCACACGGTCATCACCGATCCTTTCAAGGTGGGCGACGTTCTCTGTACGAAATGCGGGACGTTCAACAAGAATGTGGTGACGTTCTGCAACAAGTGCGGCGACCCGGTGGCGCTCCAGTTGAAATACGACGTGACGGAGTGCCAGGAGCGCGGCATGACTTTTGCGGCGCCACTCAAAGTCACCATCCGTCTCACTCTCTACGACAAGGACAGCGATACCGGCCACAAAAGCATCCGCGACATCAAGGAGCAGGAAGTTTACTTCGGAGAAATTCCCCTGATGACGGAGAACGGCACGTTCATCATCAACGGCACCGAACGCGTTATCGTCAGCCAACTTCACCGCTCCCCGGGAGTCTTCTTCGAGTCGAATTCCCAGAAGACTTACTTCCTCGGGAAGATCATCCCTTACCGCGGCTCGTGGGTGGAGTTCGAATACGACACGAAGAACCTCCTGTATGTGCGAATTGACCGGAAACGCAAGTTCCTGGCCACGATTTTCCTGCGGGCGCTGGGACTGAAGAACGAGTCCGAAATCCTCAAGGCCTTCTACCAGGTTGAGAACCTCTCGATCAAGGACCGCAAGCTCTTCTGGGAGGTCTCGGAGGGATTGGTCAACAACAAGATCTCCAAGGACATTGAGCATCCACGGACGCATGAAACGCTCGTGCACGCCGGCAAGAAAATTACGCCGGCGCTCTTCCGGGAAATCCAGAAGGCGCGGGTTACGCACGTGGAAGTGGCTGCGCATGATCTGGAGGGGGCTTTCGCCGCCGCCGACGTTGTCGACCCCGCCACGGGCGAGGTTTTGCTCGAATCCAACAACGAAATCACCTCCAGCGTCCTGAATTCCGTCCTGGAGGCAGGGATTCAGGGGCTGATAGTGTTCTTCCCGGAACGTGACGATGCGGGCGTGGTCATCAGCCAGACTTTGCGGCGCGACACCCTGAAGACATCTCAGGAAGCGTTGATTGAAATGTATCGCAAGATGCGCCCGGGTGACCCGCCCACGCTCGATACCGCGACCTCTCTGTTCAACGGTATGTTCTTTGATCCGCGGAAGTACGATTTCTCCCGCGTCGGCAGGTTGAAATTCAACATCAAACTCGGTTACTACACCAAGCTCAAGAACCGCCTGGACGACAAGGCCAGCGAATTTGAGACCGAAGACGCCAGGAACTTGCCGCGCGCTAATTTCTACGTGGTAGTGGACGACGAGAAGATGTTCGTTGGAAAGCGGGAAGGGAACATCTGTTCGGAGGTCGTGCGCGCCTGCGAAGGCACGCTGGCCACGGATCACTCGGAACACTCGCCGGTGCAGTTGCCACTCGACAAGCGGACGCTCGAGCCGGAGGATTTCTATGCGGCCATCCGCTACCTGTTGGACCTCCGCAAGAACCCCGGCGGAACTTTTTCCGTCGATGACATCGACCATCTGGGGAATCGCCGCGTTCGCGCTGTCGGCGAATTGCTCGAGAACCAGTTCCGCCTGGGGCTGGTGCGCATGGAGCGGGCGATTAAAGAGAAGATGTCGGTTTACCAGGAGATGTCCACCGCCATGCCGCATGATCTCATTAATGCCAAGCCGGTCATGGCGGCGATCCGTGAATTCTTCGGTTCCTCACAACTCTCCCAGTTCATGGACCAGACAAACCCGCTCTCCGAGATTACACATAAGCGGCGTCTCTCTGCGCTCGGACCCGGGGGACTTTCCCGTGAGCGCGCGGGCTTCGAAGTGCGCGACGTTCACCCCACCCACTACGGCCGCATCTGCCCTATCGAAACCCCGGAAGGTCCGAACATCGGCTTGATTTCTTCCCTTTCCTGCTACGCGCAGATCAACGAGTACGGGTTCATCGAAAGCCCGTATCGCAAAGTTCGCGGCGGTCGCGTCGTCGATTACGTCACCGTCACGCACGGCGGCGACGGTGCGTGGAAAGTGGGCGAACACGTCGAATTGAGCCAGGTGGAGAAAGCCAACGAGGAACTTCGCGAAAAGAAACGCAAGCTGGTGGAGTGCGAGCCTTACGCGTTCTACCAGTCGGCGTGGGAAGAGGACCAGTACGTGATTGCGCAGGCCAACGTGGCCATCGACGAAAAGGGGCGCATCGTTCACGAACTGGTCAATGCGCGCCAGGCCGGCAACTTCGTGCTCAAGCGGCGCGATGAGATTGATTACATCGACGTCAGCCCGAAACAACTGGTCAGTGTAGCGGCTTCATTGATCCCCTTCCTGGAAAACGACGACGCCAACCGTGCGCTGATGGGTTCCAACATGCAACGGCAGTCGGTCCCCTTGCTGCGCGCCCAGGCGCCCTTGGTGGGTACGGGGATGGAAGAAGTCACGGCTCGCGATTCGGGCGCGGTGGTGATCTGCCGCCGCAACGGCGTGGTCGACAGCGTGGATAGCGAGCGCATCATCGTGCGCGTCGAGGGTGACGGCCACAGCGGGCAGCTCTCCCGCGAAGTGGGCGCCGACATCTACCAGCTCATCAAGTTCCGCCGCTCCAACCAGAACACCTGCATCAACCAGAAACCCGTGGTCTTCAAGGGCCAGCGGGTTCATGCCGGCCAGGTTCTGGCTGACGGCCCCTGCACGGACCGAGGGGAGCTGGCCCTGGGCCGCAACGTGCTGGTAGGCTTCATGCCCTGGCGCGGCTACAACTTTGAAGACGCCATCCTGGTCAGCGAAAAACTGGTGAAGGAGGATTCTTACACCTCGATCCACATCGAGGAATTCGAGATCGAATCCCGCGACACCAAGCTCGGACCCGAGGAAATCACGCGTGACATCCCGAACGTCTCGGAATCTCTGCTGAAAGACCTGGATGAAAGCGGCGTCATCCGCATCGGCGCGTACGTGAAGCCGGGCGACATCCTGGTGGGGAAGGTCACGCCCAAGGGCGAGACGCAGCTCACGCCCGAAGAGAAACTCCTGCGGGCCATCTTCGGCGAGAAGGCCGGGGACGTTCGGGACGCTTCACTCACTTGCCCTCCCGGCATTGAAGGAATCGTGGTCGATGTGAAGATCTTCTCCCGCAAGGGGACGGAGAAAGATGAGCGCGCGAAGACCATTGAGGGCTCGCAGGTGGCCCGCTTGGAGAAGAACCTGAACGACGAAATCCGCATTCTCCAGGACGAGCGCTTGAAGCGCCTCTGCGCGTTGCTGGAAGACGAGGAGCTCTTGGCGGACCTGCACGACGAGAAGACCAACAAACGGCTGGTCACCAAGGGGACCAAGCTCACTCGTGAGGTGTTGGCGCGGATCTCGGCGCGCAACCTCAAACGCATGAGGATCGCCAAGAAGGATCCCACCCTCATCGAGAAAATCGATGAGATCGAGGAGATGACTTCGCGGCAGATCGACATCCTGCGCAAGATTACCGACGAGAAGATCCAGAAGTTGAAGAAGGGCGATGAGCTTCCTCCGGGAGTCATCAAGCTCGTCAAAGTCTATATCGCCATGAAGCGCAAGCTCTCTGTCGGCGATAAGATGGCAGGTCGGCACGGAAACAAGGGCGTCATCGCGCGCATCCTGCCTGAAGAAGACATGCCTTACATGCCGGATGGGACTCCGGTGGAAGTCGTGCTCAATCCCCTGGGCGTCCCTTCGCGAATGAACGTGGGACAAATTCTGGAGACGCACCTCGGCTGGGCCGCCCGGGAACTGGGAAACAAAATCCGCCAGCTCTTTACCGTTGAGGCCCGCGCGGAACTGCTTCGCAAGGAACTCAAAGGTCTCTTCCGCAACAGCGCCATGGCGGGAGCCCTCGATGATCTGGATGACGAACACGTTCTCGACTATGCCCGCTCGCTGACGGAGGGAATCCCCTTCTCCACGCCGGTGTTCGACGGCGCGACAGAACGGGAAATCAAGGACTACCTGGAAAAAGCGGGTCTGCCGCTTTCGGGCAAAATCAATCTTTACGACGGAATGACGGGCGAAGCGTTTGAACAGCAGGTAACGGTCGGCTACATTTACATGCTCAAGCTCTCCCATTTGGTGGATGACAAGATCCACGCTCGCTCGATTGGTCCTTACTCTCTGATCACACAGCAACCGCTCGGAGGTAAGGCTCAGTTCGGGGGCCAGCGGTTCGGAGAAATGGAAGTCTGGGCCCTGGAAGCTTACGGCGCGGCGTACATCCTGCAAGAGCTCCTCACGGCGAAATCCGACGACGTTTACGGCCGCGCGAAGATCTACGAAGCCATCGTCAAAGGCGAGGCCGCGATCGAACCCGGCGTGCCGGAGTCGTTCAACGTGCTGGTGCGGGAGCTGCAAAGCCTCTGCCTCGACGTGGAACTGATCAAGAAGCCCAAGGAACAGGTCGCGCCCGTGGGCGCTGAGTAGCGCAGCGGGTTGCCGCCGGGCTTTGGTCTCGCCGCTCGACGCGCAGACTTCCCGGTGGCGCAGCGTTCGTAAATCTCTTCTCTCCTTCAAAGGAGGAAAACCTTGTTTCGCAGCAGCCCTTATGATCGAGTGAGTCTGATTGGTGAGTTCGACGCGATTCGCATTAGCCTGGCGTCGCCGGAAAAAATCCGGTCCTGGTCCCACGGCGAAGTGACGAAGCCGGAGACCATCAATTACCGGACCTTCAAGCCGGAGCGTGACGGCCTGTTCTGCGCGCGCATCTTTGGGCCAGTCACCGACTGGGAATGCTTGTGCGGCAAGTACAAGCGCATGAAGCATCGCGGCGTGATCTGCGACAAGTGCGGCGTCGAGGTGACGCTTTCCAAGGTTCGCCGCGAGCGCATGGGGCATATTGAGCTGGCCTCCCCTTGCTCGCATGTCTGGTTCTTCAAGGGCCTCCCCAGCCGCATCGGCCACCTGCTGGATATCTCGCTCCGGGATCTCGAGCGTATCCTGTACTTCGAGAGCTACGTGGTCGTCGATCCGGGGGAAGCTCCCCTCAAAGAAAGGGAGTTGCTGACGGAAGAACGCTACCGGCAGCTTCAGCAGGAATTCCCCGGGAAATTCCGCGCCGGGATGGGAGCGGAATCTATTAAAGAGCTCTTGAAGCAGATCGATGTTGAGGTCCTTGCGGAAGACCTGCGCGAAAAGATGAAGAATGACCCCTCACAACAGAAGCGGGTCAAGTACGCCAAGCGGCTGAAGGTGGTCGAGGCGTTTCGGAAGTCGGGGAACAAACCGGAGTGGATGATTCTGGACGTCATCCCGGTGATTCCACCGGAACTGCGGCCCCTGGTTCCTCTGGACGGCGGCCGTTTTGCGACCTCCGATCTGAACGACCTCTATCGGCGCGTCATCAATCGGAACAACCGGCTCAAGAAGCTGATCGAGCTCCACGCTCCTGACGTGATCGTCCGCAACGAAAAACGCATGCTGCAGGAAGCGGTGGATGCCCTATTTGACAACGGCCGCCGGGGCCGGGTGTTGCGGGGGGCCAACAACCGCCCGCTCAAGTCCCTCTCCGATACGCTCAAAGGCAAGCAGGGACGCTTCCGCCAGAACCTCCTCGGGAAACGGGTGGATTACTCCGGGCGTTCGGTGATTGTCGTGGGGCCCGAGCAGAAACTGCATCAATGCGGCCTGCCCAAGAAGATGGCTTTGGAACTTTTCAAGCCCTTCATCTATCACCGGCTCGAGCAGGAGGGCCACTGCTCGACGATCAAGGCCGCGAAAGAGATGGTGGAACGCCAGGAATCGGTGGTCTGGGACATTCTCGAAGAAGTCATCAAGGACCACCCGGTGCTGCTGAACCGCGCGCCCACCTTGCACCGATTGGGCATCCAGGCCTTCGAGCCGGTGCTCGTGGAAGGCAAGGCCATCAAGATTCACCCCCTGGTCTGCACGGCGTTCAATGCCGATTTCGACGGGGACCAAATGGCGGTGCACATCCCGCTTTCGCCCGAAGCCCAAATCGAGGCTTCGGTTCTGATGCTGTCGTCGCACAACATTCTCTCGCCGGCCAACGGCCAGCCTCTCGCGGTTCCCACCCAGGACATCGTCCTGGGCGTTTATTACCTGACGAAGGAGAAACGTGGGGCCAAAGGCGATGGTCGAGCCTTCGCGAATTCGGAAGAGGTTCTGCTGGCTCTGGAGGCGGGCGAGGTTGAAACGCTGACCCCGATTCGTTTGCGCTACACCGGGCGCGTCATCGACCTGACCACGGCCTACGATGATCAGGACGTGCTGCACACGGAGCCCCTCACGGTCAAGAACCAGTTTGTCAACACCACCGTGGGCCGGGTGATTTTCAATGACCACTTGCCCAAGGAGATGCCGTACGTCAACGGCTTGCTCCGGAAGAAAGGTCTGGGCGCGCTGGTGAACTACTGCTACTTGCGCTTTGGCCTCGATACCACGGTCCCGATGTTGGACGAGATTAAGACCCTGGGCTTCCTGTACGCGACTAAGGCAGGCATCTCGATTGGAATTGATGACCTCGTGGTGCCCCTCAGCAAGGCCGCCTTGGTCAATGCGGCTGAGAAGGAAGTGATCGAAGTTGAAAAGCAGTACCAGGAAGGAGCCATCACCCACGGTGAACGCTACAACAAGGTGATCGCGATTTGGTCGAACGTGACCGACCGCGTGGCGGACGAGATGTTCCAGACCATGGAGACTCAGGACACCTCCGGCCAGCTCAATCCCATTTTCATCATGGCCGATTCCGGCGCGCGCGGATCGAAGCAGCAAATCCGCCAGCTCTCTGGCATGCGCGGTCTGATGGCAAAGCCTTCCGGTGAGATCATCGAAACGCCCATTACCGCGAATTTCCGCGAGGGCTTGAACGTGCTGCAATACTTCATCTCGACCCACGGCGCGCGCAAGGGCTTGGCGGATACCGCTCTCAAGACTGCAGACTCTGGGTATCTGACCCGCCGCTTGGTGGACGTGGCGCAAGATGTAATCATTTCCGAGTTTGACTGCGGCACGCTGGACGGGATCTATGTGGAGCCGATCGTGGAAGCGGGCGAAGTGGTGGAACCGCTCCGCGACCGCATTGTGGGCCGGGTATCACTCGAGCAGATCAAAGACTACGAAAGCAACGTGATCGTGGACGTGAACCAGGAGATTAACGAGGACTTGGCGGCGGCCATTCAGGCGGCCGGCATCGAGCGCGTGAAGATTCGTTCCGTGCTGACCTGCGAGTCCCGGCGCGGAGTTTGCGTGCGCTGCTACGGACGCAATCTTGCCACCGGCCGCGTTGTGGAAATGGGCGAGGCCGTGGGCGTGATTGCAGCTCAGTCCATCGGCGAGCCTGGCACGCAGCTCACCATGCGGACCTTCCACATCGGCGGCACGGCCAGCCGTATCACCGAGCAGAGCACTCTGGAGGCAAAGAACAACGGCTTCTTGAAGTTCCACAACGTGCAGACCGTGACGAACCGCGAAGGCGCCCACGTGGTGATGAATCGCAACGGTGCGGTGGTCATCGTAGACGACAAGGGCCGCGAGCGCGAACGGTACTCGGTGGTGTACGGCGCGAGAATCAAGGCGGCCGACGGGTCTCCGGTGAAGGTCGGAGACGTTGTTGTCGAATGGGATCCGTACACTTTCTCGATCCTGACCGAAGTGAACGGCACGGTCCAGTTCAAAGACCTGGAGGCCGGCGTCACGTTGCAGGAGCAGGTCGATGAGGTGACCGGCTTGTCGCAGTGGGTGGTGAAGGAGGCGCCGGATGAGAAGAACCAGCCGCAGATCGTCATCCGCAACGAAAAGAAGGGGACGAAGAAGTACCTGATGCCCTCCCGCGCCCACCTGATGGTTCAGGATGGCGATGAAGTGAGCCCTGGCGACGTGCTGGCAAAGATCCCGCGTGAAACCACCAAGACCAAGGACATCACGGGTGGTCTGCCGCGCGTGGTCGAGCTCTTTGAAGCGCGCAAGCCGCACGAGCCCGCGGTGATTACGGAAATCGACGGCATCGTGCGGTACGCCGACGTGGCCAAAGGCCAGCGCAAGATTCTGGTGGTTCCCGACAAGGGTGAAACCAAAGAATACTTGCTGCCGCGCGGCGTGCACGTCTCCGTGCAGGAAGGCGAGCGAGTCCGCGCCGGCGAGCCGCTCATGGATGGCCCGCGTAACCCGCACGATATCCTGGCGGTCCTCGGGGAAAAGGAACTGGAGAAGTATCTCGTCGATGAAATCCAGGAAGTCTACCGGCTGCAAGGCGTCAATATCAACGACAAACACATCGAAGTTATCGTGCGGCAGATGATGCGTTGGGTGAAAGTTGAAGAAGTGGGAGACACCGAATTCCTGCTCGACGAGCAGATCGACAAGTTCAAATTCCGCGAGGAGAACGAGCGCACCAAGGTGAAAAGTGGAAAGGCCGCCACCGGCCGGCCTTTGCTGCTGGGAATTACCAAAGCATCGCTGGCCACCGATTCCTTCATCTCGGCCGCGTCGTTCCAGGAGACCACGCGCGTGCTCACGGAAGCCTCCATCCGCGGGGCGGTGGACCACCTGCGGGGCCTGAAGGAAAACGTCATCATGGGCCGCTTGATTCCGGCGGGCACGGGCCTGGAATACTACCGGAACTTCAAGCTGCTCACGGAAGTCGAGCGGGCCGAGCCGGAGGCCGCACCCGTCACTGCCGCCAGCACGGAGCAGCCCATCCCTGCGGCCCCGGGCGTGAGCGCAGAGCTGGCCGACGAGGACGAGGCGAGAACACAGTAAAGGAAGCTGTCAGCGTTCAGCGATCAGCCGTCAGCTTTCAGCAAAAACGGGTTTGTTTTTCCGTTCAAGCTGATAGCTGACCGCTGAGAGCTCGTTATGCTTTTCAACTGCTGGAAATGCGGCGTGAAGATTGAACACCCCTCCGGGAGCCGCGTGCTTCGCGCCGACACCTGCCCCCAGTGCGATTCCGACCTGCATTGTTGCCGCAATTGCCAATTCTACGACCCCGGCAAACACAACCAGTGCGCGGAAACCCAGGCCGAGTGGATCGGCGATAAGGGAGCCGCGAACTACTGCGATTACTTCCAACCCAACCCGGTTTTGCTCGCCAGCGGCCAGTACCCCGGCTCCAAAGTCGACAACGCTAAGAAGAGATTCGACTCACTCTTTAAAGTTTGACGAAGCGGTGTTGAACCCCGGCGCCGCGCAAGAAGACCGGGCGACATGGATCACCTTCGGCGCTGAGAGCGCGCACGAAGTCCGATCCCTTGTTCAGGATTTGACCTGGGGGCGCGGGTGCCTCACCCGCTTGAGCGTGGCAGCGACCGCCGTGACGGGCGATGGGGCGCTGTTCAATGTTGAATCTTGAATCCGAGTTCTGGCCCTTGCCACCCGGCGTTTTCTACCCGAAGGGCTCAGGATCATGCCCTTGGAATATTCTTCCGCAAACTGTTAGACTTTCTGCCGATGACTTGTCTGGGACGGTTTTCCACAGACTGTTAGACTTGCTGCGACCGTAGATTCAAGATTCCAGATTCAAGGGGCCCGGATTGCGACACGAGCGGTTTGAGCAGCTTCCCGTGTGGCAGGCCAGCATCGAACTCGCCGTGCAGACTTATGCGACGACTTCGAAACCCCCGTTCAGAAGCCAGCGTAGTCTTCGCGACCAGATTGAGCGCGCAGCCGTATCCGTCTCCAACAACATTGCGGAAGGGTTTGAAAGAGGCACAAATCAAGAGCTCCATACGTTTCTCTATATTTCTCGCGGGTCGGCCGGCGAAGTGCGCTCCATGCTCTGCCTGCTGGAACGGTTGCCCGGTTTCCGCGATCTGGAATCTGAGATCTTGAATTTGAAATCCCAGGCAGAGAGCATTTCAAAGCAACTGGGCGCCTGGATTCGGTCTTTGCAGGATTCGGGAATGAAGGGCCAGCGCTACGTGACCGAGAAAACGCGCCGGGTGACCGAAGCCCGCCACGAGCGCGAGGAGTTCCTGAGAAAACTGGAGCAGATTCGGAAGGGGAATTCCCCAGCCACAGACGAGCCGTGAAGGGAGACCGTTTCGGAGGCGAGAGCCCCAGGTATGGAAGGCCCCCGAGGCGAGCCTGCGTCTTTTTGAATCTGGAATTTGAGATCTTCGATTCGGTACCCGCCCTGCCTCCAAAGCCCACAACGCCAAGAAGCGGTGCGACCGGCTCTTCAAGTCCTAGGCCGGCACGGGATTCTCTCCACCAGCTCAAGCCAGCTTGAACCCTCCGGCTTTTTCGAACGCGTGGGTGACTTGCAGCAGCTTCGTTTCGTCGAAGTGTTTGGCGAAGATTTGCATACCCACGGGCAAGTGCGGCTTGCTCGGCGTCTTCCCGCAGGGAACGGAAATCCCGGGAATGCCGGCCAGGCTGGCCGTGACGGTATAGATATCGGCGAGGTACATCTGGAGGGGATCGTCCACGCGCTCGCCGAGCTTGAAGGGGGGAATCGGTGAAGTGGGTGTCACGATGACATCGACTTCGTCAAAAGCCTCGACGAAATCGCGGGTGATGAGCGTACGGACTTTCTGAGCTTTCAGGTAATAAGCGTCATAATACCCGGAACTCAAAGCATAGGTTCCGAGCATGATGCGGCGTTTTACTTCCGCCCCGAATCCACGGTCGCGGGTCTTCCGGTACATGTCCTGCAAATCCGTGTGCTGAGGAGACCGGAATCCATAGCGGACGCCATCGTAGCGAGCGAGGTTGGAGCTGGCCTCGGCCGTGCAGATGATGTAGTAGCATGCGATGGCATAGTCGGTGTGCGGCAAGCTGATGGGAACGATGCGGCAACCCAGCTTGCTGAATAGGTCGATGGCCTTCTGGATGTTGTCGCCGATTTCGGGGCTCAACCCCTTGAGGTACTCATTGGGAACTCCCACGCGGATGCCCCGGACATCCCCGGTCAGCGCACTCGCGTAATCGCCAACGGGGACTGGCGCGGAGGTCGAATCCATCGGGTCGTGCCCGGCGATCGTTTGCAGCACGAGGGCCACGTCGCGTACCGAGCGCCCAAATGGCCCGATGTGGTCGAGCGAGGACGCAAACGCCACCAATCCGTAGCGCGAGACCCTCCCATAAGTTCCCATCATCCCGACAATGTCGCAGAACGCCGCCGGCTGGCGGATGGAACCGCCGGTGTCCGAACCCAGCGCGACCGTAGCCAGGTGGGCGGCGACGGCCGCAGCCGAACCGCCACTGGAGCCTCCGGGCACGCGAGTCAAATCGTGGGGATTATGGGTCGGATAGAAACCGGAGTTTTCCGTGGAAGAGCCCATGGCAAATTCGTCGCAATTCGTCTTGCCCAGGACAACGGCGCCGGCACGTTCCAGCCTTTCGACCGCTGTGGCGTCGTAAGGAGCGACGAAGTCCGCCAAGATCCGCGAGGCACAGGTGGTGCGGAGGCCATGCGTCAGGATGACGTCCTTGACGGCGAGGGGCACGCCGGCAAGAGGTGTGAGCGTTTCGCCGGCAGCGATCTTCCGGTCCACCTTCCTCGCCTGTTCGAGGGCGCGCTCGGGGCATGGGCTGAGGTAGGCGCGGACCTCTTTGTCCTTCTGGTCGATGCGCGCCAGGTGGGCTTCCGCGATTTCGACGGCGGTCGCCTGGCGGCTCTTCAAGAGTTCTTGGATCTGGCTAATGGTCAGAGTAGTGAAGTCCATTATGAATGACTCAGCAGAAGCTTGCTTGCTACGGTCAAGCCGGGTTAGCGCCTCGGATCAAAGCCCGCGGCGCAGCGTGTCTCGGGCGATTCATTCCTCCCGCTCGATGACGCGCGGCACCTTGAAACTCCCCGCACCTTGCTCGGGAGCGTTCGCCAGAGCCTCCTCCTGCGCGAAGGTCTTGCGCGGCGCGTCGGCGCGTAACGAGGGGCGCTGGGAGGCGGGATAGGTGACCTGCGCCATCGGCTCGACTTGCGAGGTGTCGAGTTCGTTCAGTTTCTCCATGTACTGCAAGATCGAATCCAGTTGGGGGAGGAACTTCTTTATCTCTTCCTCCGTAAGTTCCAAGTGGGCGAGGTCGGCGACGTAGAGGACGTCTTTTTCGGTTAAAGCCATGGGCTCAATTCATCTCCGAGGGCGGGCGAAGTACTTGGCATAGGAGCTTGCGATCACCCGGGCAATTTCGGGATCGGGGATCGAAGTCGTGTCGACAGCCCCCTCCTGAGGAACCAGAGTGCGCGTGGCGGTTCCACTCGAGGGCCGGGGTGCAAACAAGTCAAGTTGGGCCACCTTCTTCACTCGCAGCTTCTTCACCACCGGCTGACCCAGAAAGCTGTTGATCTCCGCGCGAATCTCCTCCGTCATCTGTCGGAGCTGCGCACCCCAGGTGGCGCAGTCGGTGGTGAGGGTCAAGACGCCGGATTCAAAGGCCGCAGGTTGGGAATGCTGCGCCATAGTCTTGCCCGCGATGCGGGGCCAAAGCGGAATCAGGATTTCAAGCAAGCGCGGCTCCGCGCGGCGGATCTGCTTCCTGAACACAAACGGTAACAGCTTGCCGATTTCATCCACGATCGGCGTTCCCCAGCGTGGACTTTGGACCCCAGAGAATCCAACAGTCTAGCATACTGCGCGCCAGCGGGGAAACCGCTTGAGAGGGGCCGCTTACGCTTCTATAATGCCACGCCCATGAGGTTGATTCTTGCCTCCCATTCGCCGCGCCGGAAGGAGTTGCTTCGCAACGCGGGTTTCGACTTCGAGGTTTGTCCCAGCGGAATCGATGAGGGGCAGCCGGGGTCCGGCGAGTTTCCCGAGGAGTTCGCCCGTCGCAATGCCCGGGCCAAAGCGCTGCGCGTGGCCGCGAGTTCCCCGCCGGGCAGTTTGGTGCTGGGCGCGGATACGGTTGTTGCCATCCACGGCGTGGTCCTCGGGAAGCCCCACGGGCCCTACGACGCCACACGCATGCTCCGCCTGCTTTCCGGCCAGACGCATCAGGTAATCACCGGAATCTGCCTGGTAAGAGCACCGGGCGAGATCGCCGCCCTCGCGCACGAGACCACCTTTGTCACTTTTGGCGAACTCAGCGACGAGGAGATTCGCGGCTACGTCGGCAGCCACGAACCCTACGATAAAGCCGGTGCGTACGCCATCCAGGGATTGGCGTCGAGGTTCGTAACGCACATTTCCGGTTGCTATTCCAACGTGGTAGGACTTCCGCTTTCTCTCCTGCGCGACATTCTCAAGGCCTCGTCGGAACCGGCTGCCGACGTCGAAAATCGACCCCTCGACTGACAACCCGCGCTTCGTTAGAGGATGATACGCTCGTCACCCTCGCGTCGAGTTACGCGCTCTCGATCGAGGTATTCGAGGAGAGGAATGGCGTACTTTCGGGTGAGCCCGGTGAGTTGTTTGAAGTCTGCAACGCTCAGGCGGCTATTCTGCGCCTTGCGACGCGCCAGGATTTCGCGCAGTTCACGGAGCGCCGACTGGTGGAAGATCAAGTCCTCCGTCACTTTGTGCAGGACATTTTCCTTCAGGAGAATCCTTAACAGCTTTTCGGCGCGCGCGCGATCGACCTGCAACTTCTCGAGGACTTCGCGAGCGCTGGGCACAGCCAGGCCGGCCTTCTGAAAGGCGGTGGTGATCTGGTCTCGCGCCGCGACTTCTTCCGGAGACAGTTGGATCCGGCGGCCACCTAGCCGGACCGTTTCCCCTTGCACGTCAACTCTCCCCTGCGCCGCCAGGGATTGCAGAAGGGCGTTGAGCAGCGTAGGTGAGGGCAGAAAGCGCGCTGCGCCACCGGCGCCCAGCTTGGAGCGAAGCTCCTCTTTCGGCAGCCCGCCGACCAGCGGGTTCGCAGCATGAAATCTCTCGAGCTGCTCGACGACGCGCTTCGCCAGTTGCTCGAAATGTTCCTGGTGAGCGAGCAGGCTGGGTGGTTGTCCGAGGAGTGCAAGGCGGTTTTTGGCTTCGAGGGATTTTGCCACGCGGAGAACGTCAGCAGGTCTCCAACCCGTACGGGCCGCAAGCGCGGCGAGGGTGGCCTCACCCGCTTGCTGCGCCAGAAGCTCCAAGCGTGCTTCCGGCTCTCCGCGCTCCAGGATACGCAGGGATTCGATTGCGGCGGCGTCGCCGAGGCGGTGTTTCGGTGGCTGATTGTCGAGCACCCTGCCGCCGCCTAGCGTCGTGACGGGCGAGAATTGCCGAACAATGAAGCGGTCACCGGGAACGAACAAACCGGGCTCCGCCAGGCGGAGCTGCACAAGGCCGGTCGCGCCCGGCGCCAGCTCTTTGCCGTCGAGCAGCGCAACCTCTGCCAGCATTTCCGCGGTCCCACAATGGAAATGAACCTGAGCGTGGTTCCGCAACGGCCGCGCGTTGGGCAGGAGGCTCAGCGTGCAATCCAGGCGCGCTGTAGGCTGGAACAAGCCGGGCGTGGCCAGCACCATGCCACGCGTGATCTGCCTGGCTTCAACGCCCGCCAGGTTGAGAGCGGTTCGCTGGCCGGCCGTGGCGCGGTCGGCGGGGGCATTGTAGACCTCGATGCCACGCACGCGCACGCGCCGGCCCAAGGGGAAGATTTCCACTTCGGCTTCTTTCTCAACCGTTCCGGCGATGAGCGTGCCCGTCACGACCGCCCCAAATCCCTTCATGACGAAAGAGCGGTCGATGGGCAGCCGAAAGGGCAGGTCAGCCGGCTTGGGAGGAAGTTCCAGGCTCAGCCGGCGCAGTTCCTGCTTCAGCTCTCCTAACCCTTCGCCGGTGCGTACGCTCACAGCAAGAATCGGCGCGCCTTCCAGGAATGAGCCCGCGACGAACTCCTGAACCTCCAGCCACACCAAGTCCAGCACATCTCGCTCCACTAGGTCGGCCTTGGTCATCACGATCAGGCCCTGGCGAATGCCCAGCAGCCTGCAAATATCGAAGTGCTCGCGCGTTTGAGGTTTGATGGATTCGTCCGCGGCCACGACCAGCAGGACAATATCGATGCCTCCCACTCCTGCCAGCATGTTTTTCACAAAGCGCTCGTGGCCGGGAACGTCGATGAAGCCAATGCGCAGGTCCCCACCCAGGTCCAGATGAGCGAAGCCCAAATCGATGGTGATGCCGCGGCGCTTCTCTTCTTCCCAGCGGTCAGGGTCCGTGCCCGTGAGCGCCAGGACCAGCGCCGACTTTCCGTGATCGATGTGACCGGCAGTTCCCACGATGACGTATTTCATGGAATTCCGATTATGCGGTAACCGCGCAGGCGTGGCAATCACTCCCTGGGGGAACGCAGTGAACCGTGGGAATCGCGGGGCGCGGGCGCCTCACTGCGGTGCTGGCTCGACCGGCGGACGCGTCGCCTCCGGTTGCGGCTTCTCGATCTCGGGGCCCAACCAGACGCTGGCAATCGTCCAGTCTCCGTACCGTTTCTGCAGGACGATATCGTAGTACGCCGTCGCCGTGGGATCTTCGAAGACCACGCGGGCGAGGGCGCGGTTTTTGTCCGGTGACAGAGTGACGTTGCGAATCTCCACAGAAACGAGCGGCTTGGACTGCGTCCGCGCGGGCGGAGTCGCACCCTTTCCCGTGGCCTTTTTTGCGGTAGAAACCGGTGCAGCCTCCGGAGGGGGCGGCATCCCCAGCGCCGGAATGAAGTAGGTCCGAACGGCGGACTCCAATGAGCCACCGGCCTTCTTCCCTTGCGGCGACGCGAAGTATTTGGCGCGCGCTTCAATGACCGCACGGGCATTGTCCAGGTCGTCGCGGATAACGACGTCCTGCAGCTTGCTCTCGGCCTCGCGCAGCCGAGGAAGCAATTTGGGGTCGGTGTGAACCGTAAGGGCAATGACCGCGGTTTCCGTCACGGTGCGGTCCGGCTCGGCGTCGGACTTGTTGATGACGTCGAAGAGTACATCGGTGGCTTGTGGCGATTCGTATTCCGCGAGCATGCCGTAGGTGAAACGCCGCAGGTTGAGGTCGCGAGGGTCGGTGAGCAGTTTCCACAAAACGTCCAAAGCCTGTTCGCCGCCGATGAAAGCCAGAGACTGCGCCGCGTACTCGGCGGTGCGATCGTCCTTGAGCGCCTCGGCGAGCTGGGGAATGATGGCTGGCCCCGCCGCGAAGGTCGCGCGCAGGAGCGCGTGCTGTGCTTCTTCGTTGGGCGAACTCAAGACACCGTAAAGCAGATCAGGAGCCCAATCGCCGGGCAGCGGCTGTTCCGGCTCGGCCCCGGCTGGCGGCGCGGTGGGAGCTTGGGCGCTTTCCGTTTGCGGTTTCGCGGGTGCTTGCTGAGAAAAACCTGCAATGCCGGGCAACAGGCAAAGGCCCACGAGCACGCCAAGCGTGCTGGCAAGCGGCAGCCTAGCGAAGGCTGCAACTTCAAACCGACGAGGGCGGCTTCGCGGATTGCGGAAGGCCAGGTTTTTAACCCTGCCGAAACGGCACTCCCCTCTCCCCCCAGCCCTCCCCCCCGCACGCGCGGGGGAGAGGGGGTACCAAGGACGGGTGAGGGGGCTGTCGTGGCGGGGCTGAAGCCCCGCCCTCCCAAGAATGGAAAACTTGACTCGTCCGCACCAAGTTCTCAGCTTCAAGATTTCTAGCGCCGTTCCTTTCTCTCCGGCTTCAGGACGTTGCCCGCAGCCCTGCATCCGCAGAATTTGTCATAGGGTGTTCCGCTTTCGGTTGGATGCGACGGAACCGGAACAAGTTGGAGGGAGCGCCCACCTCCGAGCTCCGGCAGGCATTTCTGAAAACCTCACACCCCCTCGGTATCACCCTTTCCGCAGACCGTCCAGCAGCGGCGGGAGTTCCCGTAAATCATCGATCACGAGATCAGGTGGAGCCTGCTGCAGCGTGTCCGCGCCGAATCCATACGTAACGCCACAGGTCCAGACCCCAGCGTTCCGTCCAGTCAGCACATCGGTGTCAGAATCTCCCACTATGAGGGTCTGGGCAGCAGGCACCTCGAGATCTTCCATCATTTTGTGCAAACCCACGGGGTCAGGTTTCTTCTGCGGAAAACTGTTGCCGCCGTAAATGAACGTGAAGTAGGACGCGAACCCCAGTCGCGTCAGCATCTCGCGGGTGAAATTGACGGGCTTGTTCGTCAGCACCGCCAGCTTGTGGGCCCGGAGCTTTTCGAGCGCCTCGGGTACTCCCGGGTAAGGGGCCGTATGATCAAGCATATGATCGTGGTAATAATTCAGAAAAAAGGCCATACCTTTGTCAACATTTTCACTCGTGGCGAGTGCTCCCAGCGAGCGGCGCACCAACTCCGTGGCGCCGTGGCCGATGTAGGAGGCGATCAAGTCGAGCGGCAGTGGACCGAGGCCCATCGCGCGCCGCATGGCGTTCACGCTCAACGCCAGGTCCTGCTTGCTGTCCACCAGGGTGCCGTCGAGGTCGAACACCACGAGCCGAATTTGATTCCATGTTGGGGTCACGAAATTTCGCATCCTCACGCTGGGGGTGGCGGTTCGACTCCCGGCTCGAGCGCGCGCAGGACCAACGCGGCCTGTTCCGCCGGAATGGGATTAAAGTGGAAGCCCTCCGTTCCCAGGAAGCGGCGCCGCCCCTCGACATCGGGTTGAATCTCGATGTGCCAATGATAATCGTCCCGCAAGGTCTCCCACCAGTCTTTAGTGGGCTTCTGCGCCTGCAAATTCGGTTCGGTGTGAACCACCATGTGAAGAGTCGGCGAGAGCTTTTCCACGCGCTGCAGGCAGGACTTCAGAAACGGCGCGAGCGACGCAATGCGCCCGGGTTCCGCTAGATCGTTCTCGAACGAAGAAGAATGGCTTACGGGAACCACCCAGAGCTCATAAGACCAGCGTGAGGCAAAAGGACAAAACGCCACGAAATCCACATTCTGATCCACCACTCGCTTCTCCTCGCGCAGTTCCTGCTGCAAGACATCGCAATAAATGCACCGCTCCCGCCTCAGGAAGTGCGCGCGGCTCCAACGAAACTCGATTTCCAGCGGTTGCGGCAGAACGGGCGTCCCCAGCACCTGCGAATGGCTGTGGCCTTGCAGCGCCGCGGAAGCTGTGTGCTGATCCTTGAAGAGCGAGACATAGCGGAGGCGACTGTCGCGCTTCAGGTCGAGGATGCGGTCGCGGAAAAGTTCCAACACCCGGGCAAAGGGTTCCTCGGGGATCTGCGCCAACGTCACGCCGTGCTGGGGAGTTTCCACTACGATTTCGTGCGCGCCGACAGCGTTCATGAGGTCGAACATCCCCTCGCCGCGGCGGTCGGCGCCGCCTTCCACCCGGAACAGCGGGGCGCGATCGTGGAAGACGCGCGCCGTCCAGGCGCCGCTCGCGTCGCGACATTCGCGAATGGCGTGGGGCGTCAAATGCTCGTGACCCGGGCAGAAGGGGCACAAGCCGCTCGCGTCTTGCACGTCCGGCATCACCGGACGCTTGCCGGTCACTACCCAGCGGCGCGTGAACGGGTCTAAGCGAAGTTCAGCCATGTGTCGGGCCTTTCCTTTTTGTGCTCAGCGCGATAGCCGTGCGGCGAGTCATCTGCGGCAGCCACGGCCGTGATTCAAGAACCTGCCATTCTAGCTCGGATTGGCGACCGCGTCATGCGGGATGAAGGACGGACGGAGAGACATGCCTTAGGGCCGCAGAATTTGCGTCGAAAGCTCGGCTGTGGCGGACCACCGCGGCCGAAGGTCCGCCGATCTTAATGGCGGACCCGCTGCCCGGAGGCTGCAATTCCCGAAGGGTTCTCGAAGGTATATGACGCTCTGGGTCTGCCCTGCTTGCAGGCAAGCAGCTGCAGTCAGGGCAAGCATGGCCAGCAAGAAAGAAAAAGGTCCTTAAACGTAAGAGAGAATCTACCAGGTTGAAATTAAGACTATTCTCTACCCGCTAGCGCCTCGCTCCAGCATCCCTGAGCGCCTCGACGATTAGGGGATAGCCCCTGTGTTCCGCAACGGTCAGAGCTGATTCACCCTGATTGTCCTGCCTATTCACGTCCGCGCCTGCTGCGAGGAGTTCGCGAACAACATCGAGTTTCCCCGCGGCGGCTGCCGTCATGAGCGGAGTTACACCAGCGAGATTGCTCCCATCCACCTTGGCGCCCGCACGCAGCAACGCTCGGATTATCACTGCTCGACTCTCGGGAGGTGCAGTTATGACTGCGACCCTGAGGGGGCTGTCGCCGCCTACGTCAGAATCGTTAACATTTGCCCCAGCCTGGAGCAAGGTCTCAATTACGGCTTGGCCTTTGTTGGCATGGTCGCAGGCGTGGATCAGGGGGGTTCTTCCCCATTGGTCTTTGGCGTTCGCGTCGGCCCCTTCTGCCAACAGTCGTTTTACGGCGTCCACGTTCCCTTCGTCGGCAGCGCGCATGAGAGGCGTAAGGTTGGGGTCAATTGTCAGGCCGCCGCTTCCCCAGGCGCCGGGTAGAGCAAAGGGAATGACCTTCACAACATTCACGCCTGCAATTCCGGCCGCTTTCTGCCACGGCGTTTGCCGCAGGTAAGAGTCCAGTTGGGGCTTGATTTGAGCCCCGACCAGAAACTCCCAAGGGCGTCCCCACACATGCTCCCCGATTTCATAATCGTACAGGTGGAACGCCTCGACCCCGTGCCTCGAATCCCACTCAAAACGCGCGGAAAACGGGAACGTGGAGGTCAAATCACCAGGCACATAGCCCCAACTGGTGAAGCTGAGGTAGAGAGGCAGACCCAGCGCAAGGCCGATCAGCACAGACCTGAGGTAAACCAAGAGAGTCCGGCGACGTGGTCCGTGGAGAGCAGCCGAAACAAGTCGAGAAGTCGCGAGAACCATGAGCCGAATGGCGGCAACTCCCAATTGGATGCATCCCGCCAGCAACACCGCCAACGGCGGGACGACGAGGTAATTTGACCACCAAGTAACTCCTATCGCGTGGAGCAACCAGGGCAACGCGAAGCTACCCGCCATTGTGAGGATGCCCGCCAGAACTACCCGACCGCGCGGTAGCACCACAGCGATACCGATGCACCCAGCCCACAGCAGCAAGGATCCGAGCAGCAGGCTGAGCAGGGCGGGCCAGTCAGGGCCCGAGGGGTAAAGGGTAGGTACCTTTGGTCCCACTGTGAGCAAGATGCCGGTCGCGATCAGGGCAAGTCCCGCGGCCAGCAGAACCAAGGCAATCTTTAAGGGACTTCTCATAGTGTTCTACCCCCACGAATGCGCGGAAGGTACCCGCATATCAGCGTTCGTTCGGCAGAGGCGTTGGCCCTCCGCCCTGCAATTTTGGTTTGACGCTGTTGGCCTTCCCGCTTTCAGCAGTCGTTACAGCCAGTTGGGTCCCCAGCCTTGGACTTAGGGCCGTGTCAGAGACAAATCCCGTCCCGCGTAGAATCAACAACTAAGTGTATACGACTCCTCTCCGAGAACCGTAGAACAGACTTGCGTGCCCCCTCCACCTCCCCCGCCGCCGCGGCTGTCTTAATCCACTATTCGCTCCTTGCGACTGCCGAGGCCATCTTCAACCTGGGTACGCTCGGGCGGAACGACACCTCCGCCACCCCGATGTCGGACCTGTTCAGGGGCGGAATCCCTTAGGACTTCGCTTTCTTCGAAGGTTTCGACTTGCCAGAACTGTTGAGGGCGACCGCTTGGCGAACGAGCGCCTTGAAGGCGGACTCGTCAACTTCTTCTCCTTCGTGGATGTCGATCGCGCGGCGTGCGTTTCCGTCGAGACTCGAGTTGAAGAGACGGGCCGGATCCTTCAGAGACGCGCCCTTGGAGAAGGTAAGCTTCACGACATTCTTGTAGGATTCGCCAGTGCAGATGATGCCGTCGTGCGACCAAATCGGAGTGCCCATCCACTTCCACTCCTCGACGACGTCCGGGTCTGCTTCCTTGATGAGCTTGCGCATTCTGCTGAGGGTTTCCCCGCGCCAGTCCCCGAGTTCGGCGATTCTTTTCGAGATGAGCTCCGATGCCGACTGGCCTTGGCTCGCGCCCGACTTTTTCATGTTCTCATCCTAGAAGTTCCAGATATATTTCATTTGCAGGACAGTGGAGGATAGTCATGTAAGCCGGGATTTCCGTTTTGGCCTCCTGGCTTTGAACAGTATACAGCAGTCTCCTCGATTGCGACCAAGTTTTTGTAGCGCATCGCCGGAAGCCTTATCAGCGCCCATGAAAAGTGGGCGGTACACCAATCCAGATCGGAGCGGACCGACAACCTGGGTGCGTTTCGGCGCAATTCTCGGACACTCCACCGTCCCTCCTTCTTTTCTTCGCCACCCTTCCCCCGGCAAGCCGCCAGCTTTTAGCCCGCCGGTAAAGGCAGCGCCCAGATCCGCCGCAGAATCGCCGCGAACACCCGCCGCGTCAGATGGCCCTCTGCCAAGAGAAGCCAATAGTACCGGGCATGTTTCACCAACCGCCCGCCCGTCTTCACCAGCCGCTGCTGCAAGCTGGTCAGTGACCAGTTCTCGATCTTCTTCGGCAGCGCCAGCCGCCGCCACAAGTTTCTCAAGTTGTAGGCGATCAGGCTCAGCCATAGCCGTACTTCATTCGACCGGAACCGGTGGCAACTCAGCCGTGTCATTTTCACCGCCTGCTTGCCTTCTTTGATCCATTGCTCCGCCGTCCCACGCTTGTTATAGAACCGCACCACTGCCCGGCTGGGCAGCCTCAGGTTCGTGACGATGAAGCCCACTCGCGGGAACAACTCGCCCTGGTGATGCTCCACTTTGGCAACCACCCGGCGGGCCTTCTTCCAACTCGCTGCCTGGTAGAGAAAGCTTTTGTACTCGACCAAGGGCCTGCTACTGGGCCGTCCCACTGGACGCGGCAGCAACTCGGCGATGTCCCGTTCCAGGTTCTCGTTCGCCGGAATGCGGATGGCGTAGTTCACACCGCGCTGTTCCAACGCCTCGTAGATCTCCGGCTTGGCAAAGGCGGCGTCGGCCCGCACCACCACTTCTTTCCCGTGCTTCTGCTGCCGCTCGATCTCGGGTAACAATAGCTCGTCCCAATCGTCGGCGCTGTGCACGTTGCCGGGCCGGAGTTTCGCCGCCAAGCAGTCGCCTTCACGATTGAACAGCAGCAGCGGGTGATAGCAAGTGGACCCGAAATGTCCGTTATAGGCGCTCTGCTCCTGGTTGCCATAGACCGGAATCTCAGTGCTGTCGATGTCCAGCACCACCCGCTGCGGTGAATCCATCGCTTCGGCCTTCGCGATCAGCTCCCGGTTGATCGTTCTCAGACCGGCCAGGTTTTCTGGTTCAGCGAGCAGTTCCGTCTCGAACGACTGCAACCTCGAAGTGAGGGCCGCCCCACGGTCCCAAGTCTTTTTCGAGCCGATCAGCCGGAAGCTCGGATCTTGGGAAAGACGCTCGGCATCGTTCACATCCTCATGTCCCGCCAACCGGCTGTACACGGACTGGCGCAACAGGTCCGCCATCGCAAGCTGCGTGTTCTTCCCGCGCCGTGAGTCGGTCAGGTGCTGTTCGATGAGTTGGCTCAGTCCCAGGTGCTCGTCCAACTCTCGGACCAGAATCAAACCCCCGTCGGAAGTCACCCGCGACCCTTGGAAATCCACTTTCAGAAACCCGTGGAAACATAGCTGAAACGACTTGTTTTGCTTTTCACCCACTGGGTGTATATCCTCCGTACCTGATTCCTTGCGTCGGAACCCGCATGGATAAAGGCGTCGGAAAGAATCAGAAGGTTAGCTCCGGCACGTTCAAAACGGAAATCTGGGCTTAATAGGTGGGCTCCCACTTCCAGTGGAGGCGACAACTCAGGCAGGGACGATGGCGGGGAGGTCAGGTGTCACTCGCGGGCGCCAAATCGCTTGAGTAACTGGACCATCTCGGTATCGCCAGCGCCTGCAGCTAGTGACAGGACAGTTCCGCCTTCCCGAGCTTTAGCATTTGGGTCAGCACCGGCAGCCAAAAGCTGGGCCGCAACATCCAGAGCTCCAGCATCGCCAACGACGCACTCCAGCGGCGTCTCCCCGAAAGTGCTCTTTGCGTTCGGGTCGGCGTGAGCCGCAAGGAGCACGCCGACCTTGCCGCGTCCGTCCGACGCGAGCCCGGCGGCCCAAATCAGCGCGGTCCTGCCGACCCTATCCTTTGCATTGACGTCAGCGCCAGCGGCTATCAGGGTTCGGACTACCTCGGCGTTCGCCTTTAGGCTCATACTCGCGTGCATCAGGGGTGTCCAGCCGCGCTGATCGCGTGCGTTAACGTCGGCCCCCGAGGCCAGCAAAGTCTTCACCGCTTGCAAGTCGCCCCGTTCGGCTGCTTGCATTAGCGGCGTGGCGTCCGGATCGATGATTTCCCACGGTTCAGCGTTGTAAGCAAGCCCGATGACGACTGGCGGCAACGCAGGAAGCAGCTGTACGAACAAGTGCCCCTTCGCTTTTGTCCATCCCCCCGTCCTAAACTCGTGAGCAATCCAGGATCGGGCCTGGAGGGTTACCAATCCTCCATACACTTCGCCGAAAAATCCGAGGTGTCTCCCCGCGGGAACGGTGGAGATCATTCTGAACCCTGTTTCCGCTTGCCAGTCAAAATAGACCGGGTAGAACCTATCCCGATAGACAAACACGTTCGCTATCAGCAGCACGACCAGCAGCCCGCCCAGCGCGCCGACAGCAACCCATCTTGGGCGTCGTCCTTTACCTCGGATGGCGGCAACTCCTAATTGGAGGCATCCCGCCACCAATACTGCCAACGCAGCGATCTCAAGGTAGTCTGCCCACGAACTGAGCCATATCGCGAGGAAGAACCAGGGTAAGACGACGCCGCTTGCCACTGTGAGGACACCCGCGAGAATTACCCATCTGCGCGGCAGCAGCACGGCCACACCGATACACCCAGCCCACAGCAGCAAGGATCCGAGCAGCAGGCTCAGCCAGGCAGGTCCGCCAAGGGCCGAAGGATAAGGCGTAGCTCCCATCTGTCTTGCTATGAGCAAGATGCCGGTCGCAATGAGGGCGACCCCCGTGCCCAGCAGAGCCAAGGCAACCTTTAAGAGACTTTTCAAAGTGTTCTACCCCCTACTAATGCCCGCGGGGCGTCCGGAATCTCTCTGCCCAGCTACCGATGCCGCCAGCCCACTGAACCGAGGGCAAAGCCTCATCACCTTCAACGACGTTGGCCGTCAAAGAGGCCTAAGGCCGATGGCCAAGATGAGGTGGGGAGCAGCCGGTTGTTGTAGCTTCCGCTCCGGGTGATCCCGCCAAAGCCTCCCGACAGCGGCACGAACGCCTTCGCGAGGGTCTGCCCGCTCATGAGCGCCAGCTTCCCACCGCCAGGCCCGTACACGATCTGAGTATAACTCCCGCCGCGGTTCTGTTCCACCATGCGCCCCTGGGCGTCATAGGTCAGGCCAATGCTATCAATCGTGACCGGCTTGCCCTCGGCGTCCCAGGTGTAGCTGCGGACTCCGTCGCTCGTCAAGTTCCCGTTGCCGTCGTACCCGGGTTGCAGGCTGCCCAGTAAGCTCCGCAGACAAGCCTCGACGCATCGCGGGTGGTGTGGTAGTTTTGAAATCTCGAGTCCACTTGGACAGGAAGCGATCCTTATGGCTGACATTCGCCCTTTCCGCGCACTCCACTACAACCCCCAAAAAGTCTCCGACCTCGCCGCCGTGGTGACGCAGCCCTACGACAAGATCTCGGCGGAAATGCAGGCCCGCTACTACGACCTGAGTCCGCACAATCTCGTCCGCATCATCCGCGGGCGCACGCGGCCTGAGGACAGCCCTGCGGACAATGTCTACGTGCGCGCCGCACGCGACCTCGGCGAGTGGGTTGAGGCCGGGGTGTTGGTCTCCAAGCACGAGCCGGCAATTTACCCCTATTACCAGGAATACGAGGTGCCGGGGCAGCGCGGCCTGCGCAAGCAACGGCGAGGCTTCATCGCGCTGTTGCGACTGGAAGATTACGCGGCGCGCGTCGTGCACCGGCACGAGGAGACACTCTCGGGCCCCAAGGCCGATCGCCTGGATTTGCTGAAGGCCATACACGCGCACTGCGGCCAGATCTTCATGCTCTATACCGACCCGGCGGGCGAGGTGGAGAACCTGCTGGCGGCGCACGCCCCGGAGCAGCCCTGGGAGGAAGCGACGGACGAGTATGGGACGCGGCACACCGTGTGGCGCGTCAACGATCCGCAAACCATTAACGAGGTGGCCAGCGCGATGGGCGAGAAAAAGCTCGTGATCGCCGACGGCCATCATCGCTACGAAACCGCGCTCGCCTATCGCCAACATTGCCGCACGCTCAGCCTGCACGACGGGCGCGCGGAATTCGTGATGGTGACCTTGATCCGCATGGAGACTGGCGGTCTTACGATTCTGCCCACGCACCGCTTGGTGCACAGCCTGGCAAGCTTCGAGTGGCGGAAGTTCGCGAGCGACGCGCGCCCGATTTTCGATTGGGAAGAGGTTGCGGTGGATGGCCCGGCAAACGGGTGGGCAGGGCGCTTCCTCGCCAGGCTCGCTGCGGCGGGCCGCGAGCAACCCACGCTCGGAGCGTATGCGGCACCGGGCAAGCTCGCGCTGCTGCGCCTGCGCCGCGATTTTGATCTCGATGGCGCGCTCGCGGACCTGGCGCCCACCCTGCGCCGGCTCGACGTCGTCCTGCTGCACCGGCTGGTGCTCGAGCGGCTGCTCGGGATCGATCGCCAAGCCGTGCGCGAGGAAAGAAATCTGTCGTATCACCGCGAGATGGAACTTGCGGCCGAACAGGTGGAGAAGGGAAAGGGACAGGTCGCGTTCCTGCTCAACCCCACACCCGTCGAGGCCGTCCGCGACAACGCCTTGGCCGGCTGCGCCATGCCCGAGAAATCCACCGATTTCTATCCCAAGCTGCTATCCGGACTAACCATTTACTGGTTGGATAATCCCGCGGGGATGTAGCGCTGATCCCTCATCGCCACATGCGTGCCTAGAGCGCCGATGTCCCTGTCCCGATGCGTTGTATCGGGATGACCGGCAACTCGCGGTTCGCTGGCAGTCATGAGGAGGATCATAGATCGCGCCCCGGACGTTTTGTCTATTCCCAATCCTGCTCCCGTGGGTTCATGATGGAAAGGGGATTGCTACTAATTCAGGCAGAACGCCCTCGCGAGTGAATTTTCTCGGTTCTGGAGGTAAAAGCGCAGTGTCAACGTTCAGCGAAGTCTTCCAGGTCTCCGACGCCCGCATCGAATCCCTCGTGGGGCTGTCGGAGCCTGCGCGCTCCCTGCAGTCGATCCTTGAGGCGGCGGAGAAGAACCCCGGCCTCGACGTGGAAGACGCGGCTTCGCTGATTGCTTGGGCACGCGGGCCCGAGCGTCGCGAGGAGATCCACGCGGCGGCGCAGCGGGTCCGCGAGTGCTTAGCGCCGCACACCGTCGAGTTCGTCATTCCCGTTTATCTCACCAGCTTCTGCCAAAACGAGTGCCTTTACTGCGGCTATCGGCACAGCAACGCGCTGGCGGAACGCGTGCGCCTGAGCCTGGATGAATTCAATCGTGAGCTCGACCTGATTCTCTCCTGGGGCCACCGGCAGATTGAACTCGTGCTTTCGGAAGATCCCGAGTTCGGCCCGGACGTGCTGGCGCGTTATGTGGAGTTGACGCGGCAGAAGCTCGATCGCCTCGGCGGCGGCGTGGTGGGGCTCTGCTCGCCGGTTTATGAGGGCGAGGACTACGTGCGACTGCGCGCGGTCGGCCTGGAATGGGTGGTCGAGTGGCAGGAAACTTACCACCAGCCGCACTTCGACCGCTGGCACGTGATGGGCTCGCCCAAGCGGGATTTCGAATTTCGCCTGGATTTGTGGGACCGCGTCATCGCGGCGGGGATCACGAAAATCGCGCTCGGCGCGCTACTCGGCCTGTACGACTGGCGCTACGACGCCCTGGCCACGATCGAGCACGGCAACTACTTGCGCCGCGTCTACGGCCTGGAGCCGCACGCCCTGGGCATTCCGCGCCTCAAGCCCGCGCGCGGCGTGCTGGCTTCGCAAAAGCCTTCGCGCTTCACCGTTTCGGACGACGACTACCGCCTGATCCTGAGCCTCTATCATCTCGCCTTCCCACGGTCGCGGTTGTTCTTCAATACGCGCGAGAACTACGAGATGAATGTCTCCATGGTGGCAGCCGGCGATCTCTTCACCGTGGACTGCGACACGTTCCCGGGCGGCTACCTGCGCCACGATACGCCCGGTCAGTTCTCGACTCACGGCTTTCCCGCCCGGCGGGAAGTGGTACGCGCGCTCGCGGCGCGCGGGCTTGCGAGCTTGTATCTCGAGCCCGAAACGCCGCTCGCCGCGACCGAGCCGCCGGCCCAAGCCTTGCCGCCGGACACGCTTAAATGGCTGGAAGAACATGCGCAAATTCGCGCGGGCGTAAAGGATTGGCGAACGATTCTCGCCGGGCTCGCCCTCCACCGTGGTGAAGACTCGACGGAGCGCCAGCCGGCGCTCGCGGCGCTGGGCATGACGATGCACTTCTTTAAGACCTTCGTCATCGACCATTGCCGCCGGGAGGAAACCGCCCTGTTCCCAGCCTTCCCGCAGAATGCGGACGTGACGCCGCAACTCCAGGCGTTTCGCATTGCACACGAACGCTTGGGCATTGACCTGGACAAGTTCGAAAGGCAAATGGCTTCCTACCAGCTTTCGGGCGATCCCAGCGTGCTGCTCACGGTGGGACAACGCATCATCCGCGAACTCACCGAGCACCTTGCGGCGGAAGAGGAGTTGGCGAAAAAACAGTCAGTGGTTAGTAGTCAGTCGTCAGTGGTCCATTGATTTACTGACCCTTTAGCCAGCCGCGCCATCCGTGAAGCCCGCCGCTACTTACGGCTTTGCCCGCTTCTTTTGCGGCAGCGCGATCAGCATGTAGGCGATTATTGCGAAGGCGGCGAGCGAAATCCATCCGCCCCAGCGCTCGACGAAGGGGAGAACGTCCCGGCCGGTGAAGACGTGGGTGATCGACTTGACCCCGGTCAGGAAGAGCGCGGCGAGCAGAATCCCGGTGATGGCTTCGCCCGCGATGAAGCCTGAGGCGAGCAGGGTGCCGCGCTCCTCGAATTTGGCTTTCTCGTCTCCGGAAAGACAGCGGCGCGCGGCCCAGCTGTCGGCGACCCACCTCATCGCACCGCCCAGGAAAATTGCGCTCGTGGTTTCGAGTGGCAGATACATGCCGACGGCGATGAGCATGGGCGAGGGCGCTTCAATCATCACCAGCGACACCCCGAACAGGCAACCGATCAGGAGCAGTCCCCAGGCCATCTGCCCGCCCACAATGCCCTGCGCGAGTTGCGCCATCAAGCCGGCTTGCGGCGCGGGCAGCTCACGTCCGCCGATGCCGCCGCTCGAAAGATTCGCTTCGTGCAGCGCGATGATGGGTAGGAGCAGGAAGAAGGAGACGGCGGCGACGCTCAGGATTTCCACCACTTCCATCTTCCAGGGAGTGCCACCCAGCAGGTAGCCGGCCTTCAGGTCCTGAATGAGGCTGCCGGAAACGCAGCACGCGCAGCAAACCACCGACGCCACGCCCAGCACTGCGGCGACTCCGCCCAGGCCCTTGACGCCGATGGCGACCATCATGATGGCCGCGATCACCAAGGCCGCGAGTGTGAGCCCGGAGACGGGCTGGTTCGACGAGCCCACCAGCCCCACGAGGTAGCCGCCCACCGCGGCGAGGAAAAATCCGCTCAGTGTCATGACCACGGCCGCTACCAGCGCCGCGCCCCAACTGTGCGCGAAGTAGTAATAAATGATGGTAATGGGAATCACGAGTGCGACGATAGAAAGGATGATCCACTTGATGGGGATGTCGATGTCGAGCCGCGTGCGCACCGCGGCGCCTTCGCCCGACGCTGTCGAAGCCTGGAACGCGCCCTTGATGGACCGCAGGATCGATTCGCGCATGCTGTAGAGCGTATAAACCGCGCCCACCAGCATCGCGCCTACCGCGATCGGCCGCACCACGTTGTACCAGACCGTGTAGCTCACCAGGTCCCACGGCGCCAGACCACCCGTGGTTGCGCCCACGCGGTGGGGAAGTTCCGGATCAATAAACAGCACCAAGGGAATGAGTACCAGCCAGGCAATGACCCCGCCCGAAAAGTTGATGGCCGCCAGGCGCGGCCCGATGATGTAACCGATGCCGATCAGCGCCGGCGAGGCGGAGGGCGTGGTGTAGGCGACACCGCCGGTGTAAGAAACCTCGCCGAGCAGTTCCTTCTGATAACCGAAGTAGCGGACGACCGACTTCGGAAAATTCCAGAAGAAACTGACGGAGTCCTGAAAAACCTGGAAGCCCTTTTCGTCCTTGAGGAGCTGCAGGAGCGCGCCCACGCCCATCGCTCCGAAAATGTATTTGGGCGCGTCGGTCGAGCCCTGCTGGCCGGCCTTGACGATTTCGGCGCTCGCTGTGCTTTCCGGAAACGGCAAGTCGGATTCCACGCACAGCGGCCGCCGCAGAATAATAATGAAGAAGACGCCCAGCAATCCACCCGCGAGCAGGATCAGCGTGCCCGTCCAAAAGTGGCTGCGCAGGTCAGTCCAGAGTCGCTGACCGCCCACGTTGACCATCATGAAGGCGGGAATCGTGAAGATGGCGCCCGCCACCAGCGCTTCGCCCACCGAAGCGGCGGTGCGCGTCAGGTTCTGCTCCAGCACGCCGCCGCGAAAAAACGGCAGGCGGAAAAGCGCGATGGCGATAACCGCGGCGGGAATGGTCGCCGCCACGGTCTGCCCGGCTTTCATGCCCAGGTAGGCGTTGGCGGCGCCAAAAACCGCCGCCATCACAATGCCGGCCAGAACAGCTTTGAGCGTGAACTCGCGCTCAGTGGAATCGGACGGAACGTAGGGTTTGAAGTCAGGCATAGGAAAATAGTCCAAAGCTGAGTGTTGAAAGTTGAAGGTCGAACATGTTAAAGAGTCGAAAAGTTGAAGAGTCGAATAGTCGAAAAGTCAAAGACTCCAGCTTCGACATGTTTGTAGAAACATCAGACTCTAACGCAGAGCCGCGTCCCGTGACGCGCGAAGGCCTTTAGGCTCAACTTTCATTCGCAGATAATGCAGCATTCGGGCGACTTCTTTTATCTCCGAGAGCAGAGGCGCCACCGAGGTCGGCGTCAGGTAATCAAGGTCTCGCGAAAGCATAATGAGGTACTCGGTTTCGACAAGGGAACCCTCAGCGATATTCAGAAACCGGGCAAAGTCCTGGTTCCCCTCTCGTTTTGACCCTTCAGCAATGTTGGTGGCAACCGAAACGGCGGCGCGGCGCAACTGCGAGACCAGTCCATACTTTTCGTCAGCCGGAAGAGCCTTGGTCAGCCGGTAGACTCGTAGGGCCAGCGAGTGACTCCGCTGCCAAACCTTCAAATCCGTGAACCTTTGCATTCCTAACCTTTGAGGCGCGCAGCCTCTTCCTGCTCGCAGCGTCGGGCGCCCACCCCCGCCTTTTAAACTCTTCAACTTTTTGACTCTTCAACTCTTTCGAATGCCCTTCCCATCACTGCCCCAACAGCTCCAAATACCTCCCCACCGCCTCGATACCGCGATAGAAGTTCGGGATGTGGAACTTCTCGTTGGGCGCGTGCAGGTTATCGTCGGGCAGGCCGAAGCCCATCATCACGCTGGGAATCTTCAGGCAGCGCTGGAAGGTGCCCACGATGGGGATGGAGCCGCCCGAGCGCGTGAATACGGTTTTCTTCTTGAAGACTTGTTCCATGGCTTCGGCGCCCGCGGCGATCCAGCGGCTGTCCGTGCTCACCACCGAGGCCGGGGCGGAGCTGAGCAGGCGCACGGAAGTCCGGATGCCCTTGGGCGTAATCTTCTTCACGTAGGCTGAGTACTGTCGAAAGACTTCTTTGGGATTCATGTCCGGAACCAGCCGCATGCTAATCTTCGCCGTGGAGACGGCAGGGATCACGGTCTTGGCGCCCTCGCCCGTGAAGCCGCCGCGAAAGCCGTGGACTTCCAGCGTCGGCCGCGCCCACAGGCGCTCGAGCACGGAGAAGCCTCTCTCTCCCACCAAGGCGGTAGTGCCGATTTCTTTCTTCATGAAGTTCTTTTCGTTGAAGGGCAGCCGCTTCCAACTCGCCAGTTCCTGCGCTGTGGGCTTCTTCACGCGCTTGTAGAATCCCGGAATCCGGATCTTGCCGTCAGGTCCTTTGAGCTGGTTGATGATCTCCGCCAGCGCCTGCAGGGGATTGGGCGCTGCCCCGCCGTACTGTCCCGAGTGCAGATCGTGTGCGGCGGCGCGCGCTTCAAGTTCCGTGTAGACGAGGCCGCGCAGGCCGGTGGTAATGGTGGGGAGCTCCGGCGCGAACATTTCCGTATCGCAGACGAGCGCCGCGTCGGCTTTCAGCCGGTCGGGATGCGCCGCCACGTACTCGTCAATGTGCTCGCCGCCGACTTCCTCCTCGCCCTCAATCAGAACTCTGACGTTAATGGGAAGCTTGCCTTCCGTCTTGAAGAAGCCTTCCAGGGCTTTGCAGAGCAGATAAACCTGTCCCTTGTCGTCCACCGCGCCGCGCGCATAAATGTTGTCGTTGCGGATGGTGGGCTCGAAGGGCGGCGAAACCCATTCCTCCAGCGGGTCGGCGGGCTGCACGTCGTAGTGACCGTAGATGAGCAGCGTGGGTTTGCCGAGCGCCTCCAGCCACTCGGCGTAAACCAAAGGATGCTGGTTCTCCGTGCCCGCGATAATCTCCACGTTCTTCATCCCCATCTCGCGGAGCTCATTCGCCAGGAATTCTGCGGCGCGGTGGATGTCCGGCTTGTGCTCCGGCAGTGTGCTGATGCTGGGAATTCTCAAAAGCTGCAGAAGTCCTTCCAAGTGTCGTTCACGGTTCGTCTGGTAATAGTCGAAGAGTGCTGTGCTCATAGTCCTCCTGTCTGAAGCAGTGACCAGTGAAGAGTGACAAGTGACGAGTAAGCCCGTCCGACCCATACCGGAGTTGCCTCGTCAGTTGTCGCACGTCGCTAATCACAGCTTACGGGTCACTTCCTGGAATTGCGACCTCCCTTTTGTCATCTCAGGAAATCGTCACGACTTGTGGGCGTATGCCCCAATGCGAAGGGCAAGTCTACACTTCCGCTTGCAAGGCGTCAATTTCGGCGGAAGACTGCCGCTCCGTTTCACCAAGTAGTCACTTCTGTTACAATGGCACGTAGTCTGGAGCAGCGCCTTCCCATGAGGACTTGCCCGACTTGCCACAACACCTTTTCTGACGACACGGAATTTTGCCCTCGCGATGCCGCGCCGCCCTCTTCTGTAGCGGCGGTCTGCGACCGCCGGTCGGCGCTCATAGAGCGCCGCTACAACGGTCACGCTGAGGGGTTGCTACTGTGACTGAAATCGACGCCAATCTCGCCGCTAACCTTTCCCGCCGTTTTCGCCTTGTCCGCCGCCTGGGCGCGGGCGGCATGGGTGCGGTCTTCCTCGCCGAGCAGATCGCGGTGGGCAACCGTCCGGTGGCGCTCAAAGTCCTGAACCGCAAGCTGCTGGATGACCCCGAGTTCCTGCTACGTTTTCAGAGTGAAGCGGCTTCCACGGGGCGCATTCATCACCCCAACGTCGTCACCATTTACGAATCCGCCCAAGCCGATGACGGCACGCCCTACATCGCCATGGAGTTTCCGAATCTCTCTGTCAGGCCCTCTCGCGGCGGGGCGCGCTGCCGTCTTTCATTGACTCAGCCTGTAGAGGGAATTGTTCTTGGAAGGCAGGTCTCTATCAAGAATGGAGAGGGCCTATTTCTGTAGTCCGAATCATCGGTGAAGTACATCAACAGCCGTTCCGCGCGCGTCGTCGCAACATAGAAGACTCTTCTAGATTCGTCATATGCTGCCAGCTTTTTGAGGGGATCAGCGATCAAACGATAACTGAAATGTGGAATTTTTCCATCATGAGCGTCCACAACCGCGACAGCTTCGAACTCCCTGCCCTTGGCCTTATGAATTGTCATGAGGTGGATGCAGTTTCTTGGGCGAGCGAAGATGCCGAGGTCCTCAATTGTTAGCTGCTGCCCTCTCGTATTCCGGATAATCTCTTCACCCATGATCTTGGCGGAGTCGGGTAGAACATTGCCCTGGGTCGAAGGAAGAAGGTCCGCCTCTAGGAGTATTTCGGTAAAACGCTCGGCGGCGAGCTCCAGCCATTTACAAGCTTGATTGGTCTCATGGTGAGCAGCAGTCGCTTCGGCAAGTAGCTGACAAACGACGACCCGTCCGTGATACGAAAATACCGACCAGGGCGGCTCGCCAGTGATGTTGCTGAGCGTGATGAAAAGCGATCTCTGAACCGCGAGTGCTATGTCAGGTTCACGGCTTTCTAGGTAGGCGCCAACTGCTTCGGCAATCTGCGAAAACGGATTGTCCCGTTTGTACGGTCGCGCACCCGGACCAATTATGGGAATGCCCTTTGCCCGAAGCCCTCGGGCGAGAGGAAATAAGGTAAACCACGTGGGCGCTAGAACTGCCATCTGTCCAAACGACAGGTTCAGCGCTTTAGCGGCTGGAATAAACTTGTCGAGAATCCCCAGAAGTGGGGACGAGCAATGGTGCCACTCCGGAAGCAAGGGGCAATCCCTGTACTTGCCTCGGGCAGTCATTGCCGGGGTCGTCTGGATGAGCCTTTCTGCAACCGAGACGATGTGCGATGAAGAGCGAAAGTTTCCTGAAAGCTGGTGATTCTTACTTGCTGACGCGTGATCGGCAAAGTCAGTCAGTAGCGTCGGCGATGCGCCAGCGAAGCCGTAAATCGATTGGTTCGGGTCTCCAACGCAGAAGAACTGAGTTCTCCCAAAGGCGGAGATCTTCTTCAGTAGGAAAATTTGACCCGGTGATGAGTCTTGAAACTCATCCACGAGTATCCAAGCATATCGGCTGGCCAATGCACTTGTGATGAAGTCGTGCTGCGTGATAACACGACAGGAATGGTAAACGATGTCACTTAGAGAAACGTAGCTCGAAGCGTCCAGCCAACTGAACCACTCCCGTGCGGCGGCTTCTGGAAACCCCTCGGGGAACAAAATACGTGCATCAGGTGCGCGCTGAATGTTCTCGAAATCCTCTGCCCGTCGCCTGTCGATCCCATACCGAGCCATGAGGTCATTTCGTTTTTGGACATAAACCTCGTCGGAAGAAGTGAGAATCTGGAATCCATCGCAGAACTCGGGCAAAAGCCGATGAAAAGGTCTGAGGATGGTTTGCAGCGCAAAGGAATGAATCGTTGCGACGTGGTAGTATCGGTCCTCCCCAGAAAAACATGTTTGTCGGAGACGGATATCGATTTCATCAGCGCCGGCGTTCGTGTGGGTAATGCAAGCCACGCGCCTGGTCGAGTCGCGAACTTTTTCGATGCACAGTAAGAGTTTCGCGATGATTGTTCGCGTTTTCCCACTGCCGGGGCAGGAAACGAGGCATATGTCTTCTGGCGCTGTGATAGCGTCGCGTTGCTCACTTGTCAGCTTCACGTGTTATTAGCCACCCGACTGCGTCTTCAATGTATGGGGGGACCTTTGAGGCAGGTGCAGTCATCCGAGAGGCTACCTGGGCGAACCGTGCTTTCCCGATACGCTTGGCTGTTCGCAGGACGAGGGTGCCTAATTGTGCGAGATCCGTTTGACCTTTGCGGGCTGCCGCTCTCAGCCGCTTGCCGACCAGCGGCGCACCTAGGGCCTCGGCCGCCCCGGCGAGCATCAGCAAATTACCCGGGAGGGTGATCTCACGCTCCAATGTCGTCTTTGACCGAAAAACCCTTACGAACTCGTTTTGCAGGGCGGTGAAATCATTTTTCTCTGGCTCAACACTAGCAAGTTCTACGTCTTCGGCTGGGCCACCGCCATCTGACGGTAGCAGGTCCCCGTCGGCGACAACAGCGCATTTCTTCCGGATCCCCTCGGGACCAAATAAGCGGGTATACGGAGTAAAGTGTGTCCCATAGATTGGGATCACTGAAATTCCTTCCTCGTCCAGGTCAACGCCGAGCGCTGTCTTTACGAGCGGAGGAATTAGGAACTGCTCGGCTGGCCCCTCTACAAGTAGAACTCCTCTTGCAAAGAGGAGGGCTGAGCGCGTGGCATCGAGGTATCGCTCTAGATCCGCGTGTTGGTCCTCGGTTAGTGTTGGGATGGTCGATGGAACGACGGCGCTGGTAGCGGCCGTGCCGCCGCTGGTCATGACGACATCCGAAGCGAGCTTGGTTCCAGAAGTAACGTGTGTGCTGTGCGTCGTGATAAAGACCTGAACACCACGTGCCTGAAGTGTATTCAGAAGTACCCTTTGAAGTTGTGGGTGCAAATGAGCTTCCGGCTCCTCAATGAGCAGTAACTCTCCGGCCGTCTTCCCCTCGGCTATCCGACGTTCGAAGTAGCTGAGGAGCATCGCCATGAATAGCACATTATTCAGGCCGAGCCCATTTCTGTGGGGATCGATATTCTTCAGCCCGTAGCCGGAGAGAAGGACTTTCAAATTGCGCGTGATATCTGTGAAGGAAGGCTCCCCAAGTCCGAGGCTTACATCCATTCCAAAGGCTGTTCCCACAGCCTCCTTAAAGGCAGAACTTAACTGGGTGCCGACACCCCTAAGTGCAGCGGTGGCATTAATTTGCTCGTTCGCTTCGCGAAGGTACCCTACGAGTTCATCCTTCTCCGCATCAGGGATGTTTCTTTGCTCGAGCAACATCTGAAGGGGGGACGTTCTAGCTTGTCCCAATCGGGCCTCAACGTCGCGAAGCGCCTCCATCACCACGACGAGGTACCCCTGCTGAAGATGATCTGTGCTAAACACAGTTCCGAAGTTCTCGTTCCAGGTGACCGCGTTCAAATCAAGATCTTCGTCCCCACCTCCAATAAGTTCCCACCGGTAGTCATCAGTTTTCAGAGGAAGTGGTTCGGTTGATTCGTTCTCCAGGGCAGCCCTAACAGCTGGGTTAGGCCGAAAACGATATGTCAGCCGTGCCTTGTCCGTGCCCGTGATCGTATCCAAGTGCAACGCCTCCTGGGCGACCTTCCCCTGAAAGTCAGAGAACTCGACGGAGACAAGCACTTGTTCGGGCTCGGAAAAGGAAAGCCCGTCAGACAAATCTTCGGGGGTGAGTCTGCGGCGGGCCGCACTTAGCGTGCCATCGAGGACTAGGCGTATTGCCTGGACGAGATTCGTCTTTCCGCAATTGTTTTCGCCGATAAAGCAAGTAGTGCCCTTCCCAATCGCGAGGTCAAGATAGGGGAGGTTTCGGAAGTTCTTGATAAAGATGCGGCTGATATACATATTGATAGAAAACGCACTTGTTATTAGTCAAGATCCTTTTTGTGTTTGCTGGCCACTTGATTAACGTACACCTAACCACCCTCACTTGCAATGCTTCAACCGGGTTTTCAGCAAGCGTTGCGCCGAGCTCTGTCTTCGACATCTGCGGTTCTTCCTTACATTCACGCTTCCGCGGGTTGCGCCCCGATGGATCGAGGCGCCCCACGAACACGGGCAATCCCGCTGTGCGGGATCACCGCGTCTCATCCGTGGCCTGTTCTGGCTTCTTAACGGTCCCGCAAGGCGGGGTGTCGGCGCCACCCGCGGAACCCTGATGGGCGCGGCCATTGAGTTTGCCTCGAGAACGTGGCACACTGGGAGAGTCTTATGGCGGCACTGGATTGGTCACAATGCGCGGCAGTGGAAAGCGTTCCCGGCAAGGTGAGCGGCGCCTGGGTGCTGCGTGGCACGCGCATGCCGGTGGCCACGATTTTCGAAAACCTCGAGGCGGGCGCCAGCCTCGACGACATTCTGTGCTGGTTCGAGGGGCTTAACCGTGAACAGGTGAAGGCCGTGATTGACTTCGCTGCCCGCAGTTTGGAAACTCCCGCGCCCACCCGCTGATGCTCATTCTTCTCGACCAAGGCACACCCGTTCCCCTTCGCTCATTCCTTAAAGAACACACCATTAAGACGGCGGTGCAGCAAGGGTGGAGCACGCTCTCTAACGGCGACTTGCTGCGCGCTGCCGAGGCTGATGGATTTGACGTGCTGCTGACCACAGACAAGAACCTTGCCTTTCAGCAGAGTCTCGAAAACCGCAAGATTGCAGTTGTCGTGCTCGGAAATCCGCAGTGGCCGGTGGCGCGACTGCACGTTCAATCGATTGTTGCGGCCGTCAACGCGGCAACTCCGGGAAGCTACGTGGTGGTTAAAATTCCAGGCGGGCAGCCGCGGTCAGTGCAGTCCTGACCGTGGGCTTTTCTCATCTCCGATACCCTTCGCATCTCACGACTTGTTCGTGAGCGCTCTTTCCACCGCTTCCGGGTTTCTATTAATCACCGTCAAGTAGGCGCGCACCGCGCTTTCTGGACGCCTGCGGCCTTTCTCCCATTCCTGGAGCGAGCGCGCGCTGACGGTAAAGCGCGGCGAGAATTCCGCGGGTGGCGCGGGATCGGCGCCGCCCGCGACACGACCACCCCGGGCCGCGCCGTCCAAACCGCGTCGCGGTCGAAGGCCCACCCCGATGCACCGAGGCGCCCCATGCTCGCCGGGCGATCCGTCCTAATCCGTTCATTTTTTTCCTACCGGTAGCCAAAAACGTATTTCACGCGCTTGACATTTCTCTGGCGCTTATTGCTAGACTATAGATGTAGGGAGCGGCGCCGTGTTGCGGTCGGGCGCAACGCGTTGTCGAGTGCGTGCGGCTTGCTCTGCGGCACCCGAAGGGCTCAGCCCGCATTTCTCACCACGCACTACTGCTTTGCGTCCGGTGGTGGGAAGGGCGGGGCTTCAGCCCCGCCGAAGATGCGCCCCCCCGGGTCTCTATGGGTCTCGCGTCCCGCGCCACTTGTCGTGACACACTGCGGGGAGCGCGAGACCCGGCAACAATGAGGATGTCCTGCAACGGCGGGGCTGAAGCCCCGCCCTTCCCTGTCCGTGGTGAGAAATCCCGGCTCAGCAGCAAGTCTGCGAGCTATTATCAGGTCTGGCGTAAGGGAAGTTCACCCCAGTTCCACCCAGGTATTTGCCACGATGTTACAGAAAACAAAAATGTTATCGAATGGAGATCAAAAGCTTTGCAAAACCTATGTCATTCAAAATAAAGGGTTGGTTGATTACCCGGTGGGCAGGGTGACGAAAAAAAGGGGGCCCCAAAATGAAGGTAAGTCTCACGATATTATTGAAAACAAATGTAGAAAAAATGTCAGTTTGGGGCTCTGCCACGATGTTGATGAAAACAAAATAGTTATATCAATTCTGTCACGATGTTGTTGAAAACAAATGTAGTTATTGAAGATGAAGGGGCAGAGCGAAGAAGGAGTCATGAGCTGGGTGATGGCGCCGCCGGTGAGAGAATACCTCGGGTGGCGCATACATTATCACCCCCGCCCAGGCGTGCGGTGCACGTCGCTGGTATAATCGCTCTAGAATGGGAATGCCGAAACCCGTCATCATTGCCGGAGGCGGGCTGGCGGGAAGCGAAGCGGCGTGGCAACTCGCCGAGCGCGGAGTGGCCGTGACGCTTTACGAGATGCGTCCCGCGCGCCCGACGCCTGCGCACAAAACAGACCGGCTGGCCGAGTTGGTTTGCAGCAACTCGCTCAAGTCGAATGCTCCTGGCTCGGCCTCCTGGCTGCTCAAGGAGGAATTGCGCCGCGCGGGCTCGCTCCTGCTGCGCGTGGCTGACGGGTGTGCGGTACCGGGCGGAGCAGCGCTGGCCGTGGATCGCGAACGCTTCGCCGAGGGCGTGACCGCGGCGATTGCGGGCCACGCGCTCATCACTCTCCGGCGCGAGGAGCTGCAGCAGGTTCCGGACGACGGCTTGACACTGATCGCCACGGGACCACTTACATCAGACGCGCTCGCCGCGCAGCTCCAATCGCTCACGGGTTCTGAGCACCTGGCTTTTTACGACGCGATTAGCCCCATCGTGGACGCCGAAACCCTGAACATGGAGCGCATCTTCCGCGCCTCCCGCTACGGCAAGGGTGGCGAGGATTACCTGAACTGCGCTTTCACCGAAAACGAATACCGCGTTTTCTACGAGGCGCTCGTAAGCGCGGAAGGCGTCCAGGCGCGCGAGTTTGAGGATGCGAAGTTTTTTGAGGCTTGCCTGCCCATCGAAGAACTGGCGCGCCGCGGCTACGACACGCTGCGCTTCGGTCCCATGAAGCCCGTCGGCTTGATCGACCCGCGTACCGGCCGCCAGCCCTTCGCCGTCGTGCAATTGCGGCCGGAAAACCTGCGCTTCTCGAGCTACAACCTGGTGGGTTTCCAGAATCACCTGAGATTTCCGGAGCAGAAGCGAGTTTTGCGCCTGATTCCGGGGCTCGAAAACGCGGAATTCCTGCGCTTGGGGCAAATCCATCGCAACACTTATATCGACTCGCCGCGCTTGTTGAATCCCGACTTGAGTTTTCGCAGCGCGCCACAGGTGTTTGTGGCGGGCCAGCTCTCGGGCGTGGAGGGGTACGTTGAATGCATTGCCACGGGTCTCCTGGCAGGTCTGGCCGTGGCTGCGCGCCTTCAGGGACTGTTGCTCGCGACGCCACCGCGCACGACGGCGTTGGGGTCACTGGTGCACTACGTCACTCACGCGGTCTCGGGCAACTACCAGCCCGCGAACATTTCCTTTGATCTGCTGCCACCGATAGAAGATCTCCCGCGCGCTATGGCTCGCGACCGCCGCACCCGGCGCGAGAAGCAGTGTGAGCGCGCGCTGACGGATTTTGAAGGGTGGTTTGAGAGGATGGCGGGTCCGCTGTCTGTGGGGCGTCGTCAGTCATCAGTTATCAGTCATCAGTTGTCAGTCCCCAGCGGACAGTGATAAGCCATGCTGTTCTCCGTGGTAGGCCAGAACGTTAAGGAGCGGCGTAATGCAGGACTTCAAGAAGCTCAAAGTATGGGACAAGGCACACCAGCTTACTCTGGCAGTGTACAAGGCGACGGCTCATTTCCCCAGAGAGGAATTGTACGGACTAACCAATCAAACGCGACGCTCAGCGGCTTCCATTGTCTACAACATTGCGGAAGGCTGCGGAAGAGCAGGCAGGGCAGAGTTCGCGCGTTTTCTTCAAATGGCGACCGGCTCCGCCAGTGAGCTCGAATACCAACTACTCCTCGCACATGACTTGAAGTTTCTCAGAGACGAGGAGTATCGGAGCTTGGAAAGTGGGGTCGTCGAAGTGAAACGGATGCTGAGCTCCTTAATGCAACGGCTTAGGACTGAAAACTGATGACTGATAACTGATAACTGATAACTGATGACTGATCCCTGGAGCTGATAGCTGGCCCCTGAGTGCTGAATGCTCTACACTGAAAACCGACAACTGATGACTGACAACTGACAATGGATGACCTGATCGACCGCTACATCAATTATCTGCGCTACGAGCGGAACGCCTCGCCGCACACGATCCGCAACTACCAGAGCGACCTGCGGCAGTTTCGCGACTACCTGAAGGGAGGAGATCCCAAGGCCACCGTGGACGTGCGGTCTATCGACACGCTGCGCATTCGAGGCTTTCTCGCCTTCCTCTTCGAGCGCGAAAAGAAGAAGACTTCCATCGCCCGCAAGCTCGCCGCGGTGCGGGCGTTCTACAAATTCCTTGCGAAGGACCACGTGCTGGTTGAGAATCCCGCCGCGACGGTCTCCACACCCAAACTGGACAAGACGCTTCCCCGCATCATGACCGAAGAGGAGATGAACTCGTTCCTCGACCGCGTCGCCGAGGCGGCCCGGAACGGCGACCCCCGGATGCGCCGCGACCGGGCCATACTGGAATTGCTCTATGCCTCAGGTTTGCGGGTGAGTGAACTGGTGGGCCTGGACCTGCGCAGCGTCAACTTCGGCGATGGCATGCTGCTAGTGCGCGGCAAGGGGCGGAAAGAACGCATCGTTCCTTTCGGTTCGAAGGCCAAGCAGGCTTTGGACGATTACCTGCCCATCCGCGAGAGGATTCTGATGGAAGTGAAGAAGGGCGGTCAGGCGGCGCTCTTTCTGAATGCGCGCGGCGACCGGTTGACGACGCGCTCCATCGATCGCCTGGTGAAAAAACACGTGCGTACCTATGGACCAAATGTGAAAGTCAGCCCGCACTCGCTGCGCCACGCGTTTGCTTCCCACCTGCTCACCGAGGGCGCCGACCTGCGCGCCATCCAGGAGATGCTCGGGCACCGCAGCCTGGCGACCACCCAGAAATACACCCAGGTTTCCATCAAGCAACTGATGGACGTGTACGATAAGACCCACCCCAAGGCGTAGGGGAAGCGGCAGATCTCAGTTTAGCGCCCGCAACCCAAAGCCGAGCAGGTCCGCAGATGGAATTTGGGTGTGCAGCCCTCGAGTGACGCGTGGCACGCGGCAGGGCTCACCGCAGGAAACGCGAACGAATCGATGCTTGAGTCTCTGGCGTGCGCCGGCGCAAGAACCACTCACCGACTTCCGCTGAGGCTTCGGAGAGCATCCCGAAGATCGGGACTGCAATCCGCACCACCAGTGCCAGAGCCTTCACGCCCAGCCAGACCAGCAACCGCTCGGCCGAACGTGCCGGATCTTTCCGATCAATCCGCAAGCGATAGTGCGGCCCGTTGGTCCTGTAGCTCATCAGCACGAGCCTGGCATAGAGAACTCCGCCGGCCAGAATCGCTAGCTTGAGAAAACCACTAAATATGCTGTTTAGATCCGTAGCCACCACCGATGCATCCTTTCCCTTCTAGCGAATCTTCCTTGTGTATTATGATTCGCTTCGACCGCAAAGGGTTCACCCTGCGGGGCAAGATCGATCATATCTTTCCCTCCCGAGGGTTCGCCATGACACTTTGGTACCCGTACTGGAGGCCCGCCTAAACTTGACGTGAGTCAAATGTGTGCTCTCTGGTCCTAACAAGGGATATATCGGCATTGCGGCGCTCGACCTTAGCAGGTTGCGGAAAGACTCGCCCCCGACGAGGTGGCGGCGATTTTACATCGCCACATGTCCTGTGTTTTCATCGCCAGCATGGCGACGTGAAGTCGCCGCAACACGTTTTTCCGCAACCTGTTAGGGGCGACGCGGGCAATAAGCCCCGATCCCGATATTGGCCTTGCCCGTTCGTTCTTACCCCGTTGATCTCATAAGAGAAAGCATTTGTTAGAACCCTTCAACTTGGCATCGCGGTTAAAGGCGACCCGTTATTCTTTGACTTTTTGGCACGGTGCGTTGCCCTTTGCATGGGAGAATCGGGGTATAATCCCCCTGAGCTTCGGAAGCTCGAAGGGCGATGGCCTCTAATCTCTATTATTTCAGACCTTTCGTTGCCCGCGGGGCGCTGCGGAAGCTGGGTGCGGACTACCGCCTCATCCCCATCGAGCGCGATGAGGAAAAACTCCCGGCCTGGGATTTGCCTGCGGTTCTGCTTGCCGACGCCGCCGAAAACGATCTGGCCCGGCTTGTAAGGTCGGCGCCCAAGTCGGACGGTTGGCGCATCATCTGCTTGCTGGATGGCGACTCGCACCCTCCTGCCAAACTTCACCCGCGCATCTTCACGGTGCTCCCCCGCAAAGTGCCGAGCCTGGTTCTGGAGAAGGCAGTCGAGCGCGCTTTTGAAAGCCTCCGTGCGCAGGATGAACGCCGCCACACGCGCCAGGAATTACGGCGGGCGGTCTCCGATCTCGAAACACTCAACAAGATCGGGGTGGCGCTTTCCACGGAGCGCAACACCGACGCGCTGCTCGAGCTCATTCTGAGCAAGAGTCGCGAGATCACTTCCGCCGACGCCGGCTCGCTTTACCTGGTGGAAGAGGAACCGGGTGACGGCAAGCACTTGGTCTTCAAACTTACGCAGAGCGACAGTCACTCCGTTCCCTTCCGCCAGTTTACGATGCCCATCGACACGCACAGCATCGCCGGCTACGCCGCCGCTACCGGCCAGATTCTGGACATCAAGGACGCCTATCGCATCCGCCATCTTCCCTTCCGGCTCAACCGTGACTTTGACCAAAAGTTCGGTTACCGGACCAAGTCCATGCTGGTTCTCCCCATGAAGAATCAGAAGGACGAAGTGATCGGCGTGCTGCAGCTTATTAATTCCAAGAAGCATCCTGACGCGAAGCTTACCTCGCGCACCATCGTCGCGAAAGAAGTCGGCCCGTTTTCGCGGCGGAGCCAGGAACTGGCATCCTCGCTCGCCAGCCAGGCCGCTGTGGCGCTCGAGAACAACCTGCTCTACCGCGACATCGAGAAGCTGTTCGAAGGCTTTGTGCGCGCCTCGGTCACGGCCATTGAATCGCGCGACCCCACCACCTTCGGCCACTCCGAGCGCGTCGCCAAGCTCACCGTGGCGCTGGCGGAAACCGTGGACCGCCTGGACTCCGGCCCTTACAAGGACGTCCACTTCACCCGCGAGGACATTCGCGAGATTCGCTATGCTTCCATCCTGCACGACTTCGGCAAGGTCGGCGTGCGCGAGGAAGTTCTGGTCAAAGCCAAGAAGCTCTACCCCGCGCAGCTCGACCTCATCAGGAAACGTTTCCTCTACATTCGCAAGGTTCTGGAACTCGAGGCGTATCGCAAGAAGCTCGACCACGTGCTGGGAAGCGGCCATCAGGGCTTTGAAGAGTTCTTCGCGCGGATCGAAGGCGAACAGAACCAGCAAGTCCAAACCCTCGACGAGTTCCTGCAAAACATCCTGCAGGCCAACGAGCCCGCCGTGCTGCCGGAGAAGGCCTCAGAGAGACTTGTGGAGATCGCGGGCTGGAGCTTTGAGGATCCCTCCGGCCCCACTGAACCTCTGCTCACCCAGGACGAGCTGCAGTTGCTCTCCATCAACAAGGGCAGCCTGGACCCTTACGAGCGCATGCAGATCGAGTCACACGTCATCCACAGCTTCCGCTTCTTGAGCCAGATTCCCTGGACCAAGGAATTAAGGCGCATCCCCGAAATCGCCAGGGCACACCACGAAAAATTGGACGGCTCGGGCTACCCCTACCACATGAAGGCCGAGGATATTCCCTTCCAGTCGAAGATGATGACCGTTTCCGATATCTTCGACGCTCTCACGGCGCATGACCGGCCCTACAAGAAGGCTGTGCCCATAGAACGCGCGCTCACCATCATCGGCGACGAAGTGAAATCACAGCTTCTTGATCCGCTGCTGTTCAAGCTCTTCGTCGACGCGAAAATCTACCAGCTCACCGCCAAGGACTGAGGCCCGATTCCCCCGGCCGCGGTGGGGAAAAGGGCACAACGGCGGCGCGGTAAAGTGGACGAGACACCAACCTCACCGCTTGCGCTTTGCTGTCTACCGCCAATCCCGACCTTGTCGGGACACGCAAGAAGCGCTCGCTGCCTACTGCCTACTGCTAATGAGGATGATCAGTTGGACGAGGATGACTCGCCAGGGCGTGCGGCCGGAGTCGAAGCGGTACATGGAGAGAATTGTAGCGCCGGTCGTTCAGACGTCGGCAGGGAACCGGCGGAGATCGTGGGCTACCAGACCGTCCTTACCAGAGGGCTCTGGCGGATTCGCTCGTCTCGGGTAACCAGTACCATGCCCTCCGCTCGCGCTGTGGCAGCGATGAGGCGATCAGCAGGGTCCTGAGGGAAGTCCGCTGGGAATTGGGTGGCCAGAGCGGCGACTTCCGGCGTTATGGGTTTGATGGCCGCGCCGGCCTCCTGTACGAGTGTCCGCACCCACGCTTCCACCGTGCCGCGCCCCTTCACACGGCCGAGCGAAAAGAGCCAGGCAAGTTCCCACAGGCTGATGGCGGCAATGCCAATTCCTCCGCTCGCCCGCGCCCGGCGAATGGCCGAGGCTGCCGCCCTTGAAAGGAGTTTCGGCTCGATCATCAGCCAGATGAGGACGTGCGTGTCAAGAAGGATCACCGGTTCGCCTCCCACGCCTCGGGGGGAACGATGGGCGATTCAATGTCCCCGACGATTTCGAACTGCCCCTTGAGACATCCAAAGATGTCGTCGCTGCGCGTGCCCGCGGGCACAAGCTTTGCAACCGGCTTACCCCGCTTGGTAATGACCACGGGCTCGCGCGTCTTGTGGACCTGGCCCATGACCTTCAGGCACCGTGCCTTGAACTCTCCTGCTGGCATCGTCTTCATGGACATCTCCTTATAGCCATGGTCATATTGTAGTGACCATGGACTCCAGATTCAAGGGAATCAGCGCCGACCAGCCCCGATCCTGAAGTTGGCTTTGCCCGTGGATTTTCAAGCCGAGCATTCTCAAGCTAATCCGAGCGGTTTCACTTTGCACTGCACGAGCAAATCGAACTTCAGCGAAGTTGGATTCTGAGAGGGCAACTCCTTGATCTCACAAGAGAAAGCGTTCGTCAAGACCCTCCAACTTCGGGATCGGGGCCAGTTCTCGAAGTGTGCGGCGGTCGACTCCTCAAGCGGGGGAACCCCCAAAGTTGAGCGATAACTCTGCGCGAAACGCTGCTCACACATCTCCGGGATTGCACCTCGAAGTTGGCGCCGTCCGGCGGAGACAGATCGAGGACCGCGTGGGCCATCAGCAAGAAATTCGGAAACGAAGACTACCCTGAAGCTCGAAATGCTACCGGGCGGAAGCTTGGTTGGCTGGCCCCTTCAAGTACTGCGGATCGAAGCGTTGGAACTTCAGGCCGCAGTGGGGACAGGCGATCTGACCCAGGTTCGGAAAAGCCGTGGCGGGACCCTTGATTTCCATCCGGAACGCCTTCTTGCAAGCGGGGCAGCGAGAAAGCGGATAACTCCGTAGCATACAGATACCTCCTAAGAGTGCGGAAGGAGACGCAAAGCATACCACTGGACAGCGGCCGACGCAAATCGACTTCGAATGCTTTACCGATTGCCCCAGGAGAGGCCGGTGGCGATGCAATACCCACCAGGCTGGCCCGGGGATTTCGCCTCAAGCGTCGAGAGCGTTGCAGCCTCGCGGGCTCGCCGCAGCCCGCATCTGCCGCCGGCGGCGACCCAGGCCGTGCGTGGGTGCGCGGGCAGAAAAAAAAGGCGGCAGCCGCCGCGGCGGCCCCGCCCCTTCCGAACCTCACGCAGCCGAGCTGCGCTTTTCAACTGTCAACCTTGGACTGTTTCCTTATGACCTGTCACCTGTAACCTAGACTTGGTGGTGATAGACCTCCCAGCCTTTGTAGTTCCTGAGGGCCTCGTCGACGGCGCGGCCGTAGTGGCTACGGTTGACGGCCACATGGTGCTCGTATCCGTTGTTGCAGATGTGCTGAAGCAACGTCTGGAGCTTGGGGATGCGCACCACGCCGTATCCGCCGAAGCTCTGGAGCTTGTCCGAGGTAATCTCGCCCTCGCCCACGTATGCGCGCATCTTGCCCTGCAGGTCGTTGGTGGAGACGCGGCAGTAAGTGAGCGGGCCGGCCTTCAGTTTGCCGACGATGGTTCCAAAAGTATTTTCCTTGCCCACGGAGCCCGCGATGATTTCCTGGAAGTCCATCTTGGCGTCTTCAAAGAAGTGTTTGGGTAAGTTCGAGCAGTGGAAGATGACCGCTTTGTCAGGATCGTCGCCGTAGTTGTTGTTCCAATCGACGATGGCGCTGGGGTCGCCGGCGGCGAGTTGCAGGGCGTACATGCCGATCATGCCGGTCATGTCCGTCTCGCAGGCACTGGGCAGCAGGTTGTTCGACATCATGCTCATCAGCGTGCAAGGGACGACGCCGAAGAATTCCTCCATGGCCGTCCAGCACTGGACGGAGGTCCCGGCGAGCTCGTTGGCTTTCATCCACTCATCCACCACCACGCCGAACTTGGTCATCTTCAGGAGCGCGGGGCTGGGCACGCCTTGCGTCGCAACGTAGCTCTGGATCGTTGCCAGCTTGGCCTTCACTTTCGGGTCGTCGTCCTTCAGTCGGGCGATGCGGCCGAAGACCTCCGAAAGATCGAGTGTCTCGACCGAAATGCCATGGTTCTCCAGCAGCTTCTCACTGAAGCGCACGGTGTTGAAGTTGGTGGGGCGCGCACCCATTACGCCTACGCGGAGGTTGGTCAGTCCCTTGACGATGCGGCAGGTGGCTGCAAACGCTTTCAGGTCGGAACGAAAGACCTCAGACGTTGGCGCCTCCGTGTGCAGTGACGTCAAGGTGTACTTGATTCCGTACTGCCAAAGGTTGTTGCACGCCGACATCTTCCCGCAGAAACTGTCGCGGCGGCCGCCCATCAGCATTTTGTTCGGCTCGTCCGGATAGGCCTGCACCAGTACAGGTACATCGAGCCCCGACATGCGAATGCTGTTCGCCACGGCGCGCTCGTCGCCGAAGTTCGGTAAGCTGACCAAGACTCCGTCGACTTCGTCGCGATGCTGCCGAAAGAGATCTGCGCATTTGCGGGCATCCTGAAGCGTTTCGACCGAGCCAAACTTGCTATCCTGTGGAGTCAAGCAAACGCTTCCATAGCCTTCTTTCTCCAAAACTCGCAGGATTTCTTCACGTCCATCACGAGCCAAGACGTCAGGGAAAAAGCCGCGGTTCCCGATGATGACGCCGAATGTTGTGGACTTAGACATGGATAAGGACCTCCTCCAACTTGACGTTGTGAGCCTTTGACCGGCGCACAACTACGGCGTCATTCTAACACGCCAAGGGAACAAAGAAAGCCCCAAGTGGTAGAAAACGCCAAAAATGCCAGTGTGACAAAATATCGCACGCCTGCTCCCGTCGTGGATGTAAGCGCTATCGGTTTCTCTGCACGGGCGGGTTGGCGGGCAGCCCCCCTAGGCCGGGCGGCGGAAGCGGTCGAGGATTTGAAAGAGAATCAGGCCCAGGGCGACGTTTACCAGGAAGGAGCTGGCCCCGACCAGCAGCTCAACCGGTGGGGGGGTCTCCAGCAGCGCGTGCTGGAGCGCGGCGATACAGAGGCTGTGGACCAGGACGAAGACGCTCGTCAGTACGGTGCGCGCGACCAGAGACTCCAACTCAAAGCGCGTACTCGCGGAAGCCGCGAGGTAACCCACGATGGCGTTGGCGATCCCGAAGATGCCAATGTAGCCGTGCGAGAGCGCGTCCTGCAGCAGGCCCACCCCTGTGCCCAGGGCCAGGCCGAAAACCTTGTCACGCCGCATCAGCGCAAAATAGATGGTGACGAGCAGGGGGAAATCCATCAGGCGTGCCAGCGGCAGCTTGAGCGGCAAGAACGTCTGCAACAGCAGCGCCACGAGCAACACCACCGTGAGGATGGCGGGATGCACGCGAAAAACCGCAACCGGGCGACTGGGGGAAACAGGCATCGGGGCATTAGACTAACAGAAGTGGGAGGGTCATGGAAACCCGTCTTGGGGTAACCCCACAACGCGAGGTGGAGTGGCGGGGTGAACCCTGGGGTTGTGGAGCAGTTCACATAAGGGGCTACGACGGACCTTTCCCAGGAACCCGCCATCAATTCGCCATCCTTGGGCAGAAACGCGTGGCTATCTTTTCCAACGCCGAACACTCGGTTCCGCAGCTCCGCAGGCTGATCTCCGCGGTCGACAGGATTATGGACTGCGCCATCACCTTGAAACGTGGAACAGTCTGAAGGTTGCAGAAGGGACCGCAATGGCACATTGCAGACATCCAGGGGCGAGGCTTGCGCCACGTGACGGACTGGCGGGACACCGGATCAGGTTTTTCATGATTTCACGGCCGCGCGGGCGCGTTCAGGGCTTGTTGTTGGGGGGCGCTGGGCTTGAGGACCACCAGGACCATTTCCAGGCGGTTCAAGTCTGCGGAGGGTTTTACGACGATGTTCTTGTATATGTTGCCGTCACCCACTTTCACGACGGTTCCTACCGGCAGTCCTTTGGGATAGACCTGGTCGAGCCCGGAAGTCACTACCGCTTCGCCGGGCGCCACGGGTTCCTCGTTCATCACGTAGTGAAGGTTGCAGAGGTTTCCGCTGCCGCCTTTGAGGACGCCCTGCACGCGGCTCTGGGCGAGCGTCACGCCCACGCCGCTCGAGGGGTCGGTGACCAACAGCACTTGCGCGCTGTGCGGGAAGATGGCCAGGATTTTGCCCACTACGCCCTGGGGCGAGAGGACAGCGAGATCGCTCGTGAGCCCGGAATCCCAGCCCTTGTCGATGAAGATGGCGTTGGAGTTCTCACCAGGGCTGGAGGCGATGACCTCCGCGGCCACAGTTTGAAGTGCTAGTTGATTCTTGAACTCCAGCAGGCTCCGCAAGCGCTGCGTCTCGCCCGCCTGTTCGGCCAGCCGCTGGATTTGCGCCTGCGCCGCCACCAGTTGCACGTGCAGTTCCTGGCTTTCCTGCTGCGCATGCCAAAGGTGGCGATAAGTTGTGTAGGCGCTCGCGGAAACATCCAGCACGCCGCTCAGCGCGCGCTGCAACGGATCGAAAGTCGCCACCGCCCAGTAACGGATCAGGCGCACGTCGTGATTGCGGGTGATCTGCGCGGAGAGCAGCAGGATCTGTGCCGTAACGACGGCCAGGAGGATGAAAAAGGAGCTGCGCCGCTTGATGAACGCCCGCATGTCCGGCCCCTCGTGGCTCAGGGCCTCGACCGGGCGCGTCGGATCTGGTGAGCTCGGGTCAAACATAGAAAGGCCGTCCCTCGTCCTTTGTCCGTGGTCCGTCGTCGGTTGCAGAAGGCATGGGGCGATTGACTGATGGACTCACGAAGTGATTGGGCGATCCATCGATGGAGCGAATCCGCAGATCCGGCATTGCCTGTTCACCTTTATCAGTACATCGGAAAAATATCTTCACTGCATTAGTACTCTGACTGCGCCGCACGGGCCGCTGACTGGGGACGGTCACTCGGCGGGCGCCTATTCTATCGCAACCCTGCGCAAAAGATCAAAATCCGTCAACATTCTACCTGTTCCTAGCACCACGGAAGCCAGGGGATCCTCGGCGATCGAGACGGGCAGGCCCGTCTCTTCGCGGATGCGTTTGTCCAGGTTCTTGAGCATGGCGCCGCCGCCGGTCAGGACAATCCCCCGGTCGGAGATGTCGGCAGAAAGCTCGGGGGGCGTGCGCTCCAAGGCGACGCGGATGGCGTTGAGGATGGTCGAAACGCACTCGGACAAGGCGTCGCGAATCTCCGAGTCGTCGATGGTGATCGTCTTGGGAATGCCTTCGAGCAAATGCCGGCCCTTGATCTCCATGGTCAGAGGTTTGTCCAGGGGGTAGGCGGAGCCGACTTCAATTTTGATTTGCTCGGCGGTGCGCTCGCCTACCAGCAAGTTGTATTTGCGCTTCAAGTAAGCGGTGATGGCTTCATCCATTTCGTTACCGGCCACGCGCACGGAGCGGCCGTACACCACTCCGGAAAGGGAAATGACGGCGATATCCGTGGTGCCGCCGCCGATGTCCACAATCATGCTGCCGGAGGGCTCGGTGATGGGCAGGCCCGCGCCGATGGCTGCCATCATCGCCTGCTCGACCAGGAAAACCTCGCTCGCGCGGGCGCGCATCGCGGAATCCTGCACGGCGCGTTTTTCCACCTGTGTGATTTCCGAGGGGACACCGATGACAATCCGCGGGTGGACGAACATCTTCCGGTTATGGGCTTTCTGGATGAAGTAGTTGAGCATCTTCTCCGTCACTTTAAAGTCGGCGATGACACCGTCCTTCAGGGGGCGGATGGCCACGATGTTGCCGGGTGTGCGGCCCAACATTTCCTTGGCTTCGCGGCCCACGGCTTCGATGCTTCCATTGAGCTTGTTGATAGCCACAATCGAGGGCTCGTTCACCACGACGCCTTTACCCTTGGCATACACCAGAGTGTTCGCAGTTCCCAGGTCGATGGCGAGGTCGGAGGAAAAAACGCTAAATAAGGAGCGAAGGTTCATTCTCTTGTGAACTCCTGCTTTAATGGGCCTGGATGACGGGCCAAGGGCAAACTCATTCAACCACGACGGTCTTTCGGATGGTATTGGTGTCGCCCTTGCGATCTTGTGCCGTGATCGTGATCTGGTTCGAGCCGGAATTCGGTAGTGGCGACGTGAAATGCCGGAACGTGCCGTCCGGCGAAATCGAAAAGACCTGCTCATTGTTGATGATCACGGTGGAGCCGGGCTCCGTCTTCCCTTGCACCTCCACCACCCTGCCGTGCTGAATGATTCTGGTGATTTCCAGGTAGGCCTGGTTCCCGGCAATTTCCTGGACCAGGTTCAACCGGTTGGCTTGGCTCGGTTGGCTTTCCACCCCCTTTTCATCAATCGCACTGACGATCCAATAGTAATTCCCTTCTTCCAGGCCGGAAATCTGGAGAGAGGTGTGCCCGGTGACCTTCTTGTCCACCACGAAGTTGGAGAGCATGACCGAGGGGGATATCTGCAGGTGGTAGGCGTTCGCTCCTGCAACCTCCGTCCAGGTGAAATCCAGCACCGCGGATTTGGGGTCCTTGACCAGTTTCAACTCCATGTTTTGGGGCGTCAACAAGGTGGGGGGAGCAATCACCTTGGTTCGCACCAGACCCGGCTGCTGGGACGCAAACGAAACCTGCTCATATTGGCCGAGCTGCACGCTGGTGGGACCGCGTGTCACCTCCGCCTGGCCCTGGTCCACTGTGAATTCGTGCACGTTCTTATCGGGGTCGTTGCGGACGACGGCGCGGCTTTCTTCATTCAGAGTCGCCACGGCATCCGCGAAGGCCACCTGGGAGGTCGAGCCCGGAGTTTCGAAGTGGCCCGTCGCCAGATTCACCGCCCCGGAAGTGACCTGAACCGCCACCTTGGTCGCGCGGGTTACGGGGTCTTCGCGGCTTTCCTCGACCACAATGAGCGCCTCGGGCTTCAACACATAGTTCGTGCCGTCGGCAAAAATGATGCGCGCCACGCCTTCGCTTCCCGTCTGCACGAAGTCACCTTTTTCCAGGGTGGTGTTGTAGTCGGCCCGGATCCACTCCAACGAGCGCGCCTTCTTGACGCGCACGGGGCCATCCAGGTTCACGAAGTGAGCTTCCCTATGGGTGGCCGCCGCCTCGGAGCTGGTGATTCTCCCCGCGTCTCCGACAACCGCCTCCAACCCTTGCCGCATCTTCTGGTTCACGAAGCGCGGCGAAATCAAGTATAGGGCAAACCCCGCTAGCAAAAGCGCCAGGAAAACGTAGAAGGCAATCGTTCGGTAGGTGATGGTCATCCACTCGAGTTCGAGGGTCCGCCCTCGCCTGCCGCCGGGAGGCCGTGGTGGCTTGCCCATAGCTCTGCAATCCTGCAGACTTATTCTTGACGAAACACCCTGTAGGGTCAAGGCATTTTAGCCTCGGCGGGAGACTGCCTAGTGCGGCGCCCGCGGAGGCGGCTGCCGCCCCGCGCCTACGAGTTCACGCATCGCAGTGCAAAGCTTCCGAGGTATTCCCCACCGCCCGGGTTTGCTTTTGGCTGCGAAAGAGCCTAAGGGTTGCCCCGTCCGCACCTCTCCTCTATAATGAGAAGGTTACAGCCAATTGGCAGGAGCAATCATGTTTCGATTCTTCCGCAAAAATCGCGAAGCAGTAAAGAAGTACTTGCTGATCTTTTTCCTCAGCATTGTATCCATCGGCATGGTGATCACCCTGGCGCCCATCCAGACCGGCGACACGAGCCGGTCCGAGTCGAACGTGCTGGCCTCGGTCGGTGGGTACAGCATTACCACCCAGGACCTTTCCCAATCGATTCGCACCCGCTTTCAAAATTCGCAGATGGGCTACGACTCGCGTCTGGTGCCGATCGTTGCCAACAGCGTCCTCAACGACATGGTGATCCAGCACGCCTTGGTCGAGCAGGGGAAAAAACTGGGCGTACAGGTTTCCGATCAGGAACTCCTGCAGGCTTTGCAGAAAATCCCCTGGCTTTATCCGGGAGGGACTTATGTGGGCGCGGACCGCGCCCGCGACCTGGTGGCGGGACAGACCGGCATGACGCTGGCCCAGTTTGAGGACATGCTTCGCGAAAGCCTGCTGCTGGAGAAGATTCGCAGCATCATCACGGACGGTGTACAGGTAGCGCCGGCGGATCTTCTCGCGGAGTTTCGGCGTCGCAACGCCAAGGCCAAGATCGACTATGTGCTCTTTGACCCCAGCCAGTTCATTAAAGACGTCAAAGCGACGCCCGAGGCCTTGGAGGCGTACTTCCAGAAAGATCCCTCCCGCTACAAGCTTCCCGAACAGCGGCAGGTGCGCTACGCGCTGATCGACCTAGATCAGGTGCGCGCGCAGGTGCAGATCGACGAGGCCGAATTGCGCCAGTACTATGCCGGGCACCTCTCGGATTACCGTGTGACCGACCGCGTCAAGGTGGCGCACATCCTCTTTAAGACCACCGGCAAGACTCCGGCGGAAGTCGCGACCACCGAGAAAACGGCCGCCGATGTGCTGAACCAGATCAGGGCGGGCGGCGCCTTCGCGGAGCTGGCCAAGAAATACTCCGAGGACACTAGCGCCCAGCAGGGCGGCGAAATCGGCTGGATCGTTCGTGGCCAGACGGTGAAGGAATTTGAAGGTACCGCGTTTTCCATGAAGCCCGGTGAAGTGAGTGGGCTCGTCAAGACCATCTACGGCATCCACATCATCAAGCTCGAGGACAAGCAGAATGCGCATCTGCAGTCGTTTGACGAGGTGAAGGATTCCATCCGCACCGAGATCGAGAAGCAGCGGCTCGCCGACGCCCAGGAGAAACTGGCCCGCCAGCTCGAAACCCAGCTCAAGGCCAATCCTCAGCAGTTTGAGGCCATCGTCCGCAAGATGGGGTTCGAACCCAAGGAGTCGCCGCTCTTCAAATACGGGCAGGCCGTTCCGGACCTCGGCAACGCCGACGCTTTTGAAAACCTGGCCTTCCAGCTCCGCCTGGGCGAAGTCGGCACACCCATTTCGGTCCCCAAGGGAGAGGCGATCATCGAGGTGGCGCAGATTGTTCCCGAGCACGTCCCCACGCTCAACGAAGTGCGCGCCCGCGTGGAGGAAGACTATCGCCATGACCAGTCGAACGTGGTCGCCGCCGAAAAAGCCAAACAGTTTGCCCAGCAGGCGAAGACGGGCGACTTCAACAAAGCGGCGAAAGCCGCGGGATTGTCCGCCAAGGAGAGCAAGGACCTTACCCAGTCGGAATACGTGGAAGGCGTGGGCAACGGCAACCAGCTTGCCGAGGCCTTTACACTCAACCCCGGGCAGACCAGCGGCGTCGTTTCACTCGGCTCGAACAGTGTGGTGTTCCGAGTGGTCTCTCACACGCCCGCCAACGAGGCCGACTTCGCCGCGCAGCGCGACCAGATCCACGAAGAGTTGCTCGACCAGAAACGCAGCCTGGCGTTTGAGATTTATCGCCAGAACCTAAAGCAGCAGCTCCTACGCACGGGCGAACTGAAAATGCACGACGCGACCTTGAAGCAATTCCTCGCTTCCTACCAGACAAAGTAGCTTGCGCGGGGCGTAGCATGGGCAGCCTGCCCTGATCCCGCTTTGCGGGAGAAGAGGCCGCACCGCGGGCCCTGCGCTACGAGAAGGTCACCCCCGCGCAACCTGCCTGTCGACAGACAGGGCGGGGGTCCAGTGACAACCCTGAATCCTGCCCTGCCTGCGCAGAGCGCAGCTCTGCGTTTCAGCGCGCTATATTAGCGCTGGTCATGCCCACCCGCAAACGCCATTCTGCGCCCGGACAGTTGCAATTCCTGACCAGTAGCACCTATCGCCACGCCAAGCTTCTTGAGAGTGATCGGCTCGCCCGATTTCAGTCTTGTCTGTGCGCCGCAAAGCTGCGCTCTGCGCTAGCCGGCAAACGTCCATCGGCGGGCTAAGGTGGGAGTGCATATGTCGAGAGCAGTGTATGCGCCACTTGCGATAATGGGGTGCTAGTATGCTAGCCTACTATCGTACCAAAGAGGCCAGCATGGAACCAACAGTCGGCTGGTCAGTAGTGGCAAGACTTTTCCACAGGCAGGGCTGACTTCTCCACAGGTATTCGAACTTTTGCACAAGAATTCCGCAAGCAGTTGTATTCAACGCCAGATCTGACCCAAGATATTGTGGTATAGCGAACAGGAGCGGAGGGCCATCCAGCTACACAGCGTGCGAGGATGGAGCGACGCGCGGCGCAGCCCAGCCTGCGATGGATTCGCCGGGAATCTGGACAGGGTCAAGCATGCACGTACTGTGCTTCGAATCTATCAAAACGTTCCTGTTCGAATTGCTAGTTACATTCTCGTTGGCGTTTACCCTGATTAAGGTGTTCATCAGTGAGTGGAGAGGCTTAAAGCGTTTTCTTTCTAAAGGTCATCGTAGGGGTTAGCATCGCCAACCGTCAGATCTCCTTCCCCTTTGAAATTCTCAGCCGAAGCATTATTACGAGATCAAACAAGAGCCAGCGGTACGCCCCAATGAAAGAACCGAAGGAGAAAATGTCGCGCTGCGATTGCATCGGGGCGGGAACGACCTGTTAGGGGGCGCTCGAATCCAAAAGGGAAGTCACCCCCGCGCAGGCGGGTCCATTTCGAAACGGCTGGATTCCCGCTTCCGCGGGAATGACCTGTTACGGGGGAGCGGGAATGGCCTAGCAGGTTGCGGAAAAGCGTGTAGCGGCGACTTCACGTCGCCATGGGGGTGTTAAGAACACAGGACATGTGGCGATGTGAAATCGTCGCTACCTCGTCAGGGGCGAGTTTTTCCGCAACCTGCTAGGGCGCCGGTCCGGCGCGCCCCCGTACCATCTCGCGCCGCGATGTTATAGAATGCGCCTTGGTTCAGGTCCGGGAAGGGAACAGTCTGGCCAGTGACTTCGTCTCTCGACACACAAACTGCCCGAGGCAGTCTTGAGGCTTCTAAGGGAATCGCGGAACCCACATGCGCGGTGGTTCCGGCCGGCGATTTCCTGATGGGGTGCGAGCAGGGTCGCGATGAGGAGCGGCCCGTGCATCGCGTTTGGGTCGAGGCTTTCGAGATGGCGATTTATCAGGTGCGCAATCGTGACTTCGCGGCGTTCCTGGAGGCCAGCGGTCATCCCACGCCGCCGAACTGGAACCACCCGGACTTCCACGGCCCCGACCAGCCCGTCGTCTCCGTGAGTTGGATCGAAGCGCAGAAATACTGCCAGTGGCTGAGCGCCGCGACCGGCCGCCGCTATAGCCTGCCCACCGAGGCGGAGTGGGAGCGCGCCGCGCGCGGGGGTATCGAGAGCCGGCTTTATCCCTGGGGCGACGAGCCTCCGCAGTCGCGCGCGGAGTACCTCGGTCGCTGGGGTGGTGAGGTGCGCGGGCCGCTGCCCGTGGGGCGAGGCGAAGCGAACCCCTATGGCATCTACGATCTTTGCGAAAACGTGCACGAGTGGTGTGCGGATTGGTACCAAGCTGATTATTACGCGCATTCGCCGGAGCGCAATCCGGCCGGGCCCGACGCCGGTGACCGCCGCGCCTCTCGGGGCGGCTCGTGGCGGCATCACGTCAAGGTGAGCCGCTTGGCCGGGCGCTCCAGCATTCCCCCGGCTTTCCAGTACGCGGATTACGGGTTTCGGGTGGTTCGCGAGATCCGGTGAGAGAGTCTGGTTTCGAGGAGAACTGACATGCCCGAGTTGCGCCACAACGTCCTGACTCGCGAATGGGTGATCATCGCCACGGAGCGCGCCAAGCGCCCGGAGGATTTCGTCAAGAGGAAAAAGGAAAAGAAGACCCTCCCCGCGTACGTGGCGACCTGCCCGTTCTGCCCGGGAAACGAAAACCTGACGCCTCCGGAGACCTACGTGGTTCCCGACAGCTCGAGCTGGCGGGTGCGCGTCACGCCCAACAAGTTCGCCGCCCTCTCTTACCTAGGTGAAAGGCGCCGGGCGATCCAGGGCATCCGGCGAACCGTGACCGGCGTGGGCATTCACGAGGTCATCGTCGAGACGCCCGACCACAGCAAGACTACGGCGCTGCTGGAGGACGCGCAGGTCGAGACCGTCCTCCAGACCTACCTCAACCGCTTCATGTTCGCCTCGCGTGACCCGCGCGTCGAGCAGGTGACGATCTTCAAGAATCACGGCGAAGCCGCGGGCACCTCGCTCGAGCACACGCATTCGCAGATGATCGCCGCGCCCGTCATCACCGCACAGCTCCGCGACCGGCTCATCAACGCGCTGAAGCATTTCGACGAGTTCGGCGAGTGCATCTTCTGCCGCGTGCTCGACCAGGAGCTCAAGGAAAGCACGCGCATCGTGCATGAGTCGGAGCACTTTGTAGCCTTCGTGCAGTACGCCGCGCTCTCGCCGTTCTCCATGCTCATCATGCCGCGTCGCCACATGGCGTGCTTTTCGGAGATCACCGATGCGGAAACGGCTGACCTGGCGCGCAACCTGCGCCGCACGCTCGGCAAGCTCTACTACGGCCTCGACGACCCGGATTTCAACTACAGCGTCCGCACGGCACCCACCGAATACGCGGGGGTGAAGTATTACCACTGGTACGTGAGCATCATTCCGCGCCTGACCAAGCTGGCCGGCTTCGAGCTGGGCTCCGGCATGTTCATCAATGTCTCGCTGCCGGAAGAGAACGCCAGCTTTCTGCGGGGAGTGAAGGTGGACTGATGCCATTTTGGATTTGCCATTTTGGATTAGCGGGGCGGGCAGGGACGTAGAAGGCACGAGGCATTAGGCCGCGAGCTCCCTGAGCGAGTCCCGACAAAGTCGGGACAGACAGATCAAGTTGCTCCGTGCCCCGGCCACGCGCGGAAACAGAGTTGCAGTCGCCGCGCTTTCCCGGGGACTCTCCCTTAGCCCTCGCCGCAAAGGAGGAACTATGATTCGACGTGATTTCTTGACCCGTCTCGCCGCGGGCGCTGCCGCCACAGGCATGCTGCACGGCGGAAAGACGCTCGCCCTTGCCGTGCAGGGGAACACCTCGCCCGCAGGCTCCGCTGCCAAGCTGGAACGTATTTCGATTTCCACTTGGAGTCTTCATAACTACTTCCCGTCCACCCGCGAGAAGGAGTTCAACCTGCCCGGCCCCACGCTGGCGCTGCTCGATTTCCCGGAGATGATCGTTGATAAGTACAAGGTGCATCACTTCGAGTTCTGCACCACACACTTCGCTTCCTCGGAACCGAGCTACTTGCAGGAGATCAGGAGCCGGCTTGTCCGCACTCACTCCACAGTTGTGAATATGCCCGTGGATATTGAGGGATTGTGGGACCAGGGCGGGCTCTCCGATCCGGACCAGAAAAAGCGCGATTGGGCCGTCAATGCTTACAAGAAATGGATCGACGTCGCCCACAACCTGGGCGTCAAATCGGTGCGCTGCGATCCCGGCAAGATGGATCCCAAGAACCTGGAGCGAACCGCCCAATCCTACCGGGCGCTCGCGAGCTACGCGGAACCCAAGGGCGTCCACGTGATCATTGAGAATCACGGCGGCGTTGGTTCCGAACATCCGGAAGAATTGGTGAAGCTCTTCAAGCTGGCGGGCCCCGCGGACGTGGGCGCGTTGCCGGACATGGGTAACTTTCCGGATGAGGCCACACGCCGGAAAGGGTTGGCGATGCTCTTCCCGTACGCGCACGTTGTGTGCCACGCCAAAGGTCTCGACATTGACTCGGACGGCGTCGAGAAGAAATATGACTTCCCAAAAGCCATCGAAATTTCCAAGAAAGCTGGCTTCCAGGGAATCTACTCGATCGAATACGAAGGCCCCGGCGACCCGTACGTCGGCGTCCAGAAGACCCTGGATGAGCTGCTGAAGTATCTGTGAGCGGCAGGACGGGGCCTGCGCGGCACGTGGCACGCCCTGCCAGGGCGACGGCAAGCGGGCCGGCTAACCTCAGCCGGTCTATCGCTGCTCACTAGGAGCTGCGTCAGAAGTTCGCTGACAAAGCCTCTCCCTTGCGGGCGACCGTTCCCGAGCCCCGTCAGGGGCGCAAGATCGTAGCCCAGGGCGCAAGCCCTGGGGGAGAGAGCCCTCACCCCGCCCCTCCTCTGTCGGGACCACCCCTCTCCCGCGCGGGCGGGAGAGGGGACGGGGGTGAGGGAGGGCTCACTTACCCACGGCTCACGCCGTGGGCTACCTTCTTTCGCCCGCTCCGCGGGCTGATTTCATCAACGAACCTCTGACTCAGGCCGCTAGGAGCTGTGCGAATACGGCAAGTCCATAGGCGTGAGGGTGCTGATTGAAAACCATGGCGAGGTGGCGGGCAAGGCGGAAGACACTGTGCCCATCATCAAGGGCGCAGGTAAGAGGTCTCTCTGCGATCTGCCTTCTGCTCATCATCTCTTCGGTGTCGCTTGCCCAGGCGCCCGCTCCGCAAGCGACGACCCACCCGGCTGCGCGTTCGTCTCAGGTGGGTTCGAAAGCTGAGGCGCCATCGCACCGCTTCTGGGACCGGGAGAACGCCTGGCTTTTTGCCGGCGTGGGCGCCGCGCGGATGCTCGACTACGCTTCCACGCGCCACATGAGGAGCCTAGGCGTGAACGAATGGCTGCTGACCAACTCCATCGTGGACAACAAACCGCTCTTTGTGGGGATTGAGCTGGCGGGCACGGCGGCGTCGATCGGCGTTTGCTATCTATTCCATCGCACGGGCCACCATCGTGCGGAGCGCTGGGTTTCCATCCTCCACATCGGCGTGGGAGTGGGCGGCTCGATTCGCAATTACACCCTGAGCGGGTCTGCGGCAGGGAACTGATATACCGCGTCAGGTCTCCCGACCCCAGCGCGGAAAGCCCCGCTGTAGCGGTCGCCGCGGCGACGCGCTACAAGTGGTTTAACTTGGCGCCCACACATGCTGCCTGGCCCGCCCTTCCGACCTCCGGACGAAGAGCAGCAGAGCGTGGTGAGAAACTCGGGCTAATCCTGCACCAGCACCCCGGCACCCTGCCTGTGCCGCTAGCCCAAGTTCGTCACGGTATCTGAGGTTTTAGCTTTTTTCGGTGCTTGCGCAAGCGGAAGTCCTTGGTGTTCAGCACGGGCGTTTGCAAAAGCGCGTGTAGTGTAAACCTACCCTCTTGATTCCCACCTGGATTCCTGGCAAGTTGCCCTCGTGTTCTTGCGGGGACTGCGGCCGAAGAAGGATGGCAAGCAACCCCGCTACTGGTCGCTGGTCGAGACGGTGCGAACGCCGAAAGGACCGCGGCAGGGGACGCTGTGCTACTTGGGCGAATTGAACACATCCGCGCAGGCTCGCTGGCAAAAGACGATCCAGGTCTTCAACGAGCAAGGCGAGAGCCGGCAACTGAAGATGTTTCCTTCCCAGGTCGAACCGCCGGAGAACGACCCGAACGTGGCGCGGGTGCGGCTCGACAAAGTCCGTTTGGAACGAGCGCGCCAGTTTGGGAACTGTTTCCTGGCGCTGGAGCTTTGGAAGTGCTTGGGACTCGGCGCTTTCTGGGAACGTTGTCTGGACCACGAGCAAGCCGAGGTGCCCTGGTCGCGGGTGGCGGCCGTGCTGGCCATCAACCGATTGTGCCTGCCCGGCAGCGAGTTGGCGATCGAAGCACGCTGGTATCCGGCGACCGCACTGGACGACCGGTTGCGGATCCCCGCCGGGAGCGTCAACGACACGCGCCTGTACCGCTGTCTGGATCGCTTGGTTCCCCACAAAACGAAACGGGAGCGGCATCTGCGTGAGCGCTACGCGGAGTTGTTTGAGACCGAGTTCGACCTGCTGCTCTACGATCTGACCAGCAGCTACGTCGAGGGGGCGGCAGCGAAAGACCCCATGATGCAGCGGGGCTACTCGCGGGATCATCGTCCCGACTGCCAGCAGGTGGTGATCGTGCTGATCGTCAACACCCAGGGATTCCCGCTCAGCTATGAAACGTTCGACGGCAACCGCGCGGACGTGAGCACGGTCGAGGCGGTGATGCGGATGGTGGAACGCCAGTACGGCCGGGCGCGACGGGTGTGGGTTTTTGATCGAGGCATCGTCAGCGAAGAGAACTTGGCGGCGGTGCGGCGGCGCCATGGACAGTACTTGGTAGGCACGCCCCGCAGCAAGCTGAAGCAGTTCGAGCGGGAACTGCTGGCCGGTGACTGGGAGCAAGTACGCGACGACGTGGAGGTGAAGCGGGTGCCGACGCCGGGCAGCGCGGAGACCTATGTGCTGTGTCGGACCGCGGCCCGACGTGAGAAGGAGAAAGCGATCCGGAGCCGCTTTTCTGCGCGGATCGAGAAGGCGCTCGGTCGGCTGACCAAACGGGTGGCGACCGGCAGGCTCAAGGATCGCGGCAAGATCGAGCGGCGGCTGGGAGGGATTCAGGCCCGCTATCCGCAAGTCGCCGATTTGTACCATATGCAGGTCGTCGAAGCCGAGGGTTGGCTACGCCTCGAGTGGGGAATCGTTCCGGAACGGCGCGCCTGGCAGGAAGCCCGCGAAGGAGTCTATCTGCTGCGGACCAACCTGCAGGCGGAATCGGCACCGGACTTGTGGACCAAGTATATTCAACTCGGCGAGGCCGAAGCGGCCTTCCGGGCGCTGAAAACTGAACTCTCGATTCGCCCCCTGTTCCACCAACTCGAGCCCCGGGTCAAGGCGCACATCCTCGTGGCGTTTCTCGGGTAGGCCCTCTGGGTGACGCTGAACCTCTTGCGTCGGAAAAACCGCCAGACGACGCCCGCCCGAGCGCTGGCCCTCCTGGCAACAGTACAAAGCGCCGACATCATCCTGCCCACCGCCGACGGCCGCGAGATCCGGCTTCGCCGCGTCACTACACCCTCGCCCGAGCAGAACGCCGTGCTCGGTCTTCTCGGAATTACGCTCCCCGAACGCCTCGATTTGGATTTCGAATGTAGTGTAAACTCGGCGACCCGCCGACTGATTCTGAACGGCTTAAGACTCGTCCACCCTATTCCGTGACGAACTCGGGCTAGGGACGGACCGCCCGGAACCCGCCCCTGGGGCTCCAAGTGTCGTGGACTTTGGCGCCTTCGAGGTGCCAGAATGTCAGTTAGACTGGGCTTTTGGGTCTGGATTTGCTCGTCCCAAGGTGTAAGTGGAGGGAGGCGCACATGGGCACTGTGGTTTATATGTTCATTTTGTCGCTCTCTATCCTTGCCTTGGGTGTGTGGGTGTTCTGGTCGGTGCGTGGGGTGCGTGCCTACCTCCAGGCGCGGGGCAAACGCCTGGTAACGTGTCCCGAGACCCACTGTGCTGCGGCGGTAGAACTGGATGCTAAAGGCGCGGGCTGGAAGGCCTTTCGGGGTGGAAGCTATTTCCGTCTGCAGGATTGTTCACGCTGGCCCGAGCGGCAGGATTGCGCCCAGGATTGCTTGCAGCAGATCGAGACCCGGGGCCAGGGCTGTCTGGTCCGTACCATCGTGGCGGGGTGGTACAGCGGCAAGACCTGCGTCTATTGCCACAAGCCGGTGGACAAGGTCGAGGAATGGACTGGCCACACGCCTGCCCTGCTGGCTCCGGATATGAAGACCATGACGTGGGGTGAGGTCCCGCCCGAGAAGCTGCCGGAGGTCTTCGAGAGTTACAGGCCCGTGTGCTGGTCATGTCACATTGCGGAAACCTTCCGCCGCGTCCACCCGGAGCTGGTCACCGACCGACCGCCGCGCTGGTAAGTCCGCCTGCGCGAGGGACGACAGGGAGACGCGTGGCTGTGCTTGAGGGCCGCAGGAATTAGTTCTGGCGGCACGGCCACGCGCCCAGTAAGTTGCCGCAGGATCTCCGATATGGAATGCCCGCGCACAGCTCCATGCAGAGACTGAACCAAGGCCTTGACAGCCTTTTCGGCGCCCTGCTGCGGCTGGAACGCCGCCCACTCATGGTGCCCTGTGGCTGCAGAATCCTCCGGGGCTCCTAAGTCTCGTTCAGCCTGCTTCAACCCATCCGCAGCGCGATTCATGCCGGACTCCAGGCACTGTCTCCCACGAATGATTCTGCCCACGGCAAGCGGCTGCCTGCAAAGGCCGGCTCAATTTTGGGAAGCAAGGTATAATGGCCGTTTGGGTACCACCATGTCGAGTGTGCCTAGCCAAGCAGACCAGAGGGAGAGGATGAAACGACCAGCCTTCGTTGTTTCTGTTATCCGCGCGATTGTGAGTTTGGTTCTGATTCTTGCCGCGTGTCTCATCTTTGCGCAAAAGCAGTCGGAAGGATCGAGACCTGCCCCCCGGCCCGCGCCGCGGGCTGCGAAGGAAGGGGGAGTGGGACCCTCCGCGTCACTTCAAACCTTGCGTAACATCGGCAAGGCCTATTACGAGCAGGGTAAATACGTCGAAGCCATCGAGCATTTTCAGAAGGTGGTGGCCTCCGGGAAGGCGCTGGCCACCGATCATTTGGACCTGGGGTTGGCCCTCATGCAAGCGAACAAGCTGAACGAGGCGCTCGGCGAACTGACCACTGCCAAGCAGATGGATTCGAGCCTCGTCGGCGCCGATTACAACCTGGGCATCCTTTACAAACGCGAGCTTCGCTATCCGGATGCTGAAGCGGCCCTGAAGCGTGTCATCGCCGCCGACTCCGAGGAACCCGCCGCCTGGTTCAACCTGGGGACCGTCTACTTCGCCGAAAGAAAAATGGATGAATGTCTCGACGCCCACCATCATGTCCTCGACATGGGGTTCGGCCGGGGTCAGAACTTTTACGTCGCGTCGCTGTTCCACACTTTTACGGCACTGGTGCGCATGAAGCGTCAGGACGAGGCCCAGAAAGTGCTGAAGCTGCATGAGAAGATGCGCGACAAAGTCCCAAACATCTCGCTGCAAAACCCGGCACTGGAAGGTGGCAAGTACGGCGCGGTCCTGGTGCCGTCCACGCCGCCTCTGGAAGTCGCACGCCTGGCAGGCCTCGAGAAGGTGACGTTCGCGGAGATTACCCGGAAGCTTGGCCTCACCCTGCCTGTGGCCCGTGCGTCAGCCTTCGATCCGCGCAAGCCCATCAAAGCTTCCGATTACTCGCTAGAATTCGCCAAGCAGAACCTGGTCCCGCTTTTCGGTCCCTCCATCGCCGTGGGTGACTACGACAACGATGGGCGCCCGGATCTTTATGTGGTGATACCCTCGGGCAGTAATCATCTGTTTCATAATAATGGTGACGGTACCTTTACCGATGTGACCGAGAAGGCCGGAGTGGCCGGCCCGGGCTCGAGCCTCTCCGCCACCTTCTCCGACTTTGACAACAGCAACAAAACGAGTCTGTTCGTCGTGGGCCTGGACGGCGTGAAGGTTTACCGCTACGCGGGCGAGGGCGTCTTCCATGACGATACGGAAAAGGCCGGGCTGAGGGCCGAACCCGGTGAACTCGACACGCGCGCCGTGCTGCTTGACGCCGACAACGACGGCTTCCTCGACCTCGTCGTCACGGCTTACACGGATCTAAAGAAGCCGCCCGAGAAGGATGCGTTCCTCTTCCCGAATGACTTCCCCGGCGCCACCACGCACTTCTATCGCAACAACGGCGACGGATCGTTCACGGACATCACTTCCTCCACCGGCCTCTCCCCGGCCAAGGGACGCATGCGCGGAGCGGTGTTTGCCGATCTCAACAACCATGGCTATACCGACCTCTTTCTCTTCCGCGACGACGGCACGCCCCTGGTTTTCGAGAACCGGGGAGAAGACAAGTTCTTGCTGCACCGGGACACAGGCTCGCTGTTAGCGAACACGGTGGTGCTCGACGCGCAGGTGGCCGATTTCAACCACGACGGTTACTTCGATCTGGCCGTCTGGTCGCCGACCGGCTACCACGTCCTGCTCAACCAGCGCGACTGGAAATTCGCGCCACTGGCCTCGATGCCCGCGCTCTCCGCGCCGGCGGGTCCCTTCGCCTTTCGTGGTGCCGTGGCTGACCTGAACGGCGACAGCTTCCCGGATCTTCTGGCAGCCGACGCGAGCGGCAAGGTTCATTTCCTGGTTAACCGCGCGGGCAGGTTCCGAGAAGGTGCGCTGACGCTTCCTGCTGAGGACCCAGCGACGCTGGCTTCGCTCCTGCCGGCGTGGCTGGGAAATCCCGGCAGGCTCGACCTGCTCGGCATGACCCACAGCGGCCAGTTGCGGGCTTATGAAAAGGAGGGCCCGCCCGCGCGCTGGGTGGAAGTGAAAATGAACGGCTACAAGAGCAACAGTCAGGGTATCGGCAGCGTGGTGGAATTCAAAGCGGGCAACTTCTATGACAAGGTGGTCGTCACCAGCAGCCCCATCCGGATTTTCACCGGCGACATCGCCAAGCTCGATGTCATCCGCGTCACCTGGCCGAACGCTGTGGTGCAGAACTGGATCGACGTGGGGACCGACAAGCAGATTGAGGTCCGCGAATCCGAGCGCCTGGCGACCTCCTGTCCTCTGCTTTACGCGTGGGATGGCCAGAAGTTTGTTTTCGTGACGGATGTGCTGGGTGTCGGGCCGCTCGGCGAGCTGGCGCCCGATGGCACGCGCATCAAGCCCTTTCCTGAGGAATTCGTGCGCCTGCCCAAGCTGGTGCCCGATCCCCAGGGCGATTTCGTCTTTCAGTTGACCGATGAGTTGCGTGAGGTTGATTACTTCGATCAGGTCAAACTTGTAGCGGTGGATCATCCCTCGGGCGAAGAGCTCTACTCCAACGAGATTTATGCTTCGAATCTCGGGCGGCCCACACTCTACGCGGTCCGTGACCAGCGCTTTCCTGTGTCGGCTGTGGACGATCGCGGCCAAGACGTGCTGCCGCTGCTTGTGAAGGTAGATGGCCGCTACCCGACGGACTTCGTGCGGAATCGCATTCTGGGCATGGCGGATCTGCACTCGCTCACGCTCGATCTGGGCGAGCTGCCCGCGAACGCGCCCGTAAGTCTGTGGCTCAACGGCTGGGTTTTCTGGACAGACTCGAACGGCTCGCGCGCGCTGATGTCGAATCGGCAGCTCGAAATGGTTGCGCCGTATTTGCAGGTTCGCGATGTGGCCGGAAAGTGGGTCACGGTGATTCCCGACATGGGGCTGCCGAGCGGCACGAATCGCACCATGCGCGTGGACCTGACGGGCAAGTTTCTTTCCGCCGATCACCACGTGCGTATCGTGACCAATCTTTGCGTGTACTGGGACCAGATCTTTTTCACCACCAACGAAGCTCCCGCGCCGGCGTCCACCGAACTGCCGCTGCTCGCTGCGGACTTACACTATCGCGGTTTCTCAACGCCGGCGAGCGATCCGGAGCACCTGAAGCCCGACGCTTTTGATTACCTCCAGGTGATGGCGGCGGCGCCGTGGAACCCTGCGGGCGGCTACTACACGCGCTACGGATCAGTCAGCAAGCTGCTGGCGCGGCCCGACGATCAACTGGGCGCGATGGCCACGGGCGACGAGATAACCGTGAGGTTCAGTGGCCGTACGCTGCCGCCCGTTAAGCCGGGATGGAAGCGCGATTTCTTCCTTTACACGCGCGGCTGGGCGAAAGACGGCGAGCCTAACACCGCTTTCGCCTCAACTGTCGAACCCTTGCCCTTCAGCCGCATGTCCAATTATCCGCCGGGCCCGGGCGAGCAGGCGCCGAACACTCCGGAGTATCAGCAGTATCTGCGCGAATACCTGACGCGCCGTGGCTACGCACTTATCCCGCCCCTCGCCCCGGCAATTCAGTAGCGGGGGGACTGCCCCCATATGGTGATGTGAAATCGCCGCTGCAGGTGGAGAGGTCCGTCATTCTGGGGGAGGTCGCCCGCCATTAGGATCGGCGGACTTTCAGCCGCGGCGACCGACCGAAGAATCTGCAGTTCTGTCCCGCACCCGAGCGAACTGCAGATCCTCCATCGCCCATCGAGTGGGGCTCCTTAGGATGACGGGAGGGCGGAACTGGTAGGCCCGTGGGGACTCGAACCCCAGACCTCTACCGTGTCAAGGTAGCGCTCTAACCGGGCTGAGCTACGGGCCTACATGACTTCTTGAACAGCTCCCCAGGCCTCGCACCGCTGACCTGGCCGACCTGTCGGCCCGCTCCAACCGGGCTGAGCTAGGGGCCTAGAGGACCCTCCCAAACTATCGTAGTTCTCCAAAGGTGTCAACGCAGGTCCAAGGTTGCCCTCCCCCAGTTTTGCGATAGCCACGGGTCTTCCGCGGAACGGTTGCCGAGGTGACCTTCCGCCGTGCCGCGCGTGCTTGGGCGTTCGAGCCCCGAAGGGGCGGTCTATCCCATCCCGCCAGGCGGGACAACGGCCCGGCATTAAGATCGGCGGACCTTCGGCCTGGATCAGGAAACCAAGCCCGTTTCAAAATGGAAGCTCTGAAAGGGCGCGCCACGTGAAGGTGCCTTTGCCCCCAGGGTGGTTTCTTAGCTCGACCCTTCAGAGTCTGTGTGACAACCGGGCTGTGGGGATAAGCATTTTGGTGTTGAGTCTCGATTACGATGGTTTGGATTGCCTCGCGGAGTGTGAGCTTCTCACCCCTGGGGTCGTTCCTGGCCCGTTCCGTTCACTTCGGGGATGTGGAGCGCCACATCCGTGTCAAGTTGAACGCCGTCGCCGCCCGCGTGACTTCGACCGCCACATTGGCCAGGCCTCGCAGTCGAAAGCGGCGCAGGCCGCGTTGTTGTTTTAGCACTCCGAACACCGGCTCGACGATTGCCTTGCGGCGTCGATAAATCGCTCGCCCGGCCGGCGTGCGCAGTTTCTGGACCATGCGTTGATGCTCGGGTTTTCGCCAGCGTCGTCGCCGCGCCGGGCGACCCAGATTCAGTTCGCGCGCCTCATAGGGGTCCGGCACATAGCCGTCGATCAACCGCGTCTCCAGTCCCACCAAGTTATCGTCCGAGTAAAAGCCGCTGGCCCCACTCACTTGCTCGGGCCACTCGCCGCAGCGTTCCATGGCCCGATCCACCACCGGCAGCAGCAGGTCATTGTCGCTGGGGTCTCCTGCCCCACGCGCTGCTCCACAATCAGGTGGTCTTCCGTGACCGCCATGGCCACCGTATAGCCCAACGTGAAGCCGCGCCCTTCCTTCAAAAACCGGCTGTCCGGGTCGGTGCGCGAGAGCTTCGCCAGCCCCGTCTTCTTCAAGGCCTGCAGCCGTCGGGGAATTCCCTCCAGACGCTCTTCCAGAGCTTGCAGATGTTTCGCCGCCACCTGGGTCCCCGGCGTTTCGTTCGGATCCGTGGCGTCGCAGGCCTGCTGCCAACGGCGAATCTGCCGGCGGATCTGGGCCCGCTCCTGCCGCAACTTCTCCAGCGAGTCCACCCGATGCCGCGAAGCGTTCGCCGCCACCCGCGTCGTCTCGATGGCCACGTGTCCCAACTTGCCCATCCCCAGACGCCGCGCTGCTTCCACCACCTGCGTGAACACGTCGTTCAGCGCCCGGCGGTGCCCTCGCCGAAAATCGTTCAAGGTCCAGAAATCCGGCTCCGCTCCCCCCGCCAAGTACCGAAACGCCAGGTCCTCGCGCACCCGCTGCTCCAGCCGCCGCGACGAGGTCACCCCCAAGGCGTAGGCGTACAACCACACCTTCACCATCAGCGCCGGAGCGTAGGCCGCCCGGCCTTCTTCGGCGTGGTCCTCTTCCAGACCGCTCAAATCCAGTTGCTGGACGATGCGATGGATGAAAAACCATAGGTGATCTTCCCCCAGCACGTCTCTCACGCTCGGCGGCAACAGATAAGCTTGCTCAGGGTTGTAGGGCAGAAATTTCATCGCGGGTCTCCTCGCCCCGCATTACACGCAACTCACCAGCCAGAGTTTTCACACAGACTCTTTCAGGGTCGGACCTTGTGGGGGGCGCGTTTTCCGGGGGCGCTGCCCCCGGCTATTGTATCGATCCCCCGCGGGGATCAAGGATGGACAGTGCCGAGGACGTTCTGGGCGCGCAAAAAGCAAGTACAACGCCTTCCGGTCCGCTCGGCCTAAATTGCTCAAGTCAAAAGAGTAATTCATCGAGTTTCTGGAGAGGAGTCCCGCCCTGCGGGACGACGAAGAATCTCGCATTGCCATGAGAATACACAGAGCGAGATCCTTCGCGGAGTTTACCCTGAGCCAGCAGAGCGAGATCCTTCTCCCGCAGAGCGGGATCAGGATGACAGCATGGAAGAGTTTTTCCGCAGCCTGTAAGAGGCCGCGGTTCTCCACGATGTGTTAGAAACAAAAGGGGTTAGCAATGCAGAGCAAGAACCTTGCGAGAATCTATGTCATTTAAATTAAAGGAGTTAGTTGATTCTGCTGCAACTAGGGTGACGAAAAAAAGGGGGCCCCAAAATGAAGGTAAGTTAGACGATGTTATTGAAAACAAATGGAGAAAAAATGCCCGTTTATGGGTTTGACACGATTTTATTGAAAAGAAACAAGTTATAGATTTCCTCACACGATGTTGGTGAAAAGAAAGGGAGTTATTGAAAAAGAAGGGGAAGAGGAAAGAAGAAACCATCGATCTGGATGAGTGCTTGAAGATAAAAGGGTTACGTGATAATCGAGGCGAAGCCAGAATGTTGTTGAAAGCAAAGGCGGTTATCGCGCTAGTGCCCTGAGTCAGAAGTTCGGTGATGAAGTCAGCCCCGATGCATCGGGGCGAAAGAATGTAGCCCACGGCGTGAGCCGTGGGTAAGGGAGCCCTCGCTCAACCCCGTCCTCTCTCCCGCCCGCGCGGGAGAGGGGTGCCCGAAGGCGGGGTTAGGGCTCCGTCCCCCAGGGCTTGCGCCCTGGGCTACGATCTTGCGCCCCTGACGGGGCTCGGGAACGGCCGCCCGCAACGGAATGACTTAGTCAGCTGACTTTTGACTCAGGACACTAGCCTCAGCCGAGTGGCATAGGTTCTTGCACTTTCTACAGGCGCGGCGCAGCGACGCGCCGGCGAAAAGCCAAGTGGTGGCGTGTGAAGGGCGGGACGGGAGCCTGGCGATCGAACACCGAGGCCGTGCCCTGCGCTGGCAGGAGATCCCGGCGCTAGGCCGGAAACCGGGAGATTTGCAGGCGCGGGCCGGCGCCCCGGCCCGCTCTGCAAAGGCGAAAGGAGGGTGCAACCTAGTGCCGTTCCAACTTATCCCGACCAATTCGCGTAAGCCCCGTAGCGTGCTGATGACGTACAACTCAGAAGCGAAGTACACAGCCCCATAGAGTTGGAACGGCACTAGAAGTGCGGCATCTCCGGCATCTGCATCTTCTGGGGTTCCCCTGTGATATGGGAGGTTTCGTTGGTCAGGATTCTCTTCAACACCATGGTCATGTCAGGCGTGGTCATCTTCACCCAGCTGAAAGACGCGACTTGCGTTGCAACCCAGTAGTCGACCTGCCCACTCTTTTCCTGCTTGCGATAGTGCTGGCACATGAACGTGCCGGCGGGAACCGTGACGGATTCCGTGCCGACCAGTTCACCCATGTCCGGCTTGCCGCCGGATTGCTGGGCCTCGTGTGGTTTCATCATCCCCATCATGAAACTGCCCATTTCCATCGGTGGCCGTCCGGGTGCTTGCGTGATCATGCGTTTCATGCCCGCCTCGGGGCCACTGCTCACCATCAACATTTTCGTGACCATCTCCCCGCCCAGCTCTGCACTTTGCATGCGAGTTTCGAGCCAGATGCCGGGACTGCCTTTCACGTCTTCCTTGCCGACGATCGCGTAGGCAACGTCCATATCCTTGCCCTTCGTGTTCATGTGGTATTCCGCGCCCGAGCCAACCACGGGATTTTGCAGAGTGGGCGTCGGCGCTTGCGGTCCCATGCCCATTCCGCCTCTTCCGCCCCGCTGTCCCCAGGCGCCCGCTGCGACCGTCAGCGCCAGAGCCAACACCATCATCGCCCTTTTAGAAAAACTCATAGGTCGGTACCCCCTTTTTTTTACTGGCCCGCCAGCTGTCGTGCTCATCACGAGGCCAGAGATGTTCAACAAGTATTCAGCGCTCCTCTAAGAATTGTGCTGCTCTTCAATGTCCGTGATGAAATTCGATCTGGGGGCAAGTATAACAGAAATTCTACGCGCAGATGCACGGCGCGGATCCGAAAACTCGGAGTCGGAAAGAAGCCCCGGTTTACTCGCCATGCCCGCCATAGGTCATGAACTGCTCTTTCTTGAATTCTTCCCATTGGGCGGGTTGGTATTGGTCTTTAGGGATGAAGCGCTTGTGACGAAAGGCGATGCCCAGTTTGGCTTCGTCGATCTCGGTGTCCTTCTGGGGAAGGTAGTCGAAAACGCCGCGGTTGGCGCCGTAGTACGCGCATAACCACACCCCCTCAGGGCTTTCCACGGCGTAGAGCGCGCAGGCCAGGGGTAAGGGACGAGTGGCGTCCACGGAAACCTTTGCCACCATGTCAATGATCTTGCCGGTGACCCGCGGGGCAGCCGCGGTCGGGGAAGCAGGTGTCGTGGCCATCGTTGACCTCACGTTCAGATCGCGAACCCGGGGCAAAGCGATGGTCCGCTCCGCCGCAGGGAAACATACCTCGGGCCTCGGAGGCGCGTCAATGGGACATTTGTTCTCGGGTGCTCTGTTCGAAAGAAATCTGCTGCCCGGCGGGAATACAAGGTGTGGGCCAGCCCCGTGGGATTCCCGTTTTCATGGGAATGGCGTGCAGTGGCAGTTTCGTCGAACCACGCACATGCCGCACTACGGCCTGACGGCACCACCCGCGTATAACAGCTTACTGTCAGCTCGTGCCCGAAAGCTTCAACTCAATCACCAGCAACTGGCCGCTGGTCTTCCAAGTGCCCCCGGTCGCGGTCTTTCCCTCCGAGAGCGGATTGGGGCGTGTCACGAGTTGTTCGGTGGCAACCGACCCGCTGGCCATCAGGTCTGCGCCGACTTTAGCCCGCTCCGCATCGAGGTCGGGATCGATGGCGTGTGAAACCACACCGGGGTGCACGTCCAGGCCGATGTCGTGCGTCGCCGCGCCCAGCCAGATTTCACGGCCATCGGGCGTGGTGACCGAGGAACGCCACAGGCGCAGGTGATGACGTTTCATGAAGGTGTTCAGCATCTTTTCGAAGGCCAGGTCTTCGGCGCGGTCATAAAGGTAGAGATCGGAGACGGGAGCCACCCCGTAGCCTTCTTCGCTGGCCACCGCGCGCAGCGTGCCCAGCACCGACTTTCTGTTCTTCTTCGCAGCTTCGCTCCAGCCAGCCTGCTGGAAGGCCTTGGCGATCTGGTCGGCATTTCCGACCAAGACCAAATTGAGCGGGTCGCCCGGCGCTTTATTCTTTCCCGCGGCGCGCTGCGGCGCGTCAGCGAGCAGTTTCTGGATAGCATCCGCCAAGTCCGGAGAGATCTCGGACGCAGCGGCCGCCGCTGAAGTCGAACCCACCGCAAGGGGCATATCCAGTGCCAGGATCAGGTCCGCGCCCGCAGGATATTCAATCGATGGATCCGCCTCTCCCAGATTTTTGCTCGACATCTTCTTCAGGTCGGCGCCCGCTGCCCCCAGCTTGTCCAGGGCATCATCCAGATGCGAGACCGGCAACTCGCTGGCCAGGACTCCTCGAATCGTCCCATCCTCCAGGACGGTCTCCCGCGCGTTCTCCACCTCCGTCAGGTGAGCGGCCAGCTTGAGCGCGGCGTGGCCCGGGATCAGCAACTGGTCAAAGTGAAACAGCAAGCGCGCGCGGTCCGTAGAGTCAGAAGTCGGAATCAGCTTCTCGATTTTCCCTTTCACTTCCGCACCGATGGGAACCAGCACGCTTTGGCCGTTCGTGACCTCACGCACCACGCGCGCGGTTACCGCCTGATTGAGGTGCGAGGTTTTTGTGCTAACCGGGGTCTCCAGCCGCAGGTAAAGCGGCGTTCCGGCCGCCAAGGTGTTGCTGGCGTCCTCGATTGGAAAGCCCGGACCCGGCGCGCCTGGTGTGGCCGTCAAATTCGCGAACGAGAAAACCATGAAAGCAAGAGCTGGCAAGAACTTGTGCTGCACTCCAAGAAGCAACCCCAGAGGAGAAGCGGTCTCGAAAGACCCGGTCATGGCTCGGTTTCTCACGTTCCACCTCAAAGCATTCGTTCGACGTTTGCCGGGCGGGGCTTGCTTCCGCCTTTTGAGCCCCTGCTCCGCCACCTAAACCGATTAATACTCCTGGAAGAATTGTAACGCAAGTCGGGACTTGTTCGAGGGGCGACCGCAAAGGTTTTTACCAGGTCATTGATGACCGTGGGAATCAGGCCGAATTTCCGATTTGAGTCTCAGGTACCAGTCCTCCATTGACATCCGAGGGCTCTATTCATGTGGGTTTCAACGTGTTGCAGACACCCCAGATCTGTACACGCCGGGGGCAGAATTGAATACGCAAATTCCGGCTTACTCTTCTCCGTGACAGCGCCGTCGTGGGGGTCCGGCCATGAAACAGCACCTTAGAGTGCCCCTTGTATACTAGCCGTTCGTACCATATCGGTGGAACCATCGACCCATTGTCAAACTTCTCCCACCAGATAAAATGAGAATTCCTTAATTCGGTAATCTGAGATCTCTTTTGGCGGGAAGTTCAACCTGGGTCCATTCGAGCCATGTTGGGTGTGGGAGGGGGGTGTATTTGGCAGGCAAGGTGCGGGCCCCGCGCTTCGAACTCCAAATCCCACCTAGAGTCATCTGAACTCAGCGTTCGCTGGAGTCAGGGAGAAACGCTAGCTGGAGGTCGAATGAGGAAACTGGTTATGGGCTGTGCGCTGGCGGGGGTACTTGCCCTGTCACCAAAGTCCGAAGCAAGGCCACCGGCTTTCCTTGGACCGTTGCCAGTGATATTCCAGGCGATGCCGAAAAGCGAAGTTGGCGTGGCGAGCTGGTACGGAAGTAAGCATCAAGGCAAAGCCACCGCAAGCGGCGAAGCCTTTGACATGAATAGACTTACTGCTGCCCACCGAGAACTCCCGCTGGGCACCACCGTCCGTGTCACGAACCTTGTGAATCTCAAGTCCATTGTGCTGAGGATTAATGATCGCGGCCCCGGCATTGATGGGCGGCTGATCGACGTGTCTTGGGCTGCGGCCAAGAAGCTCGACTTTGTGAACGCAGGCTTGACCCTGGTGGAAGTCGAGATCGTCAGCTACCCCAGATCGCCTCTTCGGCAGGGAGGGGGGGTCGCGTTCTCCCAAAGTCGATTGGTTCAGGTGAGAAGGACTCAATCGAAACCCTAGGCTCCTGGCACATCAGCGTCGTGCACTTGAATCTTTGTAGTGGGATTTTTCGATATCAGGATAGCTTAACAATGGCGATTTCGTCGCGGCCCAGTTTCGCTCACTCTGGCCGCGGGGTTAGCGTTGACTTGCACCACCTCTTGAGTTAGGCTTGGCTTGTTGACAAGGCTTTCTTTCTGAACCCTTGCGAGGCCAACGCGTGGTGGTGGTCTAAAGGCAAAAACTCAGTGGATCTGCTCCGGCGCGGGGACGAGATCAGGCCGGGAGTGTGAAAGCGAGGCTACATGGCCGAAGCACTGACCAAAGCAGGGCGGTATCAGATCGTCGGTGAATTGGGCCGTGGGTCAATGGGTGTCGTGTACCAGGGGTTCGACCCGATCATTGGCCGTACGGTGGCGATCAAGACCATGCTCACCGAGGGCCTTTCTCCGCAGGAGTTCCAGGAGTACAAGGCACGCTTCCAGCGGGAGGCGCAGGCCGCAGGAATTCTCACCCATCCCAATATCATCACCGTGTACGATTTTGGCGAGGACGGCGGCATCCTTTTTCTCGCCATGGAGTTCCTGGAGGGCAAGTCACTCGAGAAGGTCGTCCAGGAGCAGAACGTCCTGCCCCTTGAAACCATCGTGCCCATCTATGACCAGGTCTGCAGCGCCCTCGACCACGCTCACCGGAACAAGATTGTGCATCGCGATATCAAGCCCGCCAACATCATGCTCCTGCAGAATGGGCTTGTGAAACTGACCGACTTTGGGATTGCCAAGATCATGTCGCTGGGCATGACGCAGGCCGGCCAGATTCTGGGCACACCGAATTACATGTCGCCCGAGCAGGTCAAAGGGCGCCAAGTCGATGGCCGGTCGGACATCTTCTCGCTGGGCGTGATCCTTTACGAATTGGTGACGGGTGAAAAGCCCTTCGGCGGTCAGAACATTACTACGGTCATCTATAAAATCATCAACGAGAACCCCATTCCGCCGCGCGAACTGGACGGGACGATTCATGCCGGCTTGAACTACGTCATTAGCAAAGCGCTCGCCAAGAATTCTGACGAACGTTACCAGACGTGTCGCGAGTTGGCAGAAGATCTGAGGAATTACAAGAACCTGGGCGGCGCGGCTTCGCCCCAGGGCACGGTGGTTCTGAGGACAGCCCCTACTGCCGTGGGCCCGGCCGAACCTGCTTCTCCCGTGCGGGACCAGGCGCCGCGACCCGCTCCGGTCACGGTGGACGAGACGCCCATCACGAGGCCCCCGGTTATTCGCGTGATTCGGCCGACGCCGACCCGCCAGCAGGGAATTCCCCAAATCGCGTGGGTCCTCGGCGCCCTTCTGGTGGTGGCGTTATTGGGAGGCGTAGGGTACTTCATCCTCTTGCGCGGACAGGGCCAGCGCACGGTTCAGCCCGCCACGCCGCAGGTCGTCACGCAGGCTACTCCGCAAGGCCCGCCGCCTGCCGCGACTGCACCGCAAGGTACAACTCCTGCCCAACCGGCGGCGGAGGCGAAGCCCGCAGAGATTCAGCCCAGAACCGAGGGCGCCCCGAAACAGGAACCGTCCCGCGCCCACGGCCCCGCGCCGGCCAAGGTGGGACAACTGCTAGTCAGCGCCAACATCAGCGGTGCAAAGATCTCCCTCGACGGACGGAGCGATCCAAGCTGGGTGACACCCTATACGATTGGCGGGCTTCCCGCGGGAACCTACAACGTGGTCATTTCCAAGGACGGCTACGAGGATTTCCAGCAGAGTGTGACGATTCAGGGAGGCCAGACCAACAGTGTCGTCGGCAATCTTTCCTCTCCCCGCGGTGAAATCAACATTGAGACCAGTCCCACAGGAGTGGAAGTGCTGATTGATGGAAAAACCTATGGGCCCAGCCCCGTGCGCGCCACCTTGAGCGCCGGAGACCACACTTACACCGTGAAGCGGCCGGGGGCGGAACCTTACGAGAGGACGTTCACGCTGAAGAGTGGGGCCATCGTCACCAAAAAGTTAAACCTTGGCGAGGTCACCAGGACGGGGATCGTGGAAGTCCGGACCATCCCACCGGGCGCCACGGTGCTTGTGGATGGGTCGCCGGTTGGCGGACAGACTCCCACATCCTTTCGGTTGGCCGTTGGGCCGCATACGCTGGCCATATCGCTTTCAGGATACCGACCGGTTCAACAGCACGTTGACGTTTCAGCGAGTGGGACGTCCAACATCAATATCAACCTCACCAGCCAATAGCGCGGGCGCCCTTCGCGAAACACCCAGGAACGCAGTGGAGGTTCGGTCATGACCCGTCGTATTACGTTTGTCATCTTATTGCTGCTCTTCTTGACGCCCAGCGCGTGGCCGAAGTGGAAAGAGGATGAACAAAAGTATCTCGACGACCAGTTCAAGTCTGTGCTCGACCAGATGCAGGCCCTGGGCAATCAGGTGGCCGCGCTGAACGCTCAACTTGCGGAATTGAAACAGAACCAGGCACAACTCCAGGCCGTAGCCATCCGCCAGCAGCGGGCGCTTCAGGACTTGGACCAGATGCTCTCCTCCCTGCGCATCGGAAACGAGGAGAACTTCGCGAAGCTGAAGACGGCGCTCACGGAATTGCGCGCCGAAACCGAGAATGCTGTCAAGAAGCTGACCGGCCAGCCCGCGCAGCAGCCGGCAGCCCCGGTCGAGGCCACCCTCGTCACACATCCGGGGGCCGTGCCGGCTCGCCAGGCGCCCCAGGGTTATATCACTGCTGTAGACGGTGGGAATGTAATGATCGACATGGGCTCGGCTCAGGGCGTTCAGCAGGGATCACGATTGGCCGTTTACAAAGCCACGGACCCCAACACCCGGGTGGGGGTCATCGAGGTCACCCAAGTGGTCGACGCCGGCAACGCGCGCGCCCGGGTCGTCACCATGAATGCCGGCGCGAGACCGGAGTTCTCTGACGTCGTGCGCGTGGAGTAAACCAGGCTCTCTTCATGGCTCGATTCGTCATTACCGATCCATCAGACCGGACGCAGATCTTCGAGATTTCCAGCCCCACGATTAGTGTCGGACGGGCAGAGTCCAACGATCTGATTCTGCGCCATCCCAGTGTCTCTCGTCACCACGCGCGCGTCACCGTGCTTCCCGGTGATATCACGCTGCTGAATGATCTCGGGAGCTTGAACGGGACCTTCGTGAACGGCACGCAGATTCAGGAGCATGGCCTCTCCGACCAGGACCGGGTCGGGATCGGCATGTACGAGCTCAAGTACGAGACGGGGCGCTCGCACGACTTGCACATTGAAGCCGCGGGCGGCTCCGTGACCGATGTGGACGGCTTGGTCGACGCGGATGACATCAGGACAGCTCTGCGGCTTGCCTCGCCCATGGCCGCCACGGGCCCGGTGGCCATCCCGGACCGGCTGAAAGCCCTGGAACACGAGAATAACCTCCTGAAACTGCTCCTGGCCGTCGGCAAGACGCTCTCCTCCGTTCTGACACCCGAAGAAGTCATGCACCGGGTCATGGAACTGGTGTTTCAGATGGAGAACGTGGAACGGGGCTTCGTCATGCTCCGCGACGACAAGAAGGGATTCAAGCCCGCCGTGCTCCTTTACAAGGACGACAGTATGAAAGCCCAGGCGCGCGGCGTGGCCCTCTCCACGACGGTGATTGATCGGGTCATGAGCGACCGCGTGCCGCTGCTGATTCACGATGTCGGCAGCGACGAGCGCTTTTCCTCCAGCCAGAGCCTGCGCATCTCGGGCATCCGCTCGGCGATGTGCTCCCCGCTGATTTACAAAGACCACGTCTTCGGGCTCTTTTATGTCGATTGCCTGAGCAAGCCCTATGCGTTCTCCATGGAAGAACTCAGTATCTTTTCCGTGATTGCGGCGGAGGCGGCCATCAGCTTTGATAACGCCCGCTCGCATGAGGAACTGGCCCGCCGCGTCGTGGAGCGCCAGGCGCTGGAGCGCTTCCTCAGCTCCGCCAACGTCGAAAGGATTCTTGCCAGCCCCGGCGAAGTCCACCTGGGCGGTGAGAACCAGATCGCCACCATCTTGTTTTCCGACATTCGCGGTTTCACCCGCATGTCCGAACACATGGAACCCCAAGCCGTGGTGGAACTGCTGAACGAATTCTTCTCGGAGATGACCGACCTCATCTTCGAAAGCGGAGGCACGCTGGACAAATATCTGGGCGACGGCATCATGGCCGTTTACGGGGCCCCGCTTCCCAAACCCGACGACGCGCTGCGTGCCGCCAAGACCGCCGTCGAGATGCAGCGGGCTCTGGCGCAGCTCAATCGCGAGTGGGAAAACCGCGGCCAGCAGCGCCTCCTGATGGGGGTGGGCATAAATACCGGCCCGGTGACGGCCGGAAACATCGGCTCCGCCAAGCGCATGGATTACACGGTCATCGGAGATGCTGTCAACCTGGCCTCACGTCTGTGCGCGAATGCGGCCGGTGGACAAATCCTCGTCTCTGAATCAACCTACTCGCAATTGAACGGCGAAATACCAGCGCAACGCCTGGAACCCATCCGCGTGAAAGGCAAGGAAACGCCCGTGGAGCTTTACGAGATCCGCTGGCAGGATTCCGTCCCCGACGCCCGCGTGGACGAAGGCACGGAGCGGTTTCCCAGGTGAATTTCTCCTGCGCTGGATTGGCCTCGGGGGTGCACACAGAATGGTCTCGGTGCCATCGATTCTTTCGCGTTCTCGGCTTCTTGCCGCCATCGCGCAGGCGTCTTTCCCATCTCGCCGTGCCCGCGAGAAAACGGTGCCGGAAAAGGTGACCGGAATAGTTGCGTTGGTAGCGGCAACTCACCGTGGCAGTTTATTGTCGTGCTGAGGAAAACCCCTCTCCGAACGTATCCCTGATAACTAGCGAGGTTCCACCTGAGACCGGCGATGTGTGACCCCTCACCCGGTCCCGCAGGGCGGGACCGGGTGAGGGGTCTTGCCGTCGCAATGGCTTCGGCAAACTTGACTCAAACAGTCAAGTTCCGAATATCAAGCCTGCTCATGCTTATCCGGTTGTTTCAGCAAGCCACAATATGTTGGGGTCAGTCTTGGCCGGGCGGCTTGGAACGGTCCGCCTGGTTCGCATCTCCTTATAGGTCGTGGACTTGTGCTTGGTCCCGAGTCCCAGCAGGGTTTGGAACGCCGCCATAGGTTGC
>Ga0208192_1000124_pt1 | contig 83273 bp, 70 predicted proteins | sample June2015DPH_13_1_2_FD_184711 | JGI IMG/M metagenome (GOLD analysis project Ga0208192, IMG submission 184711) | Peatland microbial communities from SPRUCE experiment site at the Marcell Experimental Forest, Minnesota, USA - June2015DPH_13_150... | ecosystem: Environmental > Terrestrial > Soil >... | reverse complement strand
TACTTCTGGCAAGCCTCTTCGGTAGCGAACATCGACTGAAACTCGCGCAAGGTTTTCGGAAACGCTGGGCGCGGCATGCCCATATACTACTAATTGGGGCTTGCTGAAACAACCGGATAAGCATGAGTGGGCTAATTCCGCGTTGATGCTCACCAGGCCTCATCCAGCACTACAGGCCGCGGGTTCAGAGGAAAGGATAAGTGGCCGCCTCCTTTGTCGCAAAACAGAGGTGGCGAGGCATGTTCTACAATACCCCGTAGGCAGGATTCGGAGGCGTCTCGGAAACCCATGGTGTGGGTTACCATCAGAGCTCCGCAGCTTTCGCGGCCACATTCAAATTCTATTCGCCACAAAACTGTACCAGGAAGGCCTGCTGCTCGAATCTCTTCCGGCACAGACTCCCATTGAATACGAGACCTATCGTAATCGTCTCGAAAGCCGCAATCAGCACACACGAGATTTAGAGTCCAGTCGGCCTTGGGTTGGTCTGGTTGACGTGCAATTGTTTGCTGACGGATGGAATAAGGGAGTTGAATTCTCCTTCCGCACGGGTGAATTTGCCTCCCTTCGCACGCAACCACAGGGACAAGATGTGACGCCATATAGTTCTCCTGCTACCGATTCAATAATTGCGAAACTGTCCAAATGTGATCCGTCAATCCCGCCTCGCCTTCAGCAAAGCCACGTAAAGCCCAGTCCGCGAGCGCGAAAAACCGCGGACCTACAAGACGGGTCCGCGCTTGCTTCCAAACTTAGATCTCGCAACACAGATCATGGGCGTAAGTGCGGCGGCCGTCAAGGGGTTGACAGGGCGTCAAGACCACACCAGAATCGCCCCCCTACCCCACAGTAGCAAAATAAGGCTTGATAGCATCAGTCGGGGCCGGCGCATGCGTGTGCGCGATTCTGCGTGGCCCGAAGTGGATTACGGAACTTGTCGACTGGTACGTAGACAAGTACTACGACAACAAGGTTCTCCGCATCGTTCAACGACCGCGAACACTTTCGACTTGCATTACCGGTAGCGGCGCCGAACCACGCGTAAGAGAGCTCCCACATTACCTTGAAGTGATAGCTGACGAACTTGGCAGGCGGCGGTGCTCGGTACGAAAGTCACTCAAGCGTTTGGAGAAGAAGGACAGAATTCGGCAAGCCGATGGGGGCTGGTATAACGCAAGTAAGGACTAGCCGCGGGCGGGACACACGCCGCGTTTTCTTGCGATGGGTGCGGTGCGACAACCGGAAGCCCCGGTCCTTGCCACGCGCTGATCCTCATTGACTCAACTGCTGCAACATGCGCTCGTACGCCTGCTTGTAGAACGCGTTCTTGGAGTCAAGCGTGTAGGCCGCGCGGAATTCCTCGAGAGCTCCCCGCCGGTCGCCTTTCTTGTGAAGTGCGAAGCCGAGGCCGTTGTGCGCCGCGGCATTGTTCGGGTTCAAGCGCAACGCTTCACGTTCTTCAGTGATCATTCCATCCCAGTCGTCCTTGTGTCCGAGCGCAGCACCGAGGTATTCGTGCGCGTTTTCGTTATTAGGGTTCAAACGCAGCGCTTCGCGTTCTTCAGCGATTTCTCCATCCCAGTCGTCCTTGCGTCCGAGCGCCAAGCCGAGACGTTCGTGCGCCCAGTCATCATTGGGGTCCCAACGAATTGCGTCGCGGTATAACGCGATCTCTCCATCAAAGTCTCCCTTGAGCATGAGATTCATCACGAGCGTATCGCGCAGTACTGTGGCCTCTTCTGGGTCCAGGCGTAACGCCTGGTGGTATTCCGCGACTGCGCCATCCCAGTCGCCCTTCTGTCCAAGCGCGGTGCAGAGGTCGGTGTGCGCTGCGGCATTGTTCGGGTTCAAGCGCAGCTCCTTGCGGTACTCCACGATTGCACCGTCGAGGTCGCCCTTCCGCTGTAGCAAGGAGCCGATCCGATTGTGGACTTCGGCATAGTCGGGCTTGAGTTGTGACGCCCGCCGAAACTGAGCCATCGCTCCTTCCTCACGCTTCTCGAACAGAATCTCTCCGAGCATGAAGTGCGACCAAGCATCGTTCGGCTCCAGGGCAACAGCGTCACGGAATAGAACAACCAATCTATTGGATCCCCCCTCCTCGACGAGAGCTAGCGCCAGGGCTACGCGGGCGGCATGGTTGCGAGGGTCCTGCTTCAGTCTTTGAGCAAAGTCTCCCTCCGCAATTCGAGCATGCCTCTCCGGAGCGCCAACTTCATTGGGGAAAACCTTGGCAGAGCGCAGAGCCGCTATGAGGTCCTCATTTCCGCCGAGACCCTTGAGCCAATCCGCGAACGGGATGTCCGTCCGCGATAAGGATTTTTCGAGAGAAGAACTGTCTCCTCGCTGTTGGATAAGCATGATGATGTGCTCGTTAGGCACGTTACCTGTCAGGAGATCCATGACCTGGAACTCGTCGAGAGGCGCGTTCTCAGGCGTCGCCGGCATTGCCGGCGTGGCGGGAGCCGTCGAGCGCTTGGCCGTCTGCAGGGCGGCGAGAAATGCGTCGGTCGCGCCCGCGGCCTTGAGGCTTTGGAGAAAATCCTCCGCCGGCGCAAAATCAATCCCGCGCTGCTCGATAGCCTTCGCTCCCGTCTCGTCTCCCAGTCCGTCCCGCACCATGTTACTTATCTGCTCCTGCGTAAAGGGCTTCTGTTGCGCCCGCATGGACAGCGTCAGAATCATTGCTATGATAAGCATCAGGATGGGCACGACCGGTCGACGCCTCATCGGCATCTCCCGAAAGCGGGAATCACTAAGACGATGTGTGGGCATTCTACCACGGGAAGTTCACGCATTCTGATTCCTGGGTGCTGGTGTCATTTGGAATGGGACCCCTTCGAAACACTGGTCATTCCCGCGAAAGCGGGAATCCAGTCCTTGGGCGCTGCATTTCCAATGGCTTGCGGAGTAGATTCCCGCTTTCGCGGGAATGACTGCACCTGGGAGCGCCCGTGTCTCGCAAATGACACCAGTACTGATTCCTGCATTGGTGCGCCGATAGCTCACGCGCCGCAAGCGGGCCGCATCCACCACCCGCAACTCCCGGCTCCGCGCCAGCACCTCGACCCTTCCCAACTCCCTTTTTGCTCATCTTGGTTCGCCCCAATCTGACCTCCTTCCCGAGATCACATTAGGGGACATTTCTATCGAGGGCAAAAGGGGGCATAATCATCGAGGTACAACATGCGCGGCAGAAAAAAACTCGAAGGAAAACGACTCCAATGAAACTGACTTTGGCGGACTGGCTGGTCGTGGCTGCCTACTTTCTGGTCAACCTGGTCATTGGGCTCTATTACCGGAAGAGGGCGAGCGCCAGTACGGGGGATTTCTTCGTTTCGGGCCGTCAGGTCACCTGGTGGCTGGCGGGGACTTCCATGGTGGCCACGACCTTCGCCGCCGACACGCCCCTTTGGGTGACCGGCCAGGTGGTTCGGCGCGGCGTAGCGGCCAATTGGTTCTGGTGGAGCTTCCTCTTCAGCGGCATGATGACCGTCTTCTTCTTTGCCCGCCTGTGGCGCCGCGCGGAGATCATCACGGACGTCGAACTGGTCGAGCTGCGCTACGCCGGCAAGCCTGCCGCCTTTCTCCGCGGCTTTCGCGCGCTTTACTTCGGCCTCTTGATCAACTGCATCATCCTGGGCTGGGTCAACCTGGCGATGGAAAAAATCCTGGGGATCTCGCTCAATGTTCCCAAGTTCTGGGCAGTGGTCATTTGCATGGCGATCACGGCCGCTTACACTTCCATTTCCGGTCTCTGGGGCGTGTTGTGGACGGACTTGGTTCAGTTCGTTCTGAAGATGACCATGGTGATCGTCTTGGCTTTTTACGCGGTTCGCGCCGTGGGCGGGATGACCATACTGAAAACCAAACTGGCCGCGCTCGACGCCGCGCGTGGCGCTGCGGTGGGCGGGTCGGGATCCATCCTGTCGTTCATCCCCGATGTTCATTCCCCCTGGATGCCCCTCATGACCTTTCTCATGTACATCGGTGTGTACTGGTGGTCGGTCTGGTACCCGGGCGCGGAACCGGGCGGGGGTGGTTACGTGGCGCAGCGGATCTTTTCCGCCAAAGACGAGAAGCACTCCCTCTGGGCCACTCTCTGGTTCAACATCGCCCATTACGCCCTGCGGCCCTGGGCCTGGATTCTCACCGCGCTGGCCGTCGCAGTCCTCTACCCCAGCTTGAGCCAGCCTGGCGCCGACGCCGAGAGCGGCTTCGTTAGAGTGTGGGTTGATTACTTGCCCGGAGCTTTTCGTGGCCTGATGCTCGCCGCCTTCGCGGCCGCTTACATGTCCACCATCGCAACGCAATTGAATTGGGGTTCGTCTTACGTCGTAAACGATTTCTACCGCCGCTTCCTGGTACGCCAGCGCGACGAGAAACACTACGTAGTGGTCTCCAAAATCGCTACCATGGGCCTGATGGTCCTGGGCGCCGCAGTCTCTTACCTCATGCAGACGGTCGCCGGCGGATGGGACATGGTGGTGAACATTGGCGCCGGCACCGGAGCCGTGTACTTGCTGCGCTGGTACTGGTGGCGCATCAACGCGTGGTCGGAGATTTCTGCCATGGTCTCGGCCGCCGTGGTCTCCATCACGCTGCGTTTTGTCAGTCCCTTCTCGACCTCCGACCCGAACGCCTTCGCCAAGAACCTCCTTCTGACGGTCCTGGTGACCAGCGTCGTCTGGGTCGTGGCGACGTTCCTGACGCAACCCGAGCCGGAATCGAAACTCTTGGACTTCTATCGCCGGGTGCGCCCCGGCGTGGCCGGGTGGAAGCGCGTCGCCGCCCAAGCGCCGGAAATCGCTCCCACTCGGGATGGCTGGTATAATCTTATGGATTGGGTGCTCGGGTGCCTGATGGTTTACATGACGCTGTTTGGCATTGGAAAGCTGCTGCTGGGCGCCACCGGCACAGGCGTCTTGTTCCTGGCTATTGCCGGCTTCTCCGGATATGCGATCTATTGGGATTTTTCGCGGCGCGGCTGGGAGTCTCTCTCCGGCAAGTAGCCACGGACTTCGCGATGAAGACGCCGGCGATGTCCCGTCAACGGTGGGTGCTGAGTTGTTAGCCCTCAGCCTTCATCCACGCGAACTTGGGCCACCCCAGCTTGAGAGCTGGATCTGATGAGGCAAAAACCGCGCGAACGCATTACCGAACGCGAGAATCCGGCCTCGGCCTCCTTGGATACCAAGCCCACGCGGGAAATCCTGCGGATCATCAACCGCGAAGACCATCGGGTAGCGCCCGCGATTCGCAAAACGCTCCCGCAGATCGCGCGCGCGGTTGACCTGGCAGTCGGAGCAGTGCGAAACGGCGGACGGCTGATCTACCTGGGCGCCGGCACCAGCGGACGGCTGGGAGCGCTCGACGCGGTGGAGTCCGTACCCACCTTCGGGACGGACCGTGTATTGGCGGTCGTAGCAGGTGCACCCGCTTCCTTGACCCGGGCGGTGGAAGGGGTTGAGGACGATCCTGGGCAGGCAGTGCTGGATTTAAAGAAGATCAAATTCACCCGTCACGACATCCTGGTGGGAGTCTCCGCCAGTGGCCGCGCACCCTACGTTCTGGGTGGGATGCGATACGCGCGGCGGCGCGGCGCGAAGGTTGTCGGGATCACCTCGAACCCGGACGCCCCCCTGAAGGCGCTCGCGGATGTCACCGTCATCCCCGTCGTGGGACCGGAAGTAGTCGCCGGGTCCAGCCGCATGAAAGCCGGGACGGCGCAGAAACTGGTGCTGAACATGCTCTCCACTGCTACCATGGTGCGGCTCGGGCGCGTGCTTTCCAACTGGATGGTGCACGTGCAACTGACGAACCGGAAACTGAGGAGACGCGCCCAGGAAATTCTGGTAAGGTTCGCCGGCGTCAGCGCGGCCGCGGCCGCCAAGACTTTGAAAGACTCGGGCCGCAACGTGCCCGTGGCGCTGTTGATGGCGCTGAAAAAGATTCCCAGGACTGAAGCCGCTCGCCAGCTCCAGCAAGGGCCAAGCGTCGCGCTGGTTCTCCGCGCGGCTTTGGAAAACCGCCCGGGCGTGACAAACCCCAGGTAATCTGTCCACCCCGGCGGTGAGGAGACCTCTCATGAGAGCTCTTAAAGCCATAGTTGCCGGAACCATCTACACGCCGATCGAGGCCATTCCGAACGGCGTTATCCTGATTGACGGCCCCCGCATCACCAAGGTTGGCCCTAAGGACGAAATCAAAATCCCTCCAGGCACGAAAGTCGTCGACAACAGCGACCGCATCGTGGTGCCCGGATTTATCGACCTGCATATCCACGGCGCGGCGGGCCACGACCTGATGGAAGGCACTCCGGAAGCGGTCGCCGCCGTGGGAACCTATCTTGCCCGGCACGGTACGACCGGATATCTGGCCACCACCGTCACCGCCAGTTTGGACCGCACCTTGCATGCCGGAAAGACGCTGGGAGAAATCATCCGCGCCTCCCAGACGTCCCCAGGGGCTGCCGACAAGATCGCTGGAGCGCTGCCGCTCGGAATCCACTACGAGGGACCTTTCCTCAATGTCAAAAAGCGCGGCGCGCACCCGGCCTCGCAGATCCAGAAACCCTCCACGGAAACGCTAACGAAGATGCTGGATGCGGCGGGAGGTACGGCGCGCGTGTTCACCCTGGCCCCGGAAGTTGAGGGAGCGCTCGCGGTGCTGGAGCTGGCGCGCAGCCGAGGGCTGAAGATCGGCATCGGCCACTCCAACGCCACCTTTGAAGAAGCCGAGCGCGCCATCGCCGCGGGCGCCACCCACGCGGTGCACGTCTACAACGCCATGCGCCCCTTCCTGCATCGCGACTCCGGCATCATCGGCGCCGTGCTCATCGACGACCGCATCAGCGCGGAGCTAATTTGCGACGGCGTGCACGTGGAAGCCAGCGCGATCCGCCTGCTGGTGAAAGCCAAGGGCGTCGAACGCCTCATCTTGGTCAGCGACAGCTTGAGCGGCGCGGGCATGCCCGATGGCAACTACCGCCTGGGGAACTTCACGGTTCACGTCGCAGGCGGCGTCTGCCGAACGGTGGAGGGAAATCTGGCCGGCAGCACCATTACCTTGGACGCGGCGCTGCGCAATCTTTCCAATTTTACGGGCCTGACCTACCAGCAATGTCTGCCTTGCGCCACGCTCAACCCGGCCAGACTCCTGGGAATGGACAAACAGAAGGGAGTGATCGCAGCGGGCGCCGACGCGGACCTTGCCATCCTCGATCGAGAGCACCACGTTACCCAGACCTACGTCCGCGGCCGGCCCGTCCTCTAGGAACTGAGTCACTGAATCAGTGAGTCACTGAATCAGTGAGGCGGTAAGTCAGTGAGTGAATTCGAGCCGTGCCGTGAAGTTGGAGCGGACAAACGAGGGCGAATCCGACCATTGAGCTAAAGAGCCGGACCAAGAAGTTTGCGTTGGATATCATCAGGCTGTTTCGTTCGCTCCCAAGGGCGGAGGATGTCCGGATCATTGCCAGGCAAGTTCCGCGTTCAGGCACGTCAGTGGCCGCAAATTATCGGGCGGCGTGCCGGGCGCGGTCGCGTGCAGAATTCATTGCGAAGCTGGGCACGGTCGTGGAAGAAGCGGATGAGACCGTGTTTTGGCTGGATCTCCTGGTTGAAAGCGGCGTGGTAGAGCAACAACTGGTCGCTGCCATCGCCAAAGAAGCAAACGAGCTATTGGCCATCTTTGCTGCCTCGCAACGAACGGCCCGGCAAGCGACGAAAACTGAGTCACTGGATCATTGATTCAGTGAATCAGTGATTCAGTTATTCAGTCCCCGGTGGTTGGTTGAATGGACAAATTCCAAATTACTGGCGGTCGGCCTCTCGAAGGCTGCGTGGCGATCAGCGGTGCGAAGAACGCGGCGCTGCCGGCCATGACCGCGGCGCTGCTGACCGACCAACGCGTGATTCTCAACAACCTTCCGCGTGTCCGCGACATCAGCACCCTGCGCAATCTGTTGGAGGATCTAGGAGTCGACTCCTCCGTCACACACGAAGCGCACGGCAACCGCATTGATATCGAGGCCCGCCAGCTCCTCAACCCTGTGGCGCCCTACGAACTCGTCAAGCAGATGCGCGCTTCCGTGCTGGTGCTGGGGCCACTCGTCGCCCGCTTCGGCCACGCGCGCGTCTCGTTGCCGGGCGGCTGCGCCATTGGCGTCCGTCCCATCAATCTCCACCTCAAGGGGCTCGCAAAACTCGGGGCGACCATCAACTTCGAACACGGTTACATCAACGCGCGGGCAAACGGCCTGCGCGGGACAGATTTCCGCTTCGATACGATTTCCGTGACCGGCACCGAGAATCTCCTGATGGCGGCAACCCTTGCCGAGGGAGTCACCGTACTCGAAAACGCCGCGCGCGAGCCGGAAGTTCAGGACCTCGCCGACCTGCTCAACAAGATGGGAGCCAACATCGAAGGCGCAGGAACGGAGAAGATCCGAATCCGAGGTGTCCGCCGGCTGCACGGCGCCGAGCACAGCATTATTCCCGACCGTATTGAGGCCGGAACCTTCCTGACTGCCGCGGCCATTACCGGTGGGGAGCTCGTTGTGGACCGCTGCGATCCCGCGCACCTCACCGCGGTGGTCGCAAAACTGGGCGAGGTGGGAGTACAGGTGAGACGCGAGGGTGGACCCGGCTCGAACAGCACGCAGGCACTCACCGTCAAGGCAGGGAGCAAGCTACAGGCCGCCGACGTGACGACACAAGAGTACCCAGGCTTCCCCACCGACATGCAGGCTCAGTACATGGCGCTTATGACCCAGGCCGAAGGCTCCTCGGTGATTGCTGAAAGCATCTTTGAAAACCGCTTCCTCCACGCTCTGGAATTGGCGCGCATGGGCGCGGACATCACGGTCAACGGCCGCCGCGCGGTGGTGCGCGGCAGAACTCCGCTGAGCGGGGCGATGATTCAGGCCTCAGACCTCCGTGCTAGCGCCTCGCTGGTGCTGGCCGGGCTGGCCGCCGAAGGCGAGACGCTGATCGACCGGGTCTACCACATCGATCGCGGCTATGAGCGCATTGAAGAGAAGCTCACCCAGGTAGGCGCCAGAATCAGCCGCATCTCCGAATCCGGCTGACTCCCCAAGAAACTAAGGAATACCACGCGGAATCCTGCCAATAGAAACCCAAGGGTATCCACAAATGTCTGCATCGCCCTGACTCCTGGGGAAAGCGGCGCGGGTCAGATGCAGATCCCTGGACCGCCGTGGGCCCGTCCACCGGGAACTTCACCCAGCGCAAACCCTCGTGCACCAGATTCTCCCCCCGCCGTGCGGAACGGCGAAAGATCCGGCCTCCTACCTTGCCCGAGGCGCCCCAGACTATGTTTTGCGCGAGGGGTTTGTCAGACAAAGGAACCCATCGTCCTCGCATAAGCACAATTGACAAAAACTCTTGGTGAATTAAAATGTTCTTTATCTAATCATGGGACATTAACTAAGCGTCAACTTACCTGCCTCTTGTATCCAACCCACCAATACCTCGTCATGGACCCAGGCTCGCATGGGCACCACCCGCGTCGCGCACTTCGCTGGGGTGGCGAGCTCGATTGCCGTTTTCCGACCCCAACTCATCACCTTTAAATGCTTGAGGACACTCAACCTGGGTTTTCCTGAGGATCGACGGGTGTGAAAGGCCGGGTTCTCAGACCGCGAACAGGCTGCGGGACGTTTTTCAATCCCCCCCGACGAGCGCGTTCGAACACGCGAACTTGGGCTCGGGTCGGCTGATGTCAAACATCTTTGAATTATCACCAGATGAATCTGCCCCCAGTACTCCTGTGCAGATAATTGCGCTGGAAAGGAGGTAACGAATATGCTAAGCTCACGCAGGAATCCGGAGAGTGGTCTCCCAATGCCCTGGCCCCCAAAGGCCTAAGAGTTCTCCCGGCTGAGGATGGGCAGGGGCGAGGGGTACCGTCTGCCCGTCCCGGCTGGATCTCTGTATGTCTTTGTTCGAAACGGTCGTTTACTTCGGCGCACTGGGTCTTGAGTTAGTGCTTCTGTGGAGAGCTGGGCGGTGCCGGATCTTGAAGGGGTTCCCCTTTTTCTATTCCTACTTGGTCTACGACGTCTGCTGCTCATTTGTGATATTCGTGGCTTACTGGATCCGGCCAAGCGTGTACCCTACTGCCTACTGGCTCAACTTCCTGCTCAGCAGCGTAGTGGAGTTTGCAGTGCTGCTGGAAATCTCCGACCACATCTTTCAACCCTACCCTGCCATCCGGCACCTCGGACGGGCCCTGACGATTCTGATCTCGTTCACGTTCGCGCTTGTTTACATCCTGCCTGCCATCCTGCAATCCCACGAACCCAGTTCGACGCTGCTTGATTTCGCCCTAAGAGCTTCGGTGACCAAGGCCGTCATTCTCGCCGTTCTTGTCTTCACAGCTCATCACTTTGGCCTTAGACTGGGCAAAAACGTCGCCGGCTTGATGCTGGGGTTTTCGATCTATCTGGGAGTAAACGTTGCTAATTTTGCGGCTGCAGAGAATTTTGGTCGGGCGCTTTATACCAGAGTCCTCTGGGTTATGTCGCCGTTTGCCTTCACGCTCTGTCTGCTGGTCTGGACCATCGCTCTTTGGGAACTTGCGCCCATGCCGAGAACGGATTCAGTGCGGCCAGCCGCCGAGGGGAACGCCGAAGCCTTGACCCTTGAACTTGCGCGCTTCAACGGCGCTCTCTCTAGGTTTCTACACAGATGATTACGCTGATCTACGCCGGCATAGCAATTGGCTTCCTGATACTGGTTCTGGGTCTACTCGCAAGGACCCAGCCCGAAAAGCCTGACGAGGGCTTAGCCGGGAAGGACTACGCCCAGTGCCTCGGCGACGCACGCTGGCTCGACCTCTCCGAGCGTATCTTTGATCCCTCCGATGCTCGCTGGTTGCGCAAAGAACTGGCTTTCCCCAAGTTGGCGAATTCTCTCACGCGTGCACGCAAACGGTTGGCGATCCGTTGGCTGAAAGCCTTGCAGGCATCGTTCGGGGACTTGGTGCGGAGGCCCGAACCTGTATCCAGTGACACTCCTTTGGCCAACTCGACCCCAAGCTGGCAGATGCTGTGGCTCACCGTGCGTTTTCAGTTTCTTCTGTTATATGCCTTGCTGGTCGTTAGGTTATTCGGCCCCTACCACCGATTGATCCCCTCCTTCACCTGGATACCGTTCCCCCAGAAAGGCGCCTCCCGCATTCGCTCAGTTCTCGCCGACAACACAGATCTTAACTAAAGCCCGCCAACATTTTGATTTGCACAGGGACTGGTCCTTTTGTCCGAAGCGCTTTTATTGAGCATGGTGGATTTCACCCCACGGCCGTGTCTTCTAGCTCTTCATGTCCCTAGGGATTGTTGAAGGTTTCCACAAGTCGCTCATAACCGCAGGTATTCCAATCAGTTAGACTCACCCCTGCTCTGCTTGTCTTGGCCCTCCTGTTGCTGCGTCCAGGGGTGAGTTGCTAGGGATGGTGCCACGCCTTTGCTCTGGAAACAGGATGCTCGCCGAGGGAGCGCTCGCCGCGGGCTGCCGCTTCTTTGCTGGTTATCCCATAACTCCCGCCTCAGAAGTTTACGAAGTGATGATGCGCGAGTTGCCAGCGCGCGGAGGCTTGGCGCTCTCCGCTCCTGACGAGATCTCGTCGCTGTGTTATTGCGTGGGTGCGAGCTTGCGCGGCCTGAAAGCGATGACGGCGACCTCCGGTCCCGGCTGGGCGCTGATGATCGAGACCGTCCAGTACGCCCTCATGACCGAGACGCCGGTGGTCGTGGCCCTAGTGCAACGTCTTGGACCGAGCACCGGCGGCGCCACGCAGGGCGCGCAAGGCGATGTTTGGCTCGCGGAGTTTTCGACTTCTGGAGGCTACACCTTGCCGGTGTTCTCGCCCAGCAACGCCGCGGAGTGCTTTGAACTCGCCATTCACGCCTTCAACTGGTCGGAGAGGCTGCGCACTCCGGTAGTGCTTCTGTCGGACAAAGAAGTGGGCATGACCTCGGAGGTTGTCGACGACGATGCCTTGCAGATTCCCAGCCTCATCAACCGAAGTGGTGTGACGGCCGCAGCCGACTACGCTCCCTATGCGTTCGATGAACCCGACGGCGTGCCCGCGTTCGCGGCGGTGGGGGGAGAAATCAAGGTCACGGCCACGGGATCGGCTCACGACCAGCGCGGGCGCCTGCGCAAGAATTCCCCGGAGGTCATCGACGTGCTGCTGCACCTGCAGCGCAAGATCGAAGCGCACTCCGAGGAAATGGCTCTGGTCCGGCCCGACCTCGACCCAGGCGCACGCTGTCTGCTCATCAGCTATGGCGTGACCGCGCGCGCCGCCCGCCAGGCAGTGAACAAGCTGCGGAGCGAGGGTTCACGGATTTCTTTCCTGCACATCCAATCGTTGTTCCCCATCCCGCGGCAGTGGCTTGATCAGGCGACGGCCCGTGTGGAAGCGGTGTGCATCGCGGAGGAAAATCTGACCGGCCAGTATCGCGCCGCCCTCGCTCCTTTCCTTTCCGGCAAGCGGATTTGCGGGATTAACAAGATCGGCAGCCTGATTTCCCCGCAGGAGATTACTCGCGCGGTGCGGGAGGTGATGGCGTGACGGCGGAGGCCCTCTACCTGTCAGCCGACGCGCAGCTCCCCTACTGCCGGGGCTGCGGGCACGCCCTGGTCGTGCGCCACTTGAGCCGCGCGCTCGAGCACTTGGGGCTGCCGCCGCGTTCGGTCGTCCTGACGACGGATATCGGCTGCGTAGGTCTGGCCGACTCGCTGTTTCCTTGCCTGCATACCGTTCACACCACGCACGGCCGCTCCACGGCGTTTGCCACCGGGATGGCCCTGGCCGAGGCAAGCCTGGAACCCACGGGCCTGAAGCCCATTGTCATGATCGGCGATGGTGGGGCGATGATCGGACTGCTGCATCTGGTGCATGCGGCGCAATTAAACGTGGATATCACCGTACTGGTCCACAACAATTTCCTTTTCGGGATGACGGGCGGCCAGCATTCCGCGCTGAGCCCCCTGAACTGGATCACCGCCACCACACCGGACGGCAACTGGACTCCGCCGCTGGATCTACTCTCGCTGCTGCGGACCGCTCATGCCGGCTTTCTGGCCCGCCAGTTCGCCACCAGCAAGGAATTAGCGACGACCCTCGCTGAAGCCATCGATTTCCCGGGATTTTCCGTAGTGGAGATCGTCGAGCTCTGCACTGCCTACGGAACGCGTTGGAACCAGGTCAGCGGCGCTTCCCTGCAGGAAATCCTCCAACGCCAGGGATATACCCTCGGCAAGATGGAATCCGAGATGCACCGACCGACGTTCCGGGAGCTCTACCGCCACGAACCGGAATCCCGCCGGCCCGGACGCTCCAAACCTGCTGTGCCACGCATCAACGCTAAGGCTGATCTGGCCGGTGAGGTCCGGCTGGTTGTGGCTGGGACCGCGGGCGAACGGGTCCAGTCGGCAGCCGGTTTGTTCTGTCGCGCCGCGCTCGCGGCAGGGCTTTACTCTACGCAGAAAAACGATAACCCCGTGACGCAGGGTTCGGGATTCTCCCTTTCAGAGATCTGCTTGAGTCCCAGCCCGATCGAGTACACCGGCCTGGAAAGCCCGGATGTAGTTCTAGTGGTCAGTGAGGACGGCTGGAAGGAACTGCAGGCGAACGGAACGCTCGCGGCGTGCCGGAAGGAAACGCTTCTGCTCGTGGACTCCCAAATCGACGCGACCCCGCCGGCGGGCCTCGTGGTACAGCTCCCGCTGCGTCGCGAAGCAAATCCTAAACGGGCCGCCCTGGCGGCGATCGCGGCGTGGCTCGAGAAGAAACCGCTTCTGCCATCTGAGGCCTGGGAAGCTGTGCTCGCTGCGGAACCCGCAGAGCGCCGGGCGGAATCGGCGGCAGCGCTCGAAATCGGACGCCGCCTGGCCTTGAGTAGCGCTGACCTTTAGGTCAGCAGGTTACCATGATGCCGACCTAAAGGGTCGGCGCTACAACGCACGGGAAAGTCGAGTAATCGAGATAAGTTTCGTTGCACGAGTTTTGAAGAAACCACATTTGCACAACGGAGTGAAACGATGACCAGAAGCAAGGTAACCATTGACGGGAACGAGGCCGCAGGCCTTGTGGCCTACCGCGTCAACGAAGTCATTGCCATTTATCCCATCACGCCTTCCTCTCCCATGGGAGAGTGGGCGGATCAGTGGTCCGCAGAGGGTGTGCCCAACATCTGGGGCACCGTCCCGCGTGTCATCGAGATGCAGAGCGAAGGAGGCGCTGCCGGCGCCCTGCATGGTGCGCTGCAGGGCGGGTCGCTGGGCACCACCTTTACCGCCTCGCAAGGCCTGCTGCTGATGATTCCCAATATGTTCAAAATCGCCGGCGAACTGACCGCGGCCGTGCTGCACGTCACGGCCCGCACTGTGGCCGCGCACGCCCTTTCGATTTTCGGAGACCACAGTGACGTGATGGCGACACGCTCGACCGGCTTTGCCCTCTTGGCCTCCAATTCCGTGCAAGAAGTGATGGACTTCGCCCTGATTGCGCAGGCCGCCACGCTCGGGACGCGCGTTCCCTTCCTGCATTTCTTCGACGGCTTCCGCACCTCGCACGAGGTCGGCAAGGTCGAGCAGTTGGCCGATGACGATCTGCGCGCCATGATCGACCCCGACTTGGTGGAGGCCCATCGCAAGCGCGCTTTGTCACCCGACCACCCCTTCATCCGCGGCACAGCGCAGAATCCCGACGTCTTTTTCCAAGCGCGCGAGACCGTGAACTCGTTCTACACCGCATGCCCGACGATCGTTCAGAACGTCATGGACAAGTTCGCGAGCCTGGTGGGCCGCCACTATCACCTCTTTGATTACGAGGGCGCACCCGATGCCGAGCGCGTGATCGTGATCATGGGCTCGGGCGCCGAAGCCGCGCACGAAACCGTGGATTACCTCAAGGCGCGAGGCGAAAAAGTGGGGGTGCTGAAGGTCCGCCTTTACCGCCCCTTCTCGGTTGAACATTTCCTAGCCGCTCTCCCCAAGACCGTCAAGACTCTGGCCACGCTGGACCGCACCAAGGAAGCGGGCGCTGTCGGCGAGCCTCTGTACGTCGACGTGATCACCGCGGTGAGCGAAGGAATCGCCGGCGGTAAGGCCCCGTTCGCAAGCTTCCCGCGGATCATTGGCGGGCGCTACGGCCTGTCTTCGAAAGAATTCACGCCTGCCATGGTCAAAGCTGTGTTCGACGAGATGCTGAAGCCCGCGCCACGCAACCACTTCACCGTAGGTATCGTGGACGACGTGACGCACACGAGCCTGGAAGTTGACCCCACCTTCTCGGCGGAAGACCCCAAGACCGTGCGCGCCATTTTCTACGGCCTGGGTTCCGACGGCACCGTCGGCGCCAACAAGAACTCCATCAAGATCATCGGCGAAGATACCGACAACCACGCGCAGGGCTATTTTGTCTACGACTCGAAGAAATCCGGTTCCGTCACGATTTCCCACCTGCGCTTCGGCCCCAAGCCGATCCACTCCACGTACCTCATCACGCAAGCGAACTTCGTGGCTTGCCACCAGTTCACGTTCCTCGAGCGCCTTGACGTGCTGAAGGCCGCCGAACCCGGCGCCGTCTTCCTGCTGAACAGCCCCTACGGCCCGGAAGAAATCTGGGACATGATGCCACGCACCACGCAGCGACAGATCATCCAGAAGAAGCTGCGCTTCTTCGTGATCGACGCTTACCAAGTGGCGAAAGACGCCGGCATGGGCCTGCGCATCAACACCGTGATGCAGACCTGCTTCTTCGCGATCAGCGGCGTGCTGCCGCGCGAGGAAGCCATTGCCGCCATCAAGCACGCTATCGAGAAGACCTACGGCAAACGCGGTGAGAAAGTGGTGCAGAAGAACTTCGCCGCCGTGGATGCCTCCCTCGATCACCTCCACGAGGTCAAGGTTCCCGCGGAGGTGACCAGCGGCTTCGACCTGCGCCCGCCGGTGCCCGCCCAGGCTCCGGAATTCGTGCGCGACGTGTTGGCCAAGATCATCGAGGGCGAAGGCGATGCGCTGCCGGTCAGCGCCATGCCCAACGACGGGACCTTCCCCAGCGCCACGGCTCAGTGGGAAAAACGCAACATCGCGCTGGAAATCCCCGTGTGGGATGAGGTTCTCTGCATCCAGTGCGGTAAGTGCGTGCTGGTCTGCCCGCACGCCGTGATTCGCGCCAAGATTTACGACCCCGCGCGGCTCGATAAAGCCCCGCCCACCTTCAAGTCGGCAGCGGCGCGTTGGAAAGAATTCAAGGACATGAAGTACACGTTGCAGGTGGCGCCGGAGGATTGCACCGGCTGCGCGCTGTGCGTGGAAATCTGCCCGGCCAAGTCGAAGAGCGAGACCAAACACAAGGCCATCAACATGATGTCCCAGCCGCCGCTGCGCGAGGCCGAGCGCGATAACTGGAATTTCTTCCTGGAAATTCCGGAGGCCGACCGTCGCACGCTCAGCCTGGGCCAGGTGAAAGACGTGCAGTTGCTGCAACCACTGTTTGAATTCTCCGGAGCGTGCGCGGGTTGTGGCGAGACACCGTACATCAAGCTGATGACCCAATTGTTCGGCGATCGTGCGCTGATCGGCAACGCCACGGGCTGCTCGTCGATCTACGGTGGCAACCTGCCCACCACGCCGTACGCCGTCAACCACGAAGGCCGCGGCCCGGCGTGGTCGAACTCGCTGTTTGAGGACAACGCGGAATTCGCGCTGGGATTGCGCCTGGCAACCGACCAGCAGGCGCAGTACGCTCGGGAACTCGTCCAGCGGCTCGCGGCGCCTCTGGGTGACGAGCTTGCTCAAGGTCTGCTTAACGCCGATCAATCCACCGAAGCCGGCATTCGCGAGCAGCGCGAGCGGGTGACCGCCCTCAAGGCCAAGCTGGCGCGGCTCAAGACGCTGGAAGGACGCGACCTCACGAACCTCGCCGACGCGCTCATCAAGAAGAGCGTCTGGGCCTTCGGCGGCGACGGCTGGGCTTATGACATCGGGTACGGCGGCTTGGACCACGTGTTGGCTAGCGGCCGCAACGTGAACGTCCTGGTGCTCGACACCGAGGTCTATTCGAACACCGGCGGGCAGATGTCGAAAGCCACCCCGCGCGGCGCCGTGGCCAAGTTTGCCGCGGGCGGAAAGCCCAAGCCCAAGAAAGACCTGGGCCTGATGGCGATGAGCTATGGCAGCGTCTACGTGGCAGAGGTCGCCATGGGCGCGAGCGACATGCAGACGCTCAAGGCCTTCCTGGAAGCCGACGCCTACGAGGGGCCGTCGATCATCATCGCTTACAGCCATTGCATCGCGCACGGCTACGACCTCGTGCACGGATGCGATCAGCAAAAAGCCGCGATGCAGTCCGGCTACTGGCCGCTTTACCGTTACAACCCGGACCTGGCAAAGCTCAGCAAGAATCCGTTCCAACTGGATTCTCGGCCACCTTCGCTGCCCCTCGACAAATACATCTACAACGAAACCCGCTACACCATGCTGGCGCACAGCGATCCGGAAGCCGCCAAGAAATTACTGAAGCTCGCCGAGGAAGATGTTCGTGACCGCTGGAGGCTCTACACGAATATGGCCGCCATGCCGATGAACGGCGGAGCAAAGGAGGTGAAGTAAATGATCGACCTGACGACAAAATACCTGGGCATGAAACTCAAAAACCCTCTGGTGGTTTCCCCTTCGCCGCTCTCGGAAGACCTCGGTAATATCCGGCGCATGGAGGATTCCGGAGCCGCCGCAGTCGTGTTGACGTCCCTGTTCGAGGAGCAAATCCGCGTGGAAAGCAACACGCTGGACCAGTTCCTGCAACAGGGCACAGAAAGTTTCGCGGAGTCATTGACGTACTTTCCCGATTTGACCGGATACAACCTCGGCCCCGAAGGCTATCTCGAACACCTGCGTCGCGCCAAACAAGCCGTCAGGATCCCCATCATCGGCAGCCTGAATGGCAGCTCGACGGGAGGCTGGATCGACTACGCGAAGAAGATTCAGGAGGCCGGCGCGGACGCCCTGGAATTGAATATCTACCTCATTCCCACCAATGCCGAGATGACCGGAGAGGAAGTCGAACAGGTGTACGCCGATCTGGTCTCACAGGTGAAAGCCAGCCTGCGCATTCCCGTGGCTGTCAAGATCGGGGCCTACTTCAGCTCGCTGCCCAATGCGGCCCGGCGCTTGGACCGAGCCGGCGCCGACGCCCTGGTTTTGTTCAACCGCTTCTATCAGCCGGACTTCGACCTGGAAAACCTGGAGGTCGTTCCCAACCTCATCCTCAGCACGCCACATGAACTGCTCCTCCGCCTCAACTGGGTCGCGGTGCTTTACGGCAAAATCCAGGCGGACTTGGCGGTAACCGGCGGCGTGCACACCGGCAAGGACGTGCTGAAGTCCATGATGGCCGGAGCGCGCGTGGCCATGATGACCTCGGCATTGCTCAAGAATGGCATCGGCCACCTGGCTGCCGTGCAGGCGGAACTTCTGAAATGGATGGAGGAGCACGAGTACGAATCCATCCAGCAAATGCAAGGCAGCATGAGCCAGCGGGCCGTGGCCGACCCTTCAGCCTTCCAGCGGGCGAACTACGTCAAGGTGCTCAGCTCGTATTCCCCGAAGGCGGGGGCGAGGTAAGGCGTAATCTGATCAGAATCCCTCGGTTCGAGTTCACAACCCTCTCCCAGGGGTCGGAGACCCGCCGCCTCGGGGGGAGGGTGCCCGAGGTGCGAGGGCGAGTGAGGGGTCAGGCTTGCCCAATTTGCAGTCGGTCCGGCGGGCGGTGACCGGCGGCTCCGCCGGGACGCGCACAAGGTGCCCGCTGCTTACTGCTTAGTGCCTACTGCCTACTTCGCCAATTCTCCTGCGCTGTGTCGCCGCAAGCGCCTAGAATGTCGCGCCGTTCTGGGAGTGGTGCTTGACACGCCTCGTTTACACTTCTGACTTACACGGCGACCTCGGCCTGTACCGCTCGGCAGGGGAAGCGGCCATCCGCCTTCGTGCTGACGCGCTGATTTTCGGCGGTGACCTTTGCCCCGGCACGCCCAGCGGGGCTTCTTTGGGCCTGCCGCTCGAGCAGCCGGAGTTCATCCTTTACCGGCTGTCGCCGCTCCTCGACGAGTGGAAGCAGGTCCACCCTCCGCTGCGCGTGTTCGCGATCCCCGGGAACGATGACTGCCAAACCGTTCTGCCCGTACTCGAAGAGCTCGAAATGAATGGGCTCATTGAGAACCTGCACCAGGAATCGAGAACCCTGGGCGCCTACACCCTGGTGGGCCTTTCTTTCGTGCCGCCCACGCCCTTTCAGTTGAAAGATTTCGAGCGCTGGGACGGCGAGCGGGACGCGGGTGCCGAGTCGTATTCTTATCGCTGCATCGTGGGGACGCCGCAGGGCTTCATGGTGATCGAGGATTTCGGGGCCTACCTGGATTCCCTGCCCAGCCTCGACGAGGAACTCCGGCGGCTTCCCGTTGACGATCCCGCCCACACGGTGGCAGTCGTTCACGCGCCGCCGTTCGATACACACTGCGATGTGCTCTATGATGGGCGCCACATCGGGAGCAAGTCGGTGCGGCGCTGGATTGAGAAACACCAGCCCCGCTTGACGCTCCACGGCCACATCCACGAAAGCCCCAAACTCTCCGGAACCTTCTTCGACCGGATTGGCACGACCACCATCATCAACCCGGGATGCGACCACGCGAAGCCCCACTTGGTGTTCATCAACCTCGATAACCTCGCCGAGCTGGAACACTCCATCTACGGTAAGAAAGCCGTCCAATGAAACCGGCCCTGCAAGTTGCGTGCTCCAGACGTTCCCAAAAGGGCGGGGGGGAACTCGTCGCGGCAGCCGGCCATTGCGGCATAAACCCCAATTTGAACTCGCTGAATTCCCTTGACCCACGAAACAACAATGTGGCTAACCACTTGAGAATACATGGACTTAATCCAGCATGCACCATTGGCCTTATAGCTGCTAATCTTCACGGCGGGTGAGGTGTCACTTTCTCAGCCATGACCCAGCAAAAGCTACCCAAGCTCCGGCGGCTTTCCCAGATCCTCTTCTTTGGCCTCTTTCTACTGCATCTGCATGAGACGGAGTTTCGCGGCTCGCTCAAAGCCGTGAGCGGCGACATCCGGCTGCGGATACCTTATCCCAGCATCTTCCTTCAGTCGGACCCGCTGGTGGCCATCCTGGATGTTCTTGCCTCGCACGCGCTTTATCGCGGATTGCTATGGAGCCTGACAATCCTGATCCCCACCCTCTTCTTGGGCCGCTTCTTCTGCGGCTGGGTTTGCCCGCTGGGAACCCTGAATCATTTCTTCAGCAGTTGGAAATCCGAGCGCAAGCGCGGAGCGGAGCGGCTGGAGCGGAACCGCTACAAGAAATGGCAGACCTTGAAGTACTACCTCCTGGTTGCGGGTCTGATCTCGGCGCTCTTCGGCGGGGCCGTGGTGGGAATTCTGGACCCCATCTCGCTCACCGTGCGCTCGCTGGCTATGGCGATGGGTCCCGGTCTGGACTACGCGCTGGGCGCGCTGGTCGGCGCGCTGCGTCACTCGTCCCCCGCGCCCATGGCCATGCGGTCGGTGGGCAGCATAGCGCAGGTCGTCCTGACCGAAACCCTGCTGAGTTTCCGACAGCCGCATTTTCGCCAAGCATTTTTCCTCGGGGCGATTTTCGTTGTGATCCTGGTGCTTAACCTGCGCATCACCCGCTTCTCGTGCCGTGCGCTGTGCCCCTTAGGAGCTCTGCTGGGAATCGTTTCGCGCTGGTCGATCCTGGGCCTCGAAAAGCACCCCAGCCACTGCGACGACTGCAACCGCTGCCTGCTGCACTGCCAGGGGGGCGACGATCCGATCCCTAACGCGAAGTGGCGCAAGGCGGAATGCCACCTCTGCTTCAACTGCGTCGGAGATTGTCCGGAGAGTGGAATCCGTTTCAAGTTCTTTCCGGTGACCCCTACGACCACCGATGGCCCCAACCTGCAGCGGCGGCGCACGCTCGCGGGAGTTGCCGCGGGCGCAGCGCTGTTGCCGGTGCTGCGCAGTAGTCCGGGATTCGCGGTGGCGAACGATCCGCGCCTGATCCGGCCGCCCGGGTCTCTCGAAGAGGGTAGTTTCCTGGCGCGTTGCATTCGCTGCGGCCAGTGCATGAAGGTGTGTCCCAACAACGCCCTGCAGCCGGCGTTGCTGGAAGCGGGCCTGGAGGGCCTGTGGACGCCCGTACTCGCGCCGCGCATCGGCTACTGCGAACCCAGTTGCGTGCTGTGCGGACAGGTGTGCCCTACAGGCGCCATCTGGGAGATCACGCAAGCGGAGAAAGCCTGGCTCCCGGCCAGCGCCGCCAAGGATTCGAAACCCATCCGGCTGGGCACGGCGTTCTACGATCGCGGGCACTGCCTGCCCTGGGCGATGGCCACGGAATGCATCGTGTGCGAAGAATGGTGCCCCACGTCTCCCAAGGCCATCTACCTTCACCCGGCAGAAGTGACGGACGCCGCCGGGAACTCAAAGCACATCCGGCAGCCTTATGTCGATCCCGACCGCTGCGTGGGATGCGGAGCGTGCGAGTTCGCCTGCCCGGTCAGGGACCACCCGGCTGTCTACGTCACCAGCATCGGGGAGAGCCGATCGAAATCGAACCAGATTCTGCTGAACCCCCAAACAGGAGGGTCACCCACATGAGAACCTTCACCCTCACCATGATTCTTGCCCTCGCCGCTCTCCTGGCAGGTTGCCGGTCTAAGACACCTTCCGGCGCGGCCGATTTCTTTCCGGAAAGCAACTCAGTCCAGGGTTGGGTGAAATCCAGCGAGACACGCACCTTTGAAGCCAGTCACCTGTGGGAATACATCGACGGAGACGCTGACAGGTACATTCAAGCGGGCGTCGTGAAGACGCTCACCGGCGACTATCGGTTCAACAACAAAGTCGATGCCACCGCTGACGTCTACGTGATGACCAAGCCTGAAGGCGCCAAGAAAATTTACGATTCCGAATCGGCCGCAGAAAGTCAGCCAGTTGACATCGGCGAGGCCGGTCGGCTCTCCAAGGGCAGTCTGACCTTTCACCAGGGACCGTATTTCGTTCGGGTCGTTGCCTACGAAGATTCGGCCGAAGTTGGGAAGGCGTTGACCGAGCTGGCGCGCGCGGTCAGCAGCAGGCTGAGCAAGAGTGGTGCGGGCAAGTAGATCCCCACGCAAAGGAGGCCTCATGGCCAGCAGAAGCCGAATGGGTCGTCGCGAGTTCATCGTCACCTCCGCCGGAGCACTGGCGGCGGGGCTGGGCAGCGCCTCCGGGCGCGTGCCCGCGAGCGAAATCGAAGAAGCTGCCGCCAAGGTCGGGCGCCTGCCCCAACGCGCTTTGGACCGCTCCGGCCGCAAGGTCAGCGTGCTGATCGGCGCGGCGACGTGGGCTCCAGAAGCCGTGGAGGCCGGCATCTTGTGCGGGATCAATTACTGGCACAAAAGCGATGAGTGGGACGGCCGGTCAGTCCCGCCGGCGATTTTGAAGAATCGCGAAGCCCATTACTGCGAGGTTTGCGTCGACCGCGTGCGCGGCAATCACGAAACCGGAGTGATCGATGAGCAGGCCCACTACGAATTCGTCAAGCACGCCCTCGAGCGCACCGGCCTCCGCTACTTCGACGATATGATGTTCCACTTCGGCTATCACCGCACGGCGGAGCTGAAGAGCAACCCGGCGTTCCTTCGCACCTTCGAGCGGTTGAAAAAGGAAGGCCTGGTGCGCCACTTGTGCCTCTCGCAGCATAGCTACAACGGCAACGGCCGGGTGCCTGATGGAGAAGATCGGGCCACGATCCTGACCGCCGTCGTCGCAGACGGCGTGTACGAGCACGCCCAGTTTGCCTTTACCTTCGGCGAGGAGGAAGCCCTCAACAAGTTCGTCGGCCTCGCCAAGAGCAAAGGGTTCGGAACCACCGCGATGAAAACCACGGGAGGCGCGGCGCGCATGCAGGCCGACCGCGAATTCATGAGCAAATTCCCGTCGGGCACGACGCCCCACAACGCCCTGGCCCGCTGGCTGACTACGCGCACCGACCTCAGCGCCGCGGTGATTCAGATCAATAACCTCGAGCAGTTCGTTGACACCTACTCGGGAGCCGGCAAGCCACTGCGAGCGGCGGACGCTCGGGCAATTGAAGTGATGACGGCTTACGCCAATCGCGAAGTCTGCCGGCTGTGCAACGAGTGCATGAGCCATTGCGGGCAAGGCGTAGCCATCGCCGACATCCTGCGCTACGAGCGCTACGCCACCGATTACGGCGAACGGGAGCGCGCGCGCCGGCTCTATGCGCAGCTCGATAAACGCGCCGACGCCTGCCTGGTGTGCGGCTCCTGCCTGCCGCATTGCCCACAGGGATTGAACGTTCCGGCCAAGCTCGCCGACGCCCATCGCCTGCTGAGTTAGACACCTGCCGCGATTTTGGGTTGAGGCATAGCGGGGCGGGCAGCGGCTAGCGCGGAGTTGTTCTTGAACTCCGCGGCTCGTATACTCGGGAACCGTCGAAGAGCCGCAGAGTTACAGATCAACGCTGCGCTACGCTGGCTTCGTCGCCGCCACCTGTCACCCTGAGTCCGCCGCGGCGGACGAAGGGTCTGCAGTTGCTTTCTTCGCGCAGGCCGTACAACCAATCGTACTCCCCGAGCGGGGCACTGGCCCCAACCTCTCAAGTCGCACAGCGGGTGGCCACGGTGTCGCCGCGGCAGAGAATGCGCCCATCCCGGAGGCGTAAATTCATCACGCCATTGCGTGATGAGCGCTTTGGGCGCTTATCGCTTGGGTGGCTCCCCAGGGAAGGGAGGCGGAGAACCCATAGGGGAAGGGGCCGCCTCTTCGTGCCGCTTGCGTATCTGCGCACCCAAAATTGCCTCGGCAACATCCAATGCCGTGGGCGACGCGAGGCTGGACAAGGGTACAGCTCGTGCCTGGAAATCCACGTCCTTTCTCCTGCTCGCTTCGGCGCGCACGAGTTCGAGGATCTCCGCGACCATGTCCTCGACGGGCCGCTTTGCCTGCACGCCTTGAGGCGCCGGGGGCAGCCCCTTGAGCGCCTTCTCGACGTGCGGCCACATGGCGTCAAACAGGTCGTCCAGGTCTGCCGCCGGTACGGGCTCCTCGCCCACTGCTTTGTTGACGGCGTGTACCAGCTTTCGGGTCTCCTCCCTTTCTGCGCGCGTGGCCTGAAACTGTCCGAGGGGAGGCTTGATGTCCTGCGGCCGGAGGCCACCGATCAGGTAGGTGCATAGGCGAGTCTTGTCGTCGATGGTCTTGGACAGGGCGCCCGCCTCGAACAGAAGCCACGGGACGTTCAGGCTCTCCGGCGTAAGGCAGATGATGCCTACCTTCTTGTCCTCAAGTGCGCGTGCAAGTTCCTCAAATCCTCGCGCGCCCTTGTCGATATCCGTGTCCGACATCCACGGCTTGGCGGCCTGCACGATTTTCGGCAGCCAGCCCCTCAAGGTTTCCGCTACGCGAAGGCTTCGGTCTCCCGACCAACTAATGAATACGTTAGCGCCCTTTGCCATCGTTCCTCCTCCCTCGCGAACGCCTCCGCCGTGACGGAGTCCGGCAATCGACGGGGTGCGCCTTCATCCGAGGTTGACTCGTACCGGCCAAATAGATCGACACAGCGCGACCACGACTCCCGCGGGACGGCGTAGGACACGCTACGTCTAACAACGTCAGCCATCAGCTGCGCGGTCCGCCGCGTCCGCTGCATGGCCCTGCCAAACGGCGCCTACCTGCCTCCTACGGCATCCGGCCGGTTGTGATAGTAGTTCCAGAATGTTTCCGTGAGCATCGTGTCATTTGTCTGGAGACGCACCACGGAACCCGTCAGTCTCTCTTTGAGTCTTAGGTAATCCGGCTTCGGCTGTTCCAGTTCATACTCCATCTTGTTCTCGAAGATACGGTAAAGCAACTCGGAGACTTCGGCCAGTTCGTCCGTAACCACGGCACCCACAGCTACTCCCGTGTCGAACTCAATCAACCGGGCAAGAGGGTGAATGTCTCTGTAGAATCGGTGCCTGCGCTCCGAGTCGCAGTAAAATATCACAGGCTTACCTAGGCTCAAGGCCATGGCGGCCTCAACGTCTTTGCCGTAGCTCTCCTGTTCGCCCGCGCAGTAGACGAGCACCTTCGCGCACTTTACCATCAAGCACTCGATAAGGCCCTTGTCTTCGTGCCCAGCCGCAGCACTAAGCGTAGGGTCGAAGTACCGCAGTTGAAGAGATTTGAGCCTCTCATCCGAGAAGATTTTCTCGCATGCGTTCGCCATTTCTCGAAAATCCCGCCGGTTCCTCATGCTAGTGGCAACATACACGTCGAGATCACCAACCATGGAGAGATAGAAACGTGTGTTTTTCAACGCCGAGTCCCGAGCCTTGAAGAACTTGGCAGCCGCGGCATCATACTTCGTCTCGATATCAGCCTCCGACTCGATGGGCTCCTCCAGGACATCATCCGCAGAGAAGAGAAGCTCCTGCTGCCGTTCGGCGTACTTGTCCTTCACCAGATTTCCTTCAAGAAGGCGGCGAATGGTAATTCGCCCTCCGCCAGCGCTCTGGTGCGCGCGCAACGCCTCCAGAAGCGCATTCTTGAGCGCGCCCGCTGACTTAGGATGGTCACCATAAGACTTACAGGCCATCTCGGAGATCAGATAGCGATCATCCTTGGCGATAGGGGTGAGTGGCAGTGCCGGACCTCGCTCCTTTATGAGTTGGGTGTCAAAGCGCCGTGAGCCAAACAAAGCGGCCAAATCTTGGCGGGTCAACGAACGGAGTTTTCTGTAGGCCGTACGGACGTTGCCGAACCATAACAGACCATCCGTGAAAAGGCGGTATAGCCCCCACTTGAGATGATCGAGCGATGTTATTGCTGCCGATTGCAGCCAGGCCGCCTGGAAGCTGGGAAGGGTCTTGACGTCGTAGGGGTATTCCGCTGGGGCGGTAAGCCAATAGTAGCGGAAGAAGTCATCGGACACAGGAGCTTCATGGCCAAAGGCAAGGAGTTGGTTCAGCTGGACCTTCGTGAGCGGCTCTGCTTCGATGCGACCGAGGCGCGCGAACACCTCAGCGTCGGTGCTCTCAGTCAGCCAGCTGCCAATGCCCCCGTTTCGGAGCGAGAACAAGCTCAGCTCTTGAAGTATCTCATGCTTGTCCATTGGTCACCTTGTACTCAGCCCGCCGGCAGGTTGGTGCCGTCATTAGGCCGAACGTCTGCTACTCCTCATCGAGCAGCTCAATCTCGGATACCAGGAGCCGACTCTTCCCTCGCTTCTGCCGTAAGGGGCCCGTCACGAGCACGTGCCGGTTGACCATTGGGCCGACGACATCGTCGAGCATGTCAGGCACAGTGTTGCACTTTATATGGCCCCCGTCCTCCAGTGCGAGTTCTAGCCAGTTCCTATCCAGGTGAAGCGCTCGCAGCGTGCCGCGATAACTCTTGCGCTCCTCCGAAGGCAATTCCTGTTTCGGGATTACCTCTCGAATCCTTGGCGGCAAGGCATCAGTAAGGTAGACAGATTGCAGCCGATCGTTCTTGGTCCGGTATATCCCGACCTCACGCAATCGTTTGCCACCTGGAACAATATTCCGTGTCAGCTGAAGGAGTGCTTTTCGATAGTCTGACTGAGGGACCAAGTCCTCCAGGTCCTTGGAGGTGCCTGCAGTGAGGCATTCAAGGAAGTTGAAAAGCCGATCCGATAGCTCAGCGGGTTGGACCCTCGGGGGCTCGAAGAGACGCGGCTGGACCGGCTCCGTGAGCCTGATCTCCAATTTGTAGCTGCCGACGGCCGCCTCGGTGGCGCGCGCTTGGACTAGGTTCTGCAGATCCTTGGGCGGGAGGCCACGGTGACGCAGTGGATAGCTGCCCACCCATTCCGCCATGCGGTATAGCAAACTGCGAAACGCGGTGGCTTTCTCAAGAATCAGATCTAGCGGACCGGTGCCCGCGCCAATCTCGCCTCCTCGAAGGGAAACGGTTATGTTCTCTCCCGTATAGCGGCGGGCCAGAGTGTTCATCAGTAGGCGCTCATCGGAAACGACGTGTAGGAGTTCCCGAAGCTGTGTGTCCGCCCACCCCTCGAACTCACCAGGCGCGAGATATCTGAAAATAGCCCTCTCGGCTTCGTCTAGTCGGGCACCCTTATACAGAAGGGAAGCGACACTGACGGCAAGAACACTTCGGGTTCTGATTCTATCTGTTGGCACTGCTGCCAGGGCTGCCGCTTCGTGTTCTGCAGCCTCCGCGAATAGGTTCTGTGCCTCCTGTGTGCGGCCCCCCGCTAAGGAGGCCGCGGCGCGAGCGGAGAGCTCTTGAGCGGTGGTGTGCCGGTCATTCACTTGTGGAACCCCCAACCAGACTCACCAGAACCGCCGCCTGACGAAATCCCACGACGCTGGCGTATGCTGGTAGAAAGGAATCGCCTCTGGCTGCCTGATCTTCTTTGCTCTTTAGCCTTCTGCGGACGTCCGATGGACCGCCTTCGTCAACTCCAGACACCTCGAGTCGGAAGGCTTCCTCCAGGTCATGGCATCCTGGTTTGCCAACGTAGTAGTCGGCGCCCGTCCGAGTGTCGGCTCGCGACAAGGCAACCATTCCCAGCTCATGCTCGACGACAGCAAGCGAAACGACGTAGGCGCCGTCGCGGGTCGCATCATCGCGATTCCTCCAGCTGCGTCTAGCCGTTTCGTCTGGCGCCGACCACTTCAGGGACCTGACCAATTCCACGCCAACGCACGTCACCTGAAGCGACGTGCGAGGGGGTTCATGGTGCCTTGCGAAGCATACCTCAGCCGCCTCGGAGAAGGCTTGACAGACTGCGGCCGATACGCCGGGATGCCGAGGCGCCTTGATGGATCGGAGCTCGGGAAGTTCTTGGTCGGTTGTCACTCTGCTCGGCTCCTCCGTTTCAGTCTTACTCTTGTTTAGACCGACCCGCCTAAACCGCCAAGGCGGGCAGACTAGGACCCGACACCCCCACGATTGCGGGATGGTTAAGTTTTCATTATAACGCCACTTATCGTCTATCCTGCAAGTTGCCTCATCGTCTCAGGCAGCCCGGCGGCCTCGCCCAATCCTCCGCGTCTCGCCGGACACGGGCAGCACGCGGTCCATTTCCGGGCTACCGGTAGCCCGCAAGTGGCGCACCCCACATGCCACCTACCACCTACCGCCTGTGGCGATGTAAAAACCTGTCCCGATGTTCGCGATCGGGATCGCCGCTGCACACTTTTTTTCCTACCGGTAGCCTAAATCCTGCATTGAGGCCTTGACATTACACCTGCGATTAATGCTAGCCTAGGATGCAGGGAGCGGTGTGTTTGTGAGGTCGCACGCAGCACCGGCACGAGAAACGCCGCCCGGGCACGTGGATTCCCGCTTTCGCGGGAATGACATGGCCAAACTTCCGGGGCGAGCGGCGCTCGCCCCTGGCGGCCGAACGCCGTTCGGCCCTACAACCGCGATTCGTGAGGTCCCGATGTCCCTGGTAAAAAGGCCCCGAATGACGGAGAAGAAACTGGCCGCGGTTCGGCGGAACGCGCGGCGGTAGGCGATCAGGCACTGTGCGATTCGGGGTTAGGGACTGGGCATTTGGGGCCCCAACCCCTAATCCCAGATCCTGAATCCCGATTTCATTGTCGGAGGGCGAGGCTCACGCCGCGCTGATGACGCCCCGGGACGAAAACGCCTTGCTCATGGAGAGAATACAAGATTCCAACTTTCGGCAAGTCTGGCGGGTCACCAACCTGCTCCTGAAGATCAAACGCCAAGCGCGGGAGGAATAGAAAACCCCTCACGATCCTTGAATGTTAATGAAAACACAGTAGGTTAACTGAGAATCAGGCGAATTGTGATGGCCGTAGCGAAGAACCAAGTACTTGAAAATAGGTCGGTTAGAAAACATTCTCCTAGGCTAGGCTTGAAAAAGAAAAAAGGATGTTAAAACGCAGGTATAACCTTGAATGTTGCTGAAAATAAATGAGATACAAAATTGACCTGGCGCAAATTCACTCCGAACCTTGAATGTTATTGAAAGAAAAGAGATTTATCGCGCTGCTCTCGTCGAAAAACCCTGGAATTCTCCATCCTGCGGAGCGGCAGAGCGAGATCCTTTTCTCGCAAGGTGGGACGCCTCAGGTCCGATTTCAGGACTCTGATGGGGTCCATCGGACTCCAGCCATCGGAGATGACAGCGAAGCGGGCAATGTCGGAGGGGACAAAAACGGGCGGAGCTGGCGGACAATCCCCCCGCGTGACACACTTCCCCGTATCGGTTATCGACAGTGCCCGGTCAGAAGATGAATCAATTTGCGGCCTCAGAGGGTTTTCATTGGCCCGATCACCCGATCGCGTGAATTGACTTATCGCAGTCGGTCGGCTACGCTGGCCTTCTGGGCCAATCTTGTGAGAACACGACGGCTGCAATGACGAGGGCAGCCGTCTAAGGGTCTGAAGAGAACATGAAGAGGGTTTATCTCGACAACAACGCCACGACCCCGTTGGCGCCGGAAGTGTTCGAGGCCATGCGGCCATATTGGCTCGAGGACTACGGCAACGCCTCGTCGATTCACTGGTTCGGGCAGCGCGCCAAGGCAGCCATGGAGAGGGCACGCGAGCAGGTAGCGCGATTGCTCGAGGCGCGAGCGAGCGAGATCGCTTTCACGAGCGGTGGGACGGAGTCTGACAACGCGGCCATTTTCGGCATCGTCGAGGCGGCGCGTGGCGAGCGGAAGCACGTGGTAACTACGACCATCGAGCACCACGCCGTGCTCAACACCGTTCAGGCGCTCGAGAAGCGCGGCGTGAGCGTGACTTACGTGCGCGTGGGTGCGAGCGGCGTCGTAGACCCGCAAGATGTGGCGAGCGCTCTGCGCCCGGAGACCGTGCTGATCAGCGTGATGCACGCCAACAACGAACTGGGGACGATTCAGCCCCTCGAGGAGATCGGCCGCATCGCACGCGAGCGCGACATCTACTTTCATACGGACGCGGTGCAGACCGTAGGTAAGCTTCCCGTGGATGTCGACAAACTCGGCGTGGATCTGCTCGCACTTTCCGCCCACAAGCTGTACGGCCCGAAAGGCGTGGGCGCCCTGTACGTCCGCAGAGGCACCATCCTGCGGCCGCTCATGCACGGCGGCCATCACGAGCGCGACCGCCGACCGGGCACGGAGAACGTGGCGGGAATCGTAGGGCTGGGCGCCGCGGCGGAACTGGCGCTCGCTCACCTGCCCGAAGAGGCTGACCGGGTGGCGGCGTTGCGCGACCGCCTGGAAGCGGGAACCCTGGAGCGCGTGCCGCGGGTGGCTGTGAACGGTGAACGCACGCGGCGGCTGCCCACCACCACGAACCTGGCGTTTGACTACATCGAGGGCGAAGGGTTTGTGATCGCCATGGACTTGCGCGGCATCGCCTGCTCGACCGGCGCGGCGTGCTCCTCAGGCTCGCTGGAACCCTCGCACGTGCTCTCGGCCATCGGACTCAAGCCCGAGCAGGCGCGCGCCAGCATCCGCTTCAGCCTGGGCCGCTTTAACACCGCTGAAGACATCGACACTACGCTTGAAATCCTTCCCGCCGTGGTGGAACAACTACGCTCGGTCTCGCCGCGCTACAAAAGCGGGGTTCGGGGTTAGGGGTTAGGGATTCGGGAATTGGGATTGGAAGTTATTGACTGGTATTCTGACGAGTCTGTAATCATGCCGAAACGTAAACTCCGAACCCCGAGTCCCGAAACCCGATCTTGAAATGACCATAGCCGTGGCCATGAGTGGCGGGGTCGATAGCTCGACGGCCGCTGCTCTGCTTGCCGAAAACAATTCGTGCATCCCGACCGGCTCTCCCCCGGCAGTGGTGGGGCTGACCATGCAGCTCTGGAATCAGCGCCGCCTGCCGCAATTGCTCGGCTTGGAAGCAGGCGAAGGCGGCCACGCGAGCGGACGCTGCTGCTCCCTCGACGACGTGTACGACGCGCGCGCGGTGGCGAATTTCCTGGGCATTCCTTATTACGTCATTAACCTGGAGAAGCAGTTTGAAGCAACCGTGGTCCAGCCTTTCGTCGAGCACTACCTGGCCGGGGAAACGCCTATCCCCTGTAGCCTGTGTAATTCCGAGATCAAGTTTGCGCAGTTCATCGACACCGCGCTCCAGATCGGCGCGGACCGCATCGCCACAGGACACTACGCGCGCATCCATCACGACGAGCGGACCGGCCGCTACCAGCTTCTGCGCGGCGTCGATCGCTCGAAGGACCAAGCTTACTTCCTCTTCGGATTGACGCAGGAACAACTGGGGGGCGCCGTATTTCCGCTGGGCGGAATGACCAAACAGCAGGTGCGCGCCATCGCCCGCACCCGGCGCTTGCCTGTCGCCGAGAAGCCCGAAAGCCAGGAAATTTGTTTTGTGCCCACGGGAAGCTATCGCGAGTTCATTGACGCCTACCTGGCCGAGCAGCATCGCCAACCGGAACCGCAGCCGGGCGAGGTGGTCTCGACCGACGGGAGCGTGCTGGGCGAGCATCAGGGCCTGCACAATTTCACCGTGGGCCAGCGGAAGGGATTGGGTGTGGCCGTTGGCGCGCCGCTCTACGTGATCGAGCTCGACGCGGCGAAGAATCGCGTGGTGGTGGGCCAGGACCGCGACCTTTTCCGCAGCCGCTTCCTGGTGCGTGATGTGAACTGGATTCGACCACTCGCGGCAGGCGACGCAGTTGAGGCGCACGTGAAGATTCGCCACAACCACCCCGGCGCCGCGGCGCGGGTGGAGGCGTACCAGGGTTCCGTAGCCCGGGTGAAATTTCTCGAACCGCAGCGCGCCATCACTCCGGGCCAGGCAGCCGTGTTCTACGCCGACGACGAGGTTTTGGGCGGCGGCTGGATTTCGCAGGTATCTTGAGTGGGATCGCTATTTGCTCGCTGCTGCCTGCCCGCGGTAAGACGGCGCGGATTCCATCCCGACCTCCCCCCGCAACTGCAGATACTTCCAGGTGGCAGGCGCGAGGCGCCGCGCGGACGACTCGCGACGCAGCGCGGCTTTGAGTTGGACCACGTCTGCAGGACGGTCCACATCTCCGCAAGGTTCAAGGACTGAACACGAGTAGCCGCGCCGCAGGAGATTTGAGAGCGTGTCACGGAAAGCGTGCGCGGTGCTCCAGCCAACGCCCTGAAACAAACCCGCATCGAGACGGCGCAAGCCGATCAGGTAATAGCCGCCATCGCGGCACGGACCGAGGACGGCGTCGCAGACTTGCAGTTCTGCAAAGGCTTCGCGCAAAGCTTGAGGAGGGAGCAAGGGCGAATCGGTGCCGATGACGACGAGTCGCGAATAATGGCGAAGGAGAATCCGAAAGGCGTTTTGGAGGCGTTGCCCCAAATCCAGGCCGCGCTGACGGAGCAGGCGAAATTGCGGCGGCAGGCTGGCAAGCGCCGGACCGGCCTGCCTGCGCGGGCAGGCCAGAAATACATAGCGCGCAATCGCCGGTGGCAGGGAATCAACTTTCCGCAGGGTGTCGCAAACCAGCGCCGCGTGCAGTCCGGCGGCGCCTTGTGCACCCAGCAAAGGAATGAGTCGAGTCTTGGTCCGGCCCGGCGAGGCAGAGCGCGTGAAGACGGCAAGGGCTGACGTGGTGCGGCGGCGAGCGGTGAATCGGGCTGCGGGTCGGCGGGCTGGCAACGCGTGCTCTCAGGGAATAGGCAAGCCACACGCCGGACGGCAGCAGGCGCGTAACGCAGGCCTCGCTTTTGAGAGGTCTGCCGCTTTTACACGGACGACCCGCGGACCTTGCACAACAGGTCCACGCTGTCTCCCCCCGCGCTGCGCGCGAATGGGGAGACTCCGCCGTGGCTGTGGTCCTGCCGGGTACCGGCGAGACCTTCAGATGAAGAGCTGCTCGTCCAGCGTCGCTTCGCTCACGTTGGTGACACGGCGGCGCGAGAAAAGGAACTCCAGGCCGGACCGCACTCCCTTGACGACCGCGGAGACTTCCTGGATGGGGCCGAGCACGCCGCGCTGGACAGCCTCCGCCGTGGTCTCAACTTTCTCGACCAAATCGGAAACCATCTTGTCCACGCGAATAATCTGTTGTCGGCTCTTCTCCAGCAGCTCCGCGGCCACCGCATCCACATTGCTCGTGCGGTCGCGGAGCATAGTACTAATTTCCGAGAGGTTCGCGGTAATGTTCCGCAAAGGCTCGCGCGAGTTGTTAACGATCTCGAGCGCGGACTGCGTCAGAGGGTCGAGACGCTGCTTGACGTCCGCCCGCACGCTCTCGATCTGCCCGGGGATTTTGCGGAGGGTAAGCCAGATCCCCAGCATCGATCCGGCCTGCATCAGAACCGCGATCGCCACAAGAATCACAGCCACAGTCAGCGCAGTGTTTTGCTCCATGGTTCGCTCACATGAGGCTTAGCCGCCTCAGGCGCCTTGCTTTACTTTGGCCTTCTCGTCCTGGTAGGCTTGCTTGCCCGCTTCCAGCGCGGCGGAGAGCAGTTCCTTCTGCTTGGTGACCAAGTCCTTGCCTTTCTCAACGGCCTCTTCCGCCTGCTTGCGGAACTCGTCGGTCTTCGTCTTGACAAAGTCACGACCTTCGCCCGCCTTCTGCGCAATCATGTCCCGGGTTTCTCTTCCGGAACGCGGTGCGAAGAGCAGGGCGAGAACTGCACCGATCCCCAAGCCGGCCAGGAAAAATCCCACTTTGGATGCACCGTTTTCTTCACTCATCGGTTTCCTCCCCTCTGTTAGCGCGCGAAGGTGCCGCGCGCCGCCTGCTTGCCTGCTTCCAGGACGTCCGCCAGACGCTCCTTCTGCTTACTCACCAGTTCTTTGCCTTGGTCGACAAGTTCTTCCGCCTGCTTGCGGAGCTCGCGGCCCTTGGAGGTGACATATTCCTTGCCTTCTTGAGCTTTGTCGGAAATCCGTTTGCGAGTTTCCTCACCGGACAGGGGCGCAAAGAGCAAAGCGACCGCGGCCCCTATCCCAATCCCAGCCAGGAAATACGCGACTTTTGTTGAGACATTACAGTGTGCCATGGGATACCTCCACCTATCAGAGCCTCTAATCTATCACCCTAATGTGCAGGGGACAAAGTAAATTCCTGATTATATTTGCAATTATTATTAGACCGGCCGGACGGTGTATTTTCACATCCCGCCGCCGTGCTGGGCGAGGTACTCAAGAATCTGCTTGGCCTGAGCGGGTTTCACAACTTGCCCTAGCTCTTCCGGAGAAAGAGCACGAAGTCTGCTCAGGCTTCCAAAGTGGCTGAGGAGTTTGCGGGCGGTTTTTTCCCCCACCCCCGGGATCTGCAGCAGTTCCGTGGTGACCTCGCGTTTGGCCCGCCGGGCGCGATGAAAAGTAACCGCGAAACGGTGGGCTTCATTGCGGATCTGCTGGATCAGGTGTAGCGCCGGGGAGTGGTGGTCCAGCACGACAGGCTCATTCTCACGACCCTGCACAAAGAGGATTTCCTCGCGCTTGGCGATGCTCGCCAGCGCTTGGTTGATAATCCCCAAGCCTTCCAGCGCGGCCGCCGCCGCATGAAGCTGCCCGACGCCGCCGTCGATGAGCACCAGATCCGGGAACGCTTTCTTCTCTTCCTGCAATCGTCGATAGCGGCGTCCCACGACTTCTTTCATGCTGGCGAAATCATCATTCTGGGGCACACCCTTGATGATGAACTTGCGATAGTCGGATTTTTTCATCTTCCCTGCTTCCCAAACCACCAGGGAAGCGACAATGTCGGTCCCCTGGGTGTGAGAAACATCGAAGGCCTCGATGCGGTTCGGTAGGCGGGGAAGGTCGAGCGCCTCGCTCAAGCTCTCCAAGACTTCGCGAGTGTGCGGCTTCAGAATCCGGAAGCGCCGATCGAAGGAGTGCCGGGCGTTGCGCCCGACCAGCTCCAGAAGCGCGCGCTTCCGGCCGGCCCGGGGCGTCAGGATATGCAAGGGGTGGCCACGCTTTTCCGAAAGCAACTCTTCCAGGATCTCCCGATCGTCGAAATCCACGGGCGAATGAATCTCGCCCGGCAGGTACTGTTGGTCCAGATAGATTTGCTTCAGCAGGGAGGAGAAGAATTCGCGGGCGTTGAATTCCTCCAAGTCTTCCCAGAAAAACTCGCGCCGGTCGAGCACGCGCCCGCCACGCAGGTGAAAGAGATTGACAGCGACCAGCGGGCCCTCCTGATGGAACCCCAGAATGTCGGCTTCTTCTCCGGAATACGCCGCCATCTTCTGCCGTTCGCGGAGTTCCTCCACCGTCTGAATCTGGTCGCGATAGCGGGCCGCATCCTCGAACTCCAACTGGTGGGAAGCTTCCGCCATGCGGTCGTGCAGACTGCGGACCAGATCACTTTCCCGGCCCTCCAGCAGCAGCCGCGCGTCGCGCGCGGCCTCCGCGTAACGCTCCGGCGTGGTCAACTTCTCCACGCACGGTCCGAGGCAACGCTTGATGTAATACTGCAGACACGGCCGCGCATGGTAACGCGTCAAGTCCACGTGGCAGGAGGGAACGAGGAAGTGCCGGTGAATGAAATCCACGATGCGATAGGCCAGGTTCGCGGGGAAGTACGGGCCGTAATAAACCGAACCGTCTTTCTTGACGCGGCGCGTCACATACACGCGCGGGAACCGCTCACCAGCCGTCAACTTGATATAGGGGTAGGTCTTGTCATCGCGGAGGAGAATGTTGTAGCGGGGCTTGAACTGCTTGATCAGGTTGTTTTCGAGCGCCATAGCCTCGTGCTCGTTGTCCACGAGGATGGTCTCGAGGTCGCGCGCGGCATCGAGCATGCGGTCGCGTTTCTCATCGCCAAGGCGCGACTCCTGGAAATAGGAACGCACGCGGTGCCGCAGCGATTTGGCTTTCCCCACATAGATGGGCTGGCCCGCCTCGTCCTTGAAAACGTACACCCCGGGCTGTGCGGGCAGCGCCTCCGCTTTTTCCTGCAGTGCTGGGTTCACCGGCACCTCAACGATCCATTATCCCCGAGCATTGAAGGTTGTGAAAGAGGCGTGTGTACGTAAGCCGCATGCAAGAGTCAGGGCCTACTCGCCACGCCCGAGTTGTCTCGATGCAGTTGGGATGGGCTGCTTCTTGCAGCAATCCAAGAAATCTTGCAGTTCGTTCTGTTCTTGGGGAGAACGGAAACCTGGTGGGGCGGCTGTACAGGCTGCGGAAAAACCCGCCCCCGACGAGGTAGCGGCGATTTCACATCGCCACATGCCGTGCGTTTTCAACACCAGCATGGCGACGTGAAGTCGCCGCTACATGTTTTCCCGCAGCTTGTGTAGCCCCGGCCTGGCGGCGGGCGGCGGATCCGATCGTGGAAAGAGGAGGGGGTCGTAGGCCGTCCAGGCAGTGAGAGCCGCCTGTTACTTCGACTTATCAGTGTGAACTGGCACGCCCTGCGCCTGAGAACGAACTTTCTCCATCGGCGGGTCCCAGCCCCTGGGCCCTCGCCCCTCATTTCCCACCCAGGTGGCAATCAGCTCAGGGGCAGGCTGGATTTTCAGCACTTCCAGTTCAATCTTCTTCGCCACTTCCTCGGCATAAGGAATGAAGTGGTGGCCGGAGATCATGATGGTAGCGGCTAGCCAGATCTTTGGCCGATTCAGTCCGTACCGACCAAGGATCTTCAGGAAGAATTTCCAATAGGCTTTCCGGTATGAGGATCGGAGGCCCTGATGCCAAATCGACCGCGCCAGAATGATCAGAATCTCAACGGCCGTCGGCTGCTGGGCGGGGCGTTGGCATTTCTTGGTCTGCCAATTCTGCAGAGACCGCCACGCGCGCTCGTAGAACCTCCTCGGTTCGTAAATCGAAGCGACCGTTTTCCCCAAGCCTCTAAGCAGAACCGCAGGGTCCAGGACAGTACGGAAGTTCGGAGGCGTCGCGTCGCCGCTGCTGAGCTTGGACTCCAGCAGGCGTCCTTCCTTTTGCATGCGGTCGTGAAGGGCCGTGCCCGGCATCGCGTGCAGGGAATTCAACAACGCCCAGGGGATTGCGGTGCGCTCGATGAAGCGAATCTGCTGCTCAAAGATCGCTTCGGTATCCGAGTCGAAGCCGACGATGAATCCGCCCGTAATCCACAGGCCGCTCCTGTGCAGAAGTTCGATGCAACTCACCGGATCGATCGCCAGGTTCTGGAACTTCTTCACTTCCCGGAGAGATTCTTCCGAAGGGCTTTCAATACCGAGGAAAACGTGGAAGAAATTTGCCTTCACCATGGCGTCAATGAGCGCTGACTTGCGCGCCAGATCCATGGATGCCTCGGTATAGAACGTCACCGGGTGACCGCGCGCTTGCTGCCATTTTTCGAGCTCCACGCACAGCTCAAGAGCCCGCGCGTGATTACCGATGAAATTGTCATCAACAATGAAAACCTGCTTCTTCCACCCCAGGCTTAGGAGTTTGTCCAGTTCTGCCAGCATCTGCTGCGGGAGCTTGGTACGCGGCTTTCGCCCGTACAGGATGATGATGTCGCAGAATTCACATTGAAACGGACACCCACGCGAGAACTGAATCGACATGGAAGCGTAACACTCCAGCCTCAGCAGGTCGAACCTCGGTAGGGGAGTCTTGGTGACATCCGGCTTATCAGTAATTTCGTAGAGCCTTCGCGCCGAGCCCTCCTCAAGATCTCTGGCAATCTCGAGGAACACCTCGTCCGGCTCGCCTACCACCACATGGTCCGCGATCGCAAGCATGCGGGCTGGTTCGCCGCTGGCGTACGGTCCGCCCACGATGGTGCGCCGACCCAGGCGGCGTGCGCGGGCCAGAACCTCCTGCAATCCCGCTTGCTGAACTATCATTCCGCCGACCATGACGAGATCCGCCCAGAGAAGGTCGTCGTCGGTCAGGTCCTCCACGGCCTCGTCAATCAGGCGTAGGGTCCATTCCGCCGGACACAGCGCGGCCAAGGTGATGAGTCCCAGGGGCGGCATCACGGCCTTCTCGGGGAGCAGTTCAAGCATCCCGGAGAACGTCCAGAAGGAGTCGGGGATCTTGGGCCAGACCAGAAGTGCTTGAATCTTCTTGCCGAGTGGAGCAAACACCGGACAGGGTTCATGCAGCATGTCAGGTTTAGAGATCATATCCCCGCGACCTTTAAGTGACTCTTCCTGTCAGGGTAGCCGTAGCAGGTTGTAGCAGGTTGTGGGCGATTGAGATCGGATCCCTTTGACTACTTAAGGCCTCTCTGCGTTCAGAACGGCAAGCCGCTCTGGCAGGCACCCCTTGCGTCGTAGAGGCTCGGGAAACTCCAGGGACTCGAAAATGCCTTCTTATCGCTTCCAGCTTGAACTTTTATTCTGATGCCCCGGCCGGCCGGCACTATACACTGGATCGCCTCCCTGTACAACGTCCAATGTCATCCCGGGGGACGGTGAGTGGACCTGGAAGAAAAGCGGCTGGCGAGCGCATTCCGGGTCTCGGTGCAGTTACCAGTCCCGCCGGCGCTTGTTGAAGTCGCCGCGCCCGCCGCCTCCGCCTGCGCGTGACCCCGAGAAGCCGGTGCGTGGTGGCCGAGCCTCGTTCACCGTGAGCGGGCGGCCCTCCAGGGTTTTGCCATCCAAGCCGCGAATGGCCCCCTGAAGGTCTTCGCCTTCGGCCAGCTCAACAAATCCAAAGCCCTTGGAATCACCTGTCATCTTGTCGCGAATCACCACCGCCGAGGCGACGCGGAAACCCGCGTTCGTTACCAGATCAGTCAAGGCAGCGTCGGTAGCGCTGCGCGGGAGATTGCCTACAAACAGCTTTGAAGCCATACATCCTCCTGGTTGCGGCCCGTCCTTGGGCCGCCGAGTGGGTTGTGGAAGTGCGCGTCCGGCGTTTAGCGGCTTTCACGCGGCTGCGATGAAGCTAGCCATCCTGTTCGATGCCCGCGTCATCGGAGGCCATCGATGCAACTTGATTTTGCTCCGGGCGAGCGCCGCTATCCTCACTGCCGATCGCTTGTGACGTCTTCCTTTCGATCTGGCGTTGCTGCCGGCGCTCCCGTTTCAATTGCGCCTTCTCGCGCAGCTTGTTCTCCCGCTGACGCTTCTTGAAGGTCTGACTGGGCTTTGCCATCCATGCACCTCACGCAGGCCTTACCTGCAATGCAAGTTTGTGCTCCGGAACACGTAAAGAGTACGAGGGCTGGTTACGATCCCCCTGGGCTTATCGCTCCGCTGCAAGGTTGTCCGTGGCTGACCGATCAGGAATCCTCGTCCCGGGCACGCGCGCAGCCAGCTCCAAATCAGCATCCGGCTCAGTTCTTACCCGGGGTGATATCCAGAGCGCGCCGACCCTCCCCGGAGACTTAGGTTATTGATGCGCGCACGCGGTTCTTGGAGCTAACCTGACCCCAGCTAGCGTGCCTCTTGGCGGGGCTGTGCTTCTCCCGGTACTCGTCGAGTTCTCGATCCGAAACGATGGAACGACGGGGCAGAGGCTGCTCAGCCGTCTCAAGCTCAAGCGCCTTTTGCAGCTTTTGGTAACAAATACCCGCCACGTCCTGATACCGCACCCGCCTCTCAGCCAAAGCCCGGTTGGAGACGCTAAAGGTGAATTCCCGGTCGGCTGACTTGTTATCGATGACGAGATAACTGTAGTCCCGGCCGCGCTCTTTGGGCTGGAACCCCAGGTATTGGATCTGCATGGCTGCGCCTCCTTGGCGCGCCTAGCTCCTGCCCGCCGGCGCAAAGGCGGCGGGCAGCCCGGCAACGCCTCAAAGCTTAGTGACGTTCTCCGCCTGTAATCCCTTCGGCCCTTGGGTAACTGTGAATTCCACGGCGTCCCCTTCGGCCAGAGATCTGAACCCCTCGGCCCGAATCGCGGAGTGATGCACAAAAACGTCTTCGCCGGAAGCGCGCTGGATGAATCCATAGCCCTTCGCGTTGTTGAACCATTTCACCGTACCTTGCTCTGTGCTCATATTACCTTGCTCCTTTAGGGGTTGATTTTGCCCGTCCCGCCCGCGCAACCGGGCAACAAAAAAGCCACAGAATCAATCATTCTGTGGCCTACCACGCTGCATGGTTGTCGCTCAGAAAAACTGATCGAGGCTCGATAGTATACCACTTTAGGCGAATTAAGGCATACAAATGTCGAACTGCGAACGTTGACACACCCTGCGGCGCCGGGGGAGAATTCCAGCTATGCATCAGTTGCTGAAGACGTCTTGGGCCGTGGCTCTGGGGCTCGCCCTGGCCGGACCCGCGCTTCACGCGCAGGATAAAGAACTGCCGCCGCCTCCCACGCCAGAGGACAATTGGAAATATGTGAGCCCTTCACCGGCTAAATCCGTCGAAATCGGGAACGATTATTTGCGCAGGAAGAAGTTGCAGGCGGCTCTCAGCCGCTTTCAAGAGGCGGTCAAGACCAATCCCCATTACGCCCCAGCATATCTAGGCCTGGGCAAAGTGTACGAGAAGATGGGACTCAAGCAGAAAGCACTCGAGGCCTACGAGCGTTATCTCGACGAGCTTCCCTCTACAAAGGACGCCCAAGAGGCAAAAGGCGTGCAGGAAGCCGTGGCGCGCCTGCAAAAGGAAGTGGGTCCGCACAGCCACGCTGCGAAGACTAGCCTGCCTCACTAAGATCCTGTCCATCCTGGATTCCCGCCCTTTGGCAAGCTCAGGGCAAGTTTTTCGCGGGAACCTGTCCCGATGTTCTGTGTCGGAATGACGACGATGGGGGGCAGCCGTGCTTTGCGTTATCACCCCCGCGTAAGCGGGGGTCCACCTATTCAGTGTCCGCCGTTGTTTCCGTGTCGAGATACTCCTGAAGCACACGGGCAGCTCCTTCGGCGTCTTCTTCGCGGACGAGCAAGTGAACATCCAGTACCGGCAGCAAATTCGCGGCGCCTTCACCCGAAAGGACGCAAGGAATTCCGTGCGCCTGAAGGATGCTCCGCGCCAAGTCGGCATCCATCTGCGCAGTCCCGCCAGTGAAAACGCGCACCGAGACGAGCTTCACGTCTTTTGTCTCTGCGAGCTCGACCCGCGGAGGGGACTCGGGCGGCGAGCCGGGCACGAGATCAGTGCCACAGTCTTCGCACGTGACGGTGCCTTCCACGTATTCAATGAAACACTGAGGGCAATACGGCATGGCAAGACCTCGGGCTTCCGTTCCTAGTGCCGTTCCAACTTAATCTCCCAATCTGTGGCGCCTTCATTTTGCGCGGCCCGAAAGATGGCCCTTCGTAGAAAAGTTAGGTAAGACAAGTTGAAACGGCACTAGTATAGACCCTTCGCGAACCGGGGAGCTCGATTTCGTCTCCCAGGATTTCCACTATGACGCGCAATCGCGAGCTATAATGCGAGTCGAAATTCGGAGCTTTGCGTCGGAGCCAGTCGCAGGGATTGCAGCTCAAAACCCGCTCTGCCCAGGAGGCATTTATGCGGTGGCTTCCCCACTTCCTCGTCATCCTGGCTACTCTCGGAATTCTGATTGGGCTGGGGATTCGCCTGGTGAAGGGCGGATTCCTCGGGGATCCGGTTTTCTTCTGGCGAGGTTCGATGGCGTTGCTGGTGTTATCGATCGCCATCAGCTTGAATCAATTTCGCAACAAGTAACGGGACGTCCTGGCGCTTTCGGCTCTGCTACCTTGCCCGCGGCGGCCCCGCAAGCATAGGTGGCGAATTGCAAGGAACTTCCGGCTTTTTGAGCCCTGCCAGGGGCTTGGCAGGTGATTGCGAAACCCTGACTTCAAAGCCTGTGGCCCGCCACAGGCTCTCATCCTGATATCACATTTCGGAGGTTTGCCGTGGCCGCGTCGAGTCACTTGCGAGGGAAGATGGGTAGGCTGGCACTGTCCGCAATTCTGCTGGTGCTCGGGGGAATTGCCGGATGGCGGGTTCGTCAACCTCGGGCGGAAGAACCGCAATACGACTTGTTGATTGTCGATGGCCACATCGTCGATGGCAGTGGAAGTCCGTGGTTTAAGGGTAGCGTTGCCGTCAAGGATGGCAAGATTGCGGACGTCGGCCGGCTCGTGAACGTGACGGCGCGCCACGTGATCGACGCGCAACGGCTGGTCGTGGCGCCGGGCTTCATCGACCTGCACAGTCACTCGGATTTCACTCTCCTGGTGGACGGCAACGCGCAAAGCAAGATTCGCCAAGGCGTGACAACCGAGATTCTCGGTGAAGACTCGTCGGCTGGGCCCGTCTTGGGACCTGTCGCGCCGGAATTTGACAAGGGCCTTGTGCGCTACGGTTTGACCCGCGACTGGACGACGCTAGGTGAGTATTTTGCGCGTGTTGAACGCCAGGGCATCTCCCTGAACATCGCGTCTTACGTGGGAAGCGGGCAGGTGAGGGCCGCGGTCTTGGGCAACGTGGATCGCGCGCCCACGCCGGCGGAACTCGCGCGGATGGAAGAACTGGTCGATCAGGCGATGCGTGACGGCGCGATCGGCCTATCCTCCGGCTTGATCTACCCGCCCAACCTTTTTGCCGAGACCAGTGAACTGACCGCGCTGGCTCGGGTGGCCGCGCGGTATGGAGGGATTTACACCAGCCACATTCGCGGCGAAGGAAGTCATTGGAAGAAGTCCGTGGACGAAGCCATCGAGATCAGCCAGATGGCCGGACTGCCCGCTCACATCTTGCACTTCAAAATTGACGGCCACGCGAATTGGGGGCAGATGGCGGAGCAAGTGAAAGAGGTTCAGGCCGCGCGCGACCGCGGCGTGGACATCACCGCGGACCAGTATCCGTACATCGCGGCGATGACCGGGCTCGAGATGTGCATTCCACCGAAGTTCCTGGAAGGCACATCGGAAGACGTGGTGAAACGGCTGAAAGACCCCAGGGTTCGGCAACAGATACGCCAAGCCATCGCCACGGGACTGCCCGGCTGGGAAGATAACGAAGTGAAGAGTGTGGGAGGATGGCACGGAGTCCTGGTGGCGTCCCTGCAAAAGCCGGAGAACAAGAAATACGAAGGCAAACGCATGGATGAGGTGGCCAAAATGATGGGCCGCGACCCCGTGGACGCGCTCTTGGATCTCCTAGTCTCGGAAGGCGGATCTGCTGAGGCCATCTACTTCAGCATGAGCGAAGCGGACGTGGAATTGGCCATGAAGCAACCGTGGGTCGGGATCGGCTCCGACGGCAGCGCGGTCGCGCCGGAGATGGCGTTCATGGGAAAGCCTCACCCGCGCTTCTACGGAACCTTTCCGCGCGTGCTGGGAGTCTATGTGCGCGAGAAGCATGTGCTGACGCTTCCCGACACCGTTCGCAAAATGACCTCGCTCTCGGCAGCGATCACGGGCTTGAGCGATCGCGGCTTGCTCCGGCCCGGCATGGCAGCGGACATCACTCTCTTCGATCCCATGACCGTGAGAGACCAAGCTACCTTTGAGAATCCCCTGCAATACCCCAGGGATATTCCTTACGTCATCGTGAATGGCGTGCTGGTCATCGAGCAGGGCCAGCACACCGGGGCCAAGCCCGGGCGGGTGCTGCGCGGGCGTGGCGCCAAATGACTATCAGGGATAGTTGTGGATTCCCGCTTTCGCGGGAATGACGCGCCTCGCAGCGGCGATTTGACATCACCACGAGCATGGCAGCGAAGAGCAGAACCTGCAAAACCCACGTCACTTGGCTGGCGTAAAAATCATCGCAGCGCCACCGCCCGGCGCGAGATGCAGCGTGAGCTTGTCGCCCGCTTTCACACGCTGTGTTGAAATTGCGAGGCTGGTTGCATCTTTATCCGCATTTGCCCCATCGGCGAAGATGTGGGTTTCGTACTCACCTGCACCCAGGAAGCTGAGCGGAATGTCCAGGTCGCGCGCGTCCCAGTTCGTCATCGCCCCCAAATACCAGTCGTCGCCGTGGCGGCGGGCGATCGTGACGTACTTCGCGGGCTCACCGTTAAGGACTTCGGTTTCATCCCAAACGGTAGGGACCTTTTCTAGAAACTCCATGCCAGGATTGTGGTCATAAGATTCGGGATAATCCGAAAGCATCACGAGAGGGCTCAGGAAAACAACGTACATGGCAAGCTGGTGGGCGCGTGTGCCCTGGCACATGGGTTCGATCATCCGGGGCTTGAACTGCTCGCGTGTGGCGTTGTTGAAGCAGCCCGGGGTGTAATCCATGGGACCGGCGAGCAGGCGCGTGAACGGAAGGGTGACGTCGTGCTCGGGGGTCACGCGGTCGCTCCACTTGCTGTATTCCATCCCCATCACGCCTTCGCGGGTGAGGAGGTTGGGATAAGTTCGGCGCAGACCCGTGGGCTTGTACGCTCCATGAAAATCCACGACGAGATGATGCTCGGCCGCCTCCCGGACGAGGCGCTCGTAGAAGTTCACCATCTCCTGATCGTCATGGTCCATGAAATCCACTTTGACGCCGGCTGCACCCCACTTCGCATAAAGGTCCAGCGCTTCATCCATCTGCTTGTCAAGCGCTCCCCAGTAGACCCACAACAACACTTTGACGCCCCTCTGCTTCGCGTAAGCAATGATCTCCGGGATGTTCACCTCCGGGACGTATCTTAGAATATCTTCCGGATGCGTGTAGTCCTTCGCCGGATACCAACCCGCATCCACGAGCATGTACTGAAGATGGTGTGCGGCGGCGAAGTCAATGTAATGCTCCATCGTGGCGGTGTTCATGCCCGGCTTGAAGCTGACGTTGCGAGCGAAACTTCCTGACCACCAATCCCACGCCGCTTTGCCGGGCTCGATCCAGGAAGTGTCGGCGATCGCCGAAGGAGCGCTGAGGTTCAGGATCAGGTAACTGGATTCAATGAGGCCGCCGGGGCGATCATTAATCAAGAGCACGCGCCACGGCGAGGCCTTGGGCGTCGAGCCGACGACCACCTGATCCATGCGGTTGCGGCCCGGCGAGAGTTTGCTGACCAGGGCATTCTCGAAGCCCGGGACACCCCCGACATACATGCCGGCGTAATCCGTAAGGTCGGCTTCCAGGAGGCCCACCCACGGCCCGCCGGGAATTTCCACGAGCACCGGCAGGTTGATGATGGAGGCGGGCTTGATCAGATTCAGACTCGTGCGGCGGTACTCGCCTTCGTTGCTGGTGTTGAAGCGGCCGAGGTTCAAAGCAAAAGCCGAGGCATCGCGAGCGAAATAGAAACCCGTGTTCTCCGCCATGAGCGTGAACTTTTCGAGAGCGGCTTGTTGAGGCAGGAAATAGCGGAAGGCGGCCCCTTCATTGTAGGCGCGAAAAATCAAATCAACGCGCCGCCCGGGTGACTGCTTTTCGTGGAGCGAAACCCTGAGCTGGTTGTAACGATCGGGAACGTTCCGCAAGGCGCCGAAGGCGTTGGTCCACGCCTCGTCGTGCGAATGCCGGTCCGTATCGACGATTTCGAAGTCATGGTCCAGCGGCGGGGCGCCTTCGAAGTCGAGGCTCAGGGGAGAGTCCGTCAAGACGGGGACACCCCGGTAAGCGATGCGGTAGTAGGCACGTTCGCCGGGCAAGTAGGGTTGGGGATTGGACTTGAGCGCGAAGGAAATCTCAAGCTTGCCATCGGGCGAAGTCACGGTAAGCGCGTCCGCCGCGCGGACGTCACGAGCGGGAACCAGGGTGAGAATCAAACAAGCCATCGCACAAAGAAAGGAAAAGAATCCACGGGCCATAGGTCATTCCTCCTCGCAGCGCCTTCCAGAGTGGATCATCAGGCGCAGAAGTGCTTGATCCGCCGGCAGGCCAGTTCATATCTGGGAAACTCTTTCTCCGCCTCGCGGAATTCCCGCGAGTGCAACACTCTCCGGTGACCTCGCCGCTCGACGGGAAATCGCATGTGCAGCATTTCGTGGTAAACGACGTATTCCGCCAGATAACGAGGAACGGAGGGGGAATCGAGCGTGCGGCTGACGGTAATCGTCGCGTGCCCGGAATCATAATGGCCCAGCAGCGTGCGAGAGCGTTTCCGGCTCCAGCCGAGGCGAGTCATGGGAAGCTGGCCGTGAAAGAAGCGGCGATTCAACCCCCGGAAAATCTCTTCGAGGTCATAGCAGCGGCCGCGGGCAGGCAACAGGCGCTTGGAACCGCGCTCGCGCCGCGCCACGTCGATGCGGCTGCGAATCGCAGGTCGGAAAGTGTAAGCCAGGTAACACTCACGGGCCTCGCGCGAAGGGCGGCGTCGGAAGATACGCGTAAGCAAAATTTCCGCCAACGCCTCCAGAACCACCGGTGAAGCCTCCGCAAGCACATCCGAAACGCGGGCTCTTACCTCACCGTCCCGCAGGGTGATCGTGCTGCGCAAACCCGCGAAGGGATGGAACCTCGCGCCAATGCTCACCACCGGCGACTTGATTCGCAGGCGGTGAAAAACCCGTCGGAACACTTCGCTGAGGTCCGGCTGAGCCAGCGGCAGGGCCATTTGTTCAGGTTGCTCGATAACCCCTGTGAATGACAAGTCAGCCTCAATCCTCGTCCTGGGCGCCGGGGACACCTTTCCGGTGCTCCTTCTTCCTCAGTTTCTTTTCTTCATTGGCGCGCTTCTTCTCTTCCTTCTCGCGGTCTTTGGCGGCGAGGGCATCCGCCTTTTCTTCCCGCTTGAGTTCCCCAAACAACTTGGACTGATTCGAGAGGGCTTTGGTCGCGCCGTCGAGCGCGTCGTTGAAATCGTCGACAGCGTCGCTGAGGGATTTGCGGTAATCGGCAGTGTAAGGATCGGGTGTTTGCTGAATCTGCCGAAGGTGCTCCAGTTGTTTGGGGCCGAGATCGAGAAACTTCTTCAGACCGCTGCGCATATCGCCATGACGGTCGTACTGATCCTGGATCCAGTTCTTCAGCTCATCGGTGATGTGGATATACTGGTCCAACTGCTTGTTGAGGTAGCTACCAATATCGTAATCCGGGTCGGGTGGCTTGTTACGGAAATTGTCGATCCGGTCTAGCCGGACTTGCGCAAGGGACAAGTAAACCTCGATCCGCTGCAAAGGGTCCTGTGCTTCTCGGAGCTGGTCCGTCTCGTCATCACTGAGGTAATCACCCTTCTGCGCCCCGGGCGTCACTCCAACCGCGACCATGAGCAGCAAAATCGCAGCCACGATTGACGTCTGCAACGCATGGTGACGCCATTTCCCGCAACAGCCGTTGTCACCATAATGTGCAGCATCCAACAGGGTCCGCATACGACGATCACCGCATTTCCGAAGAGGCTCCGGAGGCAACGAAATTCTGCGGGGCTGCCGGAGGGTTTGTGTCCCGGGGTTTAGCCGCGGGGAACAGAGCCCGAAGGACCTCAGACCGAACCCGCTCCATTTCCTGCGCGGCCTTGTCCACAGGGCCACGATCGAAGTAGGCCACCCGGTGCCGCAAGTCTTCCAGCAAGCGGACATCTTGGCGAAGTGATATATCCAACTCTTTGAAACCCTGCGGTTGTTTCGCGGCCTGCCGTCCGGATTCCTGGAGGATTCTCCAGGAAGTCTTCATGTGCTCGACAAACACCTCCAGAAGTTTGCTGCCCAACTGGACATCGCGCTGTTCATAGGCGTCCCGCGCTTGCTCGAGCTTCAAGTTGGCGAATCTAATCTCGTACTTCGCCTTTTTCACGGGATTGGGTTCGCTCTGGATATGCTCCAGCAACTGCTCCTCGGTCTCGCGCGCGGAGGCACACATGCCCCGCAAAAAAACCATCCCCCAAACGGCCAAGCAGGCCAGGAGACAGATAGATCGTCGCCACAGCATAGTATAAGATTATAGCTATTTCCCAAGCTCGCGTCGGAGGAGCTTTGCGCGTTGGCGCGCTTGCCACTCCTGATCAGGAGCCCGGCCACTCGAAAGTTGCAGGAAGTGCTCGTAATTCGCCAGCGCTTCTGGACGGGCTTGCAGGTGATCGTAGCACGTTGCCAGGACGAAGAACAGCAAAGGGGGCGGGTCAGGAGCGCGCGCCAACTGTTCGAAAAGAGGGATGGCCTCCGCGTACCGCTTTTCGAAGTAAAGGCTGGTGGCCAGCCCGTAAGCGGCATCGCGGCTGTGCGAGTCCAGAGTCAGGGCGGTACGGAACTCCCCCTCAGCTTCCGAGTAGTTCTGTTCATCGAGCAGGGTCTGTCCAAGAGCCCGATGGAGATCGGCAACGTCAGGCTGGGTGGCCAGGGCTAGGCGATAGAACTTCTCCGCGTCGGGGAGTTTCTTCAGAAGCGCGTAGACATCGCCTAGCGCCGCCGTGAGGCCGGGCAGGTCCGGCTTGGCGCGATAGACGGCTTCCAGGCTGTCGCGCGCTCGCTCGTTCTGGTTCTGCTGCAGGTACAGTCGCGCTAAATGGAAGCGCGTCTCCAAGTCATCCGGCTTCATTGCCAGGTATTTCTCGAAATGCGCAACGGCTTGAGTTGTGTCCTTCAGGCCTTCGGCCGCCAGGGCTGACCCGAGCTCCGCTTGAGGGAGTTTGGGATCCAGCCCCAGGGCTTTCTGAAATGCCGCCAGCGCCTCAGCCGGGTGTTTCTGTTGGAGCTCGAGCTGGCCGAGATCAAACTGGGCAATGGCCATCCGCGGGTCGAGGCGGATAACCTCCTGAAATTGCTTCGCCGCGGCCTCGGACTGGCCGCACTGGGCAAACGCCCGGCCATAATACAAGTGGGCACGGGCATGCTCGGGTTTCAGAGTTGTAGCCTCCTCGAAGTGCTCAAGCGCCGCTTGCGGTTGCTTCTGCTCGAGAAAGAGGATTCCCAGATTCAGCCGTGCTTCAAAGAGATGGGGCGCGAGTTCCAGCGTTTTCTGGTAAGCCTTGATCGCCTCGGTATCCTGGTGAAGCCCCGTGTAAGCGTAGCCCAGGTTGAACCACGCCGGGGCCGAATCCGGCTGCGCTGCCACGACGGCTTCGAGCGCCTTCACGGCTTCGGCAAAGTCGTTGCGATTGAGAGCCTGTTGGGCGGTCTCCAGAAGCGCGTGTACATCCGCTGCCTGCGGAGGAGAAGTCGGCTTGCGCGTCTGCGCGCCAAGCGCCAAAGCCGGAGTCAACAGCAGGATTGCCAGGAGGGTGTCGACGAAAGCGCGGGGAAGTTGCAGCGCGAAGATCGGGAGCGGGAAGCGCAAGTGGATTCCCGCTTTCGCGGGAATGACCGCGGGGGGTAGGGTCGCGGACGGCTCGCGCTCTGTCGTGTCACCCCCGCGTTGGGGCGCAAGGCCTTGCGCCCCCTCTGGAATCCTGCTTTCGGGGGAATGATGCGCGGCGAGTTGTTTAGTTCTTCGTTCGCGCCAAGCCATGCGGCACCTTGGAATTGGGGAGATATTTCGCCAGAAACCTTCCGGTGAAAGAGAGAGGATTCTTCACCAGGCTCTCGGGCGGACCCGCGGCCACCACATATCCTCCGGAATCGCCGCCTTCGGGGCCGAGGTCAATAATCCAGTCCGCAGTTTTCAGCACGTCCATGTTGTGTTCGATGATCAATACGGTGGCGCCGGTTTCAATCAGGCGGCGAAAGGCCGCCAGCAGCTTGCTGATGTCGTCAAAGTGCAAACCCGTGGTGGGCTCGTCGAAGATGAAGAGCGTGTTTTCGCTGGCCTGGTGGGCCAGGTGGGCGGCCAGGCGCACGCGCTGGGCCTCGCCTCCGGAAAGCGTGGTGGCCGACTGACCCAATCTCAAGTATCCCAGCCCCACTTCGTCCAGCACGCGGATTTTGCCGGTCAACTTGGGGATATTTGAAAAGAAGGCCAACGCCTCCTTCACGGTCATTTGCAGGACGTCGTAAACATTCTTCCCCTTGTATTGAATCTCCAGAACGCTGGGCTTGAAGCGACGCCCGCGGCACTCCTCGCAGACCAGTTCAACGTCAGCGAGAAACTGCATTTCCATGGTTACCGTGCCGTCGCCCTGGCAGGTCTCGCAGCGTCCGCCGGGAATGTTGAAGGAGAAGTGGCCGGGAGTGTAACCGCGCTTGCGCGCTTCGGGGGTGGAAGCGAAGACGTCGCGAATGACGTCAAAGGCTTTGATATAGGTGATGGGATTCGAGCGCGGGGTGCGACCCAGCGGCGACTGATCCACGAGCACGATATCCCGAAGCTGCTGGTCGCCTTCGATGCGTTCACACTCAGCGCGGGGCGCGGGCAGGCCGCGGCGTGAGATCAGCGCGTTGTAAAGCACGTCGTGAACCAGCGTGGATTTTCCCGAACCGGAGACGCCGCTGACGCACACCACGAGCCCGAGGGGAATCTCGACGTCAATGGACTTCAAGTTGTGTTGGCGGGCGCCACGGATGCGCAACCGGGCCTTGCCGGGCTTACGCCGCTCGGCAGGAACGGGAATCTCGAGTTCTCCGGAAAGATAGCGTCCCGTGAGCGAATGCGGATCGGCGCGGAGCCCTTCCAAATTCCCCTCGTAAATGATGCGGCCGCCGTGCTCGCCGGCGCCGGGGCCCAGGTCCAGAAGCTTGTCCGCCTCGCGAATCATCTCCGGATCGTGCTCGACCACCAGCACCGTGTTTCCCAGATCCCGCAGGGTCTTCAAAATCTCGATCAGTCGTCCCGTGTCACGGGGGTGAAGACCGATGGAAGGTTCATCGAGAACATAGAGTGCCCCGACCAGGTTGGAGCCGAGCGCGGTGGCCAACTGAATACGCTGCGACTCACCCCCGGAAAGTGTCGAGGCCAGCCGGTCAAGGGTCAGGTATTCCAGGCCCACTCGATAGAGGAACTTCAATCGCGACCGGATCTCTTCCAGCACCTTGTCCGCAATCGTCTGCTGCTGGGGCGAGAGGCGAAGCTCGTTGAAGAAGTGGTAGGCGTCTTGAATCGACATGCGGCAGAGGTCGGTAATGTTCTTCTGGTTGATGCGCACGTGCAGCGCCTCGCGACGCAGCCGTCCGCCCTGGCATTCCGGGCACAACGTGTAGCCGCGATAGCGGCTGAGGAAGACCCGCACATGGAGCTTGTACTTCTTCCGCTCCAAGTACTCAAAGAAGCCGCGAATGCCCATGAAATCTTCGTCGCCTTCCACCAGCCAGCGGCGCTGCTCGGTGGTGAGTTTGTAATAGGGAACGTCCAGGGGAATACCATGGGCGCGCGCCGTGCGACGCATTTCGTTGTAAGGCATACGATGGCGCGGCTTCGTCCAGGGCTCGACGGCGCCTTCGGCAAGGGTCTTGTTCTTGTCAGGAATCACCAGGTCGAGATCAAAATCGATGGTGTTCCCGAATCCCTGGCAGCGCGGGCAGGCCCCGTAAGGATTGTTGAAAGAAAACAAACTCGGTTCCGGATCCTGATAGACAATTCTGCAGCGCTTGCACTCGAAGCGCTCATTGAAGACCCAGCGTTCGGGCGGTGTGGCCAAGTCGGGCGAAACGAATTCCAGAACCGCCTCGCCCGATTCGCGGTAGCAGAGTTCCACGGAATCGATCAGCCGCTGGCGAATCTCCGGCGCGGCCGCGAGGCGATCCACAAGAATGTAGACGGGCCTCGAGAAATCCACGTCCAGCAGCGATTCCGGTGTGGAGAATTCAAAAACCCGTCCCTGCTGGTACAACCGGTTGAAGCCACGCTGACGAAGGGAGAAGAGCCGTGGCTTAAACTCATCGCCGGGCGGCGGAGTTGTTAGCGTGACGGCCTCGGCTACCGCAGGCGGCTGGCGTCTTGCGGAACTGCCCCGGGCTTTCGAAGAGGGCAGCTCGCGCGCACCACTTTCAGAAATTCCCGGGGGCGTGGAAGCGCCGGGATTCACCTGAAACAGAACGTGGAAGCGGCGGCCCGGCTCCGAAGCCAGGACCCGGCCGGCGATTTCATCGACGTGATCCTTCTTTACAACTTGCCCGCAGCGGTAGCACTCCGTGACGCCAATGCGGGCAAAGAGCAGACGCAGGTAATCGTAGATTTCTGTTGCCGTCGCGACCGTGGAGCGCGGATTGCGCGTGGTGTTCTTCTGGCGAATGGCCACCGGAGGCGCAATGCCAGTAATCTCGTCAACATCCGGCTTCTCCATGCGTTCCAGGAACTGGCGAGCGTAAGCCGAAAGGGATTCCACGTAACGACGCTGGCCTTCGGCATAGAGGGTGTCAAAGGCCAGGCTGGATTTGCCCGAGCCCGAAAGCCCTGTGACGACGGTGATTTTGTTATGGGGAATCGTGCAGTCGATGTTCTTCAGGTTGTGGACGCGCGCCCCGCGGACAACAATGGCCTCGCCAAGCGAACTTGTTCTGGCCGCGCCAGCGCCAGGGGCCTCGGTCGCTGCGTTCACGCCCGGCCGCACCCAGAGGGTGCCCCCGATGGACCCGACCGGTCCGGGCGCCTCGGCAACGGCAGGTTCGTCGATGGGTCGATCGTCGCCCGCGCTCAAGGATTCCCTACTCCCTAACCGGGAGGCACCGCAGCCGCAGGTCTGTCCCCGCATCCAGCGAGACACAGTGAGTCCCGGAACAGTAAGCTCAAACATCCAATTATATGTCGCAGGGAATCCGCGTGCAAAGCGGGAGTGTGGAGTGGCGTGAGAATTGCCACGCTCCCCTCCTCCGCTGAGGAGGGGGTTGGGGGGGTGGCTCAAGGAGTAAGACCGAACGTCAACCACCCCCTGGCCCCCCCTTGTCCAGGAGGGGAATCACGGCGAGGACCTTCCCTACTGAACCGGTGGCTCGTCCGGATGCGCAGGAGGCGCAGCGGGGGCGCCGGGAGCGCCTGGGTGTTCGGAAGGCCGGCCCTGGCCTCCGTGGTGTTCCATCATGTGTTCGCGCCCGGGACCGCCGAAGCCGCGATTCTCTCGGAAGGAGCGCAGCTTCTTCTGCTGCTCCGGCGTGAGGACATTCCGCGCCGCGAGCAGGGTCTCCATATGCTGCTTCATCCTCTGGCCGCGCAGCTCGGAGATCTCTTGAACTTTTTTCATAACCGCGTCGTGATCCGGGTTATCAGTCCGCAGCAGTTCGCGGAGCTCGATGCCGCGCAATTCGAGATCTGCGCGAGTCTTTACAGAGGATTTCTCCGAATCCACGGCAATCTGATGCAAGCGGTCGACCTGTTGGTCAGCCAGATTCAGATAGGCGCGCGCTCGGGGGTTGTCGGCCAGACCCACAATGCCCGCCCCACCCCCGAATCCGTGCCGTCCGTCCCACCGACCCATTCCATGATGTCCAAAGTCTCCGGAAGGACCCTGACTGGCGGATTCATGCGGCCCTTGCCAACGGGCCGGTTCCTCCTGTCCTTGCCCACCCCACGCGACAATGGCCGCGGCCAACAGCACCAAAAGGCCTATCGTGCCAAAAGCAAATTTCCGACGCATATTTGAACCTCCTCCCTCTCCACTTCTCAGACGAAGCACGCACCCCATACGTTACAGACGACTCCTTGCAGCAGGCATATTTGATAAAGTTAACATCTCGCCATTGCCCACAGTTGTGGACAGGCGTAGTGGGCCACACGATTTTGGATTTTCGATTTTGGATTAGTGGAGCGGGGGGCGCCACCCTGCGCCGACATCTCTACTTTCAGCCCTCTCCCTTGGAGTCTGTGTGAAAACCTCAGATTTCGCGTCTTCGCGAACGGAGATTCAATGACTTGCACTGTGGAAAAGGCCGAAAAACCGAGTTGCCACACAAACTCCCTTGGGGAGAGCGTGCCCACCTGGTTAGGCGCTTTAGGGAAGCGTCCGGAGTCAATCAAGGCGTCGCTTGGGTGGAACGCACTCGGGACTTCGTCAGGCGGTGACGCAACCAGCCTGCTCGTGGCTTGCACAAGGCGGATTACCTGGAATCGCCCAGAGCTTCATCGATGAGCTTGTAGATATCGGCCAGCGGGGGGGCGCCCACGACGGGCCGCCCGTTGATGAAGCTGGTAGGGGTTTGCGCGATGCCGAGGGCCTGCGCTTCGCGGGTGCTTGCCTCGACACGCGGGAGCGAAGCCTGCGAGTCAATGCAGGAAGCCAGTTTCATATTATCGATTCCTGCCTCGGCGGCCAAGTGAAGCAGCATGTCGCGGATATGGTTCGCGTTGAGCGCGCTCTGGTTTTTGTAGACCAGAGAGCGGAAGGGAACGTACTTGGAGGGATCGATCTGATACGCGCACAGCACGGCAACCGCCCCCGTGAGCGCCCAATCGTGGATGCTGGTGAGAGGGAACTCCTTGAAAACCACACGCAGCTTGTCGCCGTACTTGGGAATGATGTCCGTCTCCAGCGTCTCATGGAAGCGCGCACACATGGGGCACTCCATGTCCGAGTATTCCACCAGCGTGACCGGGGCGGCGGCGGGACCCTGCGTGGCCTCGTCCTCGAGCGAAATGAGCTGCACGATATCCTTCCGCGCATCGCCGCCGAGCGTGTAGATGCTCCCATCCACCAAATAGCGCCCGTCCTTCGAAACAAAGTAGGGTTGCGTTCGCTTGTCCTTGCCGTCGTCGAGGGTGAGCGTGAGCGCGTAGAAATCCGGGTAGACGCTTTCGCGGAAATCACCTACCGTCACCTTCACCGTGTCGGGAATATGAAAGCGCTGGCGGATGTACCGAACGATTTTCTCGCGGGTCGCCGCTTGGTTCGGCGCCTGCGCGGCCGCGGTCGGCGCGGACACCGCGAGAGCCGCAACCAGCAGACCCAGAACTAGGAAGCTTCGAAGGGAGGAAGCAAGGCGTCTCATCGAAACGGCAAACTCCTTTCGCTTGAGCCCGAGCACGAAACCGTGCAGGCGAAAACAGCGATTCTAGCCACGCTTCTGTTCAAAAGCAATTCCGGTTGCTTTGGCGCGCGGAAGGTCCTGGCAGTACATCTGCAATTTATCGTCCGCATCCGGGTCCGGCTCGGCGAATCTGCAGTAATCCTCACTTCGCGCCGCGCAGGGCTTCATCCACAGCCTGATAATAGGTCTCGGGGGAGGGCAGGCCGATGATCATCTTCCCATTGACAAAGGCGATGGGCGTCCTATCAACGTTCACACGCTTGCCTTCCGCGAGATCAGCTTCCACGCGCGGCAGCGAAGCCTTGGCATCGATGCATGCGGCCAGTTTCACGCGGTCCACTCCAGCTTGCTCGCCGTAAGTGAGCAGCAAGTCCCGCAGAGTGGCCGCGTTGATGAGCTGCTGGGCGCGAAAGAGCGCCGTGCGCAGGGGCACGTAAGCGGAAGGGTTGATCTCATAAGCACACTGGCAAGCGATGGCCCCCGTAAGGGACCACTCGTGAATGCCCGTCAGCGGAAATTCCTTGAAGACCACGCGCACCTTGTTGCCGTAGCGAGGCAGCAGTTGGGTCTCGAAGAACTCGTGCACTGCTGCGCACGACGGGCATTCCAGGTCGGCGTACTCCACAATGGTGACGGGAGCGCTGGCCGGCCCCTGTGAGGGCGCATTGTGAAGCGAAATGGCGCGCAGAGCCTGCTGCCGAAGGTCGACGCCCAAGGTGTAGATCTCGCCCAGGATCAGGTGCTTGCCATCCCGGGAGAGAAGCAAGGGCCGCTCCTGCTTCACCTTGCCTTCTTCAACGATGAGCGTCCCCTCCTGGAAGTCGGCCGAAGCGGAACGGTGGAAAGTTCCCAGCGAGAGCCCTACCTTATCAGGGACCTTGAACGCCGCACGGATGTGGCGAATGATCTCGGGGTTCGAAGTCTGGTCCAGATCGACCAAGCCCCCCAGGATCAGGTAGCGGGAGTCCTTGGAGATCCACACCGCCTGGTCGTGCTTGTTCTTGCCCTCGTCCACGGTGAGGGAGGCTTCGTAGAAGCCGGAGGCGAACGAGCTGCGCAGCCCGCCGAGGGAAAGGTGCACCGTATTGGGCACGCCAAAGCGCTCACGGACGAAGCGCAATACTTTCTCGCGCGTGGCTTCACTCAGAACCGGGGGTGCTGCGGACTGGTGCGCCTGGGCCCCCAGAAGAGAAGTCCCACGGCAAAAGACAAGGGCTACTCCCACCAACAAGACCTTCCAAGGTTTCCCGTTCAAGTAACTCTTATCCTCCCTGAGAGATGGATTCTCTGACGGCCCAAAGATAATTCTAGTGAACCTGGCGCACACAAAGCAAACCCGATTTCTCCAAGCACCTCTAAGCCTGCAGGAGTTCACCCTCGGACGCCACCATATCCTGGAGCACAGGGTTGACGAAGAATCCCAGAAACAGACGCAAACTCAAGTCGGCCCCCCTCACGATGGCAAAAGGCTGCCGTGAAGAAGTTGGCCTTGCAGCAGGAGAACCTGCCGTGGCTCGTTAACGTACCTGCACGGAGGAACTGCCCTAGCCAACACCCAGCTTCCGGGTGCCGCCGGGCGCCTCCACAGCCGCTTCTGTATCGGATAGTCCCGCCCCTGTTTCCCCGCGGTGGTGATAGAGAAGGAGGTGAAAAAGAAACATTAGCGCGAGAACACCTCCGAATGTGCAGACGATGGTGGCGCCAGTGGGCAGGTCCAGCATGACGGAGAGATACACGCCAAGCGCTGAAACCAGCGTTCCCATTGTCCAGCCGATGGCCAAGCGCCGCCCAATCCGATCCGCGAACAGCATGGCGCCCACGGAGGGTACGATCAAGTAGCAGAAAACCAGCAGGACTCCGGCGATAGCGACCGACGACGTGACGACGAATCCGAACGAAGCGTAGAACAGGAAGTCCCAGAAACGTACAGAGATGCCTTGGGCCTCGGCCGCCTTGCGATCGATGGAAATGAGAAGGAACTTTTTGCGGAAGACAAAGTGGAACAGGCCAATGGCCGCATACAGCGCCGCGGTCTTGGCCACCTCCGGTCCGGAGACAGCCAGAATGTTGCCCACCAGCATGTCTTTCAGGTGCTCGGTTTCACTGGTGGCTTTGCTCATGGCCAGAATCGCCGCGGCAGAGGCTACGGCGTAGGCAATTCCAATGATCGCCTCCTGCGGAATGTGCGCCCGTCGTATGCGGAGCAGAGCGAAGATGGCCGCACCCAGAAACGTGAACGCCAGACTGATCCAGTAGGTGTTACCGGCGTGCGGGTTCATGCCGAACAGAATCGCCACCGTGGCGCCCAGCGCGGCGATCTGGGCCAGGGCGAGGTCTACGAAGATGACGCCGCGCTCGACCACGTGTACCCCCAGATAGGCGTGGATCCCCGTCAGGATCAAGCTGGCCAGGAACGGCATGAGCAAAAAGGGCAGAACTTCCATTCGACCTCCTCGACTTGCCTATTGCGTGGCCTTGAAGGCCTTCGTCAGCAACGCAATATCGTAGTCAAAAAGCTTGAAGTAGTCTGTAGCTTCTTTTTCGGCGGCCACCGATGGGAGCAAGACGATCACCTGGGCTCCGGTCGCACTGCCGATGCTGTTCGGGGTTTTCAGGTCGAAGTAAGGCTCGACCATCACTACCTTCACGTGATCGCGGCGCATTTGCTGGATGAGCTCGATGGTATGACCCGGGCTGGGCGGGATACCCGGGCGCGGCTCGACGTAACCGACCACGTCAAGCTGAAAGTGCTTGGCGAAGTTCGGCCACGATTTGTGATAGCTGACCACCTGGCGGCCATGGAAGGGCCTCATCTCCTCGTCCCAAACTTTTTCCGCAGCCGTCAGGCGCTGGCTGAAATCCTCCCAGCGTTGCTGGAAGTAAGCTGCGTCCTGAGGTCTCATCTCCGCCAGCTTCATCATGATGCCGTGAGCGACGCGACGGCCGTTTTCCGGGTCCAGCCAATAATGCGGGTTCCCCAACGGGTGCACGTCGCCCATCGCCCGCGTAACCACGCCGGTGGGCTTCTCCAAAATCTCCGCGAAGTCCGAGGCGTCGAGGTAGCCTGACGCCCCGACCTGAATCTTCGGGTTACCAGATTGGGTGATCAACGGCGGCAGCCAGCCAATTTCCAGTTGCAGCCCCACCACAATCAGCAAGTCCGCCTTGCGAAGCTTGAGAAGGAAGCTGGGCTTGGCCTCCACAAAGTGCGGATCCTGATAGCCGCGGGCGATTGATTCTACCTCGATGCGGTCGCCGCCGACTTCTGCGGCGAGCGCTGCCATGTCGGTGGTCGCGGTCACCACCTTCAGCTTCGACGCGGCTTCGGCAGGGCCTGCAGAAAGCGCAGCCAGCCCGACCAAGAATGTGGATATCAACAAGCTGATGCAAACTGAGCGATGTCGTTGATTCATGGAAGCTCCTAAAAAGGATGCGCGCCGTGCGCACCCAGCGAAAACTGGAATTGGAAGCGCAACTCATTCCCTTCCCGTCCGTCGGCGTATCTGGCAAAGCGATACTGTCCGCGGATTTGGCTGAACTCACTCGGCCAGTAGGTGAGGATGGTGGAAAAGCCACTGTCGGTCAAGTTGGCAGCGCGCGCCCGGTCGGAACGGTCAAAGCGGCCACCGATAAACCAGCGCCGGGCGAATTGATAGTCCCCAGAGGTATAGAACCCAAAGGCCTGCTGAGGCACCCCAGGCTCCTCGCGGTTACTCCAGATGAGTTCGCTGCGGCCTACGAAGGAGTGATAGATCGACCGGCGCAGAGGCTTCCAATGCAGGGTGGCATCCAGACCATAAAGTTGAGTGCGAAAAGCATTGCTCCCCAACACCGCACCCGCGTCGTTGTGCCCTCGCGCGTAAGAGAAGCCAAGATCGACGTTCGTATTGTCGGTAATGTCCTTGTAGCCGCGGAGGTGCCCCACCAAGCTGGCATCCCGGCTCTGGCTCGACCTGAAGACGTCCGCCGAATCCCCACGGAAGACCTGACCAGTCGCTTCCAAGAAGATGCCATCGGGCGCCGGTAGAATGCGGGTCAGTGAAATACCGGCATCATCGATTCCGTCTTCGCCGCCCACCAGGTTGTCAGTCACCAGCGGTCGATCGGTCCAGGGGAGCACGTGATTGTGAAGCGTGTTGACCTTGCCAAAGGCGGCGCGCATCTTGCCGACCTTGGCAACGAATCCCCACGGTAGCGACGTAAACGTAATGAAGCCTTCTTCAAGGTTCACTCCTTCCTCGCCGAACGATAGGAAGAAGTCGGCGCGCGCGTAAGGATCCACGATCGCCTGCAACCCCACCTCTGATTCGTGCATTGCCAATGCTGGCACTGGGTTGAACGGATTCTTGCCAACGGACCCCAGAAAGTCGCCAATCACGCTGATGTCAGGGTTCAAAGCCTTGGCGGCGGCACTGGCTCCGCCGTAAACCGGCAACTGGCCTCGAGACTCGCCCGGCAAGACCGCAGTTGCAGCCACCGTCTGCGGGGCAGGCGGAGGCGGTGCCTGCGCCTCGGGTGTCGGGGGCGGAGCTGCCTGTGTTGCGGCTGAAGCCGTTTCGGGGGGTCCCGCAGCTCGCTCGGCGGGTTGTGCGGCCGCGCCCGGCGTGCCAGGACCCACCCCGCGAGCAGCCTTAAGCGCCTGGACCTCGGCCTCAAGCGCCGCAATGCGCTCTTCGAGCGCCGTGAATCGGTCCTGCGTGTTATCTCTTTCTTGCGCCAGGAGAATCCCGGACGACAAAACAAAGCAGCCGCAGAAGATGATCAGGTACCGCATTGTGAATCTCTCCCCTTGCATTTGAGAATGACCGAAGGTTGCAGCTCACATGGCGTGTGGCAGACATTTTCTCTTTCCGCTGACTACCTGGTGGGAGGGAATGCTCGCGTTGCCCGTGAAGTGCCTCCCTTGCGCGGTTGCCACCTCGCACTCGCCGCTTGTTGGAGCTCTTCTCATGGCAAACCCCATGTTCCTAGCGCCTCCCTTACCTGCTCGATGGAAGGCATGTAGTTGGCGAATGCCGGTCGATAGGTAAGCTGCGAGGCGCGAAAGCTGCGCTCCACGTCGAGGAAATCCAGCAAGCTGGCCGCGCCCTGTTTGCAGGCGTATTCACTGAGGTCGTGCGAATCCTCGGACCAAGAATCTCTCTCACACGCTTCTAGGTGGATGTTCTATCAGGCTGTTGGGTTGTAGTCCCCGCCCCGGCAGATGGCTCCCGCTGGCGAGTTCCTGCCGGGATCTAATCGGCTCGCCCTTCAACCCCGATCCCGAAGCAGGAAGCCGGGTAGGGGCCACCACCCGGGCAACTTCAGGATCGGGGTTCAATCTGCCGCGACAATGCCTTCACTTTTTCTGCCAGGCGATTGAGCAGCGCCAGTCGCGCGTGAGTTTTCTTAAATTCATCGAGAGACCGGCCGGGGGTCCCCCAAATAATCGATCCACTGCGAACGATTTTGCCGGGGAGAATCCCTGCCTGGCCGCCGATCGTGACGCGGTCCTCGATGCGCACGTGATCCCCGATACCGACCTGTCCGGCCATTACCACGTACTCACCGATTTCGACACTCCCGGAAATTCCCGTCTGCGCGGCGATGACGCAGTGGCGGCCGATCTTTACGTTGTGGGCGATCTGAACCAGGTTGTCGATCTTGGTGCCCTGTCCGATCACTGTGGTGCCCAGCGAGCCGCGGTCCAGTGTGCTGTTGCTTCCGATCTCGACATCATCCTCAATCACGATCTTTCCCAACTGCGGGAACTTCACATGCCGTCCTTCCGCGAAGACGTACCCGAAACCATCGGAACCCACCACTACGCCCGCGTGGAGCACGACCCGGTCACCAATCTGCGCGCCGGGGTAAACGGTCACGTGTGGGTAGAAGAGGCAACGCGCGCCGACCCGCACGCCCTCGCCCAGAAAGACCCCCGGGCCGAGCCGCGTTCCCGGCCCTACGCTGACCCTGCTTTCGATCACGACGTGCGCGCCCACCGCAACGTCCGGGGCCAGTTGTGCGTCCGGCGCGACGACGGCCATGGGATGAATGCCTGGGGAAAAAGGCGAAGCCGGATGAAGTGCCTCAGCAGCTCGAACCAGCGCCAGCTTGGGATTACGCACGGCGATCGTGGTCTGCCCGGGCAAGGAGACACCCTCCGGCACCAGCAGGCATCCCGCGCGCGCGCCCGCGGCCCTCTCGACGGCGCGTGGACCCTCGGCGTAGGAAAGCTCCGCTGGCCCGGCGGCGTCCAAGGCCGCCACTCCGTGAATCTCGCGCTTGCCGTCACCTTCAGGCTTTCCTCGCAGCAATTCGGAAATCTCGAAGACTGTCATGATTGGCCTCTCGATTACCCTGAGTGGCAGGAGAAGGCTCGTCCCGCATTGCGCCCGCGCTGTTCAGAAAGGATAAAGCGGCGGCTCCCCGGGCGGGCGGGTCTTCCAACGCCGATGCACCCAGAGCCATTGGTCCGGATAGCGGCGCGCGTACTGCTCGATCAGGTGGGTAAAGTTCGCCGTGTTGGCCAGGATCTCTTCCTCGGGGTCGTCGCGCTTGACCCATTCCACGGGGTCGAACCGCAGGCGGTATTTCTTCAGCTTCGCATCCCAGATGACCAAGCCCAGGACGATGGGTACGCCGGTTTTCCGGGCTACCCGCGCCGGACCCGTGGTCGTGCAGGCCGGCCGGCCGAAGAAGTCGACGAACACGCCCTCACTCGACGACATGTTCTGATCGGTGAGCACACCCACCGCGTGGCCTTGCGAAAAGGCCCGCAGGACTTCCCGTGCAAACTCGCTCTTGTCAATCGGCTTGCCGCCACTCAGGCAGCGGTAACGATTGATGAGTCGATCGATGAGAGGATTATCGAGTTCGCGTACAACGAACTGGCAGGGGTAACCATATACACCGTGGGCAAAGGAGCCCAATTCCCAATTGCCGAAGTGGGCCGTCAAGAAGAACAGGCCGCGGCCCTGGCTCTGGGCGCGCGCGTAATTTTCAAACCCGTCGTAAATGATCAGGCTCTCGATGTTCTCGCGATTCCAGCGGGGGAAGTGGGCAAAGTCCGCCAGCATGCGGCCGAAATTCTGGAAGAGGCCGAAGATCACGCGGCGCCGTTGCCGCTCGGACCATTCCGGGAAAGCAAAGCGCAGATTGAACAGACCCACTCGCCGCAGGCGAGGCCAGAACCCGTAGCTTAGAGTGGCCAGAACGGCGCACACGCCGCGTGCCAGCTTGTGGGGAAGCCAGCCGAGCGTCTTGAGCACCACAATCACGGCCCAATACTCCAGGCGTTGACCGAGACTCAAGCGCGGGCGCATTCCGGCCCGCTCCGCGGACGCCAGACCCTGAGAAGCGTTGTCAACCGCCGCTGGTTTCATTCGTTGCTCAGGTACAAAGGAAACACCGTGAGGCTTCGCTCATCCTGATTGCCCACGAGCCCTTGCCCTGCACGCCTCAATCGGCGCGGAGAGAAAGATTCTGCAGGAAAAAATTGAGGACCTGATCTTCGTATTCTTTTTTCTCACCCTCGGACGCCAAGCCTGCCTGGGAGTGTTCCAGCACCAGCAACTGCTTGGGCGGCGGGGCCTGACTGTAAATTCCCTCCGTCATCTTTGCCAAGGGAGGATTGTCGCGTCCCGAGATAAAGAGCTTGCGCACCGCCGCCAGCTTGGGCAGATTGGCAAGCATCGGGGAGGAGTCCGTACCCCGTGTGGCGAGATGAAACTCGGCCTCGGTGAGGGCTCGGAAGAGCCCGCTGGAGCCGCCCAACATGCGATCGATTTGCGTATCGAACATCTGTTCAGGGGTCGCGTAGATGGTGTCCACCACCAGCGCCTTGACTTTGGGATTCGACTGCGCGGCCACCAACGAGGCGTACCCGCCTACGGAAGTCCCGAATAATCCGATGCGGTTGGGGTTGACGTGGGGTTGCTTGGTGGCGGTTTCAATGGCCGACATCAAATCCGAGGCCTGTCGAGGTCCCAAGTTCGAGTAAGCCTCCTTGGCCTTCGGCCCATGAAAATTGAAAATGTACACGTTGAAATGGTTGTCGCACAGGATGGTGCCCAGAGACAACAAATCTGCTCGGTTCGAGTCGTACCCGTGGCTGAGGATAATGACGGGCGCGCCCCGCAGGCCCCGCAGCAGCCAACCCTCATGCTCGCCACCGGAGCGGTCGGTGAAGCTCAGGGAAATGTAACTACTTAAGAGATAACTCTGTGGCGTGACGGCTTCCTGGAGGTTTTGTCGCGTGATGACGTTGTAAGTCAGACAACCTCCCACTCCCGCCACAGCCAAGAAAAGCACAACTAGGAAGATGAGAATCCGGCGCGTCAGTCGGAGGACAAACTTCCCGTAGAATCTGGGGGGGCCAGCGATAGCAAATGCTCTTCGGTGCGCCATGCTACTGACTCTTTTCTGGTCTCCTCCGCGCCCGGACGGTAAGCAAGGATCGCAGACCGCAAATGCTACCACAACCGCTTTTTCTCTCCACAAGAACTTTTCGCCAGGTGGTCGTTCCCATGCCCCAGCCTGCTCCCACTCAGTTTCAATCTGAACCGTCGCCCGCCGCGGCCGAACGTCTGCCGATCCTAATGGCGGACGACAGAGGGTGTCTCGACTTGCCTGCGCCTGCCTGCGGCAGTCAGGCCAAGCAGGCTTGTCGGGACCGGTGAAGGGGCCGGTTCTCGTGCCTAGTGCCTACTGACCAGTTCCACCTGCCTGCCGCCCTCATGTTTTCCCCCCGCCTCGTCTATGCAGAATCTAAAATTGCAGATGCAAAATCGCCAGACGTCCCCTACACTCCGTTCGCCATTTCCGTCTCCTCAAGCATATAATTCCCCCAAACCTTGAAAGGAGTCTTTCTCATGTCCCAAGATTCGGAACTGAATCGCCGCGAATTCCTCAAAAGCACCGCGCGCACCGGCGCCGGGCTGGCGGCTCTGGGTAGCATCAGCCTTTTCCCCAACCCCGAAAGGATCTTCGGAGCGAACGACCGCGTACGCGTGGCCGTGATCGGCCTCCACGGTCAGGGCTGGGCGCACGTGCAAGAATATTCCCATATCCCCGCCGTCGAGATCGCCGCCGTCTGCGATGTGGATGAGAACGTGTTGAGCGAGCGCCTGGGCCAGATGGAAAAGATGGGGCTCAAGAAGCCGGCCACCTTCATCGACTTGCGCAAGCTTCTCGAAGACAAGTCCATCGACGCGATTTCCATCGCCACGCCCAACCACTGGCACTCACTGCAAGCCATCTGGGGCTGTCAGGCCGGCAAGGATGTTTACGTTGAGAAGCCCATGTCCCACAACTGGTGGGAAGGCCGCCAAGTGGTGCGCGCCGTGGAAAAATACAACCGCATCGTGCAGCACGGCACCAACAGCCGCTCCGGCAAAGCCATCATCGAGGCCATTCAGAAAATGCGCGACGGCCTGATTGGTGAAGTCTATCTCTCGCGCGGTCTCTGCTACAAGTGGCGCAAGACCATCGGGCACGCCCCGGAAGAAGCCGTGCCCGCCGGCGTCCACTACGACCTCTGGACCGGCCCCGCGCCCTTCAAGCCTTTCACCAGGAATCGTTTTCATTACAACTGGCACTGGATCTGGGACACCGGCAACGGCGACTTCGGCAACCAGGGCATCCACGAGCTGGACGCCGCACGCTGGGGACTAGGCGTGAAGTTCCCGACCCGGGTCGCGGCCATTGGCGCGCACGTCATGTTTGAGGATGACCAGCAAACCCCCAACGTATTGAACATCACGTACGAATTCACCGTGCCGGACGGAAAAAAGCGGCTTTTGGAATTTGAAGTCCGCCACTGGATCACCAACCACGAGGCCGAGATCGGCTCGCCGGCCTTCGGTGGAAGCGAAATCCCCGCGGCGCTCGGCAATGCCCAAGAGCCGAAGAAGCAGAAGGGGCCGCAGAACACCATCGGCAACATTTTCTATGGCTCCAAAGGCTATCTGGCCATGAACGGCTACGACAGCTACAAGTCGTGGCTCGGCGAGGAGCAGGAACCCGGACCGCAGGGCGCCTCCGGAGGCAACAACTGGGCCAACTTCATCGATTGCGTGCGGAGCCGCAAGAAGGAGGAGTTGAACGCGCCCATCGAGGAGGGCTACATTTCCTGCACGCTGCTGCACCTGGGTAATGCGTCGTATCGAGTGGGCCGCGCGCTGCAGTTCGATCCCGAAAAGCAGGAAGTGATCGGCGACGAAGAAGCCGCGCGCATCCTCCGCGACGCCGACCGCGGCTACCGCCCGCCCTACGTTGTGCCGGAGGAGGTGTAGTCGCGCGTAACAAGAACTTGAACTGGTAGCCACGGACAGTGCCTTTCTGTCCGTGGGCTTTTCGGTGCAAGACAAACCCACGGTCAATCAAAAACCAATTGACCGTGGGTACCGCTCCGCAGCGGGTCCCGTCCGGCATAGTGCATGGCGTGCGAGAGGTCCAGGAGGTCCTCCGGCGGGTAGTGGGTCAGGCAGCGAAGCCGGCGCCTACGACGGCCCGTTTGTCTCCTCTTTGATCCCGGCGCTGGAAGTCCACCGAAGGGTTGCCGCCATCAAAACGCCACGCGCGAGTAGTCACCGTGGGCTACCATGGGTTACTCGGATCGTAGTCTCGAAATTCGAATTCATCTGCTCCCTCAAACCTCGTAACCGTGCGGGGCGACCCGGTAAGTGCCCACCCGTAACAACCCGCGGCCTTGGACGACCAAGCGATCTCCGCAAACTCACCGAATTGCCCTGTTGGTATCGGGACGTCGGGGTCCCAGTGGTGGACGACCAGGCAATGCAGACGCTTACCAGGGCGGCTACGATTCAGGGTATCAAACCAATCACAGGCGAGCACGGCCGAGAGTCTCGGGCACCCAGGATGCCCGTGATCGTCGGGGAGCATTGCGCCGCCGGGCGGCGGTTCGATGTGCTTTGACACAAGTTCCTGTCTGAAATCAGTTATTGCATGGGGAAAGTCGTCCCTCAGCCATGCATCCTCAAGCGACGCACCATATAGCGCACTCTGGACATCGTCCATGTCGACGAAGTGATCTCCCAGGAACACGACAAGGATCATGGGCTTTCCGGTCGGCGAGTATCTGCGACACTTGCCCAACACGGCATCACAGATCTTCTTGGCCCTCTCCCCGCGGTCAACGGTGTACACAGATTCGCTTTCAACACCCAGTCCCCTAACAGGCAGTGGCCTGATAGTTCGGGAAGGATTATGGGGCAGGTAGACATCGACGATAAATTGTTGATTCGTGATCTTCACCACCATATCGGGTGTCAGAGAAGTGCCAAGGTCTGGTTGAAACTCTGGCTCAAAGTGGAGGCGGCGAAGCAATTCGTGCGCAACCAGTTCATGCAATGCCGCGTCAACCTCGTTCTCATCGCCGACGGCGATTCTCTGGAGGAGTCGCTTATGCTTATTCTGGGCAATGTTGACAAAGCATGTTTCGAGAAAGTCCCGTATTTCGCGGGCGGCCCGCCTAGCATCGTCTCGGACCCACTTAGCCCAACTGCTCAACCCTGGGTTTTTCTGCATGGCGCTGAGGAGCATCGAAACAAGCCTACTGCGATCGAACTGTCTGCGTCCAGCGGTTAGCCTCTCGACGCATGAAGCAACGATGCCGGAATACCATGATCCCATTCCCCATCTTGACTTCCGGCCTCCGCCGCCTTACTCTCTATCTTTCAGGGTCACTCGAAATCAGTTCAGCTTAATTCCTGAACCCTCTTTGCCCGGAGGTGGCGATGAGTCTCCTCAAGATTGCAAGTGTTCCTCCCGCTGCGGTCGCGCCTGACACGACGGTGCTGGAGGCCGTGGAAGTGATGGCCGAGCACGGCGTGGGCGCGGTCGGCGTGGTCGAAAACGGCCTATTGCGCGGCATCTTCACCGAACGTGACGTCATGCTCCGCATCGTCCTGCGCCATCGCAACCCCAAGGGCACGCGTGTGGCTGAGGTGATGACCTCTCCCGCCGAGACCATCACCGACGCGACCACCGAGGAGGACGCGCTCGTCCACATGGTGGAGCGCCACGTGCGTCACTTACCCATCGTCGGCGCGCGCGGCGAGCTGAAAGGCATACTCTCCCTCCGCAACCTGCTCGAACGCCGCGTGGCCGAGCTCGCGCGTGAACTCCACTCCCTCGACCAGTACCTCTCGAACGACGGCCCCGGCGGGTAACTTCGCCCGCCCCCCTGCCCAGCCTTTGGGAGACGCGCCAGCAAAGGCTGTCCGCCTCTACTCCGATTCCCTGCCCTCTTTTCCGGCTTCCGCGCCTGTGAGGGCCTCAAGACCCTCGCGAACCATGAATCCGGTTATCAGCAGCGCGGCGATCGGATCGGCCCACCACCAGCCGAGCCAGCCGTTCAGTGCCAGGCCCGCGAGGAGTGCTGCGGAAAGATACGCACACAGCATCGACTCCATGCCGTCCGCGGCGAGCGCCCGGCTCCCGAGCCGCCGCGCCACGCGGCGCTTCGCCACACCCAGCGCCGGCATTACGACAAGCGCCGCGACGGCCAGCACCATGCCCGGCAAGCTGAATCGCGCCTCGTGCCGCATCCACAGATCCGCGACGGCCTCGTAACCCACATAAATCGCCAGCGCGAAGAAAGTGATGCCCACGAATTTCACCGCCCGTGTCTCCGCGGTGTTTTCCGCGAGACCCCTCTGGCGGAAACGCCACAGCACGGCGAGGCCTGAGGCAGTCTCAATCACACTATCGAGCCCAAACCCCACAAGCGCAATGCTCCCTGCCACGAGCCCCGCCGCCAGGGCCACCGCCGCCTCAAGCGTGTTCCATCCGATGGTGAGGCATTCAAGCCATACCGCCCAGCGTCGGTCCCGTGACTCGGTATTCCCTTTGTCGTCCATCGCGCTTCGCCCCTCCGGGCCGAAAGTATATCGTCCCCGGCTCCGACTGAGCCAGCGGCAGCAGAACCGTCTTCGCTGCCGGCACATCTGCCTCCACCTGCCGCGATGCTCCCGAAGATTCCCGGAACTTTCTCCCAGCCCTTCGCGTTAATGGGTCTAGGAAGGAGCCAAGCAATCATGAGACGCAACCTATGGGCACTGGTGGTACTGGCGTGGGTTTCGACGGCGGGCCTGGCAGCCGCTGCCGATCGTTGGGTGCACGTCAAAGTCATCGAAGCCGGAGAAGACGGCGAACGAGTCCGCATCAATATCCCGCTGAGCCTGGCCGAGAAGGTCCTGCCGACGATCAAGGCCGACAAGCTTCGCGATGGCAAAATCAAGGTAGGCGAACACACCACCGACAAGGTGGACCTGCGCGCGCTGCTGGAGGCCGTCCGCGACGCGCAGGACAACGAGTACGTCAGGGTGGAGTCCTCACACGAAGACATCCGGGTGGCAAAGTCGGGTGGCTTCCTGCTGATCAAGGTTCAGGACTTTCCCGGCGTCAACCGAAAAACTCCTCAAGCTGGCGAGCGGAAACGCGGCTCGACCGTGAACATCAAAGTCCCTTTTCCGGTTGTCAATGCCCTGCTCTCCGGTGAAAAGGACGAACTCAACGTGCTGGCCGCGATTCGTGTCCTGAACAATTACCAGGAAGTCGATCTGGTCACCGTCAACGATGAGAGCAGCACGGTGCGCGTCTGGGTCGACTCGCAAAACGTGGCCGATTGAGTGGTTTCGTCGCGTCCGTGCAACGCCCGGCGGCGGCCGCTTTACCCGATGTGAGGAGGCGTGTGCGCCGCCCAGCTCAATGAAAATGGCACCCTTGGGAGGAAGAAGGTGATATCAATGACCCCGAATGTAGCCATTCTGGGAGCCTCGGTTACCCTGGTCACCATGACCGGCGCATTTGTCTGCAGTATGGGCGCGGTGCGCGTGGAGGTCCAGTCCAAGTCGCCCGGCGGCGAGCACATCCGCGTGATCGCCCCGGCGATGGTGCTCCCTGTCGGCGCCATGCTCGTTCCCAAGGAGAAAGCTCGCGAGGCCTCGCGCAAGCTCCAACCGTGGCTGCCCACCATCCGAGCGGCCACCGAAGAGCTCCTGCGCTGCCCCGACGGCCCCCTGGTCCAGGTTGACGACCGGCACGAGCACGTCAAGATCGCCAAAATCGGTAACGCGCTGGTCATCGATGTAGACGACGAAACGGAAACTGTCCACGTCTCCGTTCCGCTGCGCGCTGCAGCCTACGCCTGCAGCCGGCTAGCCGGCGAAGGGCAGGCCGAGCACGAGGCGACACCGGGCCAGCCCATCTAGTGCCGTTCCAACCTATTCTGACTAATTCGCGTAAGCTCCGCAGCGTGCTGATGAAGTGCAACTCAGAAGCGGAATACGTAGCCTCATTAAGTTGGAACGGCACTAGCCCGCAAAACACTCACCGCGGTTCTGCGCCCACTCCTCTCCGCGCACCGGCTAGGATTTTCCCGCGTCGGGCCTTTGCCGACTGCGCGCTCCATCGTGCTAATCTTGATCTGCTATGCCCAAGCGAGCGCCCGCGCCGCCGGTCGTGGTGCTGACCGTCGGCCACTCCACGCGGCCCCTGGAGACTTTCCTCGAATTGCTGAAGGCGCATGACGTCAGGCGCCTGGTGGACGTGCGCACCGTGCCGTGCTCACGCCACAATCCGCAATTCAACAAAGAATCCTTGCCGGAATCCCTGGCCGCGGTGGGAATCAAGTACGTGCATTTGCCCGGACTGGGCGGTCTGCGTCACCCGCGGCGCGATTCGCCCAATACCGGCTGGCGGAACACCGGCTTTCGCGGCTTTGCGGACTACATGCAGACGCCGGAATTCGAGAAGAACCTGGAAGAACTCCTCGACCTCGCGCGACGACAACGCCTCGCCATTATGTGCGCGGAGGCCGTGCCGTGGCGCTGCCACCGCTCGCTGATCGCGAACGCCCTCGCCGTACGCGGCATCCAGGTGGAGCACATCGCGAGTGCCACGCGCCGCAACCAGCACGCGCTCACCCCCTGGGCGCGAGTGGAGGGCCTGCGCATTACCTACCCCCCTGAATCCCTTCCACTGGGCTTTGAATCCAATAAGTGGGAGGCGCTATGACGGACGCTCGGCCGCGAGTGGTGATCGTCGGCGCGGGCTTTGGAGGCTTGTGGGCCGCGCGCGCCTTCGCTCACACCGCTTTTCAGGTGCTGTTGATCGACCGCAACAACTACCACACGTTCCTTCCCCTGCTCTACCAGGTGGCTGCAGCGGAGATCGAGCCGGAGGAGATCGTCTACCCCGTACGCAGCATCCTGCGCCCACTGCGCAATGTGGATTTTCTACTGGCCGAGGTGAAGAAGATCGACTTCGCGGCCCGCACCGTCGAGACCACGGTGACCACCGTTCCCTACGATCACCTGATCCTCGCTGCGGGAAGCGCCACGCACTTCTTCGGAGTTTCGGGCGCGGCGGACCACGCCTTCACCCTGAAGACGCTCGATGACGGCATCCGCCTGCGCAACCATATTCTTTGCTGCTATGAGCGTGCCGCCAAAGATCCTGATGCCGAGAGTCGCCGGCGTCGCCTGACCTTCACCATCGTGGGCGGTGGGCCAACCGGCGTCGAGTACGCCGGCGCGCTGGCCGAGCTGTTGCGCGGGCCGCTGAAGCGCGATTTCCCCAAGCTGGATTTTCACGACGCGCGCGTGTTGCTGCTGGAAGGCGCGGAACGCCTCCTGCCGGGGTTGCCGCCGCGTCTGGGCTGCTACGCGCTCCGCCGCTTGCAGAATATGGGCGTCGAGGTGAGCTTGAAAGCCGTCGTGGACCGCCTGGAGGCCGAAGAGGTTCACCTGAAGGATGGGACTTCTATCGCCACGCAAACCACCGTTTGGACCGCCGGCGTGCGCGGCGCCCCGGCAGCCGCCGCGTGGGGACTGCCCACGGACCGCGGCGGACGCGTTCCGGTCGAACCCACGCTCGAGGTACGAGGTCTTCCGGGCGCGTACGCGATCGGCGACCTGGCACGCTCGGAAGAGAATGGGAAGCCGCTCCCCATGATCGCACCCGTCGCCCTTCAGCAGGGTGTGACGGTGGCAAAGAACATTCAGCGGCGCGAGGCCGGGAAAGCTCCGCTCGCTTTTCACTACCGCGACCACGGCATGATGGCTACCATCGGCCGCAACGCCGCCGTCGCACAAATGGGGGGCTTCGCATTCACGGGCTTCCCGGCGTGGCTGGCGTGGCTGGGCGTTCACCTCATTAACCTGATTGGCTTTCGCAATCGCCTTTTCGTGCTGATCAATTGGGCGTGGGATTATTTTCTGTTTGAACGCATGGTGCGCCTGATTCTGCCCGCTGCGTCTTGTCGCGAACCTTCGCCACCGCACGACCAGCCCCGTGTGAGTGGTGTTTCATTACGGCAGGAAAGCCATCTCGCGCGTCTCGGCCGCGACGCTGCGGCAGAACTCAATCCAAAAGGAAGGTAAGAAGCGCCGGGTCGACGAGCGTGCGCTAATCACGCGGGCCGTCTCGCGCGCCGCGGCTGGCGCGTGCCGAAGAAATCCCTGAGCCCTGCCAACAAAGTGTCCAGGTTGGCTCCGTCGGCGGAGCAGGGGAAGCCAGTGACCTTTGTCACTCTCTGTCCGGCCCTTCGACATGGGTCCATCGACTTCTATATATACAACTAGTAAACGCCCTGGAGGTTTGATAAGTATCAAGAATCCAAAAAAACGTTTTTGTGATAGCGTGCTCTCGAAAAAGGTGGTACCGTGGGCCCGCAGTTTGTTGTTGTAATTCCCACGAGTCTCGCAAAAACGAACCAAGTGCGTCGATCAGCTCGGGAGTTTTGCGATACAAGGTATTACAGCGGGCCGTCGGGGATTCCCGCCGTCGCCATCTTCACAAATTGCCAAATTATCTTCATTATTAGGGTGCTTGTAGCATGAAGGAACAAGGAACGGTTAAGTGGTTCAATGCCGCCAAAGGCTACGGGTTTATTCAGCGTGAAAGCGGCGAGGACGTGTTCGTGCACTTCTCAGCCATCCAGGGTGAAGGGTATCGCAGCCTCGAAGAGGGGGCCCGGGTTAGCTTTGAAGTAAAGAAAGGCCCGAAGGGATTGCAAGCGGCGAGCGTCGAGCGCGTTTAACCTCCGCCGGACGAGGTTGCTCGACCGCAAAGTGGCGAGGAGTCTTCACTCCTCTGGAAACCACCGAAGGCAGCGGAGGTTCGCCTGCCCGTAGGGAAAGTATATTCCGGGGCCAAGCGAGTCGTCAGGCGCACGGCAACAGGACGATTCCGCTATCTTGAGTGCGTTAGTGTCTGAGTCAACCGGGCCACGCACCATCGGCGGCACCACCCGCACGGTGGCGAGCCCGCAGATCCGCACAGCGCAGGCGGGGAATTTGTTTGGGGCCACGTCTTCCGAACGATGTGGACTCTCGAACAGAAGTTCCGGCAGCAACCCACCGAACGTCCCGCCCCCGACCTCCTCCACGCTTCCTTAGCGCCCGGCGCGCCCAGCCTCTCCGCGGTCGGAGAGAGCTGCGGGTGCAAGTTGCCGGGCCGAGGAACCCGTGTCTTTACAGCCGTGAGAACTGGCCGAGCTCGTCGTAAAGGGGTTGAGCGGGATGCACTTGCCCGGCCTGCTCTGCCACCGTAACTGCCAGGATGCGGATCTTGTCGTTCTCCGGCAAGGTCAGGGTTTTGGCATCGGCCGGCAAATCTGCAGAATAGGCATACAGGTAGCAGTACGAGTAAGGTTCATTGGCCCCCTGCGCCGAATGGCGATGAGAGGCAAACCAAGCAACGGGCGCGCGCTTGATGAACCCCGGCTTCAGCCCAGTGTATTCTGTCTCGGTCCTCACGATGGGCCCATGCAGTCGTACATAGGCGCGGAACCGGCGCGCTCTTTCAGCCTCCGGACTATGGTCGCTCGGCGCCGGCTCGGGTGGCGCCGCGATTTCCACCCGCTTTTCATTCCAGGTTCGATTGTCCCACTGCCCGATGTAACCAGCCCAATCCTGAATAGTCAGATCGACGCTGTGGTCGCCGACCCGGAAAACTCCTTTCTGATCCCCGTCAGCGGAGGCTGCCAGAAGATACAGCCGGTTGAACTTGCCAGCGGGCAGAGCAATCGTCTGGCCGCGGGCGACCACCGCATTGGGCTTTCCTGTCCAGGCGGGCCCGAGTTGGAAGCGGACGCCGCCATAGTTGAGTTCGGTCGGAAGCATCTCGGCCGGAAGGTTTTGGCCGGCGGCATCGAACCCGCTGGCTGATTTCGCACCGTCCTCGCTCGCCGTGGGAAGATCGTATTTCAACGTGACGGGCTCCGAGTTGGTCAGACTCAGCTTGGCGGTCGCCGCGGCCAGCTTGACGGCAAAGCTACGGATCTCATACGGCCCGAGCGACGTCCCCAGCTCGCCTTCTGTCACCGTGGCGTCGCCCCGCGGCATCTCCTGGCCATCGACCTCGCGGGCGGCGGTGACCGGAGCGGCGAAGGAAACGCGCACGTTCGGCGCCGGTTCACCTCGCATTTCAACCACGCGGACGACGATCTCGTGGGTCTTCTCGGCTTTCTTTACCGCCATCACGCGGACATCGTTGTTATTAACGTGCAGGAATGAAAAGCTCTTGCCCAGTGCTCCGGAGTGGTTCGCGCTTTCAAAGCCCAGCAGCGGGTCGTTCAGGCGGTACGCCTGCCAATCGGTCCCAGCCGCGCGCCAATCGCCGGCGTGGGAGGCAAGACCGTACACGAATTCATGATGGCCCCAATCCTGCGTGGTCTGATCACTGTAATCCCTGCCGTTACCTTTACCAAGGCCAGGAGTGTAGATCAGGGTCAGGCGCAGAGTGCCGTCGTCGGGTTTGTCCGACCCGGTCTTGCAGTCAGAAAGCACGGTCACACCGTAAGCCCCGCTTTTGTCGGGAAGATCAAACCACTGGTGCGAGGCCACTTCGAATTTCTTCGCGTCGTTGTTGCCCCGTTGAACGGTGCCCACACCCCAGTTGTAGGTCGCCTCGGGATTCGCGACCGTCAGAGGAAAACTAGCCTTGAGGGCGGCCTCTTTCGTCCTCCAATCGATGGCATTGGCGAATTCCACGCGGTTGCCGGCATCCCCGGCGGCAAGACGGATCGTCTGGATGAACTTCGAGTCCTCGGCTTCGCGGGTCACTTCGATGGCCACACGAACGGGGCCGTTTTCAACGATGCGGACCTTGGCCGGTCCTCCCACGTAGCCGCGCGGTGGCTTCTGCTGGTCCGCCCAATCCATGTTCCAGGCCGGCCAGTCAAAGGGATGTTCAGTCTGCAAGGCCAGGCGCGCCGGAGCGGAAAGCAGTTCGCGCTTGAGGGCCTTGTCGTAAATGCTGGCGACGTCGCCATCATTGTCGATGCGGACCCGATAGCGCGCGTTTTCCAGTGACGACTCCGTGACTTTCAGCTCGGAGGCAGCAGCGGTCGCCTGAGCGGGCTGAACATCGTAAACCGCGAAGCCCACGGAGGGTAGCTTGGCCAGGAACAGGACCCGCGTGGCCCCGTGGCTTGCTTCCGCCAACTGCGCAGGCACTTCCCTGCCGTCGGGTCCGACGACGCGAACGGCCTTCGGCACGCCGTTGGGAAAAGAGAGCGTGGCTTCCACCACATCCTCGCGCTCGATGTTCAGAGGGTTGTAAACGACCACGGCGGTCCCTTCCGCTTCCGTGTTCAGGCCGGAAGCAATGGCTTCCGTGGCGCTGTTCAGCACGCCGGCGAACTGGTTCATCGCCAGCACATCGTCGTTCCAGGAGAATTCGTAGGACTTGGGAGTGGAAGTGCCGGCCAGGATGTCGTGGAATTGCCCGCCCATCACCAGCGTCCAGGCGTCGTTCAGGCGCTGGAGCGGATAGGGGCGGCCGCCCAACCAGGCAGCGGCAACCGATGCCCGCTCGGCCGCGTCGCCCAGCAGTTCGTTCTTGCGATTCCACTGCTTGTGGACCGCTTGGGAAGTGAGTGAGCCGGCCGAGTGATTGGTCAGCTCCAGGTCACCCTTGTAGCGCGGCAGGCGAGCGGTCTGGCCGGTCTGGAGGATGTCGAGGAACATTCGATCGGCCCGGGAGGAAACCACGTGCAACGGACCATCACCCACCTGGACCGCAGGACCGACCGCCTCGGGGTGCGGTTCTTCCGCGCCGAATTCGGATTCTTGCCGGGGTAGCGGCAGGACCGTGAGACTCTTCGTCACGACGGCCTCGAGCAGTTTCACCGAGGATTCCGATGGGGAGCCGCCCGTGTCGCCCGTGCCGTAGTAGTGATAGTCGGCGTAGAGCCCGCTGGCCTGCCCGTCTAGCGCAACCCGTTGGGGCCAATCCACGTAGTCTTCACCAATGGGCTTGGGACTGCTCTTGCTAAGGTCATAAGGGATCTCGGCGGTGTAGCTTTGCGGGTTCAGCGCGGCCAGCACCGTTTTGCCATCCGGTCCCTCCCAGATGCCGACGTTAAATGGAGTGCCCACCGGCGTATGTTCCGGCGAGCCTGGACCACCCACCGGGGCAGACGATCCCCAAGTCAGTTTCTGTGTGGAGAAACCCTTGACCCCCGCAGCCGCCAGAATGCTCGGCAACGAGGCGGGAAAGCCAAAACAGTCCGGCAACATGTATTCGGCGCTCGCCACTCCGAATTCCTGGCGGAAATACTCGTTGCCATAAAGCACCTGCCGGATAATCGACTCGGGCGAAGGCGAGTTCACATCGCTTTCTTCCACGGACGAGCCCGCCGGAAACCAGCGGCCTGCCGCCACGTATCGCTTCACCTTCTCGTAATCGGCCGGAAAATACTCCTTCATCATGCGGTAGCGGTTGGCGCCGCTGAAATTGAAGATGTAATGCGGATACTTCTCAAACAAGTCGAAGTTGAGGCGCATGGTCTTGGGGAGGAATTCGCTGATGACTTGCGGATACTCCCACCGCCACTCCGTATCCAGGTGGGCGTAACCCACGACGTACAGTGTCGGCTGCTTGGTCAGATCCGGAGTCACGTACGGCCGGGACTTGACCAAGGATTGCTGCCGCTGCGCCGCGAGCGGACTGGACTGCGCGGCGGCTGTGCCGACCAAGAGGAAAAACGCCAACACCGTCACGGCTGAAACTACGACGGCTCTCTTTGATGTCGCGTCGCTTGCCGGCATCGCTCTGCGAACAGTTTTGTTCATAGGTCCCCCCTCATCATGGCTGCACTGATTTGCCGAGTCCCCGATCTGCGGAATCGCCTGCAACGAACAGCGCGCCTCCCAGGAAGACAGCGAAAGCGCGGACGCCATTATACCTCCGTTGGTTTACAGGGTCCGCTTCGGCAGGTTGCTGAAAGACTCCCGATGGTCGTCATTGCGTCGGTTGGCATCTATGGCGTGGTGTCCTACCCCGTCAGTCACCGAACACACGAAATTGGCGTCCGCATGGCCTTGGGTGCCCGGCAAAGAGAGGTTCTCAAGCTTGTGCTCGTCCAAGGACTCCGCTCGGCGTTGATGGGCACCGGAATCGGCTTGGCAGCGTCGTTGGCCGTCACTCGGTTTTTCCAGGCCATGCTGTTCGGCGTCAAGCCCAACGACATGGCTACTTTCGCCGTGATGGGACTCCTACTATCGAGTGTTGCGCTGCTGGCGAGCTACCTCCCCGCCCGCCGCGCGACCAAGGTCGATCCCATGGCGGCGCTGCGGTATGAATGAAGCTGTCAGCAGTCAGCCAAGAGCGAGCGGCCCAGCCGGCAGTAGCTGAAAGCTGAATTGGTGGGAGGAGACATCCCTTGTCCAGGGTTTGAGGTGCGGTCTGCGGATGCCGGCAAAGAATCCCAGGTTCACCGTCCCGGCGCCGACTTGCCTAGCTTCCGGTATGAGCGTGGTTCCCGGGGATCACAAGGCCAGTAGGACTATGCGGGACTTTCGGATGCGCCGGTCTCGGGTGAGGAGAGGTATCTTTTCGACGAAGCTCGTAGCGGCAATGATTTCATCGGCGGGGTCTGAGGCGAAGTCAAGCTCGCAACTCCGGCGGGCAATCTCCATGGAAATGGGAATAACCCTCAGCTTGCGCAGACAATTCTGGAATTCCGGACTGTTGAGGTCGAGTTCGATGCGGCCCAAGTCGATCAACTTGGCCAGCTCCCAAAAGACAATGTCGGAAATGGCCCACTCGTGCTCGATCAGGCACGCGTGCTCTTCTCGGGTCAGGTTTCCCGCCAGGAGAGCGACCAGCATGTGGGTGTCAAGATTGAGCACGCCAGTTGACTCCCGTCGAGAAGAGGTCTCCCTTAATGATGATCTTGCCCTTCATGGAGCCAATCGTCTCTGCGTTGGTCGCCGCCGTGACGGGCAGGATGCGGGCGACAGGACGGCCCCGCTTGGTAATCACCATCCCCTCCGGACCAAGATGATCCAGAAGCTTCAGGCACTTGGCCTTGAACTCGCTGGCATTGACCGTCTTGCGCGTGGTTTTCATCATCCGTGTTACTTTACCATATAACCGGTCATATGACCAGTCAAATAGGACGATCGAGCGCACGAAGTTTCTGATTGGCAGCGCGTATTTCCTGTGCTTGAAGGGTGGCGAAGAGAGGGCCGTGTCACTGCTGAGGAGCTTCAGCGACGGGTGGCGTAAGGGTAGTATCCTCACGCTGCGCTGGGTGGCAAGAGTCCTGGAGAGTGTTGTACCAGCGACCTCGGGCCCTCGCTTACCGTGCTGACGCCATTCCACGAGGCAAGGACGGCGCCCCGGGTTCCTTTTGGTCCGGCCCTTTGGGTGGCGAAGGGAATTATCGCGAGCAAGCCTGTAAGCCGAATTTTCCCGGATGTATTGCACACGCGCAAGTTATTTCAAATCAATATGTGTTGAGTGTCAATAGTGGCAACTGTGGTAGTGTCGGCAGGTTTTCCGTCACGCGTGCGTCACAGTTTTCAAGCCGCACAAGGGTGCAAGGCCCGCCGTATACGGCTCCGTACATACGGTGGTGTGGCAGGGGTGACGTCAGGGAACGCCCTAGAACCGCACGATCTTATTGCGAAGGGCGTAGCGAATCAGACCGCTCAAGGAATGGGTACCGAGCTTGCGCATGATGTTGCTTCGGTGGGTTTCTGCGGTGTGAACACTGACCCTCAAGGTTACCCCGATCTCTTTGTTACTTTTCCCTTCCGCCAGAAGCTGGACAACTTCTCGCTCGCGAGGGGTCAGAAGGTCCCGAGAGCGGTTCGTTCTGCCGGTTGTCTTGCCCCCTTTCAGGTAGCTCTCCACCACAACCGTTGCCACCTTGGATGAGAAAAAACCTTTGTGCCGGCCAAGCGCCGCCACGCCCTCCACCAAGTTTCGTCCCGCGTCGGACTTTAGGACGTAGGCACGAGCGCCTGATTCGACCACTCTACGTATTAACTGTTCGGACTCATGAAGCGTCAGGATAAGCACCTCGGTTCTAGGGAGGGCTTTCAGGATTTGTCGCGTGGCTTCTAAGCCATTCAATTCCGGCATGCTGATATCCATCACCACCACGTCAGGCTTCGTCTGTTTAGCCCGTTCAACAGCCTCCCGGCCATTGGCCGCCTCCGCGCAAACTTCCCATTCGGGACGGACTTCCAGAAGGGCGCGCATTCCCTGCCGCACGACCTCGTGATCATCCGCCACGAGGATACGAAGCGTTTTCACGGAACGACCTCGCGAAGCGGGATCACCACTCGGACGGTCGTGCCTCGGCGGCTTGAATCGATTTCCAGCCGACCCCCGAGTTGTCTGGCTCGCTCGCTCATGCCCATAATGCCCACTCCAAGCTGTCCGCTATTCTGATTGCCCGAGTGGAGGGCCTTCGTGGGCATCCCCTGGCCTTTGTCCGTTATTTCTAACTTCACCCCAGTCGCGCGCCGCGAAAGCCGTATGCTGGCTGTCGGACTTTTGGAGTGACGGTGGACGTTTGTAAGGCTTTCCTGCACGACGCGAAAAAGGGTGGTCTCTATCTCCTGGGGCAGTCGGCCAAAACGGGGAGACACTTTGAGATCGACCTTGATTTCGCTTCGCTCGGCGAACCCCTTAACGTACCAAGCCAAGGCTGAAGCCAAGCCATCTTCATCAAGCAGTGGCGGGTGTAACAAGTAGGAGAGGGTACGCATCTCCTTTAGGGACCGTTCTGCCACCTCAAGACTTCCAGATAGAGCTTGGCGTGCTTTCGGATTAAGCGTACGAGCCGACTTGTGCGCCAGGGTGAGGTTCGTCACCAAACCGACGAGGTTCTGGCCTATGGCGTCGTGGAGTTCCCGGGCAATGCGCCGCCGCTCCTCATCCTGCAACTGCAGCAGACGTGTAGAAAGCCCGCGCAGAGCCTCTTCACCTTGCTTGCGTTCGGTGAGGTCACGCATGACGGTCAACATGCAACTTGATCCCGTCTCATCAGCAATGGCGACCGCATAAGACTCCACCCACCTCCGCGCACCTTTGAGCCCGACAATCTCGAATTCTAAATTGGCTTTGTTGCCGCTGCAAACTCCCCCCAGGAGAGCTTTGAACGCAGTCTGGTGCTCAGGAGCAATCAAGGGAAGGACCGACTTTCCATTAACTTCGGCAAAGCTCTCAGCCTCGATCATGGCCAGGCCCGCCGGGTTCATTTGAAGGAGGTCGCCGTTGGGCGCGACTTTCGCAACACATTCCGGCTCGGCTTCAATAATGGCACGCAAGTGACTTTCACTTTGCCGTAGCGCCTCCTCAGCCTCCCTGCGCCGGGTAATATCGACGATGGTCCCTAAGATGAACGGTGGGCTGCCTGCCTGCCCTTCGATCAGATTCTCGTTAGCCAAAACCCAAACCGGGTTGCCATCTTTTCGCTTAAGGCGAATTTCTAAATTCGAGACGCTCTTTTCCGCCCTCAGGCGGGCGGTGATTGCCTCCGGCTCGCGGGGATCAAAGTAAAGGTCCGTCACGGGATGAGCTAAGATCTCTTCGCGAGAGGCAAATCCGAAGACCTTGACGAAAGCTTCATTACAGTCCGTGAGGCGGCGGTCCAGGGCAGTGCGGTATACCCCGGCAAGGTTTTTTTCAAAGAGCAGGCGATACTGCTCCTCGCTTTTCTCGAGCGCTTCCTTCCCTTGCACCCGCTCAACGGCATAGAAGATGGCGCGGCAAAGCCACTCGCCATTCACCTTTCCTATGACGAGGTAATCTTGCGCCCCTTCCCGGACTGCTTGGAGGCCCAGCTTTTCATCGGTAAGACCCGTTAGCACTACGATGGGAGTGCCGGGGAATTGATTGTGTAACTCCACAAAACTGCTGATGCCCTGGCTGTCGGGGAGCCCGAGATCCAATAACACCGCGTCGATTCCCCCCTTCGCCAGCCGCTCGACCGCCATCAGTAAGCTTGGGGCATCCTCCAGGGCAGCCAAGGCGGGCTTCGCTTCCTTCAACATTTCCCGGATTAGGCGGATATTTTCCGGATTATCCTCCACCAACAAGACCTTAATCAGCTCGGATGTCATGGCGTTTTTCCTTGCAGGAGTTTCATGATCGTCAACCAAAAATCTTCAACCGACTTCACAACCTTGACAAACTGTTCCCGGTCGGCCAGCTTCGTCACGTAACAATTGGCATAGAGGCTGTCCTGTCGCCGAAACAAACCTCCTCCAGGAGAACGCGAAGCTTGGGGATGTTCCACTGGCCATCCCCCAGTTCACAAAAGAGTTTGTTCTCTGTCTCCTCGGACTTAACCCGGAAGGTCCGGTAGAAAGACCGATTTGCCATATTCACCCGCAGAGCGCCATCGAGAACCAGGATGGGTTCCCGTAACGTATCAAGGATGGTCTGTTCAAGGATTTGGGGTGCTCCTGAAAGCATAATTGCATGCTCCCCCTCGCGTTGAGTGCCATCATCAATCATCTTTGAGAAGTCTCCTGTCCCTACAACCAGGATCGATGATGCCTAAGCCTCACCACTCGCCCAAGAGAGAACACTCGGACTCTGTAAGAAACCGAGTGTGCAGGATTCTCAAATACCGGGCAGCGGAGCCCATCTTGACGCACTTCTTAACGATAATCAAGCTTCAGCGTGGATGAACCCACTGCCATTCGTCTCTACTGTAGATTCTGTAGAGATGCCTAGAGGTTCAGGGGCTCAACGTACTGTCGAATACTCAATCTGCAGAATTGCGCCTGTTCCTCCTGGAAGATATGCTTGCTCTCTCCACGAGGCGGGTCGTCTGTCGGGAAAGATCCTGATTGACGATGGCAAGTATTTGAGGGAGAACGAGTCAGCAGCCCATTCGCACCCTGAAACTGCCCTGGAGCGAGTCCGACCCGCGAGGTGGTACCGGGTCGCCGCCAAAATCCGATTCCTTCTGATACCACGGGCGCGCCCTTAGCAAGCAGAGGGAGCTTGTTATGGCGCCTATGAAGAGCGCGCCTGTCGATTGGGGAGCCGGCCTCGCTGAAATCCTTGGCGGGAATACTGTTCTGGAATACGCCGCGAACCGCGATATTTTCAGCAGGCAGACGGAGGTTGTCATGGCACGCAACAAAAGCCAGCCGGTGGTCGCTATGGCAAAGCAGAGCACTCGGCTAGTCGATTGGGCAGCATTCCTCGCAGGAATCTCGCGCGGGAAAATGGTTCTAGAATACGGCGCGAACCGCTCGATCTTCGTGCAGGGAGACGATGCGGATGCCGTGTGGTATCTCCAACAAGGCAAGGTGAAACTCGCGGTGACATCCCAACAAGGCAAGGAAGCGATCGTCGCCGTGTTGGGCGCCGGTGAGTTCTTCGGCGAGGGATGCCTCGCCGGTCGGCCGGTGCGCATCGCCACGGCGAGCACGCTGAGCGAGTGTACTCTTTACAGGGTCGAAAAGCTGCTGATGATGCGCATGCTCCACGAACAGCACGGCATCTCGGAATTGTTCGTCACGCACCTGCTTTCCCGCAACATGCGATATCAGGAGGATCTCGTCGACCAGCTTTTCAACTCCAGCGAGAAGCGTCTGGCCCGGATTCTCTTGCTGCTGACGCATTTTGGCAAGGAAGCTAAAGCCGAAACTGTACTTCCCGGAATCAATCAGGAACACTTGGCCCAAATGGTCGGCACCACCCGGTCGCGGGTCAGTCATTTCATGAACAAGTTCCGGACGCTGGGCTTTGTCAATTACACGGGCAACGGCCCGTTGACGGTTCACAGTGGCCTCTTGACCGTGGTCCTGCACGACTAGCTCCGTGTAACCGAAACTAGATGTTGCCGGCACGCTTAGCCTGTCATGCTGAGCGGTGTAGCGCGAAGGAAAGCATTCGGTTTGGATGGAGTACTCTCCAAAGGATAGCCTTCGCTCAGGCTCAGGAAGCGAACCCCCGCATTGTGCCACCTTGTTACGGAACGAAGCCCCCGTCCATGTCAAATCCCCGGCAGATCCCCACCAGCTCCAGACTGTAGTCCGCCCCCCATTAACTGGGATGAGCAATCCTGACTGGACGTGCGAGCCGTACTGGGCTGACACGCGAATTGGCCCAAGGGTATAGGAGGTGTATCCCGCGCTGCCAGCCGAGCGGCGGTGCGTTTCTACAACCAGCGAGGCACGGCGGAACAGTGGATCAAGGAAGGCAAGCAGGCGGGATTTCGCGTACGTCTCGGCTGAGGGCCGCCATCGCCGCCTCAGACATTCCGATGGCCGGCGGGTGAGCGTCTCGTTCCACGAAGGATCTGACAACTTCCCGATCGGAACACTTCGACAACTGACTGGGCAGGCAAAATGGACCCAAGACGACCTTCGACGGCTCGGATTGCTCCGGGAGAATCGGAGACTGAGCCCGAATTCCGGGAAGAGTGTAGCGTTTGGTGAAAGGAGCTGCCGTGGTTAGTTGGACCCGCTTTCGCCTGTCAGCGATGGGGACGAGTTGATGTGAATTCAGGCTCTGTCCTCTGATATCAGTAGTGGCGGTCCAGGACCGCCACTACTGAGGACTACCGCTACAGCTTCGCTCTGCTCGTCAGTGACCGATCGGAGTTCCGATCACATCGCCCGAAACGACCAACTCCACTCGACGATTCTGCTGCCGGCCTGCCGCCGTATCATTGGTTGCCACGGGCTGGCTTTCGCCGAATCCACGGGCGGCAATAGAAGAGGTATTAATCCCCTGCTGAACAAGGTAATCGCGAACCGAGTTGGCACGGTTTTCGGACAATTTCATGTTGTACTCGTCAGTCCCGACGCTGTCCGTATGGCCTTCCACTTCGAGCTTCAAGCTAGGATACGCCAGGATGATGCCCGAGACCTTGGCCAGCTTTTCACGAGCCCCGGGCCTGAGAGTGTACTTCCCCGTGTCGAAGAGGACGCCAGAGATGTTGACGATGAGGCCTCGAGCGCTGTCGCGGGTTTCCAGGATCAGGTTCAGCTGCACCGCCAGTTTGTTGCGCAATTCCTGTTTCTCCCGCTCGGCTTGCCCGGCGGCGGCTTTGCGCGCCTGCTCGCTTTCCGCCAGTGCAGCTAAGCGAGCTTTTTCTGCATCCGCCTGGGCCGCGGCCATCGCAATTGCTGCTGCAGCCTGACTGTCCGCCATGTCGGATTTCGCTTTGGCAGCGTCGGCTTTGCGCGCCTGCTCGCTTTCCGCCAGTGCAGCTAAGCGAGATTTTTCTGCATCTGCCTGGGCCGCGGCCATCGCAATTGCTGCTGCAGCCTGACTGTCCGCCATGTCGGATTTCGCTTTGGCAGCGCCGGCGGCGGCCTGGGCTGCTTCAGACTGGGCCTGTTCTTTCTGCCTGGTTGCCTCGTCAGCTTGCGCCTGCGACCGAGTCTGTGCGTCTGCGGAGG
>Ga0208192_1000123_pt1 | contig 83622 bp, 77 predicted proteins | sample June2015DPH_13_1_2_FD_184711 | JGI IMG/M metagenome (GOLD analysis project Ga0208192, IMG submission 184711) | Peatland microbial communities from SPRUCE experiment site at the Marcell Experimental Forest, Minnesota, USA - June2015DPH_13_150... | ecosystem: Environmental > Terrestrial > Soil >... | reverse complement strand
CTTTCTCCTCCGGCGCATTGTCGATCGACTCAAACGGCCGATACTGCCCGTGCCCCTCCATCTGCGCTACCTTCGTGATCGCCGCCGTCAACGTCGTCTTCCCATGATCGATGTGCCCCATCGTCCCGACATTCACGTGCGGCTTCGTCCGTCGATACTTCTCCTTGGCCATGATGACCTCTCCTGCGATGAATTTCGCCCTTCGGACACGGAATGGAGCCCGCGATGGGAATTGGACCCATGACCCCACCCTTACCAAGGGTGTGCTCTACCGACTGAGCTACGCGGGCAGTGGGCGGTGAAGGATTCGAACCTCCGAAGGCTTCTGCCAGCTGATTTACAGTCAGCCCCCTTTGGCCACTTGGGTAACCGCCCCTGGTCCTCTGTTCGATCTGCGGCCGGGTGACAAAGGCAAAACCGCCTTCGGCATCCGCTCGAAGGCCCGCCACGGAAGCCGACGACGGGAATCGAACCCGTAGCCTACCGCTTACAAGGCGGTTGCTCTGCCGATTGAGCTACGTCGGCACGGGACTTCCCCAACCGGGAGAGAAGATTATACCAGAGCCACTTGGGCCCTGCAAGCCGAGCGCCGCCCCCCCTCGGCCCATGCTCCCCTGCATGATGCCCAGAACGTTTTCGCAACGATTGTTGCGCGGGCTGGCGGCGGCCTCCAGTACCCGTCCGGGCTGCTGGGCTCGGTTTGCCGACCCCCCATAATCTGCTACAATCTTCGGCACAGGCATGGCATGAGGCACCTCTGGTCACCGTGGCGCATGGAATACATTCAGAGTCACTCAAGCCAAACGGGGTGCATCTTCTGCCAGGCCCTGGCCTCTCCTGACGATGCCGCCTCGCTCCTCCTTCACCGCGCCCAGCACGCCTTCGTAATCCTCAACCGCTTTCCGTACACCAGCGGCCACCTGATGGTGGTCCCCAACCTGCATGTGGCGGCGCTCGAGGAGGTGCCTCTGGAGGCCCTGACCCAGGTCATGGCTCTCACCCAGACCGCCTTGAAAGCCCTGCGCCGGGTCTACGACCCCCAAGGCTTCAACCTGGGCGCCAACCTTGGCGAGAGCGCCGGGGCGGGCGTGGCGGACCACGTCCACCTGCACGTCGTGCCCCGTTGGCCCGGAGACACCAACTTCATGGCGACCCTGGCGCAGACCCGGGTACTCCCGGAAAGCCTGGAGGAAACGTACCGCCGGTTGGGCCGGGCGTGGCAGGAGATCTCGTCCCCATGAGCGAAGATCGCCAGCCGGTCATCCTCAGCGCCTGCCGGACCGCCGTCGGCAAATTTGGCGGATCCCTTTCCGCGCTACCGGCTCCTCTCCTGGGGGGGCTGGCCATCCGCGAGGCCGTTCGGCGCTCGGGCGCCGACCCGGGGGAGATCGACGAGGTCCTGATGGGCAATGTCATCTCTGCCGGCCTGGGCCAAGCTCCAGCCCGACAGGCATCCATCCAAGCCGGACTCCCGCCCAGCGTCGGCGCGACGACCCTCAACAAGGTTTGTGGCTCCGGACTGAAGGCGGTCATGACCGCCGCCAGCATGATCCGGGCCGGGGACGCCGACCTGCTCGTGGCCGGCGGAATGGAGAATATGAACCTTGCGCCTTATCTCCTTCCCCAAGCGCGCAGCGGCTATCGACTGGGCGATGCCGTGCTGGTGGACGCGCTGGTCCATGACGGGTTGTGGTGTGCCTTCGAACATACTCATATGGGCAATAGTGCCGAATGGATCGCGCGCAAGTTCGAGTTGAGCCGAGAGGAGTTAGACGCCTTCGCCCTCGAGAGCCACCGCAAGGCCGTTGCGGCCATCGACCAGGGACGCTTCCGCGCAGAGATTGTCCCGGTCGAGATCTCCCCATCCGGGGGAGCAGCCCGGAGCTTCGAGGTGGATGAGGCCCCTCGCCGAGACACGAGCCTGGAAGCCCTGGCGCGCCTCAAGCCCGCCTTTCAAAAGGAAGGGGTCGTCACGGCCGGGAATTCCCCGGGCATCACGGATGGGGCCGCGGCACTGGTGATTTCGAGTGCCACTCGAGCCCAGGCCGAGGGCCTCCGTCCCCTCGCCCGTATAACGGGCTACGCCCAGGCGGCTGTCAAACCCCTCGAGCTGTTCACGGCTCCCATCTTTGCCATCCGCAACCTGCTCAAGAAAGAGGGCCGCGTACTGCCCGACTACCACCGGGTGGAGATCAATGAGGCTTTCGCCTCCCAGGCGCTCGCCGACGGAAAGGCCCTCGAGGCCGAGGGATGGGACTGGAGCCGGGTCAATGTTCATGGAGGGGCGATTGCACTGGGTCACCCGATTGGAGCCAGCGGCGCGCGGATCCTGGTGACCTTACTCTACGCACTCCAGGAATCCCACCAGAAGAGGGGACTGGCCAGCCTGTGCCTCGGAGGCGGCGAGGCTGTTGCTCTGGCGATCGAATTGCTCTAAGCCGGACACCCTACCACCCCAGGGACGCGGCTGAAATCACGCGCCCCCCTGATCGGTTCTGCGAGGGGAATATGGAAATCCGACACATCGCGGTCATCGGTTCGGGCGCTATGGGCAGCGGCATTGCTCAGGTCGCCGCCACCGCGGGCTACCGGGTGAGCCTGATGGACGTGATTCCCAGCCAGATCGAGCGGGCTCTGGGGGAGATCGCTCAATCCGTCAACAAGCTCGCGGAGAAGGGCAGGCTCACTTCGGACCAGGCTCAGGCGGCGAAAAAGATCCACACCACAACCCTTCTGGAAGAGGTCCGGGAAGCGGACCTTGTCCTGGAGGCCGCGACCGAGAACGTCGAGCTCAAGCTCGATCTCTTTCGCAAACTCGATCAAATGATGGGCCCGGAGGTGATCCTGGCTTCCAACACCTCTTCCATTTCGCTGACGCGCATCGCGGGGGCGACGCGGCGAGGGGATAAGGTGGTCGGGATGCACTTCTTCAACCCCGTCCCCATCATGAGCCTGCTGGAGGTCGTCAGGGCCCTGCCCACTTCGGACGACACGGTTCGGGTCGCGACCGAGGTCGGCCGGCGGATGGGCAAGACGCCCATTGAGGTCAAGGACTCGCCAGGCTTTGTCTCCAACCGCATCCTGTGCCCGATGATCAATGAGGCCATTTTTGTGCTGGAGGAAGGCATCGCCACGCCCGAGGCCATCGACCAGGTCATGAAACTCGGGATGAATCACCCCATGGGGCCGCTGACGCTTGCGGATTTCGTCGGCCTGGACGTTACCCTGGCGGTCATGGAAGTCCTGCACCGCGATCTGGGAGATGACAAGTACCGCCCCGCTCCTCTCCTGCGCCGGATGGTCGACGCGGGATATCTTGGCCGAAAGTCTGGCAGGGGCTTTTACGACTATCGCCTCTCCTAAGGGCCACGACCTACCCCCCGTGCGCCGGCGGACCTAGTTTCCGGGCGAATCTCAAGTCCGCCGGGGTCCTGTCCGGTCGACAGCAACGCAGACCTTGGCCCCAAGTTGGGTTCGTCCGCTCGAACCGTTGACGCGCGGCAGGAGGACAAGATGGCAATGAGGCAAGGGCCAGCGGCAGAGGACGACCTCTTTGATTTTGTCGTGATCGGCTCAGGGTTTGGGGGCAGCGTCTCGGCCATGAGGTTGGCGGAGAAAGGCTACCGCCTCCTGGTCCTGGAGCGCGGCAAGTGGTATCGGCCTGAAGATTTCCCCAAGACGAACTGGTCCTTCTGGAAATACCTTTGGCTTCCGGCCCTGCGCTGCTTTGGAATCCTGCAGATCAGTCTGCTCCGGGACGAGATGATCCTGCACGGCAGCGGCGTGGGCGGGGGAAGCCTCGGCTATGCCTGCGTCCTGATGGAGCCGGACGACCGGCTCTTCGAGGCCCCCGCCTGGCGGGATCTGGCCGACTGGAAAGCCCTCCTCGAGCCCCACTACCGGACCGCCAAACGCATGCTGGGGGTCGCGCAGAACCCCAGGCTTTGGCCTGCCGATGAGGTGTTGCGGGGGGTGGCGGCCGACTTGGGCAGGGCCTCGACCTTTGCGCCAACTCCGGTGGGGGTCTTCTTCGGAGAACTCGACCAACCCGAGCGAGACCCCTATTTCGACGGGGACGGCCCCCTGCGGAGCCCGTGCACTCATTGCGGCGGTTGCATGGTCGGCTGCCGCTACAACGCCAAGAACACCCTGGACAAGAACTATCTCTATTTTGCCCAGAAATGGGGCGCGCAGATCCTCTCGGAGTCGCAGGCGGAGATCATTCGACCTCTGCTGCCCGCCCGAGAGGACGGGGCCAGGTACGAGATCGGCTACCGCACGACCACCTCGCCGTGGGGGCGAGGTCTTCATCACGTTCGATCCCGAAACGTGATCGTCGCCGCCGGAGTTCTCGGAACGCTCGACCTGCTCTTTCGCTGCCGGGACTCACTCCAATCCCTGCCCGCCCTTTCGCCGAGGTTGGGGCAGGAGGTGCGCACCAACAGCGAGGCGCTCCTGGGCTCGACGGCTCGCCGGGGAGAAGTGGACTATTCCAAGGGAGTGGCCATCACTTCCATTTTCGAGGCCGATGAGGAAACCCGCATTGAACCGGTCCGCTACCCGGATGGATCCTCCCTCATGAGGCTCTTATCCGCGCCCCTGGTCGAGGCCAGTTCGGGAATCCTAGGGCGGGTGCTGAAGGTGGTCGGGCGCGTCCTGCGCAACCCGATCGACGCAATGCGCATCTGGGTCCTGCCCGGCTGGGCTCACCGCGGGACCATCCTGCTCGTGATGCAGACGAGTGATACGCGCATGCGCCTCCGCCCCGGACGAAGTCTCATGACCTTCTTTCGACGCGGACTGACCTCGGCGAGAGACGAGCAGCGCCCCATTCAGGCCGAGGTCCCCATCGGCCACAAGGTGACCCGCCTCTTCTCCGAAAGGACAAACGGGGTTCCCCAAGGGGCCTTCAACGAGTCGCTCCTGAACATTCCCTCCACCGCCCACATCCTGGGCGGCTGCCCGATCGGCCGAAACGCCCAGGAGGGCGTGGTCGACACAAAGTTTGAGGTGTTCAACTACCCCGGCCTGTATGTGGTCGATGGTTCGGTCGTGCCCGCCAATCCGGGGGTCAACCCGAGTCTGACAATCACCGCGCTGGCGGAGTACGCCATGAGCCGGATCCCACCTCGCCCCTGAGCCGCCGGCAGGCGTGTCGACCCAAAAGCCAAAGCGGGGATCGGCTTGCCCGCGCAGGGAAGCCGGCCCGAAGAGGAGGGGGGCTGGCCTCGATCGGGAGTCACCCGCTGCCGCCCGGGGCCGTTAGGCTGGGCGGACGAGCTTGGTGAGCTCGCCCAGGCTGAAGCTGGGCATCTGCGCATTGATCAGGGCAACACCACTCGGGGCAGGGCCGGCAGGCCCGGGAAGACCAGATAGCGGTTTTCCCAGCGCGGGTCAAATTTCTGCTTGAACTGATGCGGGGATTTGAAACCGTAGATCGTATCGAAGCGGTTGTAAATCAGTTCAATCGCTCGGTCCAGCGACCTCACGGCCTCCGAGGAGGGCCCGGAGGTGTTGGCCAGGGGCGCCAGGCCGAGACTCACGACCTGATCCCCCCCGCTCGCGCAATCGCTCCAGAGTTTGCAGGATCAAGAACTCAATCGTGCCGTTGGGGGCCGAGTTCGAACGCCGCATGAGGTCCAAGGACCAGCCCCGGCGCGCGAACATCGGCGCCCAGGTCAGAAAAGCAAACAGGCTGCCCTCCTGAGCGGTGGCACAGGTCACCAGGGTTTCCGCGCTGCCGCGGATCGAGGTCCCGCCCATGGTGAAGCCCATTTCGCCCCCGATGCGGTCCGTCAGCCAAGCCTCTGAAATCGACTGAAGCTGAAGCTGCAGCGGCTCATCCCCAAGGGGACCATCAAAGAAGAAGAACCGCCAGCCTTCTCGGCGGGCCCGGTTGACGGCGGCGCGCAAGTCATCCTTGCTTCGACCGCTCAGATCAAAGCCGCGGATGTCGATCAGCGCTTCCTCGCCAATCTTCAGCGCCTCCAGGCCTGCGGCCCGGTAGTGAGCCAGGTACTCCTCACGGACCTGGAACAGGGCCGGAACCCAGTTGTTCTCCTCGCAAAAGCGATGAAATTGTTCCACCGTGGAGGCCAGATCCTCCTCCGGCCCGATCACATCCCCGGCGCCAAGAGCTACCCCTCCCACCAGGACATAGGCAATTGCGCAGGTTGCATCCTCATTGAAGAAGTAATTCTTCTCCGGGCTGAGGGCGAAGTAGGCAATCCCGCTGGAACCAAATTCTTGGGCAATCGAGCGAGCGGCATGTCGGTCCCGCCGGGTCGGGGGCGTCGGCCGCAAGACCGGGCGAGTCAAGTTGTACACGAGGAATAGCACCCCGATCCCCGACATCAGGGGCAGGGATTCCACAAACCATCGAGCCTGGCGGGACACGGGTTGGAAGAGCTGGTCGCCTTGGAAGGAGGCCAAGTTCACAACCTCGGCGATGGAAGAGCCCAGGTCGAAGCTCGGGCGAAACTGCCTCTGCAATAGATAGAACCCCAGGACCCCGTAGGCGAAGAAGAATACGAGGACGTAGGGCGTGGCAAACAGGATGGCCTGGATGGCGTCGGGATCGCTGCGGACGGAGAAGTCCCTGCGAAACCACCACAGAATCGAGAGCAAGAGAAGGGCAATCGCGGCTTCCTCCACATCCAGGCCTTTGAGGACATGGGAAAGGGCCGAGACCACGAGCAACCAGACGGTGAGAAGCCAGGCCACTCGCTTCCTCTGGGACAGATTCCAGGCAATGCCCATCAAGAAGAATCCGGCGACCAGGGTGAGAGTTCGCGATCCGAGCGTGATCTCCGGGGGCAAGACCTGGCGCAGCCAGCGCAGCCGACTCGTGATCGGGAAGAATGCGGACGAGGCCACATTCAGGAGTCCCATCAGCGCCACGACGACGGCCAGAAGCCGCGCGCGCAGGGAGCGATTGTCGCCTCCCGTCGCGACATGGGGTCTCGCGGCGCGGACGCCTTTGGGCCTCTCTCGCCCGCCAGGCCCGGAGGGAACCGCAACCCTATCCATTGATTCAACTCCTGGGTCTTTGGGTGCCACCCAAGTCCACTCCTTTCGGAGGGGAACGGGGCCCCCTATCCCCGCCGCATGATGGTCATGCCTCCCGCGCGCGGGAGAAGAGGAGAAAGCAGGGAAGCCAGTCGCCTCAGCCGGCGAAAGTAGGGGGTCAAATCCTGCCCAGAAGCTGTCCGGAACCCAAATCGCTGGTAGAACGGGATGAGCAAGGATCGGCAGGTCAGGTAAACCGCAGGCGGCCGGTCGCGCAAGAGGGCCTCAATCAGGGCCCGCGCCAACCCCTGGCCCCGAAAGCGAGGGACCACGGCGATCGAAGCGAGTTCGTTTGAACCGTCCCGATGAGTCTTGATCTGGCCCAGGCCGAACAACTGGCCATCCGATCCGCTGGCAACGAGGAACCGCTCCCAATGCAGGCCCAGGGGATTGAGTCGCATCTCGTGCACCATGTCTTGGATGGCCTCCTGGTCGGAAGGCCACGCGCGCCGGATCTCGATTCCCTCTTCTTCCCAGATGCGGAGGCCGCCGGTCATCTCTCTGTGCCTAAGAGATCCTGCAACAGGGCGGCCGTTTCCTGCGGATTGGCCTTTCCCCGGGAGGCTCGCATCACCTGCCCCACAAACCATTGAAGCAACGCTGTCTTGCCTGCCCGGTATTGCTGGGCCTGATCGGGGTTCGTGCGGATAGCTTGAAGACAAAGCGTCCGAAGTTCTTGGGAGCCTCGGATCTGAGCCAGCCCCTCCGCCTCGACCATCTCGCGGGGAGCCCGTCCGCTCTCCAGGGACCTCTCCAACAGAGATTTCCCCGTGGCCAGCGTGATCGTTCCCTGGTCGATCAACTGGAGCGTCTCGGCCAGGTGCCGAGGAGGGAACTTCAGTTCGGCGGCGGTTAGACCGCGGTCGCGCAGGATGCGCAGGACCTCATTCATGATCCAGTTGGAGACCCGCTTCGGATCACCGGGGTAGGCACGCGCCGCAGCCTCAAAGTATTCCGACAGGCTACGTTCTTCGGTGAGGATCTCGGCGTCGTAGACCGGAAGATGATATTGCTCCACCAAGCGCCCACGCCGAGCCAGGGGCAACTCGGGAGAATGGGCAAGGATTTCATCCGTCCAGCCCGCTTCCAGGCGAATCGGGAGAAGGTCCGGCTCGCGGAAATAGCGGTAATCGCCCTCGCTCTCCTTTTCCCTCATCTTCCGCAAGACTCCAGCCTCCTCATCCCATTCGAGCGTCCAGGCCTTCACGCTGGCCCCCGACTCTACCTCGCGAATCTGCCTGGCAAATTCGGCCTCAATCGCCGTGCGTACCGCTTCGATGGAGTTGACGTTCTTGATCTCGGTCTTCGGATTCAAGGCCGGACTCCCGCGCGGACGGATGGAGACGTTGGCGTCGCAGCGCAGGTGAGCCCGCTCCATGTTCGCCTCAGAGATATCGAGCCAGCGCAAGAGCTGACGCAGCCGAATGAGGTACTGGGCGGCTTCGTCGGCCGAGCGCAGATCGGGGCCGGTGACCATTTCCACCAGAGGCACGCCACAGCGATTCATGTCAATCCAACGGCGACCCCCGACCATCCGGGTCTTGCCCGCATCTTCCTCAAGGTGCAGCTTTTGGATCGAGATGTGGCGAACGACCTGATCGGGCATGGGGAGCTCAAACTGCCCGCCCCGGGCCAGAGGCTCATCGTATTGACTGATTTGGTAACCCTTGGGCAGATCGGGGTAGAAGTAGTTCTTGCGCGCGAAGTAGGAGAGCTCCGAGATCTGGGCCTGCAAGGCGGCGGCCAGCCGCACGGCCTTCTCCACCGCCGCGCGGTTGAGGGCCGGAAGGACGCCGGGCAGACCGCAACAGATCGGACAGATGTTGGTGTTGGGGGGTTCGCCCCACGAATCGGCCCGGCACCGGCAGAAGATCTTGGAAGCGGTCCTCAGCTGAATGTGGGTTTCCAGGCCAATGACGGCCTCATAGTCAGACATGAATCCATCCCGTCCGTGGGCTTGGGCGCCTAGCGGATTGGGATTCCACTTCGCTTGGATCCCGGAATGGCCGTCCGCTGAGGAGCTCCCCGGCGGGCGATTGGCCTCTTCATGGGTCGCGTGGCAGATCCTCCAGAAGACTCGGCCTGTCCCTGCGCCAGGTCTCATGCTGCGTAGCCCGCTCGTAGGTGCGACCCACCTGGAAAAGCAATCCTTCCCGGAAGTCCGGGGCGATCAGTTGAACGCCGATGGGCAGGCGGGCGGCATCCAGTCCCGCCGGAATTGAAAGAGCCGGAACCCCCGCGTGGTCGGCGGGCACCGTCAGGAGGTCCGCATACTGCATGAGGACTGAGTCGCCGTAGACGGCGCCGAGTTCAAAAGCGGTCGTCGGAGTGGTCGGGGCGAGCAAGGCGTCTAAACGGAACTCCCCATCCGGCGAAAAGGCCTGCTCGAAATCCCTGCGGATCAGGGTGCGAACGCGCAGGGCCTTCTGGTAGTAATGTTTTTCGTATTGGGCCGCCGAAACATACATTCCCATTAGAATGCGCAGCTTCACTTGAAGCCCGAAGGCCTCGCCGCGAGTCTTGCGGTACATCTCCCTCAGATCCTTCACCGCTTGAGGAGTTCGATGCCCGTACTTTACCCCGTCATAGCGATGCAGGTTCGAGGCGGCCTCCACCCGCGAGATGACAAAGTAGGTAGGAACCCCATAGCGGGTGTTGGGCATGGGCACCGGCTCGATGATTTCGGCGCCTTCCTGCGCGAGGACCTGCGCCGCGTGCCTCACGGCCGCGGCAATCTCCCCGCCGATTTCCTGCTCTTGGATCCTTCCTGACTTGGGGTCCGGAAACCTCAATCGAAAATAGTCGGGGGAGAGCCCGATGCGCAAGCCGCGCACTCCGCGGTCCAAATAGCCGCGGTAGTCTTCGACCGGAACCTGCGCGGCGGTCGCATCGTACGGGTCGGGCCCCGCCATCGCGCCCAGCATCATGGCCGCATCGGTCACGTCCCGGGTGACGGGGCCGACGCAATCCAGGGAGCAGGCAAAGGCAATGAGGCCAAAGCGGCTCACCCGACCGTAGGTCGGCTTAAGGCCCACGACCCCACAAAACGCGGCCGGCTGTCGGATCGAGCCGGCGGTGTCGGTTCCGAGCGAAATGACCGCCTCACCGGCCGCCACGGCAGCCGCGCTGGCGCCCGACGAGCCCCCCGGGACCCGCCGCGGGTCCCAGGGATTGCCCACGGGAGGCAGGAAGGCCGAAGACTCATTGGAGGAACCGAAGGTGTACTCATCCAGGTTAACCTTGCCCAGGACGATGGCCCCCGCCCGCTCCAGTCTGGCCACACTGGTGGCGGTGTAGGGCGAGATGAACTGCGCGAGCATCCGCGAACCTGCCGTAGAGGGCGTCCCCTCGACGCAAAAGATGTCCTTGACCGCCAGGGGAACACCCGCCAACGGCCCCGGCTCCTCGCCTTGTTGAAAGGCTCGGTCGATTTCGGCCGCTCTTTCCAAGGCTTTCTCGCCCTGCAGATGCAAATAGGCGTGAACCCGCCTCCGGTCGTCCGCCAGTTCCGCGGGAGTAGGCGAATACGGGGCGGCCGTCGGGCGCCGGCCCTCGACCTGGCGGATCCGCTCCAGGACGGATTGGACGACCTGTTCCGCCGTCAGCGATCCCTGGCGCAGTCGGTGGAGGATCTCGTGCGCTGTCAGATCACAAGGGTCCGAGGTCGCGGTCATGAGAGGTCTGTGTGAGGGATGTCGGGCACGACGAAGTACCCCTCCTCGCTTTGCGGGGATTGAGCCATGATCCGCTCGGGGTGAGGGAAGGGCCGGACTATGTCCTCCTGCGGGGAGGAGCTAATCGCGGGCAGATAGGGCACCCCGTGAGAAGTGATGGGAATATCCTGCTCGAGCCGGATCGCCTCCAACTCCCGGATCGATTCGAGCTGTCGGTTCAACTCGGCCCGCAAGTACTCGGCCTGCTCTTCGGGAAGTTCGAAGGCAGCCAGTTCGACCAAGTGAGCGAAGAGTTCCGGCGTGATGTCTCCAGCCATTTCGTCTTCCGGTCCGAGCCGTGCGCATTGTATCGCGGGGCGACAGACACCGTCAAAACCGTCTCCTCCCAGTCCCCTGCGCTATAATCGAAAGGGTTTTCCCTCAAACGCCCGGAGGAGGCTATGACCGTCGCGGAGGTGACATCAGTCGGCCCGAGCTTGACCCTTCTGCCAGAACACGAAATGATTCGACAGACGGCGCGAGACTTTGCCCAAAGGGAGATCGCCCCCATCGCCGCGCACCACGACGAAACTGGCGAGTTCCCCTCCGCCACCATCCGGAAGATGGGAGCGCTGGGTCTTATGGGAATCGAAGTCCCGGAGGAATACGGTGGCGCCGGCCTGGATACGCTTGCCTATGTCCTCGCCCTGAAAGAGATCTCCAAGGTCGACGCCGCGCATGGCACCATCATGTCGGTCAACAACTCTCTGGTATGCCACGGGCTGCTCAAGTTCGGAACCGAAGAGCAGAAGCGCAAATACCTCACGCCTGTCGCCTCGGGCCGATGGATCGGGGCGTACTCCCTGACCGAACCCATGTCCGGCTCCGATGCGGCGACCATGAAAAGCCGAGCGGTTCGGGAAGGCGATCACTACGTGATCCAGGGACGCAAGTCCTGGGTCACCTCGGCCCCGGTGGCCGAGTTCATTGTCGTTTTCACGATGACGGATCCCTCCCAGGCGCACCAGGGAATCAGCGCCTTCATCGTCGAGACGAACCAACCCGGGTTCTCGCGTGGCAAGACCGAGCCCAAACTCGGCATTCGAGCCAGCGCCACCAGCGAGATCCTGTTTGAGAACTATCGCTGCCCCGTAGCGAATCGCCTAGGGGAAGAGGGGGAGGGGTTCAAGATAGCCATGACGGTGCTGGATGCGGGCCGCATCGGAATTGCTGCTCAGGCCCTGGGGATCGCCGAAGCCTCCTATGAGGCGAGTCTCCTCTTCGCGCGGGAACGCGAGGCGTTTGGCCAGAAGATCGGGGAGTTCCAGGGAATTCAGTGGAAGATCGCGGACATGAAAGCCAGGATCGAGGCCTCCCGGCTGCTGCTCTACCAGGCCGCCCTGGCCAAGACCGCCAACAAGAGGACCGGGCAACGCTACACCCTCGAGGCCTCGATCGCGAAGCTGTTCGCCTCCGAAACCGCCATGTTCTGCTCCCATGAGGCGGTCCAAATCCACGGGGGTCTGGGCTACAGCAAGGAGCTCCCCGTGGAGCGCTACTTCCGCGACGCGAAGATCACCGAGATCTACGAGGGGACGAGCGAGATCCAGAGAATGGTTATCGCCCGATCCGTGCTCGGCCTGCGCTAGAGAGCACGGATCACCGCAGGTCCTGGGAAGGCAAGGGGCCCGGAGGCTGATGCAAGGGACGGCGCGTGGCGTGCCGGCCTGGAGCGGGCGCCGGGCCGGATTAACGGAGGCATCGATTAGAGATGAAGGCAGCCTTCTTCCGGCGACATGGGGGTGTGGAAGTCCTGGAATATGAGGAGATCCCTACCCCGAGCCCCGGGCCCGGCCAAGTGCTCGTGCAGGTCCGGGCCGCTGCACTCAATCACATGGATCTGTGGGTGCGCCTCGGCTGGCCGGGCCTCAAGCTGGAGATGCCCCACATCTCTGGAGCAGATGCCGCAGGGATCGTCGCCGAGATTGGGCCCGGCGTCGTGGGGGCGACCCCCGGTGATCGGGTGGTTCTCAACGCCGTGCTCCGCGACGGCCAGTGTGAGTTTTGTCGGCGGGGTCAGGACAACCTGTGTCTCGACTGGCACCTGCTCGGGGAAACCGTGCGCGGCGCTTTGGCGGAGTATGTGATTGCCCCACAGGAGAACCTCCTGCGCCTGCCGACCGATTTCCCCTTTGATCAGGCCGCAGCCGCCGGGCTGGTCTTTCACACGGCATGGCACTCGCTGATCAGGCGAGGCAACCTGCGGCCCGGGGAAACCGTCCTGATCGTCGGGGCCTCTGGCGGAGTCAATACCGCGAGCATTCAAATCGCCAAGCTGGCGGGGGCCGCGGTGTATGTGGTCGGCTCCAACCCAGACAAGCTGGTTCACGCGCGCACGCTGGGAGCCGATTTCTTGATCGACCGATCCCAGGAACCCCAGTGGGACCGCGCAGTCTATGAACTGACGGGGAAACGCGGAGTGGATGTGGTTGTGGACAATGTGGGCACAACCTTCCCCCAGAGCTTCCGCGCCCTGCGCAAGGGAGGCCGCCTGCTCACGGTGGGAAACAGCGGTGGGCCGAAATTCGAAATCGACAACCGCTTCATCTTCGCAAAGCATCTTTCCATCCTCGGCTCCAGCATGGGCACGCGCACCGACTTCGAGGCGGTGATGGCGCTGGTCTTCGCCGGCCGACTGCACCCGGTCGTTGACCAGGTGTTGCCTCTCAGCGCGATCCGTCTGGCGGAGGAACGCCTGGAACATGACAAGCAATTTGGAAAGATCGTGCTGGTGCCGTGATCGGAAACAGAGGCCGGAATCCGGCAACGCGACCGGGGGCGACGACTCGGCCCCTGCCCGTAACTCTCCTGGCATGCGCCGTGTTCTTGTTTGCAGCCATGAACCTGGTCGAGGCTTGGCAGGCCTGGCAAGACCGCAGTTTCATGAACACGCTGGCGCTTCCGTTGCCCGTCGCCTACTGGATTGCGCGGGGCGGGCTGTGGGCCAGTGCCGGCCTGACGGCCGCCCTCGGGCTTTGGAACATGAAACGCTGGGGACGGGTCCTGACCCTCTGGCTCGTCCCCCTTTACCTGCTGACGTGGCTGTCCGAGCGCCTGATCTTGGGCCGCTCGCGGGTGGCTGAGCTGAGTCTCCCCTTTGACCTGGCCCTTCTCGGGCTGGCGGTGGCCCTGCTGCTGGCGGTTCTCCTTCACCCCAAGACGGCCGATCGTTTTTCTGGGAGCTGATTATGGACCTTGAGGCAAGCACCAAGTTACTGCGACAAATGCGCGAGCAGGCCTATCGCGGCGGCGGAGAAGAGCGCATCCAGGCCCAACACGACCGTGGGCGCTTGACGGCCAGGGAGCGCATTGAACTGCTCCTCGACAAAGGCTCCTTCCGCGAGGTCGACATGTTCGTCACCCATCGCGCCGCGGAGTTCGGGCCGGATCAGCAGAAATACCTGGGCGACAGCGTGGTCACCGGTTGGGGAACCATCGAAGGGCGCCTGGTCTATCTCTACTCTCAGGACTTTACGGTCTTTGGCGGGAGCCTGGGAGAAGTCCATGCCGAGAAGATCTGCAAGATCCTGGACATGGCCATCAAGAACGGGGCGCCCCTGATCGGCCTGAACGACTCGGGCGGGGCCCGGATTCAAGAAGGGGTCGTTTCGCTCGGGGGCTATGCTGACATTTTCCTGCGCAACACCCTGGCCTCGGGCGTGATCCCGCAGATCAGTGCCATCATGGGACCCTGTGCCGGCGGAGCCGTCTATTCCCCGGCCCTGACCGACTTTGTCTTCATGGTGCGCAATTCCTCCTACATGTTTGTCACCGGCCCGGATGTGGTCAAGGCCGTGACCCATGAGGAGGTGAGCTTCGAGGAGCTGGGAGGGGCCAGCATCCACAGCACGCTTTCGGGTGTGGCCCACGTGGTTTCCGACAATGAGCCGGACTGCTTCTTCATGATCCGTAAGCTGTTGGCTTATCTTCCTCAGAACAACATGGAGGACCCTCCCTACGTTCCCTCTCACGACGATCCCCTGCGGACCGAGTCCGAGCTCGATCGCTTTGTGCCCGATGACCCCACCAAGCCCTACGACATGCGGGAGATCATCCGCCTGATCGTGGATGACGGCATCTTCATCGAGATCCAGGAGACCTACGCGATGAACATCGCCGTTGGGTTTGCACGCCTGGGCGGCCACTCGGTAGGAATCGTCGCGAATCAACCCTCCGTGCTGGCGGGTGTTCTGGACATCAATTCCTCCAGAAAAGGCGCCCGCTTCGTGCGCTTTTGCGACGCTTTCAATATCCCCCTGGTGACCTTCGTCGATGTCCCGGGGTTTCTCCCGGGCACAGGCCAGGAGTACGGTGGGATTATCCGCCACGGCGCCCAGCTGTTGTATGCCTACTGTGAGGCGACCGTCCCAAAGATCACGGTCATCACCCGCAAGGCCTACGGGGGGGCTTATGACGTGATGTCCTCCAAGCACATCCGCGGTGATCTCAACCTGGCCTGGCCGACGGCCGAAATCGCGGTCATGGGTCCCGAAGGAGCCATCAATGTCATTTTCCGCCGGGAGCTGGCGGAGGCCCCCGATCCGGAGGCGCGGCGAGCCGAACTGGTCGCCGAGTACCGCGAGAAATTCGCCAACCCGTACGTGGCCGCCTCGCGGGGATACTTGGATGATGTGATCGAGCCTCATGAGACCCGGCCCCGATTGATCAACGCCCTGGAAGTGTTGGCCAACAAGCGGGACTCCAACCCGGCCAAGAAGCACGGCTGTATTCCACTGTGATCCTCCAGTTCGACGGGCGCAACCTGTACTGTGAGCTCCACGGAGAAGCGGGCCCTTGGGTGATCCTGCTTCATCATGGCCTGGGATCGACCCGGGGCTGGGGCTGGCAGATCCCGGCCCTGGTTGGAGCCGGTTTTCGCGTGATGGCCTACGACCGCTGGGGATACGGGCGATCCTCACCCCGGCCGGGCTTCCCCCTGGATTACCTCCTGGAAGAGCCTGGGGACCTGCAGGATCTGATGAACCGTCTCGAGATCGGCCGCGCCCACCTCGTTGGCCACTCCGATGGTGGCACCATATCCCTCCTGTTCGCGGCGGCTCACCCCGAGCGGGTGCAACGGATCGTCCTGATCGCCGCCCACATCTATGGCGAGCCGATCGGTCGGGCGGCTTTGGAGGACACCCTCGTCCGCTACCAGTCGGACCTGGAATTCCGTTCCTCTCTCTCCGAGGTCCATGGGCAGAAAGCGGGGCAACTCGTCCAGGATTGGCTGGGGCGCTGGCTGGCGGCCGAAACTGCCAGGCTGGACCTGCGCGCCTGCCTTCCGGAAATCCACCTCCCGACTCTGGTTGTGCAGGGAGAAAACGACGAGTTCGCAACTCTCCAGCAGGCGCAGGACATCGCCGCCGGGATCCAGCACTCAGAACTGTGGATCGTTCCCGCTTGTCGCCACCAGCCCCATCTGGAGAAGTCCGCGGAGTTTAACCAGCGGATGATAGAATTCCTCCGCCCTTCCCGCCCGGCCTAGTGTCCCTTCGCGGGCGAGCCTGTTGGGCCTTGGAGAGAGCCCATGTTTAAGAAAGTCCTGATCGCCAACCGAGGCGAGATCGCCGTGCGAATCCTGCGGGCCTGCCGGGAGCTTGGCCTGCGCACGGTTGCGGTATTCTCCGATGCCGATCGCGAGGCCCTGCACGTGCGCTATGCGGATGAAGCCTACCGGCTGGGTCCTGCCCCCTCGCGCGACTCCTATTTGCGCATTGACCGAATCCTGGAGATCGCCCGCCATTGCGAGGCGGACGCCATTCATCCCGGCTATGGCTTCTTGGCCGAACGGGAGGAGTTCGCCGAAGCTTGCGAGAGGGCGGGCATCACCTTCATTGGCCCGCGTCCCTCCGCGATCGCGGCCATGGGCGACAAGATGGTCGCACGCAACACCGTGGCACGCGCCGGGGTGCCCGTCGTTCCCGGAACCGAGGGCGAGGGCAACCTGAGCGACGAAGAGCTGGTCCGGATCGCCCCCCAGATTGGATTCCCGCTGCTGATCAAGGCCACGGCCGGCGGCGGCGGCAAGGGCATGCGGGAAGTTCACGATGCCCAAGAGCTGCCGGAACTGCTCCGCGCGGCCCGCCGCGAGGCGGAAGCGGCCTTTGGAGACGGGAATGTCTACTTTGAGAAGCTAATCCACGCCGCGCGACATATTGAGTTCCAGATCCTGGCCGATGCCGAAGGCAATGTGATTCATCTGGGCGAGCGGGAATGCTCGCTCCAGCGCCGCCACCAGAAGCTGCTGGAGGAATCCCCCTCTCCGTTCGTCAGCAACGATCAGGAGCTGCGCCAAACCATGGGAGAGGTTGCCTGCCGTGCGGCCGCGAGCGTTAATTACCTCAACGCCGGCACCATCGAATTCCTGGTGGACAAAGAGCGGAATTTCTTTTTCCTGGAGATGAACACCCGGCTGCAGGTTGAGCATCCCGTCACCGAGATGGTGACCGGGATCGACATCGTCAAGGAGCAAATCCGCATCGCGCGCGGGCGAAAGCTACGTTACACGCAGGAGCAGGTGGGGCTCAGCGGTTGGGCCATCGAATGCCGCATCAACGCCGAAGATCCCTACCAAGGCTTCATCCCCTCCATTGGAAAAATCCGCAACGTCCTCCTGCCCAGCGGCCCGGGGGTCCGAGTCGACAGTGGTGTCTACCCGGGCATGCAGATCACCCCCTATTATGACGCCCTCATCTCCAAGCTAATCGTCCACGGGGAGACGCGAGCGGAAGCGATCCTGCGCATGAGGCGCGCCCTCGAAGAATACCGCATCGTCGGCGTCAAGACCAACATCCCCTTCCACCAGGCTCTGCTCGACTCTCACCGCTTCATGGCCGGCAGCTTCGACACGCGGTTCGTGGAGGAGCGCTTCGCCATCGAAGAGGCTCAGGAGGGCAATGGGTCTCATCCGGACATTGCCGCCATTCTCGCCACGATTGTCGCGCATCAGCAGTCTCAGCGGGCCGCCCAAGTGGTTCAGAGAGGGCAGCGCGATGCCAGCAACTGGAAATGGGTAGGCCGCTGGGAACGGATTCGCCACTAGAGCCCGGGCATGAAGTACATCACGACCATCGCGGATCGAATCTACACGATCGAAATCAACGACGAAAGGCACCTCTCGATCGACGGCCGTACGTACGAGGTCGACTTCCTCGAGTTGCCGGATCAGCCGCTCTACTCGCTGGTCATCCAAGGCCAGTCCTATGAAGCGTACGTCCTGCCCCACGAAGGCCAGTGGGAGGTCGTGCTGCAGGGACAAATGTATGAGGCCCGGGTCGAAGATGAGCGAGAGCGTCGACTGCGTTCCACTTTCGGCGGCTTGGCCCTCGAGTCCCAAGAATTCCTGCTACGGGCACCCATGCCCGGTCTCATTGCCGCTGTGCCGGTCCGCGAAGGGCAAGAGGTTCCCAAGGGCTCGGTCGTGGTGGTCCTGGAATCTATGAAAATGCAAAATGAATTGAAGACCCCGCGGGCGGGCACCCTCCTCCATTTGCGCGTCCAGGTCGGGCAGACCGTGGACCTCAATCAGGTCCTGGCCGTGGTCGGATGAGCGCCGCCAGACCACCCCGCCCAGGCCCTGGTACCCGCTGGCAGGAGCTCGAGGTCAAATTCTTCCTGCTCCACCCCGATCCGTTGCATGAACGCCTCGAGGCCTCGCAGGCGACCTGCGTCCGGCCCCAGGAGCTGGAGGTCAATCTGCGCTACGACACACCGGGACGGGACCTTACCCGGGGGCAGCGTGTCCTTCGCATCCGCCGGGACCACCCAGCCCGGCTGACCTACAAGGAAGCGGGGCGAACCGAGGGGGAGCTGAAGACGCGGGTGGAGGTGGAATTCGACGTCTCGGACGCGGACGCGGCAGAGGCGCTCCTGGAGTGCCTGGGCTATGAGTGCCTCTTGCGCTATGAGAAGTACCGGGAGGAATGGAAGCTGGGAGAGGCGCGCTACATGCTGGATGTCCTGCCCTTTGGCTCCTTCCTGGAGATCGAGGGGGCGAGTGAGGCAGGGTTGAGAGAGGCAGCGCGCCAGCTCAGCCTGGAATGGTCCCAAGCCTTCCAGGGCAGCTACCTGAGCATCTTCGCCTACCTGCGCGAAGCTTACTCCCTTTCCTTCCGCGATCTGACGTTCGCGAATTTCAAGGACCTGCCCCAATTTGACCTGGGCTTGCCCGCGAGCGCACGGCACCCTCTGACCGGCGGCGGCCATGACGACTAGGGTTCCTGACGAATTCCGTCGCTGGGAAAAGGACACCCTCGCATCGGCCCTGCGGCAACACCCCGAGCGCCGGAAGGATTTCTATACCGCCTCGGGGATCCCTCTAGAGAGACTCTATCTGCCTTCGGCCGACGGCTCAACCTATCTGCAGAAGCTCGGCTTCCCAGGAGAATACCCTTTTACGCGCGGCGTGCAGCCCACGATGTACCGGGGCCGCCTTTGGACCATGCGCCAGTACGCGGGATACGCAACCGCCGACGAGACGAACCAGCGCTACCGCTTCCTCCTGGCTCAGGGTCAAACGGGACTCTCGGTGGCCTTCGATCTCCCCACCCAGATTGGGTACGACCCCGATCATCCCCTGGCTCAGGGCGAGGTGGGGCGGGTGGGAGTCTCCCTGTTCAGTCTGGAGGAAATGGAGCGGCTTTTTCAAGGGATTCCGCTCGGGCAGGTCAGCACCAGCCTGACGATCAACGCCCCGGCCGCCATACTGCTCAGTCTCTACATTGCGGCCGCCAAGCGACAAGGGGTGGACCCGCACACCCTGCGGGGAACGGTGCAGAACGATATCCTCAAAGAATACATGGCTCGGGGCACCTATATCTTCCCTCCGGCCCCCTCCATGCGCTTGGTGACCGACGTGATCCGCTACTGCAAGGACCACCTGCCCCAATGGAACACGATCTCGGTATCGGGCTATCACATTCGTGAAGCCGGGAGCACCGCCGTTCAGGAGGTCGCCTTCACCCTGGCCGATGCCATTGCCTACGTGGAGGCCGCCCTGGAAGCTGGCCTCCAGGTCGACGAGTTCGCACCCCAACTGGCCTTCTTTTTCAACGCCCACAATGATTTTCTGGAGGAGATCGCCAAGTTCCGGGCTGCTCGCAGGCTCTGGGCAGACCTCATGCGCACCCGCTTCGGAGCACGCGATCCGCGCTCCTGGACCCTTCGCTTTCACGCCCAGACAGCAGGATCTACCCTCACCGCCCAGCAGCCAGAGAACAACGCCATCCGGGTCGCGATCCAAGCCCTGGCTGCCCTCCTGGGCGGAGCGCAGTCTCTTCACACCAACAGCATGGATGAGGCCCTGGGGCTGCCCGCGCAGGGGGCCGTCCAGATTGCGCTGCGCACCCAGCAGGTCCTGGCCCACGAGTCGGGAGTGGCCAATACGATTGACCCCCTGGGGGGGTCGTTCGCGATTGAAGCACTCACCGACGAGATCGAGGCCCGCGCTCGGTCTTACCTGCGCCAGATCGACGAACGAGGGGGCGCCCTGGCCGCGATCGAGCGCGGCTTCCAGCAGGGGGAGATCGAGGAGGCCGCCTTCCAGGCTCAGAGGAGGATCCAGTCGGGAGAACAGGTTATCGTGGGGGTTAACGCCTTTACCTCAGGAGAAAGGCCGACCCTTCTGCCGCAGACGGTTGACCCGGCCCTGGAAACGCGTCAGAGGGAGCGGCTGCTGGCCCTGCGATCCCGGCGCAATTCGTCGAAAGTCGCGGAGATGCTGGGGAAGGTCGAGGCCACCGCACGCGGGAACGGCCCTCTCATGGCGCTCTTTGTCGAGTGTGTCGAGAACGATGTGACCCTGGGGGAAATCTGCGAAGCCCTGCGCCAAGCCTGGGGCGAGTACCGACCCTCTTGAATGGGCTGGACGCCCTGCGGACGCAAATTGCTCATGAAAGCCCAGCGGAGAACTGCGATCTCTTCGGATAACGACCACCCCCGGCCGCGGATTCTGCGCATGGACCACGTGGCGATGGTGGTTGAGGACCTGCAGGCCGCGCTTGCGTTTTGGCACGACGGGCTCGGCCTACCGCTCTCCCTGGCCGAAGATGTGGCCGATCAGGAAGCGGCCGTGGCTTTTCTGCCCCTGGACGGTAGCGAGGTCGAACTGGTCAGGCCGACCACGGAGGGTTCCGGCATCGCCCGCTATTTGCAGAAGCGCGGGCCTGGGATTCACCATGTTTGTTTCGAAGTGGATAATCTAGAGGCCATGCTCGAACGCTTGAAGGCAGCCGGGGTCCGTCTCATTCAGGAAGAGCCCGTGACGGGCGCCGGCGGCAAGCAGATCGCATTCCTTCATCCCCAGAGCACCCACGGGGTCCTGGTCGAGCTGTATCAGTTGAGGCCGCCGGAGGCCGAACGTCGACGCACCGTCGCGCGCGGACTGGTGCATCGCGCCCGGGCGGAGGGCCAAGTCCTGTCGGCCGCGGTGCTGGGATTTCTGCGGGCCTTGGTCCGCAGCGAAGGGGATCTTCGCGCCGACGAAAAGGACCGAGGCCGGACAGACCGCAAGCCTTCCTAGCTCAGCGACCTCGCCACTCGGCCTTCCGCTTTTCCAGGAAAGCGCGCATCCCCTCCTTCTGGTCCTCCGTCGAAAACAGGAAGTAGAAGCTCCGCCGCTCGTGCGCCAAGCCGTCCGCCAGGGAACTCTCAAAAGCATGATTGACCGCCTCCTTGGCCAGACGCACGGCCACCGGGGAGCGGGCCGCGATTTCTCCGGCCAGCTTGAGAGCCTCCTCTAGATACGCGTTCCCTGGAATCACTCGGTTGATCAATCCAAACTGCAGAGCCTCCGCGGCGGAGAGATTCCTCGCGTTCAGGACCATCTCCATGGCCAGGGCCTTGCCGACCGCCCGGGTCAGTCGCTGAGTGCCTCCTGCCCCCGGGATGACTCCCAGGTTGATTTCCGGCTGCCCGAAGCGTGCTGACTCCGAGGCCACAATCATGTCGCAGGACATGGCCAATTCACACCCTCCACCGAGGCACCAACCCGAGACGGCAGCAATTACGGGCTTCTTGACACCGTAGATGTGGTCAAAGAGGTCGATGCGTCCTTGGATCAGCATGCTGACCGCCGACTCATCGACCATCTCGCGGATGTCGGCTCCGGCGGCGAAAGCCTTGTCGTTTCCCGTGACCACGATGGCTCCGATCGCGCGGTCGGCCTCGAATTGGTCCAGGCCCTGCCCCAGTTCCCGCAGCAACCCGGCGTTCAGGGCATTCAGAGCTTCGGGACGGTTCAGCCGGATCAGCCCCACCGCGCCTCGCGCCTCGGTCAAGACGTTGTGCTCCCCTGCCATTGTTCCTCCCTTCCTTGCCCGGCCAACCTGCGGCCCGAGGCCAGCCAGCAGACATCCTCTGCGTGGCCCCTGGCTCCGCCCGCACTCTCGTCCGCCAAGCGACGCCAGCCGACCCTGCCCCGCGTGATGAAAGTCGATGAGAGTGGCCTGGGCCCTCCGCCCCGGGGGCTAGATCATGATCCGGCCACCATCCACGTGAAGGGCCTGTCCGGTAATATAGCCGGCGGAGGACGAGCACAAGAACAGGACCAATCCCACGACATCTTCGGGCCGCCCAAGTCGGTGTTGCGGGATCTCGGACAGCCACCTTTGCATTTGCTCGGGATTCTTGCGCAAGGCCGCCGTCATTTCGGTTTCAATGATTCCGGGGCACACCGCGTTGACGCGGATCCCATAGGGAGCCAGTTCTCGGGCCGCTTCCTTCGTGAACCCCACCAGCCCCGTCTTGCTGGCCACATAGGCGGCGCGGTCGGCTAGGCCCTGCGCCCGTCCGGCAATGGAGGCGATATTGACGATCACCCCGCCTCCGCCTTCCCGCATGATCGGGGCTACCGCTTGGGTCAGGAGGAACGGTCCCTTGAGGTTGACGGATAGCGTGCGATCCCATTCCCACTCGCTCATGTCCAGGATGGTGCTGTGGGGCTCCACCCCCGCATTGTTGATCAGGATATCCAGTCGGCCCCAGCGCTCGCGCCCCCGGCGGACCAAGTCCTCGACGGCCATGCGCTGGGAGACATCGGCCTCGATGCCCATCACCTCTTTCCCGGAGTCTTCCAGGGAATGGACGACCTGGTTGAGGTGGTCGGGCAGAAGGTCGTTCACGATCACCCGGGCGCCCTGCGCCGCCAGTTCCTGCGCGATGGCCCGGCCGATGCCGCGCCCCGCCCCCGTAATGAGGGCCACCCTATTCCGCAACTCCTCCACGGCTAGCCACGCTCCGGCCCGGTGAGCAGAACTCGATCCTCTCCGCGGGCGACCTCCCAGGGATAGACGACATAGGCGTCCGTGATCGCGCCGTAATAGTCAGGCCGGGTCTGCCCAAAGAGATTCCGGTATGGATTGAAGTGCAGGACGCACAGTTCGGGCAGGCCCCCGGCGGCGATGATGCGATTCTTCACGGCCGTGATCGTCCGGCCTGATCCCCAAACATCATCCACAACCAAGCTGGTCCGCCCTTTGAGCAAGGGATCCGCCGGAAACTGCAGGAAGGCCGGCCAAACCCACAGCGCCTGCTTTCCGTGCAGTTCATGGGCACTCTTGCCTTCGGCGGGGAAATCCACAGCGGCCAGCAGCACGTGCGGGATGTTCAGCGCCGCGGTGATCAATCCGCCCGGAACCAGCCCGCCGCGGGTGATGATCACCATGGCCTCGAAATTGCTGCGAAACTGAGGCAGAAGAGTGTCAATCAGGCGATCTACATCCACCCAGGAAAGAAGCTCTCTGCGCCTGGCCATGGTCACACCCTCCTCCCAGGCCTCGCCATTGTGATTGCCAGCGGGGTCAAGATGATAGCATCAGGCTTTCGGGCTGACAAACTTGGGGGCTCATCCGCTCTGCCGGTCCAGGGCTTCCCTGGGATGAACGCGTCCCACCAGTACGGAGGGGCGGCCCTGAACTTCCGTGAGAAATAGGACCCGCCAATCGGGACCTTCCAGCCGCAGTTGACGGATGAGGGCCTGCGGTTCGATCGGCGATCCTCGTTTCTTAACAATCACATGGCCCACCCCGTTGGCGCGCAGCCACTTCCGAAGAGCCTTGAGACCAAAGGGCAGAACCTCCTGGACCTCAAACGCCCGCGCCAGGGGCGTCGCCACATAACCCATGGAAGAGAGGTAGGCAATGCGCCGGTCGAGTTGCCACGCTCCCAGATTCTGGGCCAGCTCTGCGACCAAGCCGGCTCGCAGGACCGCCGGGTCGGGCTCGTAGAGAACTGTCCCCGGTTCCCTCACGGCGGCCGGCGGACAACTTGGGTCTTCCGACATCGTGAATTCTCCGGGAAGCAAGGTAGCCCGGCGCCGAGCCGAACGGAACGGTCCAAACCACAAGCAGGCTTCCTTCAGCTCGCCGCGCCAAGAGACGAATTCAATTTCGCAGTCGTAACCTTCCAACTCAGCTCGGTCCACCCCCGGGGACACTTTAATCGCCATCGGCCGCCTCGGGTCAGCCCTGTGCCAGGAGGCCACGGTCGAGAAGGGCGGACGGTACCCTTCCAAGCGAAATCGCCTCCTTCCCCCTTCGCGGCGGGAAGGATCGCAATACAGGGCCGCCTGCGCTATTCCAACGTGGCGGGGGAGGGCCAGAGCCTCAAGATCCGATTGAACAAACCAAGTCCGCCCAGATGGGGCGCAAACCCGGACGTTCTCCCTGGCCATATGCAGTCGCAAGGGGTCCCGGTCAACCGCCAGAACCGAAGCCACTCCGGCCAGCGCGCAGGTATCCCCGCCGATTCCGCAGGCCAGATCCACGACCATCTTTTGTTCTCGAAATCGCATCGCCCGGTGCCGGGCGACCGGTTCGGAGGTGGCCTGCTCGAGGGCTTCGCGCGTGAAGTACATTTGCCCGGCCAGAGAGAATTTTGCCCGCGCCTCCCGGCGCAGGATGGCCGTTTCCAGCGCGGCGCGAATCAACTCCGAGGAAGCCTGCGGGTACGCTCTGGCCAGCCCCGCTTGATGGCTCAGAAAGCTGACCTCCAGGGGATCGCGCTCGGCGGCGAGCCGGGTCAGATCCTGCCCGCTCGGCGAGAGGAGTTCCTTGAAGGTGGCTACGTTCACCTGGGCGCGGGGCTCCTTCGATCTGTCGTTACTTGAAGGGCCAAGTCGAGGAATTCCTCCCACTCCTCCTTGAAGAAGTGGAGGGTCACGGAGCCGAGTTCCAGGTGCCAGGTCCGCTCCCCGTCCGGTTCGTCCGCCGCATAGATCATATAGTTGTCGGTTTCTGCCAGAGTTTCAATCGGAATGTTCGGCTCCATGTCTATTCCCTTTTCCCCGGGGGAGATACCCGGAATGCCTTTGCTTCGCCGCACCTGGCGCCGCCCGGCAGGAGGAGTCCCATTTCCCCTGCAGAGAGACCGATCCGGTGCCAGCGCCCCGGAGAGCAATGGGGTTGCGGACGGACCGTCCCTCCAATGGTTTCCCGAGGAAACGCTTCCGCCCTGCCGCCTGCCGTCTCTCTTCCGGTGGCAGAGAGAAAGCCCCGAGAGAGCTAGGCCCGTGCCTCAAAGAGGAAGAGTGACGCGTCGCCCGTGCGCTGGAAGCCCGCCTGCTGTGCCCGCTCCAGTTCCAGGGGATGATTGGGAGCTCGCCACGTGAGCCCTCGGGCTCCGAGTGACAAAGCCAGGCGGCAGGCATCTCCAAGCATCTCCCCCCGCAGGGTCTCTTCGCCCAGGAGCAGGTTCACCTCGAAGAAGGGCTTCCCGTCTTCATCCTCTTCATGAAGTGCCAGCAGCCCCTGGTCTGGCTTCCACCATAACCTTCCGGCTTGCACCCACTCTGCCAGACGATCGGGAACCGCCTGCGCCCATCTCCAGCCGAGGTTGAGAAGCCCTGCGGATTCCGGAAGACCGGACAGGTCGCTGGCCCAGGCGACCGCCCGCGGCAGATCCGTCGCCTGGACCTTGGCGAACCCTTCTGGGACGATCTCGCCCCCCGCCGCGCGCGGGGAGGACGATGGCCCAAGGCTCTCCCCGAACCAGGAGAACTTGACTAAGTCGGCGATCTGGAGGAAGCCCAATCGGGCGCACAGATGATGGACTTGCACGCGCTGCGAGCTGGTCGCCAGGCGAACGATCCCGCCCCCGCGCAGCTTCCACGCTTCCAACAGGTATTCGTGGATATGCGAGGCCACCCCCTGCCCTTGCCAAGCGGGCGCCACCCGTAGGCCTTCGAGCCACCATTCGCCCAGGCCCAGATCGGTCAGTTTGCCCAGCCCCACGGCCTGGCCTTGCGCTTCCGCCACGACCAGCAACCCCAGGGGATCGGCCAGCCAATCCGCCCAAACCTGGGGAATGTAGTCCTGGCCTTCCCAGAGGGTTCGGGTCAACTCAAGAATATCCCCCTGGTCTGAAGGCCGGGCCGGTCGGCAGACAATGGCGCGCGCCAGGTTCACGGCTCGCGTTCCGGAGAGGGGTCTGCGATGGGCAGCGTGGTTTCCGCCGCAGGGGTTGGAAACCTTGCCGGGGGGCCAACCAGATCGTCATCCGCTAGGGGCCAAGGAGGGAGATCGAACATCTTGGCATACAGGTAGCCGCCAATCCTGCGAAGCGTCGCGAGGATGGGCGCGGCCAAGAGCAGCCCGGGAATGCCCCCCAGGCTGGCTCCCACCAAGGCGCCGACAATAACCAGCGCAGGGTGCAGCCTCAGATGGTAGGCGATAATGCGAGGGACAAGGACATAGGCTTCCAGCTGCTGAAGGATGATCGCCGCCAGGGCAATGACCGCCCCATAGGCCAGCGACGAGAGCCCAAACCAGTTGGACGGCTGGAAAACCCCGATCAGTACCGCCGTCAGGCCGTTGGCCAAGGGCCCCAGGATCGGAACAAACTCTGCCAGTCCGGCCGCTATGGCAATGACCATCGAGTACCGCAGCCCCAGGGCGGACATCACGATTGCGTAGGCCACGATCATGGTGAGCGAAAGGATGGCCTGCCCGCGCAAGAAAGCGTTCCAGAGCGGGCCCAAGTCGCGAAACACCCGGTCCGCATCCCTGCGGTAGGCCGGTGGGACCAACCTCAGAAGCGAGGTCTCCACCTGGTACAGATCGTTCAGCAGGTAGAAGGACACGGCCAGAGCGAATCCGGCCAAGAGAATGTTGCGGATTACCGAGGAGGCGGCCATCGTCAAGAGCCTGGCCACCTGCGCGACCAGGTCCCTGGCGCTGGAGACCAATTGGCTTTGGACAACACTCAGGCTGAATACGGAGAAATCCAGGTGGATGGGGCCGATCGCCACAGGGCTGGCCACGGCCGCGCCGACCCATCGCGGCAACTGGTCCAGGAACACTTGGATCGCGGATAGAAATCCTACCAGCTGTTGCTGGATGAGGAAGCCGGCCCCCCCCAGCAAGCCCAGCAAGAGCAGGGCCAGGACGAAGAACACCAGGCCGACCGATATCCCTCGCGGCAGACGCAGGTGGCCGACCATCCACTGCACCAGCGGATTGAGCAGATAGGCCACAATGACGGACATGACCAGGGGGCTGATCAGCACCGAAAAGCGGGACAGGAGGAAGACGACCAGCAGCAACGCAACCAGCGCCACGAACAGCTTGGTCGTGGTGCTCCAACGTGGCGAAGCGTGCGCGGGGTTCATCCCACCTCGGTCCGGGAAGGGTCAGATTCCATGGCCAACGGGGCGGTTGCGCCGTGGCGAGGGGAGCTCAGCGCCTGCGTCGGGGCTCCTCCTCCGAGCGTCGTGCCCCTGGGCCGGACCGGGAGGGGCGGGAGGTGCCCCGCGGCCGGCCGTGGCCGCCACCCGCTCCCGGTCTGCGGTCGCGACTGGCGGCTTCCTCCGGCGTCCAGCCCTCCAGCACGGCCTGCCGGGAAAGACGGACCTTCCCGTCCGGATCGATGGCCGTCACCATCACGGTGATCTCGTCCCCTACCTTGAAAACATCCTCCACGTGTTCGACCCGTGTGCTGTCCAGTTGTGAGATATGCACCAGGCCGTCCATATTGGGGAGGATCTCCACGAAGGCCCCGAAGTCTGTGGTGCGCACGACCTTGCCCGTGTAGATTCGTCCCACCACCGGCACCTCGGTGAGCGCTTCGATCTGCATCCGGGCTTTCTCCGCGCTTGGTCCCTCGCTCGCGGCGATGAACACGCGACCATCGTCCTCGACATCAATCTTCACCCCGGTTTCCTCCTGGATCTTGCGAATCACCTTGCCTCCAGGGCCAATGATCGCGCCGATCTTCTCCGGGTCGATTTTCAGAATGGTGATGCGAGGCGCGAAGGGTTTGAGATCCGGTCGCGGCGCCGGAAGGCATTCCTGGATTCTCTCCAGGACCAGGAGACGCGCTTCGCGCGCCTGGGCCATGGCCTCGGCCATGATGGCGGGTGTGAGGCCTTTGATCTTGATGTCCATCTGCAGCGCCGTGAGACCGCGCCGTGTGCCGGCCACCTTAAAGTCCATGTCCCCGAGGTGGTCTTCCACCCCTTGAATATCGGTGAGAACCGCGTGGCGGTCACCCTCCTTGATGAGGCCCATGGCTACCCCCGCCACGGGCGCTCGGATCGGAACCCCGGCATCCATGAGGGCCAGGGTGGAGCCGCAAACCGAGGCCATGGAGGTGGAACCGTTGGAGGACAAGACTTCGGAGACCACGCGCAAGGTGTATGGAAACTCCTCCTCTGGGGGAAGCACCGCCACCAAGGCGCGCTCCGCAAGGGCCCCATGACCGATTTCGCGCCGCGAGGACCCCCGCAGGGGGCGAACCTCTCCCGTCGAGAACGGCGGGAAATTGTAGTGATGCATGTAGCGCTTGATGTCAATCGGGGCCAGCCCATCGAGCTCCTGCGCCTCGCGTGGGGTGCCGAGCGTCGCCAGCGTGAGGACCTGGGTTTCTCCCCGCGTGAACAGTCCCGATCCATGAGCCCGCGGACTCAGCCCAACTTCACAGGAAATGGGCCGGATATCTTTTGGACCTCGGCCATCCGGGCGAACCCGGCCCTCCAGAATGCGTTGGCGAACCTCGTCGCGGTAGACATCATGAAAGGCCTCGCGCACGTCGTCCTCGGCCATCTCGGCATCGTCAGCAAACCCCGCCAAGACCTCGCCCTCAATGGCATCGAGCACGGCCTGGCGCTCGACCTTGTCCAGTTCATCACGCAGGGCCTTGGCCAATCGCTCTCGCGCTTTGTCGGAAACGGCGCTGCGCAAGGCCTCCGAGATCGCAAAGCTGTGGTATTCGGCCTTTGGCTTGCCGAACTGCCCCGCCATCTGCGCCTGCAGCTCGATCAGGGGTTGCATCGACCGGTGCGCGAGTTCGAGGGCCTCGACCATCAAGTCCTCAGGAACCTCATCCGCCCCGGCTTCGACCATCAGCAACGCATCCCGCGTCCCTGCAACCCTCAGGTCCAGCTCTGATTTTTCCAGCTCGGCATAGGTCGGGTTGACCGCCCAGCGCCCATCGATGCGCCCGATACGGACAGCGCCTACCGGGCCCCCCCAGGGAACATCCGAAAGAGAGAGGGCGGCCGAGGCGGCGACGATCCCGAGCATGTCCAGTGGGTTCTCGCTGTCGGCAGAAAGCGAGTAGAGGATCACTTGCACATCGTTCCGGAGATCCTTGGGGAAAAGCGGGCGCAAAGGACGATCGGTGAGGCGGGCGATCAAAATCGCCGCCTCGGAGGGACGACCCTCCCGGCGGAAGAAAGAGCCGGGGATCCTCCCACCGGCATACAGCCGTTCTTCATAATCGACGCTTAGGGGAAAGAAATCAATCCCCTCGCGAGGAGTCTTACTCATGGTGGCCGCGGCGAACATCATCGTATCGCCCAGGCGGGCGGTTACAGCGCCCCCGGCCAGACCCGCGAGTTTGCCAGTCTCCAACGTGAAGGGCTTGCCTCCCACGGTGGTTTGAAACGTGCGCAGTTCAGACATGATCCCTCCATGGGCACCCGCCACGGTTAGGGACTGGAAGCCGCTCGCCAACACTTCCCAAGCTGGCGGTCGATCTCCAATTCCCAACCCCGCGAACGCCCGCTGCGAATTGCTCTCTTGCGGGAAACCCGCTTGTCTTTAACATTTTAGACGACTCGTCTTCAAACTGCAAGGTTGCTGGGGCGGCATTCGTGGACCCGGGTTGCCCTGGGCTGCCGGTGGAGGGTACAATCGTCTGGCTTCGATCCCTCCCGTCCTTTGTGATGCGCACTCTTCTGGCTCTGCTCGGGAACCTCCTCCTGGCCTCGACGGGGATTGTCTTGCCGGCGAGCGCCAGCCTCTCTGTGCCGAGCTCGGGATATATCCACGGGGTGGTCGGGTATCCTCAGTCACTTCCCCTCGACTGCGAAGCCCGCTCTGCGGCGGACTGGGCGGCCTATTGGGGAGTGGCCGTGGAGGAACGAACCTTCTTTCAGCAGTTGCCCAAGAGCGACAACCCCGAAACTGGATTCGTCGGCAATGTCTACGATGCTCCGGGTTTTTTACCTCCCAGGGGTTACGGCGTTTACGCCGCGCCGGTGGCCACCCTGCTGCGAGCCTACGGACTGCAGGCCGACGCCCAGCAGGGTGCCTCCTGGAGTGAACTCGAATCGGAAGTTGCCAGCGGCCGGCCAGTGATCGTCTGGTTTCTCTACGGATTCCAGTATCGTGCTCCGCTCCGCCTGACCGCCCGCGACGGCCGGACTTATCAAGCCGCTCCATTTGAACATACGGGCATCCTGATCGGATACGACGCGGGCTCCTTTACCCTGGTGGAGGCCTTCAGCGGGCGCGTTGAGCGGGTGCCCCGGGACACCTTTCTCGCGTCGTGGTCCGTCCTTGGAAATCAGGCAGTGTTTGGTGGTCGCTCGCCCGGGCCGGCCTCCGCGAAACCGTCCGGAACGTCTCCGGCGAGCGAGTACGTGGTCCAGAGGGGTGACACCTTGGCCCAAATCGCCCATCAGTTTGGCCTTAACTGGCGCGAACTCGCCCAACTGAACGGCTTGACGGCACCCTATCGCATCTTCCCAGGCCAAGCCCTTCATCTGGCTCAGGCGGCCCCCTTGGCAATCGCAGAGCCGGAGGCCCAGTCTAGCCCTGCGCCTCAAAACCCCGTCGGGCCGAGTACTCCGAGCGGAGGCTACGTCGTCCAGAGGGGTGACACTCTGGCCAGGATTGCGCAGCGCTACGGACTGAACTGGATCACCCTCGCCGGTCTCAACCAGATCGGCTGGCCCTATTCTATCTACCCTGGGCAGCGACTGGACCTGCAAGCGGGTCCCATACGGGGATCGACCGGGGTCCATGTTGTTCAACGTGGAGAGTCCCTCTCCACCATTGCCCGCAGCTACGGCCTAGCCTGGCCCCGATTGGCAGCTGTCAACGGATTGCTTCCCCCTTACGCCATTTATCCGGGCCAGGTTCTCCGCCTCCCATAAAGCGGGGCTGCCCCGGCCGATGAGAGCGGGCGCGCGCCCGGAGTCAAGCCTGGAGAAGTGAGGATCCCCAGCAATCGGCATTGACACCCCCAGCGATCTGAAATAGAATCACGTTTGGAAAAAGACATCCCGGGGAGCCCGTGTGTCGGGCTGAGAGGAGGGCAGGAAAGCCCTCGACCCGTATCACCTGATCCGGATCATGCCGGCGGAGGGAGCAAGCAGAGCAGAGAAACAACCACCCTCCCTGGCGGAGGGTGGTTTTGCTATGGCGACTTCCCGAGCCGTGATCTTCGCCAACGGACAAATGCGGAATGGGGAGGCGATCCGCAGGGAGCTTCTCCCCGAGGACTTCTTAATCGCCGCCGACGGCGGCCTGCGCCATCTGCGCAAGCTCCGCCGTCTTCCGCACGTCATCGTGGGCGACCTCGATTCTCTCCCAAAGGGGGAGCTGCGCAAGCTGGAGCGAGCCAAGATCCGCATTGTGCACCATCCCGCCGACAAGGACCAGACCGACCTGGAACTCGCTCTCGATCTGGCTGTGCAGGAGGGCCATGCGCCGATTCTCGTGCTCGCTCCTTTTGGGGGCCGGCTCGACCAGACCTTGGCGAATCTCTTGCTCCTGAATCGCGAGGACTTGCGGGAGAGGAGCATCCGCTTGTTCGATGGCCAGACCGAGGCCTTCATGATCGCCGGCCACGCTTCCGTGCGGGGGAGGAAGGGCGATGTCGTGTCCCTGATTCCCTTGGCCGGCGAGGTTCAGGGCATCGTGACCAGGGGACTCTGTTTTCCTTTGCAAGAAGAACCGCTGCAACCAAGCCGAACCCGGGGGTTGAGCAACCGACTGAGCGATCCGCCGGCCAGCGTTTCCGTGAGAGAGGGACGGCTTCTGTGCATCCACATTTTCCGGCATCACCGGGCAAGCGCCCAGGGCCCGGCCACCAGCCAAGGGAGGTCGAAATGAGACAGGGGAGCCGCATCGTTTCTCTGGTCGTGTTGGCGCTGTTCCTGGGGGCCTGCACGTTTCCAGGAATGAGGGGGGGCGCCGGCCCGGGCCTTGCCGCGTCGGGGCAGGCAGGCACTCTCAACGTGATGACCCATGATTCTTTCGACGTGAGTCAGGGACTCGTCACTCAATTTGAGCAAGCCAACCATGTCAAGATTAGCTTTTTCAAGAGTGGCGACGCAGGGGCGGCTCTCAACAAAGCCATCCTTTCCAAAGACTCCCCGCTGGCGGATGTTTTCTACGGGGTGGACAACACCTTTCTCTCCCGTGCCCTGGCGGCAGGCATCTACCAGCCATACAACTCCCCCCTGCTGGCGCAGATCCCCAAGGCCTTCCAACTGGACCCAACGGACCATGCCCTTCCGGTTGACTATGGAGATGTCTGCCTGAACTACGACAAGATGTATTTCGCCGATCACCATCTGGCCGTGCCCCAGAGTCTCGAGGACTTGGTCAAGCCGGAATACAAAGGGCTGCTCGTGGTCGAAAACCCGGCCACCTCCTCTCCGGGTCTGGCCTTCCTGCTGGCTACGGTCGCCCACTTTGGACCGGATCAATTCCTGGGTTATTGGAAGCAGCTGCGCCAGAACGGGGTGGTGGTGGTGGATGGGTGGGAAACGGCCTACTACACCAATTTCAGCGGCTCCTCCGGCAAAGGATCTCAACCCATGGTGGTGTCCTATGCCTCGTCACCGCCGGCGGAGGTGATCTTCGCCAATCCCCCGATCAGCCAAGCTCCCACGGCCTCCATCGTCGGCCCGGACATGTGCTTCCGCCAGGTTGAGTTCGTGGGGATCCTGCAAGGAACCAAAGACCTCGGGCTGGCCCAGAAGTTCGTTGACTTCATGCTCAGTGTTCCCTTCCAGGAGGACATGCCCCTGAAGATGTTCGTTTATCCGGTAAACCCCAACGCCAAGGTTCCTGCCGCCTTTGTCCAGTACACCCAGGTTCCCGATCGACCCGCGCAGCTGTCTCCCGAGGAGATCGCTCAGAATCGCGACAACTGGATCGCGGAATGGACGCAGGCCGTACTGCACTAGCCGCCCCCGAGGGGCGGGCCAGCCCGACCCGGCCAGGCGCCCCTCGTCTGGCCCGATTGGCCTTGTGGATCGCGCCCCTGGCCTTCCTGGGAGTCTTCTTCTTCTATCCCCTGGGAGCCGTGCTGCGCATCGGCCTAATTGGCCTCTCCGCCGCGAATTGGGTGAAAGCCTTGCGGGAGACAATTCCCCGCCCGCTCTGGTTTACCTTCTGGCAAGCCTCGCTTTCCACCTTGCTTACCCTGCTCGTGGGTCTGCCCGGGGCCTATGTCTTCGCCCACTACGAATTCCCGGGCAAGACCCTGCTGAAGGCCTTGACCACCATCCCCTTCATCTTGCCGGCGGTGGTGGTCGCGGCGGCCTTCAACGCCCTGCTCGGCCCGCGGGGATGGGTCAACTTTGCGTTGATGTCGATCCTGGGTCTGGCGGTTCCCCCGCTGGTCTTGGTCAATACGCTGTGGGCTATCCTGCTCGCGCACGTCTTCTACAACACCACCGTGGTCCTGCGCATCGTAGGCAACCACTGGGCCCATCTCGACCCACGCTGGAACCAGGCGGCACGTGTCTTGGGGGCCGGCCGAACTCGCGCTTTCCTGGAAGTGACGCTGCCGCTGCTTTGGCCCGCCCTGCTGGCCGCCGCTCTTCTGGTCTTTCTCTTCGACTTTACCAGTTTCGGCGTGATCCTCATTTTGGGGGGACCTCAATTCTCCACCCTCGAGGTGCAGATCTACGTCGAGGCTCTGCAGCTTCTCAACCTGCCCGTCGCTTCCCTGGTTTGCCTGGTCCAGCTTCTGTGCACGCTGATCTTGACCGGGGCGTATGCGCGCATGACCTCTCGGACTCAAGTCGCCAGCCGCCCCCGCAGCCAGAGCCAAGTCCGGATCCGCCCGCAGGGGGTCCTGCAGCGCGGGATCGTCGCGGCCGTTGTGATCGGCCTGAGCCTGCTTCTGGTTTCACCTCTGGCCGCGCTCGGCCTCGGATCGGTCACGCGCCTGGAGGCCAACCGTGCGCAGCAGGGTGAGGTGAGGTACGGGCTCACCTTGGATTTCTACCGCGAGCTCTTTCAGAACGCCCGCCAGTCGCTCTTCTACGTTCCGCCGATTGACGCCGCCCGGAACTCGATACTCTATGGGATGGCCACAGTGGTGATTTCGCTGTCGCTGGGATTTCTCGCCGCGACCGCTCTCTCTCGCCCAGGAAGGGGAAATTCTGCGCTCGACTCCCTCCTGATGCTCCCCCTGGGTAGCTCCGCCGTCACCCTTGGCCTGGGACTGATCGTCACCTTCCATCGGCCGCCTGTGGATCTCCACGCCTCTCCACTGCTCCTGCCCATCGCGCACAGCCTAGTGGCGTTCCCCTTCGTCGTGCGCAGCCTGGTGCCGGCTCTGGCAACTATCCCCAAGCGACTGCGGGAGGCGGCCGCCATGCTTGGCGCTTCTCCTGGGCGAGCTTGGCGCGAGGTGGATCTTCCAATCGTCGCCCGCGCCGCCGCCGTCGCAGCCACCTTCGCCTTTGCCGCTTCGATGGGTGAATTCGGGGCCACCTCCCTCCTGGCACGCCCGGAGTATCCAACCCTCCCCATCGCCATCTACCGGTTCCTCTCTTTGCCAGGAGCCTTGAACTACGGCCAGGCCCTGGCCATGGCCACCTTGCTCATGCTGGTGACGGGACTCGGGATTCTGCTCATCGAGCGGCTGAGGCTTCCAGGGGTTGGAGAGTTTTGAGCGCGCGCCTCTTTGCCCGTGCCTGCTTGCCTCCCGCGGGAAGGTAAAATCCACCTCATGTTGAATGTGCGTGGCGTCGAAAAATCCTATGAGGGTGCTCCCCTCTTGCGAGGGATCACCTTTCAGGTCTCTTCGAGCGAAATCGTCTGTCTCCTGGGGCCTTCGGGCAGCGGAAAGACGACCCTGCTGCGGATTATCTCAGGCTTGGAGGAACCCATGGCTGGCGAGATTCTCTGGGAAGCCCAGCCTATCACTCGGTTGCCTCCCCATCTACGCGGCTTTGGGCTCATGTTCCAGGACTACGCCCTCTTCCCGCACCGCAATGTGGCCGAGAACGTCGCTTTCGGATTGCGCATGAAAGGATTGCCGCCCAAGGATCTTGCCGCGCGGGTCCAAGAGGCTTTGGCCCGAGTCGATCTCGCGGGGTTCGACGCCCGCAACGTGGCTGACCTTTCCGGCGGAGAGCAGCAACGGGTGGCCCTGGCACGCACCCTCGCGCCCCGCCCTCGGCTGCTCATGCTGGATGAGCCGCTGGGAGCGCTGGATCGGGCCTTGCGGGAAAAGCTGCTCGCAGACCTGAGGGGTATCCTGCGACGGGAAAGGGTGCCCACCCTCTACGTCACCCATGACCAGGCAGAGGCCTATGCGATTGCGGATCGGCTTCTTCTCCTCCATGAGGGCCGGGTGATCCAGGAAGGCCGACCGGTCGAGGTCTATCGATCGCCAGCCAATGAATGGGTGGCCCGTTTTCTGGGGCTGGGGAACCTCCTTTCTGGAAATGTGGTAGAGGCAGACCCTCTGCGCGTACGGACCTCCCTCGGAATCCTGACCTGCGGCTGCGATCACCTGCGGCACCCGGCTGGCCAGCAAGTCACCCTCCTCATCCGGCCGAACGCGGCCCACCTCCTAGGGAAGAACGAAACGGCAAGGATTCAAATGGAAGGCCTTGTCGAAGACTCGGTTTTCCAAGGAGATGGCTACCGCATCCTCCTTCGGAATGGGGAAGGTCTGCCGCTGACCTTTCAAGTGGCCGAACCTGTGTCTCCTGGAACACGGGTGAGAATGGCGATTGACCCGGAGGCGGTGCAGTGTCTGGGCTGATTGTGCGCAAGTTGGACCCCCAAGGGCGGGAACAGATCCGCTGGTCCGGGAGGCTGGTCTGGCAGGAGGGCTCCGAAATCGTGCTGGAGGCCGTCTTCAGTCACCCCACTCGGGACCTGGGCTACCTGGTCCTGGCGCAGGGGGACCGAATGGTCGAGCATTACTACTTGGATCGCTGGTACAGCGTCTACGAGATCTTCGCGGGATCAGACGGGCCCCTCAAAGGCTGGTATTGCAACATTGTCCGACCGGCACGGTGGACGGGCGGGTTCCTGGACACCATGGATCTGGCGTTGGACTTGTTTGTTTCCGCTGAAGGCGAAACCTTGGAACTCGACTGGGAGGAGTTCCGCACCTTGCCTCTGCCCCAGGTCGAGCGAGACGAGGCCCTGGGCGCCCTGCGGGAACTCAAGGACTTGGTCCGGCAGCGACAACCTCCCTTTGCAAGACTGGGCCAGGGGAGTCCCTCACCCAAGGATCCCCCGCTCCCTCGCGAAGCAAAGCCTCGCACGCCTCATCCTCAGGAAGACCCGATCACAGCCCCTTTCCCTAGGCCTCGCCGCCCGAGGAGGAGATAGACAGGGCGGCCTCAGAACGAGAGGAAAACGGAGGTTAGTTCCCCAGCCACAGGGAAACGCGGTGGCGACGCAACGGGGTCAGTCAGAGCGGGAGAATGGGGTGGCTGGCGGCTGCCTAAATCGGCCCTGCCCGCAACGAATGACAGGGAGCCCCCTCGTCCAGTTCATCAGGTCGGGCGTTTTTCCACACGTGCCATCGAGCCATTCGCCCGTCGCCAAGCCTTGAGGATGATCCAGGCGGCAACCAAGCAGATCAGAGCCCCCAGGAGCACCGGCAGCAGCGCCGCGACAATGGAAAGCGCGGTCGCTAGGAGGTCCTCTCCTGTGCTGACCAGCACGTTGGCGGCTCCGCCCGTGGTGGCCGTGACGGCAGGACGAATCGCCACAGCCTTCACCGCATGCACGCTACCTGCCACCAGGAGACCGCACAGGATCGCGAGAACCGGATGGAGGCCGGAGATGCTCTGAGCGCTGGCGGCGAAAAGAATCGCCCCAGCCGCCGGGCGCACGAAGGTTTGAATCGCGTCATTGATATGATTGACAACTGGAATCTTGTCCGCCAGGACCTCAATCAGGAGCAGGACGGCCAGGGCTGCGATCACCCAGCCGTTGGTGAGATGGTCCCAGGGCGGGGCCAGCCTGAGCCACGTTGTGTAGCGGGCGAGCAGCGCAACGACCAGCAAGGGGATATAGGCATTCAGCCCCGCACTGGCCGACAACCCCAACGCAGAAAAGATCCCAGATATGGCGTCCACCGATTCACCTCCCGGGGCCCCTCGGCCCAGGACCTGCCCAGGTCACACAGACCTCTACCCCGAAGAACACCGATCCGCCTGCGGTCTGCGCCTCCTGCCTCAGGAGGCGGAGGCATCGTACCACAGGTCCAGGGAGCCACGTTCCCCCGCAGGTTGGCCGCCCCGACGGAGGGTCTGCGCGGACAAGCTAGGAGAGCCCGGGAAAGCCGCTCCAGGATCCGAAGAGAAAAAGGCGGAATGCATCGACCGCTGCAATCTGGAGCATGGCCAGGGTCCCGCCAGCCAGCAGGAGAGGCACGACTTCGGCCCACGTCCTGGCCCGATTCTCCCGTTTGGTGAGGATGGCCACCCCAACGGCGTAGATCCCCGCGAGAAGCAGAAGGGCACTGAGGGCGCTGGCCACGGCCAGCGGGTAGAGCAGCAGGGGGTTCCCGGAAAGAACCAGGAGCCCGAGCACAGGCAGTGCGGTCAAGTAGGCGATCAGATCGGCCCAACTCCCCAGACTGGGCGCCTCCCCGGGTTCTCGCCAGAACGACTGCGCCAGGGTGGGCAGGTAAAAGGCAGCCAGCGCCATCCCAAAGCCGAGCCCCGACAAGAGCCGCAAGGCATTCGAGGGTGAGTAGAGTTGGCGAATTCGCGGGAAGAGAGACAGGAAGGAATTCGCCCCGTCCGCGGCCCACAGCAGGACCAGCGACCCCAGAACGATCCCGGGGCCCCGAGTGGGCCACCGGGCAGCCCGCCCGCGCCCGAAAAGCAGGAGGCTGAGGACTCCAGCCAGCGCCCCGAGAAAGGTTCCGGTGCAGCGCGCGCAAAAGGGCAACGGCCGATCCTCGAGGCGGAAGGAGTGGGTTTCCATGCGATGGCAGAACGCAAAAGCAACCGCGTCGGCCTTGCCCAGCAGGCCGGGTGGGGAGAGATGCCAGAGGAGACTCGCGAGGAGAAGGCCGGGAAGCAGCGAAATCAGGATCCAGCGCCGGGTCCCCGAATTGCGGTCCACCGCAGCGAAAGGATCCGGGTCAGGAACCGAGAAGCTCCTCAAGGACCCCCCGGGAGAGGGATTCCACTTGGCTGTGCAAGCTGTGTCCGCCCGAATCCATGGTGACGACGGCTGGAAAGTCCTCCGCTTCGATGACCCACAGGGCCTCCGGTACGCCGAATTCAAGCTTATAGACCTGCTTCACCCGTTTGATGGTCTTGGCGATCAGGGTGGCCGCCCCTCCAATCGCGTGGAGATAGACGGCGGGTCCGCGAGCGCAGGCGGCGAGTGTCTTAGACCCCATGCCGCCCTTGCCAATCACCGCCCGCACTCCAAAATGTTCCATGACCTCTGCCTGGTAGGGTTCTTCGCGGATGGAGGTCGTTGGCCCGGCCGCCTTGAATACGTATTCCTTGGTCTTCAGCCCCGCCACCACTGGGCCACAGTGATAGATGCCCCCCCCACGCAGAAGGGAGCGCAGGCGCTCATGAATATCCTCATCTTCCCCCTCGGGGGTGCGGCTCTTTCGGATAAAGGTGTCCACCATCCACTGGTGGGCCGCATCACGTGCCGTGACCAAGGTCCCGGAAAGAAGAACCGAATCTCCGACCTCCAGACTGCGCACGGCATCTTCGCTCAGGGGGATTTCAATTCTTCTCATCCCGAGGGTATCCACCGCCCGGCCTCACTCTATTTCTGCCTGATTCCCGCGGATCGTCAGGCGCCTCCTTCGGTCGGCCCAGCACATGTATGAGACCGTCACAAAAAAGGAGGCGGGCAGCCGATGCTGGCTTGTGATCTTGACCCCCAGGACGGTCGTTTTGCCCCCAAAGCCCATGGGCCCGATCCCCAGCTGATTGGCTTCGCGGGTCAGCCGGTCCTCAAGCTGGCGCAGGGACGGGTCCGGATTCTGATCCCCCAGAGGCCGCAGGAGTTGTTCCTTGGAGGTCAGATAGCCAGAGCCCCGATCCCCGCCTACGGAAACCCCCAGGATGCCCGGGGCGCATCCCAGCCCTTGGGCTTTCCAGACGGCGTGCAGCACGGCTCTGCGCACTCCGGCCAGGTCGCGGCCCGCATTCAGCTGATCGTCCGGAAGCGAATACTGAGCCCCCACGTTCTCACAACCACCGCCTTTGAGCATCAAGTCGACCCAGAGGATGTCGTCCCCGCTCTCCTCAAAGTGAAGGGCCGGGAAGTAGGGACCCCCCAAGTTGTCACCGCTGTTTTTTCCGCTCAAGCTGTCGACGGCATTCGGGCGAAGGAAGGCCCGCTCTGTGGCCCTGGCCACGGCCTGCCGGATCTGATCCCGCAGAGCGGAGGTGCTCCAGCCGATCGGGTGGCGCACATAGAAGAGTGGCGTCCCCGTGTCCTGGCAGATCGGAGAGGCTTCCTGCTGGGCCTGGCCAACATTGCGCAGAATGGTCTCCAGTGCGCTGCGCGCAGCCGAGTCCGGCCGTTCGTTGTCCCGCGCCTCCTGCAGACGCTGTCTGACATCCTGGGGCAGGTCCGTTGACGTCTTGCGGATCAGGTCTATCAGGTCTTCTGTCAGGTCGCGCATCGCTGGCTTAGCCTCACTCGCCCGATTCGAGGAGATTGTCTCTGACCGAACGGATTCCGGCGAGTGACGAATTGCAGACAGGTGGAATGACCGACGTCCCACCCCAAGGCTGACCGACCCGGCCGGTCAGTCCTTGGGAACCTGCCAGTCGGCTCCCAGGATAACTTGCACATCGATCCCCTTTTGGAGCTCCACTTGACTGAGGGCATTGCTCGGGCTGATGTGCATGAGGTCGACCAGATAGCCCACGGTGTACGGCATCCCCCGAAAATCAATGACTTGAGTGGATGGATAGAGGATCGGGGCATCCGCCAAGCTGATCTTGTCCGCGCTGAAACCGTGCCGGACTAGGTAGTCCTTGGTTGCGGCGGCCAGACCCGCAACCCCCGAGCCATTGATCAACTCGATCTGCGCCCCTTCTTTGGGTGCGATCGCCGCGGGGTCTAGGGCGGGAGCCGGTGGCACCGGCGCACCGGACGCATTCAAGATCTGATTGCGCAACTTTTGCACCTTGTTGAGATCGGGGACCAGCACCTCCAGCCCATTGATGGACGTGATGGATTGGAGTTGATCCGGGCCGATGATACCGCTGGTGATGTTCTGGCTCGGAATGCCTTTTGCGGTCCAGGCCAGGGCGATGATCTGACCCAGGGTCAGGTTGGTGCGCAGCCCGTTGGCCGCGGCCCGGTAGAGCTTGGGTGCACTCGCCGCCAGGGTCGGCACCATGTTCAGGCTGAGGACCTTGTCGCGGATGGCGTAGATCACCTGTTGCTGTCTGCGCGCCCGATCGAAGTCCCCGCCCGCCGTGTCGCGGTCCCGCGCATACGCGAGCGCCGTCGCCCCATCCAAGTGGTTTAGGCCCTTGTGCAACTTGACGGTGTTGCCGGGCCCGATGGGGTCAATCTTCAGGGTGCTCTCGGGGACATTTACATCAATCCCACCGATGTCGTCAATCAAGGTGGTGAAGGAATAGAAATCCACGACGGCATAGTAGTTGACCGGAATCCCCAAGAGGTCCTGGACCGTTTGCATCGCCAGCGCGGGCCCGCCGCCCGGCAGCCGGTAGGCCTCTGCGTCGAAGTAGGCCTTGTTGATTTTGTCAGAGCCGAAACCGGGGATGTTCACCCACAGGTCTCGCGGGATGGAAAGGATCCCGGCGGTCATCCCGACCGGGTCGAGGCTGACCAGGATCATCGTGTCGGTGCGCGGGGGGCCTTCGTCCGGCGCATCCTGGCGATAGTCCAGCCCCATGAGCAGGATAGTCACCCGGCCTTCCCCGCTCCACCCCTGGGGAGTCGGGCCGGACTGGGCCGCACTCGAGGGAGGGGAAACCCAGCCCCGCAGAGTCCCGGCGGGCCCGCCGACCAAGCCGAAGGCCAAGTAGAGGCTGAGACCGAGGGCAATCACGAAGGCTGGGCCGAGCAGGGCCAAGCCCAAGTTCCCGCCCCGAATCTGAGAGAACCGACGAGAGGACCTGGCGGGCTCAGACAACTTCGAGCCGGGAGTCGAATGAGGGGACATCGGGACTTCTTAAGGCATCCTTGTCTTTCGGCGCAGCGCGGGCCCCCGGGGGGCGAGGCGGCATTCAGCGGAGGAAAAAGGAAAGGATGACCATGACCACGATGAAGGTCCCAGCGATTAGGGCGATGCGCCGCAGGTCCTTGCGGATGTGCTGGTAATCCGGGTTAAAGCTCTCAACCCGCGAACGCTGCGCGTATTTCGGGCTCATAAACCTCTACCTTTCTGGATGCGGGAATTATACCCACTTCAGCCCCCCTGCAGTTCTGCGACCACGACAATCCGCTGCGTGTCCACCAGATAGGGATAGCAGGAAATCAGGGTCAAGGTGGGGCGGACGCTGGGGCCCATCACGCCCACATCGGTGGGGGCAACAATGTTCGTGGCGACCACCCGATAGCTAAACTGTCGCGTAGCCGTGTAGAGAATGACTGGGTCTCCCGGCTTGAGCGTGCTGAGACCCTTGAAGATTTCCCCAAAAATATCGTCGTGGCCCGAGAGGACCACGTTGCCGCCTTCGCCAGGATTGGCCGAGCCGATGTGGTGCCCCACCCCCAGCTTGAGCTGCTCCCAGCCATCGCCTTCGACCACCGGAACCCCGACCTCGCCGAGGGTCGGCAGGTCGAGCTGGACCGGTTGCTCCGGGCCACGGGTGGGAACGGGAGGCAAAGGCAGGGATTGGACCAACGGCCGAAGGTTCTCGGGAATCTCCGCATCGTTCGGGCGAGCGCCGCCGGGTGCCGTCGGAGGGGTATGCCCGGAGGGCAGCACCACGGCGGAGATAAGAGGAGTCGGGGTCACTCGGCTGAACGCTTGGGAAACCTCATGATTCAGCTCGCGCAGGAGCCCCGCTCCATTCACCAAGACAAACGCCAGCCCGACCACGGCCCCGACCTCGACGATCAACAGCAAGCGATCTAGGATCTTGGGAGGGCGGGCCGCCTTCCCTCGCGCGGAGCTCTCGGGAGACTCGGACAGAGGCGATTCCCTCCTCCTCTCAGGCGCAGGCAGCCTCCTCCCGGATCTGCGGAATTCCTCCAGGCGCCCTCTGCGCGCAGCCAAGCGCTTTTCCGCTAGAAGGTGCTCGAGTTCTTTCTCAGAGAGATCATCCGGCTTGCGCCGATCGCGGCTGGCCATGGTTTTTGCTCATGAGATCGTTGCACGGATTATACCGGGACGGGTGCGCCCAGGTTTTGACCGGGATCGTCCCGGAGGCGAACTCGGCTTGACGGGCTCGCAGAGGGGCTGGGATTTGGGCCCTTGGGTGCCCGTCCCCCCTTGCGCGTGGGAGAATAGGCAACCCGCCTGCAGGCCGCCAGCCTGAGAGAGGGTAGAATCTCAGGCGCCTCTCATGGCGCCCTAAGAATCAGACCGATAAGAATCGGCCCGATTCGCTCGAGCGCGGAAAAGGGGCTCCGGGACGGGTTGGCTACATCACGGGCGAGGTACAATGCTGGCGGCGCCAACGCGCGCCTAGCCATTCGTGTCAGCCGCCTGGGGGTGGGTCCGTGGGTCTGCGGGAGAAGCCAATTGCTATTTAACCTGACGGGCATGGACGCGGTTCTCCGTTTCGTCGCGGGGTTGAGCGGGTACCTCCAGAGCGGGCAGTTCCCCAACCTCGGCTCTCTGGACTACCTCATCCTTTTCGCGCTCGTCGCCGCAGAGGGACCGGTCTCCACCCTGCTGGGCGCGGCTGCGGCTTCGGCCGGACTGATGCGCCCAGGATGGGTTTTTGTGTCGGCGGCCTCCGGGAATCTGACGGCCGACATGGTCTGGTACTCCCTCGGGTATGCGGGGAAGATCGAATGGGTCCTCCGTTCCGGAAGATGGCTGGGGGTGAGGCGCAGCCAACTGGAACGACTCCGGCGGAGCATGGTCGACCACGCTCCGAAGATCCTCTTCTTCGCGAAATTATCCGCCGCCCTGATGGTTCCTTCCCTCCTCGCCGCAGGCCTGGCCAAGTCGCCATGGCGTCGCTGGTTCCCCTTTCTATTGCTCGGAGAAACGATCTGGACGGGGTCCCTCGTTCTCCTGGGGTACTATGCGACGGAGGCGATCAAGAAGGTGGAGGCCGGCGTGCAGGTGGCGGCCCTGGCCGGATCGGCGGCATTCGTCCTTCTCATCCTCTATCTGGTGCGCCGCAGTTTCCGAAGCGGAAAGGTACTGGGTGAGTCCGCTCCCGACGTTCTGCAAGACAATCCGTAGGGAGGTCAAGGCTCATGCGCATTGCGATTGCGGGTCAGACCTATTACCCGGCGTCCAACGGTCAGTCCACCTTCACCGTCAACCTTGCCGAAGGTCTGGCTCGCAGGGGGCATCAAGTGCTGGCCCTGGTTCCCTCGCAGAGGGGGGGCGCCTACCAGCTCATCCGCCACCAGGTCGAGATCCAGGCCCTCCCGTCGGTGGGTCTTTCCTTCCTGCACCCCGAGACCTATCTCACCCTGAACCCGCTCTTCCCAGTGCGCGCCGCCCTGGAGCGCTTTCAACCCGAAGTCGTTCACATTCAAGACCCCTACCCCATCAGCCGGGTCGCTGCTCAGGAGGCCCGCAGGCGCGGGATTCGCTTGGTCGGGACCAATCATTTCGTTCCCGAAAACATTGCTCCCTACATCCCCGTCGGCCAGGCGCTGCAGCCGGCTTTGGGGTGGGCCCTATGGCAATGGGTCCTGGGCTTGTACAACCGCCTGGATGTGGCCACCACTCCCTCGAAAACGGCGGCCGAGATCATTCACCGGCGGGGGTTGAGGGTGCCCGTCTTTCCCATTTCGTGCGGAGTCAATCTGAAGCGCTTCGGTTCGGGCGCCGTGTTGAACCGGCAGGCGATGCGGGCGCGCTATGGGCTGGATCCCCAGCGACGACTCTTCCTCTTCGTGGGGCGGGTCGATCGCGAAAAGCGGGTGGATGTCCTGCTGCGTGCCTTGGCCCTTCTCCATCGGGCAGACCTCCAGCTCGCCGTCACGGGCCGCGGAGCGGAGTGGGACTCGATGAGGAGGCTGGCCGCCCTTCTGGGGCTGGAAGGAAGCGTGCAGTTCACCGGCTACGTTCCGGACGATGACCTCCCCGGCCTGATGCACAGCGCGGATGTTTTCGTCATGCCCAGCGAGGCCGAGCTGCTGAGCATCGCTACCCTGGAGGCGATGGCCAGCGGCCTCCCGATTCTGGCAGCTCGCGCGAAGGCTTTGCCGGAATTGGTCAGTGAAGGCGTGAACGGGTACCTGTTCCGGGCCGGCGACGCGCTGGACGCGGCGCGACACATGGCCATCCTGGCGGACCACCCGGAACGGCTTCCCGAGATGGGGGCGGCCAGCCTGGAGAGAGCACAGCTGCACAGCCTGGAGGACGCGCTGCGCAACTACGAGAAGATCTACGAGCGAGTGCTGAGTGAATCCGGGGCCCTCGCTTCCGCATATCCCTCCCGCCTGCCGCTGGGGCGAAAGCGCATGCGCGGGGTCGACGCCAGACCCTGGCACGGATAGTTCGGAATAGTCACCCCGAGCCGGAGGGCAGATCCTGCACCGGGCCGCTGCGGGCCGCCGCCTCGGCCACTGGCTGGTACGACAGCCGGTGGATCAGGCAGGGTCCTAGAGCAAACAGCGAGCGGCGGTGCAACTCGGTCCCATACCCCTTGTGCTGAGCAAAGGCATATCCCGGAAAGGAGCGGTCGAGCCATATCATCTGCTCGTCTCTCCAAACCTTCGCCAGCACGGAAGCGGCGGCAATGGACAGAACCTGCCGGTCGCCATGAGGCATCGCGGTCTGCGGTGTGGCGCACTCCGGCAGGAGCAAGTAGTCGAGCAGCAAGTGATCCAGCTCGATGGGCAACCGGTCGATGGCCCGCATCATGGCCAGCCGAGTGGCCTTCAGCGGCCCGACCCCATCCACCTCTGCGGGGCTGGCCCATCCCACCGCCCAGGCTGTGCAAACCCGACGAATCTCCAGCCCTGCCCGGGTCCGCTGTCTGGGGGTCATGAGTTTCGAATCACGGACCTGGCGCAGGATGAGGCCAAGCTCCTTGTTGGCGACCGGCAGGACCACCGCGGCCGCAACCAAAGGCCCAGCCCAGGCGCCTCGGCCGACCTCGTCGAGGCCTGCGACCCGTGTGGCACCGCGACGGAGGAGGCAGCGCTCAAGCTTGAGGGTGGGGAAGATTCGCGGGGCCGGGGTGGGCATAGGCTCCCCGCTTCCAATTCCAGCGAATGCGGAACAGGTCGATCACCATCTGGGCAGAATCCCTGACCATGTGCACCCGGCTCTCGGGGCGGTACTGCCAGGAAATGGGCACTTCTCTGACGACATACCCCAGCTTGAGAGCTAAGAACAAGTCCTCGACATCGAAGGTCCAGCCCGTCAGGCGTTGGCGACGGAAGATCTCTTCGGCGGCCGGGGCGCGGTAGCACTTGAACCCGCATTGGGTGTCTTCGAAGCCGGGGAGCACGGCCCAGTTCACGAGAAAGGCAAAGACCCGGCCCATCGCATGCCGGTAGGCCGGCTCAGCGATTCGCCGCGCCCCTTTGGCCTCCCGCGAGGCAATGGCCACGTCCACCTCGGCCAGACGAGGAGGCAGAAAATGCACCACCTCGTCGATGGGCATGGACAGATCGGCGTCGCACTGAAAGCGATAGGCTCCCTGCGCGGCCAGCATCCCCACCCGCACCGCCCGACCCTTTCCTCGTGGACCTACCTGAACGAGCCGCAACTCCGGGAAGTGCCGAGAGGCCTCGCGGGCGACCTGCGCGGTTCGATCCCGGCTTCCATTTTCCACCACGATGACCTCCGCGCGAAGGTTCTCCTGCTCGAGAAACCGTTGAATGCGCGCTAGAGTCGTGGGCAGCCGTTTTTCTTCGTTGTGAGCGGGAATGATTACGGAGAGGAAAAGCGGGTCCGCCATGGCGGCGAGATTGTATCAGAGGCGCTCCCCCGCCGGCCGGTCCCAGGTGGAGGGCAGGCCAGGGATGTGCTCATGGTTGAAAGACTAGCGGGCTTGCAGACCCGACCAGACCATCGCCCCCAGGATTCCCAGGACACAGAGGTCCAAGATCAGCATCAGCCCCAGCAGCAGCCAGTGCCGGGAGGTCAACCCGCGCCGGGCCGGGGGTTTCGCTGGGGTCTCCTCGACGGGGAGGGTGGTCGAGGGGCCCTCCGCTGGGGTCTCGGCCTGGCTGGCCTGGCCCTCCGGGGCGGAAGGGGAGGGTCGCAGTGCCTGGACAACATCTTCCACGACCTGGGGGGGGAAGAGAGCCCGGGACGTTCCGAGATTGGTTGCAAAATTCTCCACGCCGTCGGCAAGCACGACGCGGATCGGGGACTTGATGTTCTCGACATAGGCCTCGGGCCGGGCCACGATGAGCACGGGTTCGACCTCGGGCATCATGAGTCCCCTGGAACTGAGGGAGCGGCGGACCATTTCCCCGTACAGACGGAGGTGGGCGGCCAGATTCGGCCGCGAGCTTTTGAAGCTCCCTCCGGAATCCAAGACCATCCACTGGTCGCCTTTGGCACGGTAGGTCCCGCGAATGGCGGTGGTGTCCATGACCCGCAGGCCGAAGGGTCCCACCAGGATCAAGGGGACGGCCACCTCCACTCCGGGAAAGATGGCGTTGCGCAACATGACAAACTCATCGCCCAGCACCTTGGCGAAGCGGTCGACGACTTGGTCCTGCATCTGAATCTCGGCCTGCCAGCGGAGCCCGTTCCTCAGCATCCCGCTCAGCCGCGCACCCAGTCCGATCTCCCCTTTGGAGTCTCGGAAAGTGGAGAAATCAAGAATCCTCATGGACGCTTCCTTCGCTGATGACGCTTTGGATTATACGTCGGGGGTTGGGAAAGTGCCACGAAACAAACGGGGCAACCGCAGGTGCCCCGTGCGCGCTCTTGCCTCAGCCGCTCAGTGGGCTGCCAGGCGTGGACGCTCCAGCTGCCGCACGACCATGACGACCCGCCCCCGGATTTCGACGTTCTCCGGGTTATCAATGAGGATTGGATTCATGGAGGGATTGGCCGGCTGCAGGCGTACTTTTCCGTTCTCATAGAAGAAGTACTTGAGGGTCGTCTCTTCGCGGTCCTTCAACCAAACCGCAACCATTTCCCCGTTGCGGGCCTGTTGCTCCGGCTTGAGGATCACGTAGTCCCCATCGTGGACCATGGCGTCGATCATGGAATCCCCGCGCACGATCAGGGCAAACAGGTCGCGGTCCCTCGGCAGGAGATCCCGGGAGATGGCCAGGGCTTCATCGGGGCCAAACAGGGGCTCGCTCACCCCCGGCACCGGCGTCGGTTCGCCCGCCGCAATGTACCCCCACAGGCGGATCGGGCGCAGCTGCGCAGATCGCGGGCGGATCCCGCGCGCCACCCGGGGATCACGCTCCAGGAAGCCCCCGCGCTGCAGCCGCTCGAGGTTGTACCGCACCACGGAGAGCGAGGGGATACCCACTCCCTTCATGATCTCGCGGTAGGATGGAGCGTACCCGTGGTCTGCGAAGTACTCCTCGATGTACTTCTTCATTTCAGCTTGCCGGGGTGTCAGGTTGCCCGGGTTCATCTCGCCTCTCCGCAGAGCGGGCGGCGTCTCATGGGTTCACCCATCCCGCTCCAGCCGCCTGGGCCGATCTGCCCCCATGCTACACGAACATTCGTTCTGTGTCAAGCACAAAGGCTCCGCCGGCACCCGCGAGGCTTCACTCGGGGTCCCCTGTTTCCGGGTTGACCCCGATGTCCAGCTCACCCGAACGGAGGCGGGCCAGCATTTCGGCCAAGTTGGCCTGCAGACCCGGGCTGATCCATGGGTTGGGTGAGGCGGCCAGATCCAGGCCTCCGTCTTCAAGGGAGTACGGAAGAGCTGTTCCTGCCAGCGTGCCTTCCAAGAAGTCGGGCAACGCCTTGGCCAGGAGCAAGTCGGGGCGCGCCCTCGCCCAGCCGAGGACATTGGAGGCGCCTTGCCCCTGGCCTTGGCCGAAGACCCTCGCCCACAAGTCGGGGTCGGGGCTGGAAACGCGCACCAGACCGGCCGAAAGCTCCAGCAGGGCCCGGTCGCCCGCCGGACCTGGAACCGCGGAGGCGGTGTCGACATAGTCCGCCCTCAGGGAGTCGGACGCGGCCAGCCCGGCCTGGGCGGAGGACCCGGACGGCAATTCGTACGGGTACACCAAGCACCGGGGGCAGGTGTAGCGGACGCCATGAAGGAAACCGTTCCCGTAGATCTTCCCCCTCAGGCTGTCGAGTTCGCCGATCCAACCCACGCGACGATTGCTGTTATCGATCCCGGCCAGCGCGCCAGCCAAGAATGCTTCCTCGTCCTCCCGCGCGCTGGCTCCGATGACGAGCAGATTCTTTTCCGGCCGGGCTTGAGGTTCCTCCACAGCCACAAACCGCAGGGAGGGGTTGGCTTGGGCGCTCTGCGCCAACAACTCTCCCAGACCGGAGGCCAGGGAGACAATCAGGACGGGTTTCTGTTCGATCGCCGCGCGTAGAGTCTCCGGAGCAGCCGAGACTGGCATGAGCCGCCAGCCTCTCGAAGCGGCCAAGACCTGAATCGCTTGCTGGGCCAGTTGAACCCCCGAGGTCGACACTCCCCCAGAGGAGAGAATCACAATCCCGGGCACGACCGTTGCGGAGGGCAGGGGGGTGGGAGGGAAAGGCGGCGGGCTTGGCGTGGCCGCGCGAGCTGGATTCGCCCCTGTCCCGGAGGCGCACGAGGACAGCAGGCCCCCAGCCAGCAGGGCACCGATCAGGAACCTTCTCATCCCCTCGGGCCCTTCAAGCGGAGCCGGCTCCCGTTTTGCGGGGAGCGGTCACCGCGGGGAGGCCGGCTGTTCATCTTCCTCCGCTTCGCCGAAGTCAATGACTTCGCGCGGTTGCGCGCCGGGCTGGGGCGGCCCAATGATGCCTCGCTCTTCGAGTGCATCCATGAGTCGCGCGGCGCGGGTGTATCCAATGCGAAAATGACGCTGCAGCCGGGTGGTCGAGGCCTTGCGCCACTGACGAACCATGTGGATGGCCGGCTCCAGCAGCTCATCCTCACCCGTTGCGGGTTCGGCTTCCTCCCACAGCGGGGCCTGGGCGAGCGGGAGGTTGGATGAGCTCACCTCCCAAGCGGAGGATTCCTGGCCCTGCGCCGGCGGCCGCAGTGTCCCTCTTCGCTCCCGTTGAGCCTCCGCGGCTCGCCGGGCCAGGGCCGCCTGCTGCCAGAATTGGACGACGCGCAGGAGCTCGATCTCCGATACATAAGCGCCCTGCAGCCGGAGCGGAGCCGCCGCATCGGGCGCCTGGAAGAGCATGTCCCCTCGGCCCAGCAGATGCTCTGCCCCAGGCTGATCGAGGATCACGCGGCTATCGACCGAGGAGGCCACGGCAAAGGAGATCCGTGCGGAGAAGTTGGCTTTGATCAGCCCGGTCAGGACGTCCACCGACGGCCGTTGGGTCGCGATCATCAAATGAATGCCCGTCGCCCGGGAGAGTTGTGCCAAGCGCGTGATGATGCGTTCGGTCTCGTCGGGAGCCATGAGCATCAGGTCGGCCAGCTCATCGATGACCACAATCCAGGCCGGGACCCTCTTCTGACCGGAGGCTTCCGCCTTTCGGTTGTAATCGTCCAAGTTGCGTGCGCCCGCCTCAGCAAAGCGGTGGTAGCGCTCGTCCATCTCCCGGGTCACCCATTGCAGGGCACCGACCACCCGATCCAGGTCCACCACCACCGGGGCCAACAAGTGGGGGATCCCGTTGTAGTAGGTCAGCTCCACGCGTTTCGGATCAACCATCAGAAGACGCAAATCGTCAGGGGTATTGTGGAGCAAGAAACAGGTCACGATGGAGTTCACGCACACGGACTTGCCCGAGCCGGTGGTCCCGGCGATCAGCAGGTGAGGCATCGCCGACAGGTCGCCCACGACCGCATGCCCAGAGACATCCTGCCCCAGCGCAAAGCGCAACGGGGCTTTCATCTTCTGAAAGGTTTCCGACTCGACCACATCTCGCAAACCCACCAAGGAGATCTCCGCATTGGGCACCTCGATGCCCACGTATCCTTTGCCTGGAACGGGAGCTTGGATACGAATGGAGGAGGCCGCCAGCGCCAGGGCCAGATCATCCGCCAGGGACGAGATCTTGCTGACCTTCACGCGCGTGCGTTTGCCTCCCCGCACCTCAAGGAAGTCGGGTTCCACCCCAAATTGAGTGATGGTCGGCCCCCGATTCACCTCGACGATCCGGGCCGGTGCGCCGAAGGAGGAGAGCGTCTCTTCGATGATCTGGGCCCGCTGGCGATCGAACTCATCACTGGCGGCCACCTCCATTCCCGGGTTGAGAAGCTGGCTCACTTCCGGAAGGGTCCAAGGCGGAAGTTCGGGCCATGGCTCTTCTCTCGGCAGGATTTCGGTTTCCTGTTGGTCAACCCCCGGCTTCATTTCCGGCCCAGCCTCTGCCCCACTTGCCTGGGGGGGCGCTTCCCCGGGAGTGACCTCGCTGGGTAGCGAGCTGGGGCCGGGGGTGCCCCGGGCCGGCTCGAGCTTGCTGGGGAGAGACGCCAGCGGAGCTCGCCGAGCACGGCGGATGACCCGAACCCCCGCTCCACCCAAATGGTAGGCTCCCTGCAAGAGGAGCGGGAGCGGGATCCGCAGCGTCAACAGAAGGCCGGCCAGGAGAACGGCCAGCATCACGAGCAGGGTCCCCAGCCAATCCAGCGAGCCCAGCAAACCCTGCAGCAGGGCGGCTCCGGCCAGTCCGCCGCCCTGTCCCTGTTGGGCAATGGCCAGAGAGTCGGCCCAGCTGCGCGGATGGCTGAAGAACTGGAAGCTGAGGCAGAGATCCAGATAGAGCAACACCACTCCCGTCGCGCGACCCGCGTCGACGGGCGCCAGCGAGCGGCGGAATTGACGCAGGATCAGCCAAGCTCCTGAGGCCAGAAAGGCCAGGGGAAGAAGAAACCCCGGCCAGCCGAAGCCTTGGAGCAAGAGAAACGAGGCGGTATGGGTAAGGGAGTTTGGGCCCGAGAAGAGAAGACCCACCAGGCAGAAACCCCCGAGGACACACAGGACGAAGCCGAGAACGTCCCATCGGCGCCCCAGGTCCTGCTCGGCTGAAGCGTGTGTCCCCGCCGCACGGGTTGCCTGGGTGGGTGGCAAAGGTCGTCTGGTTCTAGATCGCGGGTTGGGCTTGGGCACGGGATCTGTGCCAGAGGAGCGATGAACCGCCTCTGGTCCTTGGCGAGGGCAGGCATTATAGCACAGCGATTCTCTAGAGAGATCAGGCTCGCTCTGCGCGCAGGCAACCCTCCGCGGGGCCGGATGGGCGCCCGCCGCGAGATCGGGCTTGGCCGGGGCGGCCGTCATGCTACAATGCTTTTGGACTTTCCGCGGCTCCGCATCTGAGGTCCTTGCCGAGGACGTCTGCCCGAAGTTCTTCCAACCCTTTGCGACGCATGAGCCCTGGGTCGATTGAGAAGTGCGACCTGTGTCCGCCGCGCCCGTGATCTCCAGTAGCGCCCTGTCTGCCCTCAAGACCAGCCGCCTCTTTGGGCATCTGCCTGAAGAGGAATTAGCCGGGGTCGCCTCCCGCCTTGGGCAGTCCCACTACTCGCCGGGCGAATCGGTCTTGCTCCAGGGGGCCTCCGGCCGGGGTCTCCTTCTTCTCACCCAAGGCAGGCTGCAGGCGGAGGGTCCGGGGGAGTACGAGAGCGGGGATTTCCTCGGCGAGGCAACGGTCCTCGGACGGGTTGAGCCGACCACCGTGCGGGCGGTCGGAGAGGTGACGATCCTGGTCTTGGAAGGGGAGGCCTGCGCCGAGCTGCTGCGGAAACATCCCGACCTGCGGCGAGCCTTGCAGCTGACTTGGCACTCCCGCCGGATGGCCCGCCGCCTAGCGCCGGCCTGGATTGCTCCGGGCGAAATCATCCACGTTCTGGTCCATCCCTCCCGGGCGACCTTCTTGAGCGCGCTGTCCTTGCCGCTCCTGGCTGGAGGGGTAAGCCTGCTCGGCCTTTTCGTCCTCAAGGCCTACGGTTGGACCGGTTACGTCTACGGGTTGCCCGCGCTGGGACTCCTGTATGCACTGCCCGCCTGCCTCTGGACCTACTGGGATTGGGTCAATGACATCTACGTAGTCACGAACCGTCGGGTGGTTCACGTGGAAAGAGTCCCACTCATCTATGAGGACCGACAGGAAGCCCCCTTGCGCATGATTCTATCGGTGGAGGTCGAAACTTCGGCCGTTCGTCACGCGCTGGGTTTTGGCAATGTGGTCATGCGGACTTTCACTCGCCCGATCATCTTTCGGGGAATCGCGCGGCCGTACCAGGTGGCCCAGGCCGCCGAGGAGTTGTGCGCGCGCGACAAGACGAGGGAAGAGCAGGAGGGACAGGAGGGAATCGAGCGCGCCTTGGAGAGCCGACTGGGGACACCCCCGGAAGCCGAAGGAGCGGGTGCTCCCAAGGGGGGCGCGGAGCCGTGGGGATCGACCAGCAGCGCCGGCCTCAGCCTCCGTTACGAGGTGGGCGACACCATTATCTATCGCAAGAACTACTACTTCCTGACCAGCAATGTCGCCTGGCCCGGAATGCTGACCGTTCTTGGCCTCGCCCTGGGTGTCGTCGTGTTGCTCCAGCTTCTCCCGCTCGAGGCAACGGCCCTCGGGCTGCTGGCCATCGGGCTCTTCACGGTGGGGCTATTCTGGGCCATATACGAGTATGTCGATTGGGCCAATGATATCTATCAAGTGACCCCGGATCAGATTGTCGCCCTGCACCGCACCCCCCTGGGTCGAGAGGACCGCCGCAGCGCCTCCCTGGAAAACGTGCTGAGTCTGGAATATGATCGGCCCGGCCCTCTGGCTCGCCTCCTCAACTTTGGAACGGTCGTGGCCACAGTGGGGAATGTGCGTTTCACCTTCGATGAGGTCCACGACCCGGTCGGGGTTCAAGAGGACATCTACCGCCGGATGGAAAGTCACCGCGCCAGGCAACTGGAAACGCAGCGGCGCGAACACGGAGAGCAGATCGCGCAGTGGCTGCAGGCCTATGATGAGGTGGTGCGCAAGCGGCGCCCGGGTGAGGATAAGAAAGGATAGGTATGTCGGTTCGACGCATTGTCACGGTGCCCGACCCGGTACTCCGCAAGAAAGCACGCAAGGTTTCCAACTTCGGGCCGGATCTCCAGCGTTTGATTGATGACATGATCGACACGATGCGCGATGCCCCGGGGGTGGGTCTCGCGGCTCCCCAGATCGGGGTGAGCCAGCGGGTGATCGTGGTGGAATATGGCAAAGAGGACGAGGAGCAAACGGCCAAGGGGATTCCCAAGAAGGACGTGCCTCCCAAGCTGTACGTGGTGGTCAATCCGGAATTCGTGCGCCCCTCCGCAGCCGTGCAGGTCGGCACGGAGGGATGCCTTTCGGTCCCCGACTACGCGGGGGAAGTGGAGAGGGTGACTCAGGTGACCATTCGAGGTTTCAATCGGCATGGGGCGCCAACCCGCCTGCGGGCTCGCGGCTGGCTGGCCCGCATTTTTCAGCATGAGCTCGATCACCTCAACGGGGTCCTGTTCACCGACCGTGCGGCAAGGGTCTGGAGGGCGGAACCCGAAACGGAGGCAGAACGGGTGTGATTTTCAGGGCCGCGGTCGGGAACCGCCGGGCCCCCCGGTCTCGGACCTGGTCGGTCCGGGTCTTGCGAGTCGCTGGAGATCAGCTCAGGTAATCGCGCAGGGTCCGGCTGCTGCGTGGGTGTCTCAGTTTCCGTAAGGCCTTCGCCTCGATCTGACGAACGCGCTCTCGCGTGACCCCGAGACTCTGGCCGACTTCCTCCAGGGTGTGATCGCGCCCATCCACCAACCCAAAGCGAAGCTCGAGCACTTGCCGTTCCCGTTCATTCAGGAAGGCTAAAGCGTTCTGGATCTGTTCGCGCAGCAACTCGCGGGAGGCGGCATCCAGGGGCGTGACCACGTTTTCGTCCTCAATGAAGTCTCCCAGCATGCTGCTTTCCTCCGCGCCCACCGGGGTCTCGAGGGACATTGGCTCCTGGGCTAAGCGCAGGATCCGCTCGACCCGCTCCACGGCCCGCTGGAGCTTCTGCGCCAAGGCCAGAGGCAGCGGTTCATCCTTGGTGCGCGCTTCCAAGACCTCGGCGGCCTCGTTGGGCGCAAGCAGGTCCATCTCGAGCGCCAACTCCTCGCGGGTCGGTTCGCGCTCCAGCTGCTGGGTCAGCTGTCGTTGAGACCGCATCAGGCGATTGATCGTCTCGACCATGTGCACCGGGATGCGAATGGTGCGGGCCTGGTCGGCAATGGCCCGGCTAATCGCCTGACGGATCCACCAGGTCGCATAGGTGCTGAACTTATAGCCGCGAGTCGGGTCAAACTTCTCGACGGCTCGCAATAGCCCCAGGTTTCCCTCCTGCACGAGATCCAGGAAGGCGATCCCGCGCCCGATATAGCGCTTCGCCACGCTGACCACCAAGCGCAGATTGGCGCGGATGAGGGCCTTGTGGGCCTCCCCGGCGCGCAACTCGATGGTTTTGAAATGGTCCTCGACGGCACTCCTGGCGGGCGAGGTCGCCTTGCGCCTGCGCGTGACAGGGCGGGCGGCGCGGACCCAGCCCCGGAACGCCGTCTTGGCCGGGAGGGACTTGCGTTTGCGAAGGCTCGCCTCGAATTTCGCCTGGACCTCGGGCGGAAACAGGTAGAGCACGACAAAAACACCGAAGGCATCCTGCGCGATTTTGTTCCAGGCCGGATCACGGCCCCAGGGCCCGCGTTCGAGATAGGCCCGCAGATAGGAGGCATGTCCGTCCTGCCAGGTGTTGGCCAACTGCTTCGCCTCTTGAAGCAGGCGGCCCAGATCTAACATGGGCTGGCCAAGGCGACGGACCTCCTCGCGCAAGTGTTTCCAATCGGATGACAGATCGCCGAACAACTCCGTGTAGAGGAGCAGGCCGATCGCGCTGGCGGAGGGCTCGGGCTGCAGGACGGTCACCCGCTCGCGAACGGCCTGCGCCCGGCGGGTAGCCAGCAATCGCACCGAGAGCCATGTCTCCTGATCCGCGTTAAGCAAATGGACTTGGCCGATTTCACGCAGGTACATGCGGACTGGATCGTCGGCCAATTCCAGCGCCTCGAAGACCTCCTCCCCCTCCAGCTCTTCGGGCAGGCCTTCTTCTTCAAGGGCCTCCAGCTCCTCCTCGCTGACCTCGTCGTCCGACCCTTCCCCCAGCCCTTCCTCTTCGGAGGTTCCCGCCTCCGCTCCCTCCAGGTCCTCCTCGATCGGAAGCTCCGTGTCCTCCGCCGCCAGATCCGAGAGGTTCTCTACGCCGTCCAACTCTTCCAGGGCAGTTTCTTTCTTATGCTTGGGCATGGGGGGTCGTCTCACATCCCGCCGGACCGCGGGCTCGCCGCAGATCCGCCGGCACTGTGCGCTCGTTCGGCCAGAGCCAGGTCGATGTGCTGGATCGAACCGCGGATGCGGTTGATCTGGATCAGCTCGTCCGAAGGGGGTTCCCCCTGGGCCTCCCCCGGCGCGTTCTCCAACAAGAAGAAGCGCAATTCCGTCAACTGGCGCCCTAGCCTCTGCTTTCGGAGCCGGAGCAAGTTCTGGAAAACGTCCTGCGGGTCGAGTGGGTCCGTCGAAGATAGCCCCAAGGGGTTCGGGCTGGCCGGATCCGGAAAGACGGGCGCGCCTCCCTGAAAGTGAGCGGCCACAAATTCGACCGGGTCGCTTTCTTCCTGAGCCAAGGCATCGCGAACGACGCCCAAAGCCCACTGATTCTCGGAGGAGGTGAAATCTTCAGGTCCCAAACGTTCCAAACCCAGTTCCCCAAACCCGCGATCGATGCGGAAGAGCAGAGGGGGTTGACGGATCAGCGCACTCAGGCAAAAGAGCTCCCGCAGGTGGGGAGGGGCCGCCGCGGGCGGGGCGGGTGCCGCCGGGGACGCTTGGCGGGGAAGACTTCGTCTTCGGCTCAGCGGCTTCCTTCCCGGCACGGCCAGAATCTCTTCCCCCAGGTGCAATCGTCGGGCCAGCTCCTGCCGGTACGCCTCGCGCTCGACCGGATCCGCGACATCTTCAATCAGAGGCAACATGCGGGCTGCCACCTCGGCCTTTACCTTCGCCTCGCCCAGGTCTCGACCTTGGGTAATGACTGCCAGGACGTGCTCCACCACGGGCTTGGCGCCCGCCACCGCGGCCTTCCACTGATCCGGGTCGCGCAAGACCACCTCATCCGGATCCATCCCTTCCGGCAGCGTTGCCACGCGCAGGTCCGCCCGCAAGCGCGCCTCATGCCGCAACAGGCCATGCGGATCAAAGACCGGCTCATCTTCCCGATCCAGCGCCTCCCGGGCCAAGTCCAGGCCGCGCAGCGTGGCCGCTTCACCCGCCGCATCCGCATCCAGCGCGAGCACAATCCGAGGGGCCAGGCGCTTGAGCTGGTTCAACTGAGCCTCGGTGAGCGCCGTGCCCATGGGGGAGACCGCGTTGGGAAATCCCGACTGGTGAAGAGCGATCACGTCGAAATAGCCCTCCACCACGACCGCCTGACCTTGCTCGCGGATGGCCCGATGCGCACGGTGCAAGCCATACAGCAAGCGTCCTTTGTCGAACAGCGGGGTCTGCGGGGAATTGAGAAACTTGGGCTGCTCCTGCCCCTCGACCACGCGGGCGCCAAAGCCGCAGAGTCGCCCGCCCAAGTCGCGGATCGGCAGGGTGATCCGGTTCCGAAAGCGGTCGTGCACAGAACCGTTCTCGGCCCGCAGGGCCAGGCCCGCAGAAATCAAGTCGCCCTCGGCGGCCCCCTGGGATCGGAAATGCGAAAAACCCGTGTCCCATCCGGCCGGGGCCAATCCGACTTCAAACGCCTCCAGGGTCTCGTCCCTCAGGCCGCGGTGGTGCAAGTAGGCTCGAACCTGGAGCCCCGCGGCGGAGCTGGTGAGGTAGCTCCGGAAGTAGGTGGCTGCCAACTCAAGCAGATCTCGGAGTCGGGCATGCTCTTCCTCCGCCGCCTGTTCCTCCGGAAGGTGCGGGCGCAACTCGACTCCCGCGCGCTCGGCCAGATGACGGAGAGCCTCGGGAAAATCCCAGCCCTCCTTCTTCATCATGTAGCGGAAGAGGTCGCCGCCCTCATTGCAGGCGCCGAAGCAACGCCAAGTCCCTGTTTCGGGAAAAACCACGAAGGCGGGAGTGTGTACGTTCGAGTGGAAGGGGCAAAAGCCGATGTAGTTCTTCCCCGATCGGCGCAGGCGCACGGTCTCGCCCACCACTTCGACGATGTCGAGGCGCGCCTTGATCTCGTCGATCGTGCTCACCGCTACCCTCCGAATCGGCGCGGGCTATTATACCCGGGATCCTCGCGTGTTCTCACGCCGCCTGGGTCGCAAGACATCGATCTCTCTTGACTTGCGATTCCGGTGTGCGCAGGGGCCGAGTTGAGAGCGATCCCAGAGGCATTGCCCGCCGCCGCATGGGCTTGGGCGGGCGGTCGCCCGCCCACGAGGACAATTCTTTCATTCCACCTCGTCAAAAACTGCGCGACCCTCTGGGCTCTTGATCCGCCTTGGCTCCCCGAGGGTCGCACGGGCGATCCGGCTACGCCGCGCGTATGGAAAGCTAGGGTTTGGCTGTGGGCGTGAGCGTGCCCGTCACGATGATATTCACCGTCAACGGGAAGACACCGTTATTGGTTTGGACCCCAAACTGGGATCCATCGGGGGCCTGAAGGACCCAGGAGCCCACCCAAGGGCCCGGCGGCACCGGCGACATCAGATCCACGCTCAAGAAGATATGGCCTCCCGGCGGAACGATCTGCGTGAAATTCACGTAGTTGGGCCCGCTCATGTGCTTGCCACTATAGAAGACCAGTCGATAGGCGCGGGTCCAGGTGCACGTGCCCACGTTGCGGACATCCCAGGTCTTCTCGAAAGGATAAGCGGGCGCGAGGACGCTTCCATCGCGGTAGGTCACGTCGCCCACGAAGAAGGCAGCATTGCAGAGGTTCTCCAGGGTCGGCGTCCCGGGGCCAACGGGTGAACCCACGGGCAGCTGGATCGGGCCCGGGGTGTCCGTGGGCGAAATCTCCAAGCCGACAAACGGAGTCCCGGTGAAGGTCGGCGGCAAGGGCGTCTCTGTGGGCAGCGCGATGGTGGGCGTGTAGGAGGCTTGGCCCGAGACCTGGGTGAGCAGGGCCTGGACTGTCATCGCGGCCTGCGTTGCCAAAGGCACTGAGCCCGGAGTCGCGGGCGCCGACTGACAGGCGGCCAGCACCAGGACGAAGGCGCACCCGCCCGCCATCAGAATGTTTCTTCTTGGGGCCATCTTTTCCCCTCCTTCCAGAGGCTGGAAACGGCGCACCGGTTGGGGTGCGGGGTTCCCCGCCGACTTGTCGGCTCGTCCAGGAGCGCACTTGCCCAGCGCCCCGATCGGATCCGGGCCCGCCTCCGACGGGAGCCTCTCTTCAGGAGGCGGGCAGGGCTTCGGGTTCGGGTCGGTTCTCGGGAGGCGCCTCCCCAGGCGGAACCGTCTCAACCACCAGGGTTTCCTCCCGCAGGGCCACCTGGACGTGTTCGCCGTCGTGGATTCGGCCCTCGAGCAGCGCCTCCGACAGCGCATCCTCCACTTCGGTTTGGATCACGCGCCGAAGGGGGCGGGCGCCCATCTCGGGGTTATAACCCAAGTCGGCGAGGCGTGCGCGCGCTTCCGGGGTGGCAACCAACGTGATGTGATGATCCTTCAGTCGTTCGGCGACTTTCTCGATTTCCAGGTCCACAATCTGGGTGATGTCCTCCTTGGTCAGCGCGCGGAAGACAATCACGGCGTCGACCCGGTTGAGGAATTCGGGCCGGAAGTTCCTGCGCAATTCTTCCATCAACCGTTTGCGCATCTCCTCATAAGGGGCGACCGTCTGGGTCAGGTCGTCGCGCGACAGCGCAAAGCCGATGCCCGCTTGCCTGCGAATGGTCTCGGCTCCCACGTTCGAGGTCATGACGACCATGGCGTTTTGAAAGTTCACCTTGCGGCCGCGTGCATCGCTCAGGTGGCCCTCCTCCATGATCTGCAGGAGCATATTGTGCGCCTCGGGGTGAGCTTTCTCGATCTCATCAAAGACGACGATCGAGTAGGGTCTGCGCCTGAGGGCCTCCGTCAGTTGACCCGCGTCCTCGTAGCCGACGTATCCCGGTGGGGCCCCCACCAGGCGGCTCACCGTGTGACGCTCCATGAACTCGGACATGTCCAATTGGACCAGGGCGTCTTCGCTGCCAAAAAGGAAGGCGGCCAAAGCCTTGGTCAGCTCGGTCTTCCCAACCCCGGTCGGCCCGAGGAAGATGAAAGACCCAATGGGGCGCCGGGGATCCTTTAACCCAGCACGGGCGCGGCGCACGGACTTCGAAATCGCCGCGATCGCTTCCTCCTGCCCGACAATGCGCGCGCGCAGCGCCTCTTCCATCTTCAGCAGGCGAGAGGACTCTTCCTGCGCCAACTGCATCACCGGGATCCCCGTCCACATCGAGACCACTTCGGCGATGTCCTCCGCGGTGACCCGCGGCATCTTCTCCCGGTCCGAGCTCCCCGCCTGAAGGGTTTGCCGCGCCTTCTCGAGCTCCTGCTCACGCCGTTCCAGGTCCCGCGCTTCGTCCAGCCGACCGTCCTCGACAGCAACCGCGTGATCCTGGCGCACCTGGCGCAGCTCGCCCAGGGTCTGCTTGAGTTGACGGGCCTCTGGGCTCTTGTACATCCGAACCCGCGAGGAGGTTTCGTCGATCAGATCAATGGCTTTGTCGGGCAGGAAGCGATCGGGAATATAACGCGCGGAGAGGCGGGCCGCGGCATCCAGGGCCTCATCGGAGATGACCAGGCGGTGATGGTCTTCGTAGTTGCGGCGGACGCCGCGCAGGATTTCGATCGATTCCTCGACCGTCGGTTGATCGACCATCACGGGCTGGAAACGGCGCTCCAAGGCCGAGTCGCTCTCAATATACTTGCGGTACTCGTCCAGGGTGGTGGCCCCAATCACTTGAAGCTCGCCTCGCGAAAGCGCAGGCTTGAGGATGTTGGCCGCATCGACCGAGGAACCCGCCGAGCCCGCTCCCACCAGCATGTGGACCTCATCGATGAAGAGCACCGCGGAAGAGGCCTTGAGCTCGTCAATCACGCGCTTGAGGCGCTCTTCAAACTGACCGCGGTACATCGTCCCGGCGACCAGGGATCCCACATCGAGCTGCAGCAGGCGTTTGCCCATCAGGGGGGCCGGAACATCATTGGAGATGATGCGCTGCGCCAGTCCCTCCACAATGGCCGTCTTGCCCACACCCGGTTCGCCGATCAGGGCCGGATTGTTCTTTGTCCGCCGGGCGAGGATTTGGATCACGCGCTCGATCTCGGTCTCGCGCCCGATCACTGGATCCAGTTTGTTCTGCTCCGCCAGGGCGGTGAGATCCGTCGCCAGCTGGTCGACCATCGGCGTCTTCGCCCGCTCCGATTTCGCGGTGGCTCCAGCCGGCTGGCGACTCTGGCTCGGGCTCTCCTGAAGCACCCGGCGGGTCTGCCGGCGGATTTGCTCAGGACTCACCCCGAGCCGCCGGAGGACATCGATGGCCGCGCCCTCGTTCTGCCGGACCAACCCGAGCAGCAGGTGCTCGGTGCCAATGTAATGATGCCCCAGGCGTCTCGCTTCATCGATCGCGAGCTGCAGAACCTGCTCGGTCCCCGAAGAAAGGTCAATACGATCCGGCTCGGCCCGGCCCGGCAGGGAGACTCTCTCCACCATTTCCTGAACGCGGTCCGGCTCCAAGCCGAGCTCGCGCAGCACCCGGCCGGCAACGCCGCCCTCCTCCCGAATTAGACCCAAGAGCAGATGCTCGGTACCGATCTTCGCATGATGAAGGCGCTCGGCTTCCTGATGGGCCAAGCTGAGCACCCGTCGTGCCCGCTGCGTAAACCTCTCCAGATTGTCCGCCACAGATAAGACCCTCCAGACCGAAGGCCTGCCGCCAACACCCTCCGCGATTCAGAGGAGATTCTACCAAATTCATCCGCCCGGCGAGGGAACCGGGCGGTGGTCTCGGCGGGCCGGTCCAACCGGCATGATTTCGGGCCTTGGGGAAGAGCTCGCATGGCCTTATCCCACCCGGGAGACCCAGCGACGCGACGATCGGACAGTCCGTCCCTCGCACCCAGAGGCAGATCTCGCCTGGGATGGAAACAGACCGCCGGGCCGGGGAGCTATAATCCAACCGTTTCTGCCCGACCGGCGAATGGCCCTCTGCCGGCCTGTGAGCACGAGGCTCCCCAGAATGGTTGAGGCTCCAGAATCGCTCCCCTGGTGGAAGCGCGGCGTCATCTACCAGGTCTATCCGCGCAGCTTTGCCGACAGCAACGGAGACGGCATCGGGGACCTGGGCGGGATTCTCGCCCACCTGGATTACCTCAACGATGGGACGCCCGCTTCCCTGGGCACGGATGCGATTTGGCTTTCGCCGATCTTCGCTTCTCCGGCTTACGACTTCGGCTACGACGTGTCGAACTACAATGAAGTCGATCCGCTCTTCGGACGTCTGGCCGACCTGGACGAACTGATTCGGCAAGCCCACGAACGTGGGATGCGGATTATCCTCGATCTCGCTCTTAACCATACTTCTCATCTCCATCCATGGTTTGATGAATCGCGCGCCTCGCGCACCAGTCCCAAGCGCGACTGGTATCTTTGGCAGGACGCTCGCCCCCGGGGAGGGCCCCCCAACCACTGGCAGTCGGTTTTCGGGGGCCGCGCGTGGCAGTGGGACCCGGCCACGACCCAGTTCTACTACCACATGTTCCTGCCTCAACAACCGGATCTCAACTGGCGGAACCCGCAGGTCCGGGAGGAAATCGAGAAAGTCATGCGCTTCTGGCTGGAGCGCGGCGTCGACGGTTTCCGGTTGGATGTTGTCAACGCGTACTTCAAGGATGCGCAGCTTCGCGACAACCCTTTCCACTGGGGGCTGCGCGCCTACGATCGTCAAGTCCATGCCTACGACGCGGACCAGCCCGAACTTCTGTCGGTCTACGCCGAAATGCGCAAGCTGGTCGACGAGTACGGCGATCGCATGGTCGTGGGGGAACTCTTGCGGGGCAGCCCCAAAAAGATCTGGCGATACTGCGGCGCGGGGCGTCTGCACCTTGCCTTCAGTTTCGACCTCATCTCCTGCGGATGGAATCCACTCGCCTTCCAGCGGGCCATCCTCGCCTGCGAGCAGGCCTTGGGACCCGAAGGCTGGCCTTGCTATGCACTCGGCAATCACGATGTCTCGCGCCTGGTTTCTCGATACCCCGGGCGTCATGCGTTGGAAAGGGCGAAGGTTGCCGCTGCTCTGCTGCTCACCTTGCGAGGTACGCCCTGCCTCTACCAGGGCGAGGAGCTCGGCATGAAGGACGGTCTCGTGCCTCGAGGCAAGATCCGCGACCCTGCGGGGAAGCGCTATTGGCCCTTGTACCCGGGCCGCGACCCGACGCGAACCCCTCTGCCTTGGAGTGACGGGCCCGGCGCGGGGTTCACCAACGGGGATCCCTGGCTCCCGATCAACCCCGATTTTCGTTCGGTCAATGTCGCCCGGGAATTGGAGGATCCCCACTCCGTCCTATCTTTCTACCGCAGGCTGATCTGGCTCCGCCGGAGTTCCAAGGCCCTGAACTCGGGCTCTTTCCGATCCCTCCTCAAGAACCCAAAGGGTGGCTTGGCTTACTTGCGGGAAAGCGAAGAGGAGACGGTGCTGGTGGCCATGAACTTCTACCAGCGCCCCACGCAGCTCGTGCTGGACGAGGACCTGCCGACGAGCCAATGGGAGTGGAGACTGGGAACGCATCCCGGGCGCAGCGGCCTGCAGGTAGGCAATACCTTGTCCCTTCTTCCCTACGAGGTGTGCATTCTTCAAGGGGCCCGGTAGCGGCGGCGGGGCATCCCTCCTGCCTCGCCTCGGAGGAACCAGGCCCGGCGCGGCACAACACGGCCGCGATCAGCAGGGAGACAGGCCATGCCCAACGAAACCAAATCCCCCGCGCCCGGCTGGAAGGTCCGGCCCGTCACCCCGGGCCGATGGAAGGACCTCGAAAGACTTTTTGGCAAGTCCGGCGCCTGCGGGGGCTGTTGGTGCATGTGGTGGAGGCAGACCCGATCGGAGTTTGCGGCGCGCGCCGGCGAATCGAATCGGCGCGCATTGAGGAGAATCGTCGACTCGGGTCATGTACCCGGATTGATTGCCTATCTCAGGGATCAGCCGGTGGGATGGTGCTCGATCGCACCGCGCGAGGAGTTCTCATCCCTGGAGCGGTCTTCCGTTCTCAAGCGAGTCGATGATCAGCCGGTCTGGTCGCTGGTCTGCTTTTTTGTGGCCCGCGCAGCGCGCAAGCGGGGGGTTTCACTTCAACTCCTGGAGGCCGCAGTGGACTACGCCCGCCGCCAGGGGGCCCGTATCGTCGAGGCTTACCCGATCGATTCGAGGAAAGGGGCCACGCCTGATGCGGCCGTCTATACTGGGCTCGCCTCGACCTTTCGTCGCGCCGGATTTGTCGAAGTGGCCAGGAATTCGCCTTGGCGGCCGATCGTTCGACTCAACTTGGCCGCGGGTCCCTCCAAGCCGGGGAGGCGCGCCCGGTAGTATCAAGGCCCCGCCGGAGTCCATGGAGAGGGACGCAACCCCGGTTGGGGATCGTGCCCCGCAAGCGGGGTCGCGCGTGCCCCTCCAGCCCAGGCCAACCCGCAAGCCCGGGAGGGGAGGGCCACCACGACCCGCCATGCCCAGGGCCTTTCGGTTCCTCCACGGGGCCACCCGGCGCGGCAGAGCGGCAAAGTCTTTCTCGATTTCCTCCCTTTGATCGAGCGTGAAAGCCGGGACCTGCGCCAGCGCGTATGGCCGGCTGCCAACTGGGTGCTGGGCCTGATCGGGAGAAGAGACCTGCTTCTGCCTCGCGCCGCAAAACGCACGGCCGGCCGCATTCGGCCCCAGCGCTCGAGGTCGCCAAGCTGGACCGGGTCGGATGCCCTCAAAGAAGTCACGGACGAGAAAGGCTGAGCGCCCGCGCTTCCTGGGCATGCCGATCTCCGGCCCGAGTCTCTCGCCGACCCCCATCTCCCCCGCCGCGTGAACTCGGCTTGGTCACGTGCACGCAACCAAGGCCAGGCGTTTGAGCCGGAAGGGCACTGCTATAATCAAGATATGACCGGCGCGGATGAATCCTCCCTCAGCGCGGGCTCCTTTCAGCGGGTTCAACTCCTGGGCGCGGTGGCCATGGCCGCTGCGGGCTGGATGGGGATCGTGCTTCTGTTCTTCTTCACCAGCCCCACGCTGGGGCCGCGGTGGGTGTTCTTCTTCCTGCTTTTCATTGCCCTGGTCGGAACGGCCTTGCCGTTGGTCTGGTACCTCAACCGGAGATTCTCCCCAAATCCGTTTCCCAGCCTGGGCGTGCTTTGGCGCGAGGCGATGATCGTGGGCCTGTGGGGCGTTTTCCTGGTCTGGCTTCGGGTCGGACGGTTGCTCACGGGGCTCACGCTCTGGTCCCTCACGGGGGCCTTCTTCGCCGTGGAGCTCCTGCTGCGGATGTACGAGCGTAGCCGCTGGGCCCCCACCCCTCCCCCCCTCGAGGATATGCCCGCTGCCGACTCGAGCACCGAGGGTGAAGACAGCGCATGACCCTGCGCGACTTACCTTCCGTGGACTCTCTCTTGCAGCGAGCGGAGGCGACGCAACTCATTGAACACTACGGCCGGCCTCTCACGCGGGAGGCGGTCCGGGCGAGCCTCGAATTGGCCCGGGAGAAGGTCCGCCTGGGCGAATCTCCGGCAAGCTCCGCCGAGCTGATCCGAATCTCCGAAGCATTCCTGTGCCAGTGGACAACCGCCTCTCTCCGGCCCGTGATCAATGCCACCGGGGTCATCCTGCATACGAACCTTGGCCGGGCTCCCCTTGGCCGATCCGCCTTGCAAGCCATACAGAGGGTCGCCAATGGGTATTCCTCTCTTGAATTCGACCTGCCCCAGGGGAAACGGGGGTCGCGCCTGGTCCACGTGGAGCCTTTGCTGGTGCGGTTGACGGGGGCGGCGGCGGCCATGGTGGTGGTGAACAACGCGGCCGCTGTCCTGCTGGCTCTCGTCACGCTTGCCAAGTCCCGCGAGGTGATCATCTCGCGCTCCGAACTCGTGGAGATTGGTGACGGGTTCCGAGTGCCTGATCTGATGCGCCAATCCGGCGCCCGCCTCGTGGAGGTCGGCACCAGCAATCACACCCACCTTTCGGATTATGAGCAGGCCATCGGCCCGCGGACCGCGCTGCTGATGCGAGTGCACCACTCCAACTTCCGCATCATCGGCTTTACGAGCATACCCAGCCGGTCCGAGCTTGCGCGCCTCGCCTCCCAGCGCGGGTTGGCCCTGCTCGACGATCTGGGTTCGGGTGCGTTGCTCGACACCTCGGCCTTCGGGCTGGGCCACGAGCCCACGGTGCAGGAGTCGCTGCAGGCAGGAGCTTCGCTCGTCATGTTCTCGGGCGACAAGCTCCTGGGCGGTCCCCAAGCGGGGATCCTGGTGGGCTCGCCGGAACTGATTGCGCGGCTCCGCCGTCACCCCTTGGCCCGCGCGCTGAGGGCGGACAAGCTGTGCCTGGCCGCGCTGGAGGCGACCCTGATGCATTACCTGCGGGATGAGGCCACCCGGGAGATCCCCGTCTGGCAGATGATTGCCGCCCGCCCGGCCGATCTCCAGGCTCGGGTCCAATCCTGGGCCGCACGCCTTGGCCAGGGCCAAGTGGTGGAGTCCCGCTCCACGGTCGGAGGCGGCAGCCTGCCCGAGGAAACGCTGCCGACTTTCTGCCTCGCGCTGACCCCTCTCCATCCGCACAAGCTTCTCGAGCGGTTGCGGGCTTCTTCGCCACCGGTGATCGCGCGGATTGAGGAGCAACGCGTTCTCCTGGATCCGCGAACCGTTCTCCCTCCGCAGGAGGAGGACCTGCTCAGCGCGCTGGGCACCGCGACGCAGATTGCGGATGGCCCGGCCCTCAACAAGAGGAAGGCATGAAAAGCGACATCGATCGGCTGATGGCGGAGAGCGGAGTGGAGGCCCTGTGGGTCACGGGTCCCGCACGGCACAACCCGGCCATGACCTACTTCACAGGTCTGGCGAACCTGACGGAGGCCGATCTGATCAAGCGGCGCGGTCAGGAGCCGGTCCTCTTCTACCGGCCCATGGAACGGGAGGAGGCCGCGCGGGCGGGCTTGGCCAGCAAGAACGTCAATGAGTACAACATCCTGGAACTGCTTCGCCAGTCCGGTGGCAGCAACATTCGAGCGACGGCAGCCCGCATGGTGCGGATTTTCGATGAACTGGGAGTCGCGGGGCCGGTGGAGGTATGCGGCCGGGCGGATCTGGGGCCGATGTACGGGGTGCTGGCAGAACTCTCCAAGCTGCGTCCCACGCTGAGCTTCGTGGGAGAGGAGGAGCACTCGGTCCTGAGCCGAGCCATGATCACCAAGGATGAGGCCGAGGTGGAACGCATCCGCCAGATCGGGCGCATCGCCACGGAGGTGATGGAATTGGCGGCGGATTATCTCACCTCGCGACCGGTGGAAGGCCGCCGGCTCTTGAGGCGCGATGGTCAGCCTCTGACCGTGAGGGATGTCAAGCGCAAGATCCAACTCTGGCTAGCCGAGCGAGGCGGCGAGGACCCGGAGGGGCTGATCTTCGCGATCGGCCGCGATGCCGGCGTGCCCCATAGCCGGGGCAACCCCCAGGACGTGATCGAGGTCGGCAAGCCGATCGTGTTCGACTTCTTCCCTCAGGAGGCGGGCGGCGGATACTTCTATGACATTACGCGCACCTGGTGCTTGGGTCACGCTCCCCGCCAAGTCGAAGAGGTTTATCGCGATGTTCTGGCCGCCTATCGGCATGCCTGCGCGATGCTCGAACCCGATACCCTCTGCCGCACCGTGCAGACGCAGACCTGCCGCTTCTTGGAGGCTCGCGGTCATCCGACCCTGTTGAATTCGCCCCAGACTGAAGTGGGCTATTGCCACTCGCTCGGCCACGGGGTGGGTTTGAATCTTCACGAGGAGCCGCGCTTCAACCATTTGGAGGCGAATGGGGATCGCCTTCTGCCCGGATCGGTCATTACGGTAGAGCCCGGGCTCTACTATCCTGAACGCGAGCTGGGAGTGCGCCTGGAGAACACTCTCTGGGCCCGGCCCGACGGCACCCTGGAGGTGTTGGCGGACCTGCCACTGGATCTGGTGCTCAAGATGAAACCCAAGACATCCCCTGGCCGGGGTGGGTCGGGCGGGAAGGCGAGGGCTGCGAAGAAGTCGCCGGCGCGGAAGCGCTCGCGGAAGGCACCCGGGGGGCAGACCCGCCGGGGAAAGTAAGAGAGGCGGATTGGAAGGACGCTGGGGCTCCGCCCAGGTCTTTGGAGCACATGGCGGTCACTATGCCCGGACCAAAGCGCAAGTCGGAAGATCGGAATCTGCGAGTCCTCGGCATCGAGAGCTCGTGCGACGAGACCGCGGCCGCGGTCGTGGAGGACGGCAGGAGGATTCTCTCCAACCTGATCGCCTCCCAGGCCTCGCTGCACGCGAAGTACGGTGGGGTATTTCCGGAGGTCGCCTCCAGGCGCCACGTGGAGGTGATCGACCGGGTGGTCGTGGCTGCCCTCGAGCAGGCCCACCTCAGCTTCGAGGACCTGGATGCCGTTGCCGTCACGCGCGGGCCGGGTCTGGCGGGCTCGCTGGTCATCGGCCTGAACTTGGCCAAAGGAATCGCTCTGGCCAGCGGCCTGCCCCTGCTGGGGATCAACCACCTGGAAGCACATATCTACTCGCTGTTCCTGCTGGAGGAGACTCACCCGGTTCAATTCCCGGTCTTGTGCCTGATCGTGTCGGGCGGCCACACGGAGCTGATTCTGATGAGGGATCATGGCGACTACCGGCGCCTGGGCGCGACCTTGGACGACGCCGCGGGAGAAGCCTTCGACAAAGTCGCGCGCCTGCTTGGGCTGACCTACCCCGGAGGCCCAGCCATCGAACAGGCCGCCCGGTCCGGACGCGCCGAAGCCTTTCGCCTGCCCCGCGCCATGCTGGAGGGAACCTGGGACTTCAGCTTCAGCGGCCTCAAGACCGCTATGCTTCGTCTGGTACAGCGACTGCAACCGGAGACCCGGGAGGGAAAGCCTCTGAATACCGCTCGCCTGCCGCTGCCCGATCTGGCGGCCGCCTTCCAGGCCGCGGTGATCGAAGTCCTGGTTCGGAAGGCCAGCTTGGCGGCGCGTGAGTTTCAGGCGACCCAACTCTTTGTCGCCGGGGGGGTATCCGCCAATCAGAGCCTGCGCACGGCCATGGAACAGGCTGCTCCTTGCCCGGTACGCACTCCTCCTGCGGAGTTGTGCACCGACAACGCGGCCATGGTCGCGGCCGCGGGTTGCTATCGCGCCCTGGCCCGCCAAGGAGATGCGCTCGACATTGATGTGCTGCCGGACTGGACCCTGGGAGTGACCGAGGAAGGAGGAGCCCGGCCGCCCTGATTTCCGGTCTCGCTTCTCGTTTTCCTTCCGGAACGTGGGCTTGCTCCCCCGGGAACCCGGCACGCGCCCGCGAGGCGGCCGCTGGGATAATTGACGGACCCGAGCCACGGGGGTATACTCGCAACGAGCTCGGCAGAAAGGACAAACCGCCATGAGCGGCGCGGCAAGCAGGCCACAAGCTCTGGGTCGATGAGGCACCGGGAAATCCGCGTGCCTTTTTGTTTCCCTGCCTTCGGGCGAACAGGAGGCCGCTAACCATGGATCACGGGATGATTGGCAAGATCGAGAAAGCCAAGCGATATGCGGAGCAGCCGGAGCGCTTTCAGTTTCACACCTTTGAGTTGACCTTTCGCGGCGACAACAATGATCACGTGGTCAAATATGAGCGGGGATCCTGGAGTTGTGATTGCGAATTCTTCACGCTGCGCGGGGTATGCAGCCACACCATGGCACTGGAGCGCCTGCTTGAGCCGATGATGGCCCCCAAGGTGCCAGCCTAGGTTCCTCCCGAGGAAACCCAGCGGAAAGAGCCGCCCGGTGGGCCCAGACCCGGGGCGTGCGAATACCGACCGCTCCGTGTCCCCTCCGCCGCCAGCGGCGGAGGCGGGCCAGCGGGTAGGCTAGTGGACCTGCTCGGGGTTTCTTGACCTCTCCTCATTCTCCAGTTCATCCATCCATTTCTCCTGGCGGGCCAAACGGCGGAAACGGGCGATCAGGCTGAGCCCATACAAGGCCAACCCCCCCAGGATCACCGTATACCCGGCCACCATGAAGATGAGTGTGTCCGGAGTAGTCGTCTGGGTCATGTTCCCCTCCTACCCCGCTAGTACCCCGCTAGCAGCGCGCTGCGCCGGGCCTCCAACGCGTCCGCGCGCAGAGCCAGGCGCACGCGATAGACAAGCAGCGTCGCGTAAAGGACCGTGAAGGTCAGCAAGCTGAAGAGGAAGGTTTCGAGCATCTTGGGCGTCATGGCAAAACCGCCCAAGGCGCTGGCATCCCCGCTGCCGATGACGACCGGGTGAATGGTGCGCAGGAAGCGGATCGACAAGAAGGTGATGGGCACGGTGATGACACCCACAATGGCGTACACGGCCCCAAACCGGGCGCGCCTCTCCGGCTCCTCAACGCCCTGGCGCAAGAGGAGATAGGCGGCGTAGACGAGTACCATGACCGAGGTCGTGACCAGGCGGGGATCCCAGGTCCACCACGTGTTCCAAACGGGTCGGGCCCAGATCGACCCGCTCAGGATTGCGATCAATCCAAAAACCATCCCGATTTCCACGGAGGCGACCTGCACCAAATCCCAGTACCGTTCCCGCCGCGAAAGATAGAGGCCGCCCGTCACCGCGGCGACCACGAAGGAAAGCATCCCCACCCAGGCCGAAGAAACGTGGAAATAGAAGATCCGCTGAACCTCTCCCATAACCGCCTCGCGCGGCGCGTACCCAAACACCATCCCCAGTGCGGCCAGCAGAAGCAGAGCGGCGACCCCCGTGAGGGCCAAGCGTGTCGCGGACTCTCTCTCTCGTAGCATGACCTTCCTCCCGTGGCAGATCCCTTCCGCAAGGGTCGCGAGCTTGCGCCGATCTCACTCCTCGACCACGTACTCGAAGGCCATGTACGCCACGGCCACGAAGATCACGTCACAAGCGATCAACAGATTCAGCCACGGCCAGATCTGGTCCATGGGCGCGCCGCTGAGAAACCCCGCACTCGCGTTGACCGCCGAGATCAAGACCGGCAGCACGACCGGAAAGAGGAGAATCGGCAGAAGCACATCGCGAGTCCGCGCCTGAATGGCCATGGCCGCCAGCAACGTTCCCAGAGAAACGTACCCGATGGACCCCAGCAAGACCACGAGCAGGAGCCCGGGCTGGAACAGATTGACGTTGTAGAGCGCGCTGTAGATGGGCAGCACCAGCGCTTCCATGATCGCCATGAACAGGAAACTCCCAAGGGCTTTGCCCAGATAGATCGCGCTCCGATCCACCGGCGCCAGCAAGAGACCCTCCCAGCAGCCACGCTCGCGCTCCAGAGCCAGGGAGCGGTTGAGGCCCAACGTGCCCGCAAAGGCAAAGGTCACCCACAATACTCCGGGAGCCACCGCCTGCCGCAGCGGGAGGTCCAGCTCGAGCGCGAAGTTGAAGACCAGGAGGACGAGCAGGGCGAACACCAGCATGGCACCCAGCAGTTCCTTGCTGCGTAATTCCGCGGCCAGATCCTTCCACACGATCACTCCGACGGATCGGAAATAGTTCCCCGGGCCTGCGGGCCGGGCCCGCGCGCGATCCGTCTCAACCATGGGCGGCTACCGCCTGCTGATAAAGGGAGAGAAGCCGATCCATGGGGAATTCCCCTCTGTGAAAACTCGCCGCGATGCGGCCCCGACTCAGAACGTCGATGCGATCTCCCAATGGAGCCGCGCGCTGGAGATCATGGGAGGTCATCACGATGGTCCGGCCCTGGGAGGCGACCCCCTGCAGCAACTGGTCCAGCATCTGGCCCCCCTGCGGGTCGAGACCCGTGTAGGGCTCATCCAACAGCAGGATGGGCGGATCGTGCAGAAGGGCTCGGGCAAGCGAGAGGCGCTGCTGCATTCCACGGGAGAAGGAGCGCACGGGCTCACGCTGGCGCGACAGAAGACCCACCTGGTCGAGCAATCCACGAATGCGCGGCCCGAAACGATCCAGGCCATAGAGCTGGGCGTAGAAACGCAGATTCTCCTCAGCGGTCAGATCGCCGTACAAGAGCGACTGATGGGAAACGACCCCAATCTGCCTGCGAACCTGGGCGGCCTCCTGCGGTAGAGGCAACCCCTCCACCCAGACCTGCCCGAACGACGGCCGAATCAAGGAGGCCAGAATCCGGAGCAGGGTGGTCTTGCCTACCCCGTTGGGTCCGATCAGGACGACGAACTCGCCCCGCGAAACCTCGAAGTCGAGCTGTCGCAAGACGAGGCGCGAGCCGAAGCTCTTACCCAGTTTGACCGCCCGGATGCTCATTCGCGATCTGGCTCCTCCGAAGTCGAGGGCTTGAGCAGGCGGGCCTTCAGCTGCGTGCGGCGAATTCGGTAGGCCTCTTCCTCCAGTTCTCCCGCCTCGTGAGCGTCATCCAAGGCAGCGATCGTCCTCAGCAGGGTTTCGCGATCGGGGGCGCCCTCGGGCGGCAGGCCTCCGGGAGAGCGCTGCCGGCGCCAACCGTACAAGCCAGCCCCCAGTAGGACCAACCCCAGCACTCCCGCCCCGATCAGGATGAAAGCGGAGGCGGGCGATCCGAACTGGATCAGACTCTGCGACTCATCGAGCACGGTCAAATCCAGGACCTGGCCCGGGGAAAGTGCTCCGCCCGCGTACAGTTCGTAGGTTCCTCCCTGAATCTGCCGCGCGCCGCTATCCACGACCTGGTCGCTTTGCACCCGCAACGTCTGAGGCACCACGATCACCTCGCCGGCTAGCGGGTAGCGGACGGGAAAATTGAGAGTTACCTTGCGCGCCGCGGGCAGATCAAACGAGTACAGGACCTGATGGCTGCCCGAGCCGGGAATGACCGCCTGGGTGTCCGCGAACCCGGAGGCCGTCGAGAGGTACCGCCCCCCCAGGGCTCCATCCTCAAACTGCAGGTCCCTGGCCCCCGGCGGGAGATCGAAGACGAGGATCCCCCCGCCGGTCTGGGAGGCCACCACCGTCTTCTGTTCGGGGTTCGAAAAGATCGCCAGCACACCCACGCGCAGGATCCCTTGATCTGGCACGGATTCGACAAAGATGTGCTCTCGATCCATGCTCAGGAAAGAGGCATCGGTCGTCGTGTCGTAAACGCTCACCGGCAGGGAGATCGACCCGGAGCTGGAGGGGCCCTGCTTGAGCTCGGACGAGTAGGTTACGCCGCGATAATCCACCGAAGCGACCACGCTGCGGTCCGCCGGGAGTTCCACGCCCTCCAGCTCGAAGTTCCCCTGGCTGTCGGTGATGGCGCTCTGCTGCGCCGAGGGGACCGTTCCATGAAAGCTCTGCACCACGACCGCTTGGCCGGCGAGAGGCTGCTGGGTCGTGCCGTTGGTCACCTGGCCCACGACCCTCACCGTGCCGGAACCGGAGGAGGCGGGGGGAGGGGCGGGGCCCGAGCCTTGAACCATCTGGGCCGAGGCCCCCTCCGCCAGGCTGCGGACATAGGCAACCAAGCTCCAGCGCTGATCCTCCGTCAAGTCGGAAGAGGCGGGGGGCATGCCCGCAGGCGATCCTTGGGAGATCAGATTGTACAAGTCTTGGCCGGTCGCCCCGGCCAGAGTGGAGGCTTTGGTTAGATCGGCCAGAGGAGCGGGGAGGCTTTTGGCGCCGGCCCCGTCCCCTTTGCCTTCGGGTCCGTGGCAGGAGGCGCACTGCTGGGCATAGATTTGACTGGCCGGCTCCAGGCTGGAAGCCGGGGTGCCCAAGGCGAGAGCATAGTAGGTCACCTCCCAGCGTTCGGCGGCGCCCTGAGCGCCGCCGAAGGGCGGCATGAATTGCTGCAGGTCGCCATTGGTCACCAGCGCGAACCATTGTGCAGGCGAGGCCAGACGGTAGATCTCCGGGGCGGCCAGGGCTGGAACCGGGCTGGAGAACTGGGCCGCCAGCGGCCCGTCCCCCTGGCCGCTCGGGCCGTGGCAGGGAGCGCATTGATCCGAGAAGAGGGCAGCCCCGTGCTGCAAATCGATTTGATCGGGTGGGATCGCCTCGGCTGGGACCGGGGAGACAAATGCTTGGGAAGACGAGGCGGAGGGCGCCAGTGCTCCTGGGGGAGGCGTGATGTCCTCGGCGAGGGAGCAACTGGACAGGATCAGCGACATCCCGGATAGCAGGGCGAACCCGGCGGCACGCCGGAGCCTGCGGACTGCGCGAGCCCGACCCCTTGCGGGCTGCGGACCATGGCACAAGACCCACCTCGCTCTTGGTGCGCGACTAGATTCCGTGATTTAGGGCCACCCCACAATGAGGGCAGAACCGATCCCCCACTTGGATCGCCTGGCCACACCTCGGACAAAGCCCAGCCCGGCGGGAGCCGGCTTCTTTCTTCTGCGCCCGCGCTGCCCTCCGGCGCGCCCGAATCTCGTCCTCCAGCCGGTCGGATTCCAGGCGGGGGGAGACTGGCGCTTTCCGACGAGCGGCAATCTCCCGCTCCAGAGATTCCTCTTGTTGGGACCGAGGCCGGGCGGCTAGGCCGCGCTGGCGATCCAATTCCTTGAGCAGTTCCGCCCCGTGCGCCAACAAGGCGGCGCGATGAGGGGAATAATCCTCCTCCGAGACCTTCCCGAGGGCGTAATCGAAGTCCAGTTCCCGCATCGTCTCGATCACCTGGTCCACCTGCGCCTGGAGGGAGGAAACATCAGCGGGCACGGCGGATCCCCGCCGCATAGGGCGGAGCAGCGGTTGCGCCAGGACCCACCCGACGAGCACCAGGACAGTCAGAGCGACAATCCAGCCGGACGGATCCATTATCCAGCCACCAGAGGATCCAGGATGGATTGAAGCTCGGCCAGGGTGGTCGGGCCGATCTTCACCGAGGCCACGTGTCCGGAGCGGTCAATGAAGTAGGTCTCGGGAACCCCGCCGATTCGGAAACTCTGGGAGATGCGCGTGCCCAGGTCCGGACCGTTCGGATAGGTGATGCCGAATTGCCGCAGGTAGGCCCGCGCCTGGGGCTCGGTGTCAACGTAGTCGATGCCCAGAAAGACGACGCCGGATTTCTGGTACTGCTGAAATGCCGCCTGGAGATCGGGGGCCTCTTGTCCGCAGGGAGTGCACCAGGAGGCCCAGAAGTTGACCACCACCACCTTGCCCTGCAGGTCGCTGGAGTGGATCGCCTGCCCGTCAAATGTGGTCAGGGTGAACCCGGGAGCCAGGCCGCGGCTGATGTGCCCCTCCTGGGTCCGCCACAACCCGAATCCCATCAGGGTGAGGAAGGCCAGCACGCTCCCCCAAACGACCAAGCGGGCCAGGCTGATCCTGGGAGCGCGAGAGGGGAGGCGCGAGGAGGGTTCCATCCTCAGCTCCGTTTCCTCAGCTGCTCTTCCAGTCGCCGCGCATACTCATCCTCCGGTGGCGATGGCGGAGTCGACTCGGCCTGGCCCGGCCCGCGGCGCCAAGGGTGAACGGCCCGGTACAGGAAATAGGCTCCCAGCACGAACGCCAAGGGGGGCAAGACATACACCAGCAGGTTCAGCCCTTGAGCCGGGGGGCTGGCCAGCACCCGTTCGCCGTAGGCCTGCACGAAGTAATCCTTGATTTGCTGTGGAGTCCACCCCTGGCCCAATTCCTCCCGAATAATGGCGCGCCATTGCTCGCAGGCTTGGGTCGGACAGACGTCCAGAGGAACGTTCGCGCAAACAGGGCAGTACAGTTGCCGCGCCACCGCGTTGACCTGGTCTGCAGAGGGGGTGGGCGGCGGAGCCGGGGCCTGGAACGCGACGGCATGACCCCGCGCCAGGAGAAGACCCGCCCAACCTCCCAGAAACCCAATCCAAAACAGAGAGGCCAGCTGCCGGCGGATCGCGGGACCCTGCCGGGCGGCCCTACTGCTTTGCGGGAACATAGGACCAGTGGGGAGCACTCGCCCGGCTCCGCCGCCGCTGGGGGTCCGGCCAGGCCGCAACCAGGGTACCCAGGATGAACACAACCGCCCCGCACCACAGGAAGTTCACCAGCGGGTTCCAATAGATCTTGAAGGTCGCCCCGTTGGACGCGATCGGTTCCCACCCGACCAGGATCAAATACAGGTCGCCCTGGACCGTGCTGTAGACCCCGGGAATCGTCATGGTCTGTTGAGCGACGAAGTAGTAATCGCGTCGCGGGTGAAGCTCCGCGACCTGGTTCCCACCGTGGAACACCGCTATCACAGCCCGGGTCACATCGCGTTGATCATTCGTCGTCCACTCGCTGATCGAATCGTGGCGAACGGCGTACGGCCCCAGCTGGATTTCCTGACCTTGCGCAATCGTGCCCTGCGTCTGCTGTTGGAAGAATTGACTTCCGACAATACCGATCGCCATGAGAACCACCCCCAGATGGATCACGTAGCCCCCATAGCGGCGGCGATCGCGGGCCACAAGGTTCCAAAGCGCCACGGGCAGGGCTTCCGGGTGGGTCCGGCTTCGCGCGGATGCGCTGCGCCAGAACTCATCGAGGGTGACGAGGGCCACCAGGCCCGCCAACCAGAATCCAAGCAGTGCCCCAGGATCGGATAGGCGTGCCACCGCCAGCAGGACGGCGAGCAGCACCAGGGAGAGCAGGAAGGGTCGCAGGATCAGCCGACCCAGATTCTGGAGCGCGGTGTGCCCCCAGGCACTGAGAGGAGCGATGCCCATGAGGAGTAGCAGCCCGGCAAAGAGAGGGCCGGTCGTGCGCTGATAGAAGGGGGGGCCGACCGTGACCTGCTGCCCGGTGAACAGCTGCGAGATGAGAGGGAAGACCACGCCCCAAAAGCATGCCACCACGATGGACAAGAACAGCAGGTTGTTGACGAGGAAGAGTGTCTCCCGGGAAAGCAGCGAAGTCAGGTGTTCTTCTCCGCCCAGGTCATCCCAGCGGGAAAGCAGAAGGGCGAGAGAAATGATGCAGGTGCCGCCGATGAAGACGAAGAACACCGGGCCAATCGAGGATTGAGCGAAGGCGTGAACCGAGGAGAGCAGCCCCGATCGGGTGAGGAAGGTAGCGAAGATCACCAGCGCATAGGTGAGGATGATCAGCACCATGTTCCAGCGCTTGAGCATCCCCCGCTTCTCCTGGATCATGACCGAGTGGAGAAAGGCGGTCCCGGTCAACCAGGGCATGAAGGCCGCGATCTCTACCGGATCCCAACCCCAGTACCCGCCCCAGCCAAGCACGTCATAGGACCAGCGCGCTCCCAGAACCAGTCCCAGCGACAGAAAAAGCCATCCCACCAGTGTCCAGCGGCGGGTGAGCCGGATCCAGCGGTCGTCGCTCCGGCGCGTGATCAGCGCCGCCATGCCAAAGGAGTAAGGGATCACAAAGCTGACAAAGCCTAAGTACAACATCGGAGGGTGAAGGATCATCCCCGGATGGCGCAACAATGGATTGAGCCCTTGACCGTCGGAAGGGATCAGAGGCACCGCTCCGGCCGGAGGAAACATCGCCGCGAGGGTCTGGCCGTTGGAGGCCTGCCAAAATCGCGAAAAGGGATTATCGAAGAACAGCGCCAGGCTGAGGAAAAAGGCCAGCGTGACCAGCACGACGACGACGACCCAGGGCAGGAACTCGCGGTCGCGGTCCCACCGGCGCAGAGCCGCGACCGAGGCAAAAGCCGACATGAGCCAGGACCAGAGCACCAGCGAACCGGCTTGACCTCCCCAAAGGCTGGTGACCTTCAGGTAAGTAGGCATGCTCCGGCTGGTTACCGACCAGACGAATTGGACCTCGAAGTGGTTGGTCAGCAACAGCCAGATCAGGGAGAGGGCCGAAAGTGTGATCAGCGGCCAAGAGAGGAGCATGGCGTTTCTCGCGCTGAGGATCCAGCGCTCTTCGCGAGCCAGAACGCCATGGATGGAGGCCCCGATGCCATACAGGCACACCAGGAAGGCTGTGGCCAGAAGGAGGTACCCTAGGGTTGGAAGCATCCCCGCTTGCTCCTCAGGCCCTCGGCGCGGGTCGCCGGCCGGGCCCGCCGGGCGAGTTGCCTAACTCACACCTGCCGGATCATCGCTCCGCGCATGGGCAGGCGGGCGAGCTGCCCTGCGGACGCTGGAATCGAAAGCTTCGAGTCCCAGCCGGACGATCGAGAAACTCCCCCTCGGGCCCGACTTCATCGAGCTGGCCCAACCACAGAGGAGGCTGTCGGACAGACGGCCTTCCCGGTCGTTTCCCAGGGAAGGCGAAGATGTGCCTGTCCGGGCCAGCGGCCGTGCGCCGGGCCATCCACGATCGGCACTCCGCCTCGATAAGAGTCCCCCCCTCCCAAAGTCCGCCTCGGCTCGGGTGAGGCCCCGGGACACGGCCCACCCCTGGAATGCAATCCGGCCGGGCCGAGGTGAAGCCAGCCTGAGGTCCATGTTCGTTCCCTTCCACCCTGCGGCGGACGGGGAGGCGGCCAGTCCTCGGCCCTGGGTGCGGCGAATGAGATTTCCCCCCGCGACCGGGGCGACTCCATCGGCCGCCTAGCCCTGCGTTTGATTCGGGAGAGCATCCTGGTAGCGGGTGGGGCACTTGAGCAGGAGTCCGTCGGCATGGAAGACGCCGTCCGGAGCCAGGTGACCTGTGATAATCGCTTGGGCCTCGTCGCGCAACAGATCGGGCTCCGGGCCCAGGTAGATCACCTGCATGTGCGCGGCCTCGGGGTTCAGAACGGCGGCGTGGAGCACCGCCGCGAGGCCTCCCTCCCGATTGACCTCGTTCATATCCCCGGGAACGTTGGCGATGGTGAAAGTCAGACGAAGGTCCTTGGCATCGTAGCGTATGCTACTCCCGATCACGGCCCCCGAAACCTTCACATTGCGGCCCTCCAGGCTGGCCGCGCGCGACTGAAGTTCCTGGACCGTCATGAAGTATTGCCCGGCGACCTGGGTGGAGGAAATGATCAAGTACGCCACCGCCACCACGATCAGCCCTCCACCGATCAGGAATTTCAGCCTGCCCCCCGAACGGCGCGGGGCTTGCGCGCCCACAACCTTGCCCTTCTGGGTCGTATCGGCAAGAGCATCCATGGCGTGCTTTCCTCCCAAGGACCTGAGGGAACTCCCATGAGGCGAGCAACACCCGGGACCGGCTTCTTCCGGCCAGAACTGGCACTTAGCCAGCCTGACGCATATCGGTCAGGCACGGAACGTTTGTCGGGCAGACCGAATTGTCCTTTGCCCAGATTAGCCCCGGATGAGAACCTCCTTGGAATCCGACTAACAGGATTAGCTTTTCCTCAAACGGGTCCCACACATCCGGCAATAGAGATCTGCTTCTCCGGCCGGATGGCCGCAGTTGTGGCAGAACCGCGCAGGATGGGAAGTGCTTGCCCCCTCTTCGCTGCTCTCTGGAGGTCTTCCCCCTGGGTCCGTTCTCGCTTGGCGACGCCCTCGCAGGAAGAAGACGGATCCCACGACCACGAGTGCGACTCCTGTGCCGCCCATGACCCACGGCCAGTCGAGCATGCGCTCCCAGGCCGAAGGAGGACCGGCGATCGGTTGCATGGGCTGCAAGCGCTCGAAACTCAACGCGGAGCTACTCTTCTCGTAAACGAGCGCCAGGGCGACTTCTTGCCCGGCCGGGCTGGGACCGAGGGAACGACTGAAGTAGAGCAACCCGTCACTCCCCAGTGCGGCCACCCCCAGGGGCGGAGTGATCTGCATCGCCGTCGCTCCCGCAGGCTGTTGCACTTGGATCGTCAGGTCCTTGACCTCATAATCGCCGGGCCAGAGGTACGCGTATCGATGCTCGGCCCCCTGGATCTGAAGGGAAGGATCGTAGTACTCCAGCTGAGACACGGTCGTTGGCGCGCTGAAGCTCACGACCGACCAACTACCCGAGACTTCCCGATCGTAGGGAAGATTAAGCAACGAGCCGTCGGGCTGCTGGGCGGCGACCGCGCTCGGCTCGCCGGCGGCGGCCGGGATTCGAAGCTGCAACGGCTCCGGCAGAGCCGTTCCGGCGGGGAGGTGGATGCGGTATATCACCAGCACTCCCGGGCGATCGTACTCAGGCCAAAGGTCAACCTCCAGCCGGTCCAAGACAAGATTCGATCGGGCTGGAACGCGCAGAAGCCCCAGAAGAAGTACAGCGGAGAAGGCCAAAGAGAGCGAGCGCACGCTGTTGGTTGGGTGGCGGGGCCGGTTCATTCCTGGCCGCGCCGCTACCCGCCTGCGACGGTTTCCCTCCAACCCAATGGCATGATAGCCGAACGATCTGGATGGGGTTCCCTCGGCCCGCCTCCCAGGACGAGCTGGATCCGCACTGGGCCACGACCAACCTGGCCGAGAGGAACCCTGGAGGAAAGGGCCCGCAGGCATTCCAGTTCCGAATATAATACCGCAGCGCCTCGCGACACAGGACCCAGCCTTCTGCTCCAGCCCTCGATCAAGAAATGAGGAAGGCAGCATGGCTCCTCAAAGAGAGACCTATGCAGTAGAACTGGCGGGATTGAAGCGCAATCTCCCGCTTTTCGAGATCAAGCCCGGGCTGCGCATCGCTATCCTGAACATCCTGGGCGATACCGAGCTGGTTCAGGCCTGCGCGCAGGCCCTGGCGGCCCTGCTCAAGGACAAGCCGGTCAGCCTGCTTGTGACGGCCGAAGCCAAGAGCATCCCCCTGGCTTATGCGCTCTCCGTGGCACTGGGCAAGCCCTACGTCGTTCTTCGCAAAGTCTACAAGCCCTATATGGGAGAGGCAATTCAGGCCGAGACCCTCTCCATTACGACGGGCGCCAAGCAGACCCTCTACCTGGATGAGAAGGATCGCGAACTTGTGCGGGGCAAGAAAGTCGCCTTGGTGGACGACGTGATCAGTACCGGATCAACTCTGCAGGGGATGCGCCTGGTCATGCAAAAGGCCGGAGCCGACGTTGTCGCCGAGGCGGCGATCTTCACCGAGGGCGAACGGGCGAAATGGCAGAACATCACCTCGCTCGGCCACCTGCCTCTTTTCACCTGAGGGAGCCTTCCCTCCCGAGGGCTGCCTCCAGGGATAGAGGAGACGCGATTTGCCAACCTGCCCTCCCATCGATCCCAGGCGGGTCGGCCCTTGGTCGGACAAGGATGGAGAGGTATGTTTGCTGCGCTTGGAAAAGACCGCCGCAAGGCCGAAGAGGAGGTGAGGCGCGAGGGTCGCCTTCCACCCGGCCAGTCGCTCACCCAGAAATTTCCAGTCCTGCACTACGGACCGGTCCCTCGGTTCGACCCGGCGCAATGGGACCTGCGGGTTTTTGGTCAGGTGGAGAGAGAAATGCGCTGGAATTGGGAGGAGTTCAGCCGACTGCCGCGGACCCAGCTCAAGATGGATATCCACTGCGTCACGCGCTGGAGCAAGTTTGATACAACCTGGGAGGGCGTTTCCCTGCGCGCCCTGGTGGATCAGGGAATCCTCCAGCTGAAGCCCAGCGCCCGCTTTCTCATGCAGCATTGCGAATATGGCTTTACGGTCAACCTGCCCTTGGAGGTCGCCCTGAGCGAGACCTTCTTGCTCGCGACCCATTTCAATGGAGAGCCCTTGAGCCCTGAACACGGGTTCCCATTGCGAGGGGTGGTGGGCTACATTCCTGGCAGGAACGACCGAACGACCCCCTACTTCTGGAAAGGCGGGAAATGGCTCCGCGGTCTGGAGTTCATGCGCGAAGACCGCCTCGGGTTTTGGGAGCAGGCCGGCTATCACAACGAGGCGAACGTCTGGAAGGAACAGCGCTTCGCCTAAGCCATCTCCAGCTCCGGCCCTTCCGGAGGCGGCCTCCCCACTTCCCGGGAGGGCGAGGTGCCTAAGCGCCGCTGGCCGGCTCTGGATTTCTTCCGCAGGCTGCGGCCTGCCTCCCCTGGGGCCCACGAACTCTCCCCGCAGGACGCTTTCCGCGCGCAGCGCGAGCATATGGTCGAGGACCAACTCGTCCGGCGAGGGATTCGCGACCCGCGCGTGCTCGCCGCGATGCGCGAAATCCCTCGGCATCTGTTCGTGCCCGGAGAAGACCGGGGCTTGGCCTATGAGGACATGCCCTTGCCTATCGGGCGCGGCCAAACGATATCTCAGCCCTATATTGTGGCCCTGATGACCGAGTTGCTCCAATTGAAGGGGGGCGAAAAGGTCTTGGAGGTGGGAACCGGTTCGGGGTATCAGGCCGCCCTTCTCTCGGTGCTGGTAAGACAGGTGTTCAGCATGGAGCGCTATGAGCCACTGGCACAACAGGCCCGGGACACCCTCGCGCATCTGGGGTACCGAAACGTGACGGTCCTCGCCGGGGATGGGTCGCGCGGCCTGCCCGAGCAGGCCCCATTCGACGCTATCCTGGTGACCGCTTCGCCTCCTTCGGTTCCCCCACCCCTTCTGGAACAGCTCGCCCCGGACGGCCGGCTGGCCGTTCCCACAGGGCCAAGCGGCGGACAGAGGCTTGAACTCTGGACGCGCCGCGAGGCCGAGTGGGATCATGAAGACATTCTGTCCGTTGCCTTTGTTCCTCTCATCGGCCAATATGGATGGAGCCATGAGAGGTCGCGCTGAAGCCGCCGGGTCGCCCGATTCCCAGCCCCCTGTGCGACCGGATGGGGTCCGGGGGGATTGGAGAGGACAAGTCGAGCAAAGCACGAATCGTCCGAGGGGCCGGAATCCCCCGGTCGCCGTGTTCGCCTTGGTCCTCGGCCTGTGTGGATGTCTGTCCGAGGGATCCCCCACGCGCCCCCCCAGGGCGGCAACCGTGCCCCCGGCCCCTCCCCTTGCCAGCGCCACCTCACTGCCAACCCCCCTTCCGATCTCCACCTCACCGCCAAGTCCACTTCCGACCTCCACCCGGGCGAGCCCTTCGGCCACCCCCTCCGAGGTTCCGGCCTTCTCGCATGTCTTCATCATCGTGATGGAGAACAAGGAGTACAGCCAGATTGTGGGCAATTCGCAGGCCCCGACGATTCAATCGCTCATCCAGAGGGGGGGACTCCTCACGAACTATTTCGCCATCCGCCATCCCAGCCTGCCCAACTACCTGGCTATGGTCGGAGGCAGCACCTTCAACCTCAGCCGGGATTGCGACCTTTGCCACGTTGACGCTCCCAACCTGGCCGACCAGATCGAGGCGGCGGGACGTCAGTGGAAGGCCTATAACGAGGACATCCCGGCTCCCTGCTTCGGGGTCAGCGTGGGTGAATTCGACAAGAGCCACGATCCCTTCCTTTACTTCGACTCGATCCGTCAGAACCCCGAGCGGTGCGCACCGCGGGTGGTCGCTCTGGACAGCTTGCCCACCGACCTGGCCTCGGCCAATCCCCCGGATCTGATATGGATCGTCCCGAACCTGTGCGACACCATGCATGATTGCGACATTGCGGCTGGCGACGCCTGGCTGGCCCAGTGGATCCCCCTGGTCACCCGGTCGCCGGCCTTTCAAAACGGCGGGGTCCTGTTCCTTACGTTCGATGAGGGCCTGACGGACCGGGGCTGCTGCGGTGCCGCGGGGGGTGGTCAGATAGCCACGATTGTCCTTTCCCCGTGGGTCACGGCGGGCACGCACGACGGAACGTTATACACGCATTATTCCCTGCTGCACACCATCGAAGAGGCCTGGGGGTTCAGCCCACTGGGAGCGGCCGCCGGGGCGACCCCGATCACGGGCATTTGGCGTTCCCCCGCCTCGGAAAGCCGGTAGGGGAGGAATCAAAAGGGGCTGTCCATTCTCAGCCTTCCTGGACAGCCCCTGCGTGGCTTGCTCGGGTTCAGGTCGTGAGCGGTGAGGGCCGGCTACTCGTAGCGCAGGGCTTCGACCGGTTCGAGGCCGGCGGCCCGCGAGGCCGGATAGATGCCGAAGAACAGGCCCACCGCCGCCGCGAACAGCGTCGCCAGCAGGACCGAGGTCAGGGTTACCACCGGAACGAAGCTGGTGCCACTGGACGAGGCAATCCGCCCGATCACCCAGGCCAGCCCGCCCCCCACCAGGATCCCCACGATCCCGCCCCCCAGACTCAGCGTCGCCGACTCCGTCAGGAATTGCGCCAGAATGTCCCGCTTGCGCGCCCCCAGCGCCTTCCGCAACCCGATCTCCCGCGTCCGCTC
>Ga0208192_1000109_pt1 | contig 86708 bp, 93 predicted proteins | sample June2015DPH_13_1_2_FD_184711 | JGI IMG/M metagenome (GOLD analysis project Ga0208192, IMG submission 184711) | Peatland microbial communities from SPRUCE experiment site at the Marcell Experimental Forest, Minnesota, USA - June2015DPH_13_150... | ecosystem: Environmental > Terrestrial > Soil >... | reverse complement strand
TCGAGATAACCCTCGCAACCGGACGCGAGATAATTGCCACCGAAAGCTTCGGCATTGGCACTGTCAGACTATTGCAGATGCTGGAACAGAAGAAGCGGGGTGAGAGAGTCTTTCGGCAGCTGGCTCGTGAATACATCAACGTTTCAGGTACGCGTCTTCGAAAGGAAATCGGTGAACGCAAAGTAGACTTATGCATCGCTACTGGTGGGAACGTCGAAACTCTAGGCGACTTACGAGTACAATTATGCGATGGAAAAGATGACACTTCGGTAAGCATGGATGAGCTCGATTCAATTCTTAAAGAGCTACAGTCGCGGTCTTATGAAGACAGGATCAAAGACTTCGGATTACGACCGGACAGAGCAGACGTAATCATCCCAGCGACGATCGTTCTCCAAATCGTCGCGAAAGAGGCAAAAGTCCAGCAAATCCTAATCCCCCGCGTCGGAGTCAGGGAAGGACTTCTAATTGATATGGCAGAAGGGCTGAAGAGCACTGCAAGATCACTGCACCGAACCCAAGTAATCACCTCCGCAAAACTGCTGGGAAGGAAGTATGATTACGAAGTGCAGCATGCCCTGACCGTTGCCCGTTTCGCGGTTGAATTGTTTGGCGCCACAAGAAAGCTCCATAAGTTGGGTGATAAAGAAAGGACGCTTCTCGAAGGTGCCGCACTGCTTCATGACATCGGCTACTACATCGGTCAAATGGACCACCACAAGCACACATACTATTTGATCAATGCTTCACCCATACTTGGTCTGGACGATATGGAGAAGGCGATCGTCGCGAATGTGGCTCGCTATCACAGCCGATCATTCCCTAAACCTAACCATAAGGAATACGCGGACCTTTCACCCAAACGGCGTCAAATAGTTGTTAAATTGGCCGCAATCCTGCGGCTCGCAGAAGCCCTGGATCATGAGCATTCCAACAAAATACAACATATCAAGCTTATCAAAGACAAAAAGAAGGTCATTCTGCGTCTGAAGGGTCAAGGAGACTTACTGCTTGAGAAATGGGCACTGAGTTACAATTCTCGATTATTCGAAAAAGTATACAAGAAAAAGGTAGTGATAGCGTAATGATGAGGTCAGAAGGGCAGAACTCGTTGGCTGGTAAACTAATTGCGGTAAGAAGAATTGACGGGTCCGGAAGGTCCACGCAAATCCATTTTCGTCAAAGCTCGCCTGAACCGGAAGACTACAAGGCAATCAGGAGGCCGTTTACAGTTGAGTAAGACTCCAAGGAGAAAGAGGACGCTGACTAGGCCGCGCCAGTCGTCGTGGCGACCCCGCTCAGCAAGAACTTCACTCAAGAAAGCGAGAAAAAGAAAAACAACTTCTTCCAGCCTAAAGCGCAAAAGAATCGTGAAGTCGGTGAGTAGTAAGCGATATTCTCCCAACGTACGACGTTCATCACTAAGACGAGTTACAGGGAGACTTCCAAGGAAAAGTGCGAGAAAGAAGAAGAAAGGCAAGGGAGGGCTCATGCCGAAACGATCTTCAAAGAAACCCATCCTGACAGGTCGCCGTGTGCAAAGCTATCCTAGGAAGCCCCGCCCATCACGCCGAGCCTTGTCTAAACGGCATGCACCAATTGCAATTAGACCACCAACACGGAGACGGAATGCTCGCGTCCCTGACGTGCTGAATTTCATTTCCGATACCTTGGAGCGTGAATGGAATGGTTACTTGAAGCGTCTACAGGAATTTCAACAGAAGGCGTCAGTCAAGAACGTTCACGATCTCCGTGTCAGCATAAAACGGCTCATGACGAGCATGGAGTTGATCGAGCAATTCAATCCAGATAATACAGTCCGAAGAGCCCGCATTACACTCAAAGATCAATTGTCAGAACTCAGCGATCTCAGGGACGTTCACGTCGAAATGGTTACAATTCGCGGATATCTGAAACAGCTACCTGAAATCAAACAATTCCACAATGGGTTGCGCGAAAGAGAAAGCGGCTACCTCAAGGCCGTCAAAAGAATGCCCTCGGCCTCAAACGTGAGTTTCATTGAAAATGCTGTCAATAGAGCGAAAGTTCGGCTTGGTGCTCGTCGAGCCACAATGAACATGTCCGGCGCCAGCAAAATCATCAACGATGTCCTCGATCGATCATTCGACAATGTAACTAAGAAACTCGAATACGCCACTATTGCTGATTACTCAACTATTCACAGCGTACGACTAGCATTCAAACCATTCAGGTATCTGTTAGAGATGTTGCAACCGTTGATTCCAGTGGAACGCAAGCAGCTAGGAAGCGCTCGTTCGGTCGCACGATTGATGGGTCAAATCCAAGACCTTGATGTTTTAATGAAGGACTTGGTTGAATTTAAGTGGAAAAGGAAGAACGCGCAGCAAGCTGTCGATGAAATCTGGTTCGATCTTGAACGAAGAAAAATTGATGCTGCTCAACGCTTTCTAAGAGCTATTCCTAAGTTGGGGAACATCTGGAAGCCCATAATCCATGAACAAACAGCCTACAGGGCTGTTGATTCGAAATCCCTCTACGTTCTAAGGCATGGGATCGCAATCGCCCGCGGAGACCCGGGCTATCCATTAGATTCCGACCGCCCGTTAACGTCCAAAGGGATGAAGAGAGTGCGTCGAATCGCTATGGGAATGCGCCGTCTTGACGTTGAGTTTGACGTTATTCTAACGAGCCCATATAGGCGAGCGTTGGAAACTGCGTTCGTAGTCGGTCAAGCGTATAGACTGGGTGAATTGATTCAAACTACACCTGCATTGAAACCGGAGGTTCTCCCAGAAGAACTGGTCAGGGTATTGCAGGACAAGTATGCATCATGTCGAAATCTATTACTTGTAGGACATGAGCCTCAACTAAGTGCGTTTGTCTCCACATTGACCTCGGGTAGCGCAGGCGCAAGGCCGCTGATGAAAAAAGGAGGGCTATGTAAGCTTCAAGTAGAGAAGCTGCAAGTCGGGAAGTGTGGGACGCTACTGTGGCTCCTTACGCCCAAACAACTCACTAATATGGCCTGATCTGGTGCGCACCGGAGTTCTATTCCTTCGCCGAATGAACATGCGGCATTTTCATAACATGCTGTCGAGAGGGCATTCTGATTATTGCGAATTGACGCTCTCGCAAGGATATTCTTTGCGTGCCCACACTACAGCGACATTCGGCTATGGTTTAGCTAAGTTCTGCTACTCTGTGGTTCGCCCGTCGAAGTGTTCCTCACTTGCCATCGCTTCCCCTTTCGTATGGCGGACCACACCATCCTTGTGTTCAGGTGGGGAGTAAATCGTGTATAGTCTAAGGGTCGCTCGCTTAGAGGTGTTGATGACATTATGTCTGGCGCCCGCGGGAACGATGATTCCGTTCCCGTCCTTAACACGGTGTTCTACGCCGTCAATGACTACTTTTCCTTCTCCTCGTTCAACTCGAAAGAATTGGTCCCTATCCTCGTGTGTCTCTGAACCAATCTCTTCTAATGGTTTAAGGCTCATGACTACGAGCTGACTGTGCTTCCCAGTATACAACACACGCCGAAAATCTGCATTCTTCCTCGTCTCTTTCTCAATTTGGATTACGTATCCTTTCATGTTCTCTCACACTCATTCACCCATAGGCCTCGCGTTCATCAATCTTTAGTGTGCGATGCATTTTTGAAAGGCTCTAGAGTGGAACTAAAGGCGCACATTCCATGGCAGATATTCGCGGGAGCTTTAGTGACCGCCATCGTTACATGGCTACAGCTGAAAATCTACTTCTCAATTCTCTGAGAGGCACCAAGAGGTACTCGCTTTGACCGAAAACGCGCGCAAGGCTGTCCATCTCTTAGCCTTACTCATCCCGCCCGCCTCTGAACTAACCTCGAAACCTTTAGTTCTGGCTGCGCTTTCCATAGTCACAATTGCCTATGTTCTCGGGGAAGTACTGCGCCTCAAAGGCCACCGCTTGCCGATTATCACGTCATTCACACTGAAGATGAGCCGGCCCGAAGAGAGAACAAGCTTCATCATACGACCGGCATATTTGGCGATTGGAATCATTCTGGCGTTGGTCCTCTATCCCACCACGATCGCTTACGCGTCAATATGCATCGGGGCGGTCGGCGATTCTGCCGCTTCCATTGTGGGAGAGAGATTCGGTCATAGTCGAATTGTTAGGCGGAAGACGGTAGAGGGGTTTGCTGCAGGCTTGACCGCTGCTTTCCTTCTGGCTTCTTTTCTCGTCTCTCCCTTCATAGCTCTACTAGGCGCAGTCGGCGCTATGATTATAGAACTTCTCGATGTGCCAGATGACAACCTCACAATGCCAATCGTCGCGGGGGCATTGATGACTCTCGTGACTCTAACTTATCGCGCATAACTATAGTTTGACTTATAGCGGGCATCTTGTTCTTGGCTCGTTTTCACCACTTCCTATTTCAGGTATGTCCACGCGTAATACATGAGTCCGATGCAATTCGATGAATACGGGTTTGTCCATTTACATTTCGCCAACGGGATTACGGTTGAGTGATTAGTTTATTGGGGCGCGATTGAAGAGACAATGCAGAAGTCGGTCGATAGCTGCTGTTCACGCAATAAACTTCGGCGTTTAGTTCAGGTCTGAATTCGCGCGCTAGGAGTACTCTTTGGTCATAATGCTCTTTAGCATAAGGGGTCCTATCGAGTCTATGGATATCGATCAACGGGGGGCGACAACGAAACTCTTCATACTTGACTGTGACAGAACCCTTTGGAATGGGATCTCGACCCACTTAGTTGGTGCTCTTAGACAGTCAGGAGAGGATTCGATCGCTGATCTACTGGGAAGAAGAATCCGTCTATACCCAACCGTCAGAGAAACTCTGAAACTCCTTAGTGACCAGGGGGACTTGCTGTCGTTTGTAAGTTGGAATATGAAGGGTCATCTGTTACTGGTTCTCAAGCTCTTCGGGCTCTTGCCCCTATTTCGATATGGAAGTGTTTCCTTGCGACCTAGCAAAGCGAGAATGGTATCTCGGATTCTACAGAACACTCGAGACGACGGGTTTGATCAAGATCTCTTGCGGGTTTACTTCATTGACGATGGTAGACGCGCTCTGAAACAGGTTTCGACACATTACCCATGGATAACCGTCATACAAGCGAAGGGACTGAAAACCTTCGAGCTTCTGACCTGCGTCACCTGAACTACTGCAGGTTAAGGCCTGCATCACACACACATAAACCGCGGAGAATAATATACCCTAAGATATCTCGCGGAGGCTGCTGTCGGAATGACCCAAATGAGAGCCAAATTAATCATAAATCCAGAAGCCGGAAAAATGCCAAGAACATTACCTCCCATACTAAAACTGACTTTCACACTATTCAAAACAAGATTGAAAGGAATGTTCACGCCCCGCGCAAAAGTTGAGGATATTATAGAAGCAGTAACAGAAGAATGCGAACGAGCAAACATAAAATTAGATATAGAATTTACAAAATATCCAAAACATGCAATAAAAATGGCGAAGGATGCAAAAAACAAATATGAGCTACTCATTGTAGCCGGGGGAGACGGAACAGTAAACGAAGTGATTAACGGTATAGCTAATTCAAAAACAACACTAGCAATCATTCCCTTTGGCACATCCAATGTTTTAGCTCTAGAGTTAGGCATACCATCGAATCCCAAAGAAGCAGCAGAACTAATCACAGAAGGAAAACAAACAAAGATCGATCTCGGCCTCGCAGAAATGAGGGAAGGGTCCAGATTTTATGCCATAGTTTTGACTGTCGGTTTTGATGCAGCTTTGATGAAAGATGCGACTTCAGAATTCAGAAATAGATGGGGAATCTTTGCAGAGCCGATCATGGGAATCAATCTCATTACATGCCGATGGCAAAGGATCCGAATTGAACACACAACGAATTCAATAGGGTATTTTGTGTTGATAGCAAACTCCAAATTTGTTGGTGGTGGATATCAGATAGCAAACGCAGCAAGCACTGAAGACGGCGTTCTGGATTTAGTAATAATTAACAGAAAATGGTGGAAAGTATTACCATTACTTTTCTCAACGTCAATAGGAAAAGAGAACAAATTCCAGCAAAACGAATATTATCAAATAAAAGATGCATGCGTGTACAGCATGCCTGACTTGTTAGTTCAAGTCGATGGCGATATAATTGGTACAACACCAGTAAAGGTCACAATTGTGCCAAAAGCATTAAGCGTTATTGCTAAGAAAGTACGGCAAACCGGAAGCTAGGTATGTTTCATAGAATCACTACGGTACATCAGCAAACGCTTGAGATCAAATATCCTATTGAGCAATAAGACCTACTTTTTCAACCAAGCTTCTTCCTAACTTGAACGAGATATTGAAATGTCAATATTGAAGATGTAAGCAAGAACATTCCCAATGAGTATGCGCCAAAAACATCGCTGAACCAATGAACATTAAGATAGATTCTATCCAGTCCTACGACAATTGCTATGGCAACAGAAAACAAACTCCACAATATTCTGAGAATTGAAGATTTCCAATGGTTCCATGCAAAATATGTTAGCAAACCGAAAAGTACTACGGTGCTTGCAACATGGCCACTTGGAAATGAAAATCCCTGGACAGTTAAGATGCCATTCACAGGTCTTAGAGAATGAACCAGCATCTTGATTATTTCAACCAGGGTTACATTGGCAGCCATTGCGCCCATCAGGAAAAGGGCCTCGTACTTGTATTGTTTATGGAAAAGATATACGGCTACTAATAGCGACGCTACAAACGAGGGAGTTGGGGCAAAACTGTAATGAATTATCTTGGCCATCTCTGTGACTGAAGCGGACTGAATTGATGCCGACCAAGAGTTCATGTTCGCATCCATGGTGGCAAAATGACTCTTTAGGAAAACTATAAGCAAAAACATAATCAAAGATAATGATGAAATAGAGAGAATTATTTGTCGATTGTCTATTAGATTGTTTCTTGCGTTGGAGTCGAGAGGCAAGTTGAGTCTTAGGATACGACGGCCCGGCTCTCACTTAACACTGATGCTATTTCTTCGAAAACGGTTAAAGCCTGACCTTTGTTAACTGAAAGAGCCAGGGGGCCATCTGTTACATGAGCCATCAAAACGCAGTGTTTCTCGAAGCATGCGATGACGCATTCCAAGTATTTCTGTTGCCCGCGGAATTTTGGTTGAACATGTCACCTGACTAGTGACCATCTGGCTGGTTTAGCCAGCACCGGCAATCTTGACAATTAGATAGGTAACGAGCAAGAGCAATCCAATGATAGTTCCCCTATTCACGAACGCAGGCATTAGGTCCTGCTCCTTTTGCTCATTCCGCAATGCATTGATAATGGGCGCTACGAAAAATATGATGGATGGCGAGAAGGCGAGGAGAATCCAAGGTAGTCCGCCAACTAGCACAACACTCACAAATAACGCCAGGACCAAGGAAAGGAGCACAACACATGTCTGAAGCGCCCTCTTCTTGCCAACCCACGTCACGGTTGTCATAATCATGCCTCTATCGGAATCATAATCTCTAATTTCATTGACAAGCTCGGCCAACATGGACAACAGGAATAGCGTAACAACCAACCCTGCTCCCACAAAGTCAAGGGGGCGATAAACGGAGTAAGCCATTACCGCATAGATGGCACTCCCGGAAGCGTGGTAGACAACATCAAGACCAGGCCTAGTCTTTGCCCTCAGACCGAAAGAATAGCCACCACACCCCACAATCACCAGGATCCCAAGCAGCCTATTCAGAAAACTAAGAAGATAGATGGATAAGGTCGCCACGCCCAACAGAACTACCACGAGGGCCCAAGCCGCAACTACAGACAAGTCACCCGACGCTACAGGGTTCCTTAGCTTGCCAGCCTTTCTGTCAAGTTCTGCATCGGCAATATCGTTAATCACAAAACCAAAAATGGAGGAGACTGCAACGAAAAGAAGCACCGACAAAATTCTGCTATCGACGGGATATCTGGCCACGAATGCACAAGCCAAGGCAGAAACCAAATAGCACGGTCCGTATTCATGGAATCTTACAATTCGCACAAACGCGTTCCGCGAAACAATTCGCTTCATAGAACCATCCGAGTCTAACCTTGACGTTGCTCACTAGACGACGCCTTGGTGCATTAGACCTACAATTATAATTCTAACGCCGATTAGGCCGCGCCAGAGTCTTACCAGAAAAAATCGGAAAAGGATATTGCATCGTGTAGGTTTGCTGGTCTGAAAGCGTGATTAGTGCAGATTCTAGACAGGGCTATGTGCTCGTCTACGAGGCGTGTCAGGCTGTTAGCTCAAGAGCAGAGAATCAGAGCGCTTTCATGATTTCTTTGATGTGTTGTTTCGCGCTGTCCTTGATTTGCTGGAGTTCTTGGTTCTTGCCGAATTCTCCAAGGCTTCGTTCAACCATGTCGAAGAGTTTGTCGATGTCTTGCAGAAGGCCTGTGACTTCTTCACGGATCTTTCCTGTGTCCAATTTCGATCACAATATTCGGCGCCCTTGAAGTAGTCTAACTATTACTATGATGATGACGATCACAATCAAGATGTGAATTAGACTTCCGCCGATACCGCCAAGTAATCCAAATAGCCAGAGAACAACGAGAATCACGATTATAGCAACTAATAGATCCATTGACGATTCACTTCACTTAATGCTAAAAGAGTTTCAATAGGTACGGCAGGGCGAGGAAGATGATGCCGACGATAATCATTATGATGCCGACCCATTTCGCTAGCTTCCCAGCGAAGAACACGATTACGCCCAGAATTATTACAACGATTGGGTTCAGGGTTAGCAGCCACTGGTACGCTGAATTAACCATCGAACCTGCACTCTGATTCACACCTATTTGGTTAAGCATCCGAAACAGACTTACACCAAGTAAAGGCGCCATCATAGAATGAACCTTGCGCATATCAATCAAGTCAGGACATGACATAGTTGAAGCGCGTATATAAGTTATCTAGTTATATCGATAAGTTGGAATCGCCAAAAATCTGCGGACGTTAAGAACCAGTTGGAGCTCAGAGGAAAGAGCTACCGCAAATCGAGTCAGGCTTGCATAAATTTGCTAATCAGAAGCAGAGGAATTAGAAGGATGAGGGGAGGTTAGAGTGGTTATGGGTTTGATAGAGCTCAGCTGTATCTGATTAGCGGTGAACTGCATAAGCCGCAGAAGCGTGCATCAGTGTCAGCGCTTCGGGTTCCGCATATCAGACACTGTCCTCGTTGTGGTTGGTCAGGGAAATTACTTAGCACAGTTCTGCACCAGTTGCAGTAGTTATTGCTGTCTGAATTCTGTCTATTGCAATATCTACATGTTTTCAAACAGAAAACACCACGATGCAATGCGCCCTATCGCATAGAAAAGTCTTTTGTTATGACGAAATGATTCATCTCTTTCGGGCGTCGCATGAAATGTCTCTTCGGCAAGTATGGAGTCTAGAATCTGTTGCGTTTGGTTCAAAATGTCTAACCCGAATTGGCCGCGGAGCTGCGCTAGGCAACCCAAGCCATTAGTTAACCTCTATCAGACCGTCCCCTAACTATTAGCACTTAGCCGACTAGTATAGGTTAACTAACCAATTCGAGACCCTTTTCTGTTTCCACCCACCAGTGATGGCTGCGATTGGTTTGCACTGCTTGGGAATAGAGTCGACCGCGCATACTTTCGGTGCAAGTGTTGTAACGGACGATGGGCAGATTCTATCTGATTCACGAGACGTTTACGCCTCTGCTCCGGGGAAGGGAATTCATCCGCGTGAGGCGGCGGAGCATCACAGCGAGGTTGCCGCTCGTGTAATTTCGGATTCATTGATAAAAGCCGGCGTCAAGGCTTCGAAACTCGCGGGCGTCGGGGTGTCTCTGGGGCCCGGACTTGGGCCGTGCCTTAGGGTAGGAGCCACCGTTGGGAGGTCCATATCGGCGTACTTTCGCATTCCGTTGGCTGCTGTGAACCATGCTATTGGGCACATAGAAATTGGAATCCTCACCACTGGGGCCAAAGATCCATTAGTGGTTCTTGTTTCTGGCGGACACACCGCCATTACCGCGTTTTCCGGGGGCCGGTGGCGAATATTTGGGGAAACCGAGGACATCACTATTGGAAATCTATACGACATGTTCGCCAGGGAGATTGGCCTGCCATCGCCCGCGGGCCCACAAATCGAGAAACTAGCAGGGAAGTCATCGAAGTTTCTAACCCTCCCGTACGTAGTTAAGGGCAATGACGTTTCCTACTCCGGGCTGCTGACCGCTTCCCTTGCGAAGTTTCGATCCGGCGCGGGTCTGGAAGATGTCTGCTACTCAATGCAAGAGGTCTCCTGCTCAATGCTGGCAGAAGCCGTCGAACGGAGCTTAGCCTACACGGGCAAGAAGGAGATCCTCCTAACAGGAGGTGTAGCTGCAAATAAGACGCTGAAGGAAAAACTTGAAGCCGTCGCTGGGCTTCATGACGCCGTATGCCACGTCGTTGATTCCGCCTATACAGGTGATTGTGGTGCCCAAATCGCCTGGACCGCCATGCTGGCGCTTCGGGCTGGTCTGGCTACTTCTGTTGACGCGGCGCTCGTCAGGCCGAAATGGAGGTTGGAAGATGTTGACATCCCTTGGAGACACGACACGAACTAAACTTATCTACAAAGGTGCCGAAGCCGAAATCTACCTCCAAGACTGGCAGGGTGAACTTGTGATCAGAAAGAGCCGTATCGCGAAGCCATACAGGGTTTCCGAACTCGATGAATCCATACGCCGGACGAGGACAACCCATGAAGCGAATATGATGCACGAAGTAAGGAAACTGGGAGTCCCCGTCCCCACTATTCAGCATATAGATCCGGAATCGACAACGTTGATTATGGACTACGTAAGGGGCCCCACACTCAAAGAGGAGCTTTACAAACTCTCGACGGAAGAACGCCGTCGGCGCTGTAACTCACTGGGCATCACACTGGCAGTAATGCATGAAGGGGGGATTGTCCATGGAGACATGACGATTTCGAACGTGCTGTCCGAGGACGGCAAATTGGTCATGATTGATTTCGGCTTAGGCGATTTCTCAGGCGAGATTGAAGATAAGGGTGTAGACCTGCTCCTTCTAAACCGGGCGATGAGGAGCACTCATTATTCATTCCACGCTGTACTGTTCAAAGCCTTCCTGAAGGGATACGCAAAGACTGTTGGCAAGAAGCGAGCTGACGAGACTCTGCAAAAGATGCGTGAAATCGAGAAGCGGGGTAGGTATTTTGAAAGGACTTAGCCAAACAGTCTATTTTGCAACAACCAACCGAGGCAAGTTCATTGAAGCAGCCCAGGTCGCTTTACGTTTTGGAATTAAGCTGAAGCACTTGCGAATAGAGAAGCTTGAGATTCAGTCAAACGATTTGACGGCGATTGCTTCCTTCGCAGCATTGGAGGCTGCTCGATCAATGAGGCGTGTAGTGGTTTCGGAGGATGCAGGCTTCTTCGTGAATGCATTGGGAGGGTTCCCCGGCCCGTACTCATCATACGTCTTCAAAACTTTAGGGACAAGCGGCATTTTGAGGCTCATGGAGAACGGCATCAATAGAGAGGCATCCTTCCAAGCGGCTGTGGCTTTCTGCACCCCAAAGACGCGCGCGCGATGTTTTACGGGCGTGGTAGACGGCCTGGTAAGTAAGAGACCTAGAGGAACTAACGGGTTCGGTTTCGACCCAATCTTCATCCCCCGGCAAGGGGACGGGCGCACATTCGCCGAGATGACCACTGAAGAGAAGAACGCCCTCTCACACCGCGCCGTGGCTTTCGCAAAGTTCTCCAAATGGTTCATAGCCAAAAGGACACGGTTTTCGGGCTAGAACAGTCAAAATGACTCGACAACCTATGTCTGCTAGCCAACAATTGGAAGTTGTTGAGGCTTGCTCTTTCCTTGCTGAAAACGCCATCCAGGAAACATTGGAACTTTCGCAATCATTCAGGATTGCTTTGAGCAATACTCGCCGCAGAACGGTGAACTCGAGTGGAGTTCCGAACCGCAGTTATGGCAGAAGTTTTCACTTCTCCGTTTGATGTGGCTTCGTGATGCCGCGCGTCTTGACGAACGTTCCTAGTACTCCCAGGGCAAGGATGACTATGACAATTCCAGCGAGAACAAGGTATTGTGAATCACTAATTCCGAAAGCTGCGTAAGCTGGAATCATCCCATAATCCGTGTGCGTTGCCTCGAACGCTTCCGTTCCAACCAACTGAGTGGTGAACGTAACTCGAGAAATCTGTGTATTTGCTTCATAGTTCGAAAGTGTTTGGGTGGTGTAAAATGTTTGAGTTGGAGTACATGCCATCGATGCTGGTTCGCACAGATAATTATAGACAATGGCCAGCCCTGTGGATGTTGAGTATGGAACCCAACCCGCCACTATTGAGGAGACCGTGCTCCAGGAAGCGTAGTTGCTCATGATCGTGTTGGTAAAGGTATCAGTTCTGGGGATGGGAGTTGAAACCAGCGGAAAAGCTAGTGAACCCAAACTAAGAACCGCCACCACAAATAGTACTAGAGCGAAAAGCAAAGAATGGGATACAGGACGCATAAGCCATAGTTTCCTGCCGGACCGAGTAATTACTCTACCTAAAGCCGTGGGGCACGTCGACTGAGTAATCAAACAAGCGAAGCAGACAGGCTTAGGAGTGTTTTGACCGCTGGACTATGATTGTACTTTGGTCTCCATGAAAAATGGGAATTGCCGCGACATGACTGTCGCGACAAGTTAAATAATCGAGGACCAAGGACAAGGTAACAATTTCACTATTGGAGCGCGCAATTCATTGGCAAGGCTTTACACGAGTAAGCGGGGAAAGTCAGGGTCAACCCGCCCCATAAGCAAGAAGGCACCTACCTGGTGTAAGTACACGCCGGAAGAGGTAGAAGCCCTAGTTCTCAAACTATCCAGAGAGGGCAATTCGCCAAGCACCATCGGGATGCTCATGCGGGATCGTTACGCCGTACCACTAGTCAAATCGCTTACGGGTAAGAATGTGCAGGAACTGTTGCAAACCGCCAAACAAGCTGGGGCGCTCCCCGAAGACTTGAGCGCGCTTCTAAAGAAAGCAGACCACGTTAGGCGGCACTTGGAGAAGAACAGGAAGGATTACGTTAACAAGCGTTCCTTGGCTATGGTCGAGTCGAAGATTCACCGGTTGGTTAAGTACTACCGGGCTAAGGGTCAACTGCGTCCCGAGTGGGAATACAAGCACGTTGTAGCGTCAGTGTCCTAATGCCTTCGGAAGGTAATCGCGCCGCGTTCATCGAACGGGCGAAAGCAGTTGCAAGCATAATCAAAGAGCACCTGAAGTCAGATTCCTTCTTCGTGGTCGTTTCACACCACGACGCAGACGGCCTGTCGTCCGCTGGAATAATGGGCTCAGCGCTGGCTCGTGCCAACGCCAGATTCACTGTAAGAATAGTCGAAGAACTGCGAGAAGATCTTGTAGACGAAATCTCAAAAACAAAACCTGACACTGCAATTTTCACGGATATAGGAAGCGGTTACCTAGACCTGTTGAACTCACGCCTCGAAACGAGGACCGTGCTCATACTGGATCACCATCCCCCCAATGCCGAGACACCCGGCCGAATCACTCAACTAAACCCACACGAGTTCGGAATCGACGGTGCCACTATGGTTAGCGCGGCAGGCGTTACTTATCTTGTGACTCGAGCGCTGTCCGAGACCAACAAGGACTTGAGTGCGCTGGGAATCGTCGGCGCACTGGGCGACATGCAGGACAAAAACGAGAAAAGGTCGCTAATGGGGTTGAACGAGGTTCTGGTTGAGGATGCTGTGTCGTCGGGAAACGTCAAAGTGGACCATGACCTCGTGGTTTATGGGAGGGAAACACGGCCGATTCACAGGTCGTTGGCTTACACCACAACGCCCTACATGCCCAACCTGAGCGGCCGCGAAGACAATTGTCTGGCGCTGCTCGCGAACGCTGGAATTAGGTTGAAGGACGGTGACAGATTTCGAACAATAGCTGACCTAACGCAGGATGAAAAACAGAAATTACTCAACGCCATTATGAGCTACCTAAGCTCCATAGGGTTTCAGTCAAGCGTCGTTCTCGACATGGTCGGCAGTGTGTACACCTTGGTAAATGAGCTCCCCGGCGGCCCGACGAGAGACGCTAGAGAGTTTTCAGCATTATTGAACGCCTGCGGCCGTACAGGCAACCCATCCATAGGAGTCAGCGTAGGTTTGGGTGATAGAAAGACCGCTCTAGAAGAAGCCAATGAGGTTGTGGCAACTTACAGAAAGACGCTTGCAAGTTATATGGAATGGTTAACGAAATCGCCCGAGGCAATTCAGAAATTCAAAGTGATATGGGCCATTCGTGGCGAGGATCAGATTCAAGAAAGCATGACAGGAGCCTTCTCTTCAATTATCTCCTCGGCAGGAAACCTTTCTTCCGATAATGCGATAATCGTCTTAACCAAAGCCAAAGACGGCGGGATCAAGCTTTCGGCCCGGGCGCCAGCCAAGCTTCTGAGGATGGGTCTAAACCTGGGTTCCGCTCTGAGCGCCACAGCGAAGAAGTACTCTGGTTTCGGGGGAGGTCACAACGTCGCCGCGGGCGCCCACATAAAAGTCGACGAACCCACCCAATTCCTCCAGGATCTTGATCAAGTGCTTCTTGAGCAGATGAAACAGAAGCTTGGAAGCTGAGATTTCACTTCAATATCCCTCCGCGCTTTTCGCGAATAGCGTTATGAGCGGCATCTCACCCGAAAACAAACTACCAGGTCATCGAATGCAGGTTTATGCCAATGTCAACGGAAGAACGCTGAATATCCTCGTGAAGCACTGCGAGAGAATTGAAACATTGCAGGCTACGGTTCAAGATGTTTTCCGATGCATACGCGCCGCCGAATCTTCCCTCATGAAGCTCTCGTCCTCTCGACAGTCTCGATGAAGCCCACGCGAATCTTGCTCTGAACGCTTTAAATACCGCCCAACCGGTACGGTTCTGAATTCCGAGGTTCAGGTGGAAAACTGTTGTCTAAAGCCACAAGGAAGGTCAGGGACAAGTGGAGGCTGAAGGAATGGTACGACGTCTACAGCCCCCCATACTTCGGAGAAAATATTGTTGCTAGCATACCATGCGAAGTCCCGGCCGCAGTAATAGGACGGGTTGTCGAAACTACACTCTATGACATAACAAACGATTTCGCCCATCAATCAATCAAACTATACTTCCTTATCGTGAACGCACAAGACCACAAGGCAGGTACGATTCTGAAATCACACGAATATGCAACCGACTATCTGCGCAGCCTTGTCCGGCGGGGCAGCACCCGAATGGACGGGATCTTCAACGCAACTACGAAAGACCAATTCACGTCAAGAATTTCGATTGTGGCATTCACTCGGGACAGAATAAAGGCATCACAAGAGCACGGAGTTCGCCAAATAATGAGGCAGATTGTTGAGGATAAAGCGACGAACCTGAACTACGACCAATTATCGCAAGAGGCCGTGCTTGGAAAGCTGGGGTCAGACGTCTACAACCTCGCGAAGAAGATTGCACCCTTAAGGCACGTCGGCGTCAGAAAATCAAGACTTATCTCGATTCCGGCAGGCGTTATTGGAACCGCAACCCAAACAACCCAAGTCATCGAGCCCGCCAAAGCGGCATAGTGCCGCTGGATTAGAGGCTAACGCGTCGTTCTCTTGTACATCCGCTTAATTTCCTCGTGTATTTCGTCAAGCTCAAGCTGCAGCTCATCCACTTTCACCTTGTTCGCGCTATCATTGAAATCGGACGCGGCTGAAGTCGAAAACATGTTGCTCAACTGGTCAGCTTTTCTCGTTGCAAGACGTAACCGCTCCTGAATGTCGGCGGTCCTCTCGAGCCCATGCAAGAAACCTGCCAAGCCTGCTGTCAAAGCGCCTGCAGCTATTCCGGCCAAGAAAGAAACAACATCAAAAACCATAACGACCACACGACATTCACCCAATCTTTGCCATATATGCTAATTTAAAGGAATCAAGGTTAAAGCAACATTCAGAGAAGCCGGGAAAGATGACTTCTCACTGAAAGAGGTAGAGTTTGAAGTATCGTTTCAACCCGCAGTTTACGACGCTGGAGTCATCGAATCGGCGCGTTCCTTTTTATTGTTCTAGCTTTTCCGTATGTGCATCCTCTCCTGACTGAGATGGGGTCGACTTGCAGACCGAAGCTGAGTCCGCAATATCTCCGCACCGAGTGGACATGCTCATCACGGCGGAATGCGCTTCCTGTCCCTGTTTTTCTTTCCTGGTTCTGTTTCTCCGTTTTCGTCCTACAGTCCCGTGATCAGGGACCTGAGGGTCGACCTACTGTCCCCAAACCAGACTAGCGTAAGGGAAGGTTAGAGGCCGACTACAGAGGAGAGACGCGAACAACCTCCAAGCAACACCTCCCGGGGCACGCATACTCATTAAATCCGTGATTTCCCGTACGGGTTTAGCGAGGGGCTACTTTGTGAAGAACCCAGAACCCATTCGGGCAGATACATAGAGCCAGTAGCAACCTTGCAGAAGACCTACAGCGGATAAGAGCAGCAAGGGATGCCACATGGCGGCATCGTCAGCATACGCGATGCCTAAGACCGCAGCTAGGACTTCACCTACAAAGCAGGATAAGCAGTAAACGAGGGCCATGAAGTAAACTCGTGCGTTCTGCAAAGCGTCCAGTGCCGACAACGCCGAGACCACGATGTCAATTTCAGATTGTTGCCACTTAGGCCACTCCTTGTTCGGAGGCATCGTCTTCAACATCTCGTTGAAGGACCTACCTTGCTCAAACAATCCTCGCCGAATGGAAGTAAGCCCGAACACTCCAATGACGCCCACCAATCCCAACAACACCCCGCCAACTTCGACAAGCGCCTTAAACACCTCAACAACCAAAGAGGGGTCGAGATAACCGCCTGGGAAAAGCGCAGTATAGACGAGCGCAGCGACCAATAGCGATCCGGTGACAATTATCTCAACGTGTACCCGCTTCATCTTTCCTGAACCCCTCATTAAGCCCGTACAGGAAACCCCGTGTTGCCCATTTTAATTGGATGGCTAATTTAGACCGGTCAATATTAGCCGCGCCCGAAACTCTTTCTACTCCTTTGTTCACTACCAAACCGAGTGAGCGTTGACTGAAAGCCGACCTGTTCTGCACGTTTTGACCGAGAGAGAGTTGGAGCGTGAAAGGCTCCGAGGCATCTTCGCTATAGGCGCGATTGCTCTTTTGTACTATCTTCGTCAAGCCATAGGTGGTGGAAAACCCCTCGTTCTTGCGGAGATTCATCCGATTTTGTTAGGCACAGTTCTTCTGCAATTGCCTACCTTCACCATCAGTTCTGACTTGATCATGCAATTGTGGGGAGTCTATGTGATTGGAGTTGCGATCGCTCTCGCAGACCAATACGTGTACGCGGACAGAGTCTACAGTAAAATCGCTAGACTTTCATTCACAGTGGCCTATGGAGCAGCCCAGATCGCGTATGTCTTTGGTGTGGCCTTACTGATCTTGACTGGGGTGATCTGGCTTGCACCTCTCGTAGTTACGATTTTCCTGTTCTACATCTTGGAACAGGTTGGCAAGCATGTGAGTCACGCAATTGGCCAGGCGAAGATTTCGGCTACAGCTTCAGTGACAGCCGGCGCTCCACCAAACGATGAATGACGGACAACGGCTACAGTCCCGTAATCAGTGACCTGGCAACCGAACACACCCGCGAAGAAAGTGGAGAAGGCTGGTTCCTGACATAACAGTTAGTCGCCAGCGACCAACCCCTATGTCGCTGATTTGGGGATCGTCTCACAGTCCCGAGTTTCGCGCGCGAAACTAGCTTTCCCCGGGGAAAGGTCCCGAGTTTCCCACGGGAAACCACTGGTCGAGTTGCGCGTGCGCAACTCAAGGAAGAGGGAGCTTTCGCCGGCTAAAGCCGGTTTCCGCGCGAAAACTGTGAGTCGACTTGCCCCGGGGCAAAACTACAGGTTGAGTTTCCCATGGGAAACCCATAAAACATGACGGATACGCTTGTCTTAAAGCGCTAAGCTACCATTACTCGAATTGAAGGCCAACGCGAACAAGAAGCAGGGTGGCGAAGAGTGAAGGCAGTTGTTCTGGCTGCGGGGGAGGGCACACGAATGTGGCCACTTGCAGCGACCAAACCCAAACACCTACTTCCGGTGGCCGGAAAACCAATTATCTCATACATCCTTCAAGCGCTCGCCGATAACTCGGTGAAAGAGGTTTTCATGGTCGTAGGCTTCAAAGGCGACCTGATCCAATCGGCACTAGGCGACGGTGCGAGCTACGGAGTCCAAATCGAGTACCTAAAGCAACCACGCTGGACGGGAACCGCCTCCGCACTCAAAGTAGCCCGTAATGTTGTCGGCGACGAACCCTTCCTCGCAATTTATGGCGACTTGTGGGTAAGTTCTTCAGCTATCCAAGCAGTTGTCGAAAAATCACATGAATCCTCAAAGGTGATGGGGGTCGTGCGCGTAGACAACCCCTCCGAATATGGTGTTGTCACACTTCACGGCGAAAGACTTGCTGCAATCCGTGAGAAGCCTTCCAAGTCACGTCAATCAGAAGGGTGGGTAAACTCTGGCATTTACATCCTGGACAAGGACGTTTTCGACGCTGTAGGGAAAACTGCCAAGTCCAAAAGGGCGGAGTACGAACTGACTAGCTCCCTGCAACACTTGCTAGACGAAGGGAAGGAAGTCATGGGCGCAGTCATCACGCGGGAAGACTGGATGGACATCGGTAGGCCTTGGGACCTCCTCGAGGCCAACGAGAGAGTCCTAGCGAGCTTACCTCACCGAGTGAATGGAACAGTTGAACAAGGCGTGGTCTTGAAGGGCCCCATCTGGCTTGAGGAGAGCGCCTCAATCAAATCGGGCAGTTACGTTGAAGGGCCTGTATACGTCGGCAAAGAGAGTAGAGTCGGACCCAACGCGAGAATCCGTCCCTCCACAAGTATCGGAGACAACGTCAGTGTAGGGAGCTCTTGCGAAGTCAAGAATAGCATAATCATGAACGGATCGAAGGTCCCCCATCTCTCCTACTTGGGAGATAGCATAATCGGCGAAAACTGCAACATCGCTGCGGGAACCATAACCGCAAACATACGCCTAGACGAGAGAGTGCTCAATGTGAGGGTGAAGGGCCGATTGCAGAGCACCGGCAGGACAAAGCTCGGCGTGATAATGGGTGATGGAGTTCAGACGGGCATAAACGTGAGCATTATGCCAGCCGTCCGAATAGGATCAGGCTCGCACCTAGGCCCTGCTACAGTGATATTCGAGGACGTTCCGGCGGGACACGCGGTCTTCGGAAAGCAGTCACTTGTCAGAAAGCGTGTTAGAAAATGCGCCTGAAGATGCCCCACTTCAAAAGCCTCTAACTAAAGTTGTAGGCACAAATGGTCCTAGTTTGGTCTAGGCGTGGCGCTTAGTGCTCACGATCGAGATCACGTCCCTATCCTTCAAAACATATTCATCTGCAACGCGCATCTTCGACCTAACCTCAGTAGCATACAGGAATCCTGCCGCCAAATCAGAATGAATCATTCCTGCGAACTGTTTCGCTGTCGTTCCGTATGGGACGAGGTATGTGTCTGGGAGAACCCTGCCCTTGTGGTCCGTGAGCTTCTCCGGGTCTTCGACCGGGTACACCGTCACCATCTGGAGAAGTTTGAAGAAGGCCAAGTTCAACGCGTCCTGAACCCCTGTCGATCCCAGCGGAATGAGGACTTGTTCCTTTATTCTCGTCAGCGCGTTGACCTGTTCGGGTGTGAGCTTGCTCCTCTCGCTGATTCCGAAATTACCGTCACCTGGGATGTAGGAGATGATCTCCTTCTCCGCGGCCCTTCTCAGGGCGAGTTCGGCTTCGGCACAGCAAGGGACTACCATGTATCCCATAGCCTTCAACGCTTCCATGTTCTTCTCAGCGGGCGGGACATCCATTTTGTTGGCTGCAATCAAGAGTGGTTTCGAATGTTTACGCAGCTCTGTAATCAGGCTCAGCAGGTTCTCATCGGACCAAGAGCTTGGTTTTTCGAAGTTGAGTTTGGTCTTGGCTTTTGCTGAGAGTAGGTGGTCCTTGCGTATTCCGAGGCCGCTGAGTTTCTCTTCTAGGATTGGAATCAAATCTTCTTTAGCCCCTTCGACTCGTCTAACGGCGCGATCCCATTCCTTCCTGACGATCTGCAGTATCCACATGTCCAGTTCATGTTCGAGGAAATGCACATCCTCTTTGGGATCGTGTGTACCTGGGTCGCAGGTTTTTCCTTCAGAATCGGTTCCGCCCGAGGCGTCCACAATATGGATGAGTGCGTCTGCCTGACGAATCTCATCCAGAAATTGGTTTCCCAGCCCTCGGCCTTGCCATGCGCCAGGAACTAGACCGGCGCAGTCAACAATTTCAACTGGGATTAGGCGTATCGCGTTGACACAGGTGGAGTTACCGGGCGAGTCGGTTACGTTGAACTCGGGGTGGACACAAGGCGTTCTGACGTATCCCATACCAATGTTGGGTTTTATTGTTGTGAAGGGGTAGTTGGCGATCGGGACATGCGCTAGAGTGGCTGCACTGAAGAATGTGCTTTTCCCGACGTTTGGTTTTCCAACGACACCGACGATGCGTGGCAAATGCGGATTTCCTAAAGGGTAATTAGTTTCCCGAGGGGAGACCTGTGATCCGGATGCCTGCATCTTTGACTTTGTAACGAATATTGATGCCGATGAGAAGGGCCGTGATTTGTTCCACGATTCGCGAATTCTCCAAGCGTCCTCCATCTATGGGCCTGACGCCGGGTATCTTTTTCGCAAGCTCCATGACAGTATTTCTTGTCTCTTGAGAATCGCCGCATACGATTACATCTGAATCTACATCTCGGCTAATGTCTTGCAGTGACTCGGCGACTACATTGTGGAATGCGGACGCGATCTTGGTGTGCGGGGGAAGTAGCTTAGCTGCCTGTTGCGCGGCTGAGCCTTCCCAGACTCCGAGTGCTGTCGACGCACCTCCTCCTACCGCTGTGGATAGCGGGACTACTACGTCTACGAAGATGTCGTCTGGTTTGATGCTATCATGAACTGACTTAATCATATCCACGTGAGCTGCGAAAGGCACGGACATGACGATTATGTCAGCCGCTGCGGCAGCTTTCGGGTTCTCCATGCCTGAGACCGACGGGTTGCCCCCAAGCGTTTCTCGAGCCTTCTTCGCAGCGTCTTCGGCTTTTTGTTGCTGCCTCGACCCGATAATGATATTTTCCCCGGCCTTGGCCCACCGGAGGACCAACCCAAATCCTTGGTCCCCTGTCCCGCCGATAACGGCTATGGTTCGATCAGGCATAGTCTAAGACACCATGAAATTCTTGCCAATGAAAGATGGAATTAAAGGCTAGCTCCCCAAGTCCAGAATTGGAACGTTCCAGTTCCCGCTAGGTCGGGAACTCTTGAATGAAACCGCCTTTCATCATGTATCTTGTCTGTTCGCGGGAACGTTTAATGATTGACCTAGCGCTGGTGTACAGTTCTTCGTGAGTCCGTTTCAGTCGCGCCACACCCTGCTCAATCGCCTTTTCAGCAACGGCCGTCGCTTCACGCGGGAATACTTCCCAATCATCCATTGTTGGGATAATATTTTTCGCAGAGAGTCCTCGCTCTTCAGCAACCTTGGCCAGTTCGAATGCTGCTGCAAGACACATTTCATCAGTGATCGTTCGTGCTCGCGTATCTATGGTTCCTCTGAAGATCCCTGGAAAGCCAAGCGAGTTATTGAGTTGGTTGGGGAAATCGGACCGGCCTGTAGCGACGACTGCGGCTCCTGCTTCTTCCGCTTCCCACGGCCATATTTCCGGAATCGGGTTGGCGCACGCGAACACGATGGGGTGGTCACTCATGGTGGAGACTTGTTCTTTCTTTAGCACACCCGGTCCTGGCGTTGATAGGGCGATGCAAGCATCTGTACCATCCATAGCTAAGTTGACGCCCCCTTCCTTTCCTTCCGCGTTAGTGGTTTGGCATAGTTTCCATTTCTTTGGCGAGGTGTGTTCGAGGTCCCTTCTATTTCGGTGCAGAATGCCTTTGCTATCAACGAGTATGAGGTTGCCTGGCTTCGCTCCAGCTGAGACCAAAAGACGAGCCAAAGCGACGTTTGCAGCACCGGCCCCAATCATTGAAACCTTGACTTCGGAAATCTTCTTCCCAACAACCTTCAGAGCATTGACAAACCCTGCTAGAACTACTGTGGCGGTCCCTTGCTGATCATCATGCCATACTGGGATGTCAAGCTGGCCTTGAAGAGCATCAAGCACCTCGAAACACTTGGGTTGAGCGATGTCCTCCAGGTTTATTCCGCCAAACGAGGGCTGAATCCATTTAACAGCCGAGACTATTTCTTCAGCCTTTTTGGTGCCGAGGCATATTGGGAAAGCGTCGATGCCCCCGAGATACTTGTAGAGCAAGGCCTTCCCCTCCATGACTGGGAGCCCCGCTTCTGGACCAATGTCGCCTAGCCCAAGGATTCTCGACCCATCAGTCACGATGGCTATGTTATTCCACTTGTTCGTGTTCTCGAAGACTGCTTCCGGCCTAGACCTTATTGCCTCGCAAGCTTCGGCAACGCCTGGTGTGTACCAGATTGCGAAGTCATCGAACGATCGGATGGGGCACTTCGGAACAATCTCAATTTTCCCGCGGTAGAACGGGTGGTACTTCAGTGCGAGTTGTGAGGGTAGGTATGCTTTCCTCAATGATTCGTCGTTTGATTTCATTCCTCAACTTCCTCTTCTAAGTTGCAAGCCACTTAAATAGCAGCGCTACTCTCAAACTGCCGGAAGCTCAGAGAAAAACACCATTTGTCTTAAAGCTTCACAACAATTGGTTGCGGTCGAAATAACCCATGGGCATGTACAAGTACTTGGCTCAGACTTGGAACCGGCGAGAGAAGGCGGACCTAGAGCAGTATCTCCGGCAACTCGCCATAAAATGGAGAAGAGAACCCACGGTCCACAGAATTGAGCACCCATCCAGGCCTGAACGAGCTAGGGCTGTTGGCTACAAGGCCAAGCCGGGGTACGTTGTTGTTCGCGTGCGCATAAGAAAGGGAGGAGCCCGCAAGCCTCGCCCTAGGGCAGGTCGTAGGCAGAAAGCGCTAGGCGTAACAAAGTACACGCGAGCTATGAGTTTAAGGAACATTGCAGAGGAGAAAGCAAAGAAGAAGTTCCCAAACCTTCGGGTCCTAAACTCATACTACGTCGGGGAAGACGGGATGCATCACTGGTTTGAAACCATATTGCGTGACCCACACAATCCCTCCTCAGCAATGGCGTAGGAAGGCCCCTCGTCGAAGAACTAAACGTCTCCCGATTCGAGACTCGAATTCATTCTTCTACTCTTATGGGATGCCGTTGCATTGGATAAGCCGCTAGTCGTCATCAAACTAGGGGGCTCTGCCCTCACCGACAAGACGAGAATCTACACCCCACGAATCCCTGTAATCCATAGCGCCGCCAGACAGGTCGCAGAAATTCACAAAACCAACTCAATCATCCTAGTGCACGGGGCGGGAAGCTACGGCCACATCCCAGTCAGAAAGTACGGACTTCAACACGGCCTGAAAAGCCCCAAGCAACTCAAAGGGCTGAGTTCGACAAAGGTCAAACTGCTAGAGTGGGAAACCCTGCTCGACGAAGTACTTCTAAGACATAGAATACCCGTGATACCGTTTCTTGCATCTGACTTCGTCGTCACAGGCAATGGAAGAATTGTTTCCGCGGAACTAAAGCCGTTAGTTAGTTGGCTGCGTTTAGGTTGCGTTCCAATCACGGGGGGCGACATAGTGCCGGACATTAGGACTGGTTTCTCAATACTCTCCGGTGATCAGATCGCCGCATTCATTGCTATCAAACTCAAGGCGACAAGACTGGTATATGCCGTTGATGTCGACGGAGTTTTCAACGCCAACCCAAGTCTTGACTCTAAAGCACAGCTGCTGGAAACTCTTACGCCATCTTCAGTTGCAGGCCTAATCTCGAAGGCGACTTCCGGAACTACACCGGACGTAACTGGGGCAATGGCGGGAAAATTAAAGGAGTCTATCTCCGCAGCGCGCCATCGCATACCAGTTTGCTTTGTGAACTTGACTAAGCAGGATAGGTTGCGCAAGGCTGCGTTAGGCCAAAAGGTCATCAGTTCTAGGCTCATACCGGCCTGAACGCTAGAGCAATGGAAGTTCGCCAGTTATCTTGTCAACAAGCTCTGCGGGCGCCGGACCGATACCTACGCATGTGGGAGTGCCGGGTTCTACTTGGGTAAGGCCGCTATCGTGGATTATCGCCGAAGCCAAACCTAATTCCTCAGCGCTCCTCCGAAGGTCATGCAGGTCGCTTTCAGAATTCACCTTGACTACAACCTTCGCCTGCCCCTCATGGAACCATTCTCTCCACCAGTCGGGATGTTGCCGGCGGGTTTCCTCAGCAACTGTCACGGAAGCATGCCCAACCTGTACAGCAATCTTACCCTTCCCCATCTCCAAGTCGCGTCTGACCGCAACAACCAGTTTATACTTGAAATCCGACGTAGCCGAAGCCCCGTCTTTAATTCAGCCATGTAGCAAATAAGTGCAAGCAAGTAGCCCCCCCGGAGCTCAAATTGAGTATGTATGCGGTTCAGTCCGTTGAGATCAGCGCCATCGCCCACGCGACGGACGATCTCGAGAAGGTTCAGGCTGCGCTTACAACCATTTTGCCGGAGTCTTTGAGGGGGCGGCAGCTCTTCACAAGAAGGTATCTAGAGGGACACTACAGAAACCCTATCACCACTTTTGAGGCAAAGCTCACCAAGCCCGCAGAGGTTGAAGAATTCACAACGAGCTTCTTTCGTCAACTCTCGAAGAGCGAGAAGCTCCGAATCGAACGAGACCTTGCTCTCCATTCCGATCCAGAAGGCAACCTTTACGTCAGACTTGACAAACAACGAGCGTTTCGTGGGACAGTCGAACTGGGTGGAGAAGACCCAATCCGTGTCCGATTGAAGTTCAATCGCCTAAGTGGCGAAACTACGCAACTAATGAAGATAATCTTGGGAGCTGACTAATCTGGCGAAGTCCGTAGACCTCCACGTAATGCCTCGGGTTGAGGACGAAAGGTCATGCAAGCGAATGGCTGAGCTGCTAAGACTCGCTGGCTACTCCGCTGTAGGATTAACGATTCCAACCGGCCTAACGCGGAACAGGATTACATTACTCAGGGCTGTCTTTCGGGAAGCTGGACTGGAGACCGCGCTTCGAGTAGATTTGACTTCAACATCGAGAATAGAGCTGCTTCGGTTGCTGCGACGATTCAGGAATTCATACGATGTTGTCGCAGTAAAGTGCGTTAACACGCGTGTTGCAACAGTTGCGTGCAGGGATAGACGCGTGGACTTAATTTTCTTTGACCCTGCGAATCGAAGTATCAGATTCACCCATCCTCTCGCCAACCTTCTTAGAGGGGCTATCGAATTCAACCTAGTCTCAGCGCTCCTCAATGAAACGAAGGCCGAGGTGTTCTCCGTGATAATGAAGCAATGTGCAATCGCTCGGGAGCATAAGGTCAGAGTAGTTCTATCGAGCGGATGTAACCATCCAGAGCTGGTTAGGAGCGCAAGTCAAATCGCCGCCCTGGCTTCCGCGATGGGTCTCTCTGAAATGCAGTCCCTTGCGGGCGTATCCTCAACACCCTTTTCGATCATCGAGCGCAACTCGGCCCGTCGTTCACCTCAATTCGTAGAAGAAGGAGTGCGCATCGTCTTGCCCAAGGTGAGATAACGACAATGTCGAAACGTTACCTTCTGGTCAAAGTTGTTTCCGAGAGACCGATTTCACGGGACCAGTTTGGAAGTGCTGTGATTGATTCAGTTCGAAGGAACTTTGGCGAGATAGGCCTATGCAGGATTGACCCTAGAGTCGTACGTTATGATGGAGCAGAATCACGAGCTATTGTTGCCTGCAGAGCGGGCGCAGCAAGCGAGCTTCAAGCGGCGGTCACTCTGATTTCAGAAGCTTCGGGGACGCCTATCGTACCGCTGGTTGTTGGCGTTTCTGGAACAATAAAGGCTCTTGGAAAGAGAAGATCAAGGTAACTTTTTGTCTCAGGCGGTATGCTTTAGCTGCGGGGATGAAGAAGCCAGTCCCAGTCAGATCTTTTTGCTGAAGATATGACGACCTCAGCGACGGGCTGACCCCATATAACATAATGCACGTTAAACATCACGCCCGATACTTTCGTCATTCCGTGACTCGGTGGTTCGTTATCTAGTCACAGCTTCGCTAGTCAATAAGCTGTACCTCAAGGGTTTTATTGGAGAATCTTACTGAGAGGGACAAATTTCGCTTTAGGTGAAATTGAATTGTCTATGTTTGCCGTTCCGGGTGCGTACGACCGCGCGATCACTGTATTCTCGCCAGACGGGCGCCTGTTTCAAGTCGAATATGCATCAGAAACCGTCAAGAGGGGAGCGACGGTCCTTGGTGTGGTCTGCCCTGAAGGTATTGTCTTGGCAGCAGAGGAAAGGCCCACGTCTAAGCTTCAGGATCCGAACTTTATGTGGAAAATCTTCCAAATCGACGAGCACGTAGGCGCGGCGGTTGCCGGCTTGAATTGCGACGCACACATCCTAGTCGATCAAGCTAGAGTTTATGCTCAATCGAACCGCTTGTTGTACGACGAACCAATCGATGTCGAAATCTTAACGAGGCGAATTGGAGAGATAAAGCAACTTTACACACAGCACGCCGGCGTGCGCCCATTTGGCCTGTCAATGCTCTTCGGGGGAATGGACCGTAAAGGGAGCCGGCTTTTCTGGACTGATCCCAGTGGAGCTTTTTTCGCTTTCAAAGCTTTGGCAATCGGTGCCGGAGGAGATGCCGCCAACGAAATCCTAGAAGCAGAATACAAGGACACCATGAGCCTTGATGATGCACTTCTCCTTGCTATAAAATGCATGGGCAAAGTTTTGGAAGACAAGTTGGACGCGCACATATTGCGTATCGCGACTGTACCTGCAGCGACAAGGAAATTTGCCAAAATGCCGCAGGAAGAAGTAGAGAAGCATATCAAACGACTCGACTCCTCGAAAAAGGCCGTTAGCCGATGAGTGAAAAACTCACTACAGCTCGAATCTCAAAAAGCGGGGAAAAATTCGAAATCTTAGTCAAACCGGAACCAGCTTTGGAATATAAGATGGGCAAGCCGGTTAGCCTATCACAATTTCTAGTCATAGAAGAAGTCTACAGCGACGCCGGCAAGGGAACGCGGGCGTCAGCCGAAAAACTGGAAAAAGCCTTCGGAACCGTAGATCCGGTGAAGATTGCCGAGGAGATCATGAAGCATGGTGAGCTTCAACTCACAACAGATCAAAGGCGAGAACTGATTGAAGACAAACGCAAACAGATAGTTGCCTTCATCAGCAGAAATTGCATAGACCCACGAACGGGAACCCCCCATCCGCCTCTCAGAATCGAGCAGGCATTGGCTGAGGTCAAGTATTCAATAGACCCTTTCAAGGGCGCAGACGAGCAGGCTAAAGATATCATCGAGGAACTTCGCTCTCTCCTACCCATCAAGATGGAACAGATGCGTGTTGCAGTGAAGATACTCGCTGAATTTGCTGCTAAAGGTTACGGGGCTGTGAAGGGCTACGGAACAATCTCCAAAGAAGAATGGCAAGCAGACGGAGCATTAGTCGCTGTTGTTGAGATGCCTGCCGGAGTATACGGCCCATTCGTCGAACGGCTCGGAAAGATCACGCAGGGTACGATCCAAACGAAAGTGCTCAAATAGAAACCTAGGCGCCGAATCGAGCGATGTAGCCGAAATATGAGAAGCGTTCTTGATTGGAGCTCGTCGCGGGCGCATGCACCAAGCTAACGCCGCGCGTTTAACGAGGTTTCATTCCTGCGTTCGTTCGCTTCATTCTGATGACGACGAGGCTAAGAACGAAAGCAATTGCTACGCCAATGAGGACAAGATATTCAAATGGAAACTGGATAGAGTTAGCAGTTTGCGTTAGCATAGTTGGAGCTAGCATGGTGGTTACAATGTTCTGAACCTGGTATGTAGTTGTCGTGGCGTACGTCTGGGTAGTGCTCTCAATGGCCGTACTCAATGTGTACGCGGTAAAGCGGATAGGGTAGATGTCTCTTCCTGCGAACACGAAAGCATACTGGCCACTCTGGGGCACGGTCCAGTTCAAATCAGATGACAAGGCCACCGTCCGGACCGGTGAAGGCCACGACCCATTATTGCAGGCGTAATTGTCGACATAGTCCAGCTGCCTGGGGTTCATTATGTAGAAGGAGACTATCTTCGGAGCCTCGAAGTGAACGAACACTTGCTGTGATGTTACGGCGTTGAACAAGAAGTACTCGTAGTAAAGACATGGGTATACATCAATTTCGAGGCGTGGGGTACCCTTGAGTACGTTGTGTAAATGACCGTGAATTTTCATCTTCACTTGGTCAAGGAAAAATGAATCCGATTGAATGTTGTAGCTAGGGGGTGCTGCGTCATAGTGTATGGGCAGAGTAACTGCCGCAGTGACAACGACCTGAGAGAGTCCGCTGACGGTTGACGTGGCAAAACCAGTGCTGGTCTCCGTTACGGCGGTCTGGCCAGGCACGAATTGAGCCATCAAAAGTGGGGTGAATGACGAGAACAATAGCAGCACTATTATCAAGAGTTTGGACAAGAGGACTGGCCTCCTACGCGCATCTAGTAGACCTGGCCTACATTAGTGTATATATGCAAACCCAAGGAACGACGCGTTCTGTCACGGGCGGAAATCTCGCGGAATAACGTTGTGGTCAAATCGTGGAAGAATGCATATAGGTGAAGGTTTTGGTAACGCTAGGCGAAGGTAGTCATTCTGAACTCATCATGCAAAGCATCCTCTGGCCTTATGCTCGTGGCAGCAATGCTATTTCTCCTAATGACCGTCTCGGGTGTTGCAGCGGCACGCTGCCAGGTCACTAACGTCTCATATGCCTACCCTCACATAGCTGATACCAACCAGCAAATCAAAGTTTCCACAACCGTGTCTGGGTCGTGTGCAACGTCTGGAGAGGATTACTATACACTTAGGCTTGACCTGGTAGAGATGACTTCTAACTCCACTACAAAGACGATAACCAATAGCACACCGATTGGTTACACCCCAAACGACTTCACAGTAACAGTAGAAGATACTGCAACAACGCCATCCGTTAACGGGTTATGGCCAATACAAGTCCACGTGTATGTCATACGCGCGGGGGGAACGAGCGGGGCGTTTCTCCTCGACTATCAAACCGCCGAAAACGTGACAATTCAAGTGGGGTCCACACCCGTGCCAGAATTCAACGTGGGACTAAGTCTTACCTTAGTCGTCTCCCTACTCGCAGCAATACCGATCATTTCACGGAGCAATCGTCGTAGACGAACCTGACAACAACAGCCAAGTCAGGTTGCTTCATTTTGACCCAACCATTCTACTTGTAATTTGATGATTGCAGAACTAAGTATGTGTACTCTTATGCTCGTTTCAGCAAATCAACAACCTATATGTAGCAGTTTCCTTGTTTCTGCTCGACTTCGGTTACAAGTTTGAGTTGGAATGGTTGACGATACACGCAGAAAGGAAGAAATTAGTTGAACCCGGGGAACTCCTCGCGGAGGGCCCGTATTTTCCTGGGGAGAACACTTACCGTGACGGCACTAAGATATTCTCTTCACGGGTAGGATTGGCGGAAGTTATTGGAAACAAGCTCATCGTGGTCCCAATCAAGGGCGCCTACATTCCCCGCCTCGACGATATTGTAGTCGGGCGTGTAACTGATATTGGAATGTCCGGATGGCAAGTTGACATCGATTCACCTTATCCAGCCATGTTGCCGGCCTCGGAGACTCCGTTGCAGCATGGTCGAGACAACGGACGCCGTGATTTGGGACACATTTACGGTGTCGGGGACCTTATGATAGCACAGGTCATAGCCTTCGACCGAACGCGAGACCCGCTCCTGACGACAAAGGGCAGGGGACTGGGAAAAGTGACCACGGGACACGTGGCTCGAATAACTCCGGCAAAAATACCCCGAATTATCGGAAAGCAGGGTTCAATGATAACAATGTTGAAGAAGGAGACTCAGACCGATATTATTCCAGGCCAAAACGGCGTTATCTTGGTAATTGGAAGAAACCCAGACCATGAAAGAACAGCAGTAGAATCTATCTACATGATTGAACGTGAAGCTCATACGACTGGACTGACAGATCGCGTAAAGGCAATGATCGTGGAGAGAATGAAGGGAAAAACAGTTGGGTAAACAAGAACAAGTTCACCTGATCGATAAGAACGGTCTTCGCGTGGACGGCCGACGCCTCGATGAGCTTCGCCCACTCAAGTTGGAGGTTGGAATTCTAGACAAAGCAAATGGTTCAGCATATATCGAGCACGGCCGAAACAAGATACTCGCGGCAGTGTACGGCCCGAGGGAGGCCCATCCAAAACATATAGCCCTTGCTGACCGGGCGGTGGTTAGATGCCGATACCACATGGCCCCATTTTCAACTGACGAACGGAAATCACCAGCCCCGTCTAGGCGCGAGTTGGAGCTCTCGAAGATGATTAGGGAGTCGCTCGAGCCCGCAATAATGTCAGAGTATTTCCCACGGGCAACGATAGACCTCTTCATCGAGGTGCTACAAGCTGACGCCGGAACAAGGTGCGCCGGGATAACGGCGGCATCCCTTGCCCTGGCGGATGCGGGCATTCCGATGCGAGAGCTAGTAGCAGCTTGTGCCGCAGGGAAGATAGATGGCAAAGTGGTTTTGGACCTCTCGGACATTGAAGACAAGCAAGGAGATGCAGATCTCCCAGTGGCATTCATGCCAAAATCGAACGTTATCAGCCTCCTACAAATGGACGGCTCATTGACCGAAGAAGAGTTCAAGCAGGCTCTAGAATTGGCCACCAATGCGTGCAGAAAGATCTACGATATGCAAAGGGAGGCGCTACAGCAGAAATACCACGTTGTCAGGGACGAAACTGAGAAAGAGGCAGTCGCGGAGGTCCAGGCTTAATGTCGACAACGCATCAATTTTCACCCGTCGCCAAGCTAGAACAGAAGAGTGTCAGCGATCTAATTGTGAAGGGGAAGCGGCTGGACGAACGGAATTTACTGGATTACAGGCCGTTAACCATAATGATGGGCATAATTGAGAAAGCGAACGGATCAGCCCAAGTATACCTCGGGAAAACCAGAGTCTTGGTTGGGGTGAAGATACAACCAGGAACTCCATTCGAAGACACCCCTGACGAGGGTATTCTGACCGTCAACGCGGAATTCGTACCCATAGCCTCACCGACCTTTGAGGCTGGACCGCCTGGCGAAGACTCAATCGAGCTGGCCCGCGTAATCGACCGTGGCATTAGAGAGTCGAAAGCGATTGACCTGAAGAAGCTCTGCGTTCAGCCCGGTAAGAAAGTGTTCGTAGTTTTCGTAGATATCTACATCCTCGACCACGATGGTAACTTGATCGACGCGGCGGGGATGGCGGCCTTAGGAGCTCTAATTAACTCAAAGATGCACGAATTCGAAGTCAAAGACAACGAATTGGTCCTTAAAGACAAGATGATGCCGCTGCCGATGCAAGACTACCCTGTTCCGATCACATCCGTGAAGATCGATGGGTCAATCGTTCTCGACCCCTGCCTCGAAGAAGAGCAGGTCATAAGCTGCCGGTTAACAGTCACAACCGGTAAGGATGATCGGATCTGCGCCATGCAAAAGGGAGGTCTTGGTGTTCTTAACCCCGACGAGGTAAAGCAGATCGTTTCCACAGCCATAAGCAAATCCCGAGACCTGCGCCAAAGGGTTCTATCAAAAGTGAACTAGTGTGGGAAGAACCTACAAGGTAGGCCCTTCGGGAAGCTTCGGAGCACGCTACGGGACAGTGGCTAGGAAGCGATATTCGAGTATCATAACCACGTTAAGAGCCGCACATGAATGCCCCCAATGCCACTTGATGGCTGTAAAGCGTATGTCCGTTGGAATCTGGTTCTGCGGGCGTTGCGGTTTCAAATTCGCCGGGGGCGCATATGCCCCAATTACCAAGCTGGGTCAAATTGCTGAAAGAGCCGCGCGCGCTGGAGTCGCATCTAGCCTAGCTGCCGAAGTCAAGGCGGAGAAAGCCCGGACCATCGAGGCTGAGGCCAAAGCAAAGAGAAGGCGGAGAAAGGCTGAGGCGAAGAAACGCGAAAAGAAGCCGAATGAAACAGAGACCGTCCCCGAGGACAAGGCTGCATGATCGGCATTACGACTTTGGCAAGAACCAGTTAACCAAGTCTCGGGCCATAGTCCGCGTCATTTTTCGTACAAGGCAGCAGATGAATGCCGTTGCGCAAGCTCTGAGTCCTGAGCTTTTTCGTCCAGGCGGTGACAGAGCCAGGGCAAGGATTTTCGTCCGCGGAAGGCAATTGAGCCTTCATTTTGAGGCGAAGGATTCCACAGCGCTTCGAGCTATTATGAGCTCATGCCTCAGAATGCTAGCCGCTTCCCTGAACGTATCTACCTCTCTTATTCAACTTGAGGGCTCCTATCAACCCAGCAAAAGCGATAAGAGTGCCGAGTAACAGCGAAACGACGAGAGCAACTGGTGGCTTATGATTAAGAATTTGGACGCAGAGATGCGGAAGCAGGGTGTTAATGGAATCGTAGTTCTTGGCGACACAACTCTTGCTAACCCAGATTTGATCTATGCAGTCGGGGGGAACCTTGCCCGTGGTGGCATCTACTTCAAGAGAGAAGGAAAAACCCCGCTGTTACTGGTAAGCAATCTTGACATTGGAACTGCCAAGAGGCTTGAACGCACTCAAAGAATTGAAACTTACACCCAGTGGGGTTTCGAGGAACTTGCAAAGAAATATCGGGGAAGGGACGAAGCTATGCCGCGCCTAATTTCTCTCGTCCTCAGGCGGGAAGGTATTTCCGGAAAGGTAGGACTATTCGGTAGAAATGACCTCGCTTCCGGGATTTATTTGGCCAACAGGTTAAGGACACTTGGCGTTAAGATTGTTGGCGGCCAATCCCCAACTATACTCGAAGCAGCACGAGAGACCAAGGAGAAGAAGGAGATAGATGAAATACGAAATGTTGGAAGAAAAACTGCAAAGGTCGTCACTGAAGTGGTCGATGTTTTGAGGAACATGAAGAAAGCACGCGGGCGTTTTCAAATTGGCAAAAAACGGGCCACAATCGGGCTAGTCAAATCGATAATCGCCACCAAAATTGCAAACCAGGGTTTGATTGCGCCGGAGGGTACGATCTTCGCCATAGGACCATCAGGCGCTGATCCCCACAATAGCGGTGTTAACACGGACGAGATAAAGGCGGGCCGGTTGATCGTCTTCGACATATTTCCGCAAGCGGAGACCGGATATTGGTTCGACCTCACACGAACCTACATGATCGGTAGAGCTGATGCCAAGGCCAAACATCTCTTTGAGACTGTGCACGAAGCGCAGTCTACCTCACTCGACATCCTGAAGGCCGGTATAACTGGCGAAGAGGCAATGATGGCCGCATGTGATGTAGTGGAAAGGGCCGGCTACAGAACAATACGAGAGGTTTACGAAGGTAAAGCAAAGAGCATGTCATCGGGCTTTAATCACTCACTCGGGCATGGAGTTGGCTTGACAATCGGTGAGAGACCTAGCCTCGGTCTCTTGAGTAAAGACCCGCTGAAGGCAGGCGGAGTAGTGACCGTTGAGCCGGGGGTCTACCTCCCTAAGTATGGCGGTGTCAGGATCGAAGACACCGTGAAGATAACACAGAAAGGGTATGAGAACCTAGCACGAGTTGAGAAAGAACTAGAGATCGTGTAAGGAAGGTCCGAAGATTGAACACCAAAGTTGTCGACGTGAATGTTCCCGAAGGATGCAACACCATATTGGGACAAAGCCATTTCATCAAGACCGTTGAGGACCTCTACGAGGCCCTTGTCAACGCAGTTCCAAACATAGAGTTCGGCTTGGCGTTTTGCGAATCAAGCGGGCCGTGCTTAGTTCGAGTTGACGGTAATGACGCTGAACTGAAGGAATTGGCGTCGAAAACTGCCTTTGCCTTATCCGCGGGCCACAGTTTCATTATCTTCATGCGAAACGCATACCCGATAAACGTTCTTGATAAAGTGAAAGCGGTTCCAGAAGTGTGCAACATCTTCTCGGCCACGGCTAACCCATTCCAGGTCATCCTTGCTGAAACGGAACAGGGGCGAGGTATCCTAGGGGTCGTTGATGGTTATGCGAGTAAAGGAATCGAAAGCGAAAGAGATGCGCAAGAGCGGAAGGTATTTCTCAGGAAAGTAGGCTACAAGCTCTCAACGTGAATTTGCCGTCGGTCTCGTTGACGCAAAATACCAACGAATTCCAGCTGGCGTGTCTTCTAGGCCGATTCCTAAGTTGGTGAGGTTGTCACGCATGGCATCGGCATTTGTCCAGTCGCCTCTTTTTCTCGCGTCCTCCCGCATTTTCAAGAGAAGTTTCACGAGTCCTTCGAACAGCCGGTCTTGTGAGGCATTAGTTGGGCGGAGTATGCCGAATACACTGCCAAAGTAGTCGAACGTCTTGATTATCAATTCATTAGGCCCGCGACCGATTGGCCGTGAAGCGTAGGGTTCAATGTCTTTGGCATAGGCTATCACCACTGCCAAAGCGCGTGGTGTATTGAAATCATCATCCATTGAATCCACAAAGCCCTTCGTTGCTTCAGCGGATAACCGCTCGATGTCTGCGTTTCGTTCATCTCCGGGTTTCAGGGTTTCCGCCAGGGCCTTGAATTGACTGTACACTGCCCGCAACTTGTCCAGAACTTGTTCTGCTTGAGTGATGTCGGGTTCGTTAAACTCTAGTTGGCTTCGGTAGTGTCTCATACCATAGTATAACCGGAGAGCTTCGGCGTCATGCGTCCGAAGGGTTTCCTCTATGGTTATGAAATTGCCCATCGAATGTCCCATCCGTTCACCGCGCATCATGAGTAACCCGCCATGCACCCAGAATCTCACGAGCGGTTCGACACCCGTAGCCGCTTCGGCTTGGGCAATCTCTGCCTCGTGGTGTGGGAAGATTAGGTCGAGACCGCCTCCGTGCAGGTCGTAGGTGGGACCGAAGTAGGTCGTTGTTATCGCTGTATCTTCAACATGCCATCCAGGCCTGCCCTTGCCCCATGGGCTATCCCACGAAGGCTCACCAGGTTTCTGGCTCTTCCATAAGGCAAAGTCGACCACGTTCCTCTTTCTAGCATCAGGGTCGACCCTATGCATTACTAGTTGCTCAATCTTTTGCCCCGACAGTTCTCCGTACCGAGGGAATTTTGCAACATCATAGTAAACATCCCCGTCCACTTGGTATGCAAATCCCTTCTCGACGAGCGTCGCAACCTGCGCAATTATTTCAGGTACGTGCTCCGATGCCTTGGCGTACAAGTTAACGCTGGTTATTCCAAGGGCTGCCATATCACGCATGAATTCCTTCGTAAACCCATCTGCCAAACGCAGAGGGTCTTCACCGGATTCCTTAGCTCGGCCTATGATCTTGTCATCGATGTCTGTTATGTTCATCAAATAGAAGAGACTAAAGCCTTTAGACCTTAGGTATCTCGCAATGATGTCGTAGGCCAGATAGGTTCTCGCATGGCCGATATGGCTGTGGTCATAAACCGTGGGCCCGCATACGAACATGTAAACTCGGTTGCCTCGGGCCGGCTTGAATTCCTCGACGGAGTGTGTTCTAGTATTGTAGATTCTCAGACCCACAAGGAGTCACCCCAATAGGATTGAAGAAGCACTAACGGCCGGGATAGTTCGTTGTCAGCTAAACGCAAGAGCTTGGGTTCCTTCGCAAACGCGTTCACCCATATTCCTCGCCGTCTTGACAAACGAACTTCTCGACATCTAATTAATCTTATGATAGGAAACATGCTCGGGACGCGAGCACAATGAGAATGTGATAGGCTTAGTCAAATTGGCGTGCAGTTGTTCGCGGAAGCAGACCATGTCTCCCTAGATTGTCGCAACCTCTTGGCGGTTCGCTTCGATTTTACCCTCACACCTATATTGAACGGAATGTTTCCAATCTGCAAATTGGATGATTATTGGCATGGCACAAGCGATTCTCAAGTCAGAGAAGAATGGCGAAGAGCTTATCGTTCAGCCCGAGGTTAACATTGGCACTCTCGGACATGTTGACAACGGTAAGAGCACGCTTGTGCAAGCGCTGACTGGCGTGTGGACGGCCCGGCATTCAGAGGAACTTCGTAGAGGAATCACGATCAAGATAGGGTACGCGGACGCATTCATTTACAAGTGCCCAAAGTGTCGTACCCCAAGCAATTACACGACGCAACCAAAATGCCCGAATTGCGGTAGCGAAGCCAAGTTCGTTCGGGCCGTGAGCTTCGTTGATTGTCCGGGTCACCATAGCCTAATGGTCACGATGCTCTCGGGGTCATCCTTGATGGACGGCGCGCTCTTCGTGTTAGCTAGCAATGCAAAGTGCCCCCAAGCACAGGATAGGGAACACCTGCTGGCAGCAGAGAGTGTCGGCATCAAGAACTTGATATTCGTACAGAATAAGATCGACGTTGTCACAAAAGAAAGGGCAATAGAGAATCACAAGGAAATTAGGGCTTTTGTTAAGGGAACCATCGCCGAAGAAGCCCCAATCATACCGATCTCCGCCCAACACGGAACGAACATCGACGTTTTGTTGAAGGAAATTGAGGATCGGATACCGACACCGAAGCGCAACCTCGCCGCGCCTGCACGAGCTTATGTGCTGCGGTCTTTTGAAGTAAACAAGCCAGGGACTGAAGTGGACGACTTGGTAGGGGGAGTAATCGGAGGCTCAATTATCCAAGGCGCCTTCAGCGTCGGAGATGCGGTCGAAATTAGGCCAGGAATTGTTGTGCAGGAAGGAGGGAAGAGTAGGTACGAACGCTTAGTGACGACAGTTAGGAGTCTCAGCGTTAGCAGAGGTCTCGTGCAAGAAGCAAAGAGCGGCGGCTTGGTTGGAATAGGTACCGACCTAGACCCGTCTCTTACGAAATCGGACGGCCTCGTCGGTAGCGTCGCAGGAAAAGTCGACACCTTACCACCCGCATTGGGAAGTATTACGCTCGATGTCAAGCTCTTCGAGAAAGTTGTTGGAACGGATATGGCTGTGCCTGTTGAGAAGATAAGAACAAACGAAGCATTGGTACTGAACGTAGGAACCACAGTGACATCGGGGGTCGTCACTTCTGCCCGCGAAGACGTAGCGGATGTTGGCCTCAAAAAACCTGTCTGCGCCGAAGGCGGGGCGAAAGTCGCCATAAGCCGCAGGATTGCTGATAGCTGGCGGCTCATAGGGTTTGGAACGTTGAGGGCGTAGAATTGCCAATAAAGGTTATTCTAGATTCGAATTTCCTGATGATACCTTTCCAATTCAATCTCGACGTCTTCCAGGAAATCGAGTTTCTTCTTCAGAAGAAGGTAGACTTCATCGTCCCATCAGCGGTTAAGAGTGAACTGACCGGTATCTCCTCGAGAGGAGGCGAAGGAGCCGCTGAAGCTTCCCTGGCGCTTCAACTCGCGTCACGGTGTCGCGTAGTGGAAGTCACTCTTGATGCGAGTGAGACAGTTGATGATGCGATAGTTAAGGCATCGCAAAAACTAGGAGCTGTCGTTGCGACAACCGACATCGCCCTCAAGAAGAGGCTAAGAGATATTAACGTCCCGGTCGTCTACCTGAGAGACAAATCAAAACTAGAAGTCGACGGAATAGAGCCTGCCTACCTGTAGAGGAAATTTGCGGTTGTGTTGAGGGAAATCAAGTGTTTCGATTAGTCACCGTTGAGGATATAGTTAGAATCCCCCCCCAGAGTTTTGGCCACCCGATCGATAAGGCCGCCAAAGAACAAATCAAGCTGAAGTACGAGAACATCGTGGATGAAGAACTCGGTTACGTAATACTTGTCGTTGATGTAGATGTAGACCCCGTTGGAAAAATACTTCCGGGCGACGGTTCTACATACCACAAGGTCAACTTCAAACTCCTTTCTTTCTACCCAGAGATGCATGAGGTTGTGGAAGGCGAAGTTGTAGAGGTGACCGACTTCGGCGCATTCGTTAGAATTGGCCCCGAGGACGCATTGCTGCATGTCTCGCAAATCATGGACGATTACATCTCCTTCGACGAGAAGCACGGCGTGCTCGTTGGTAAAGAGTCTCAGAGAAAACTGGGCAAGGGCGACTTGGTTCGAGGTCGGATTATCGCCGTTAGCTTTCCACGCGGGGGAGCGGGAGGCAAAATAGGTATCACCATGCGCCAACCTTTCCTAGGAAAACTGGATTGGATAGAGGCTGATATCAAGCGAACAAAGGTCGTACGTGAGGAGAAGGCCGCTTGAGTGATAAGGCCTGCAAGAACTGTAGGTTCATAAGTAATGGACCGGTATGCCCCAACTGCAAGTCGACCAACCTCAGCGATGACTGGAGCGGTTTAGTGGTCATCATAGATCCTTCGACCTCTGAGGTCGCGAAGAGGATGGAGATCAAGGCCTCGGGCCGGTATGCCATAAGAGTCCGCTGACCATTCTAAGCAGCAACAGCTGGCAAGTGCTTACTACGTGGCAACACTAGTCTTGACCAAAGCCCAGAGGGGCTTACTCAAACGACCACTTGGAGAGCTGATTTCTGGGACACCCTCCAACTGCAACCTGAAACTTATGGAAATTGTGGCAACTGAAAAACCTGCACGGCTCATTCTGGTCGGTGACACTGTTTCGCGAAATGCCATCCAAATGGAAATGAAACCAGATGTAATCATTATTGACAACATGGAGAAGCGGCAGAAGGCCGTTCAATTCAATTACACTGCGGAGAACATCTTCCGAACACAGAACGCGAGCGGAACAATCGAATCGGGAGCGTGGAAAGTTATCGAGGAAGCTGTACGGAGGGGCAACAGCGTTGTTAACGTCGATGGTGAAGAGGACCTGCTGACACTCCCGGCTGTTTTGTCTTCACCGGACAAGTCCATCGTGGTCTATGGGCAGCCTGGCGAGGGAATCGTTCTCGTCAGGGTCTCCGCCGAAAAAAAGAAAGAAGTCAGCAGATTCATCGACCGAATGCAAAGAAAAGCTGAACTTACTTCGTAGCCTTCACAAAGTCGGTAAAGCTACAGGACCCACAAGTCCAACGTTCGACAGGGGTCTTGTGAAACGCCATAATGTTGGCACACCGTGGGCACTTTCGATTCTTGAGTTTGACCGTTCCCTTCTGGGAGTCAACCTCGTAAAGAGTGTTCAGCCTAATGTTTGGTTCCTTTTTCTCGCTCAGTTCCTTTTTCTCGCTCAGTTCCTTTTTCTCGCTCAGTTCCTTTTTCTCGCTCACTTCGCTTCGCTCCCTTTAGCCTTCTTAGGCGCTTCCGCTGCCGCTTTTGCTTCTTGTTTAGGCTTCTCTTCCTTGACTTCTTTAGGTTCTTCCTTCGGTTTTTCCGGTTTTGCTTTTTCGGCTTTCGGTTTCTCTGCCTTGGGTTTTGCTTCCTGTTTCTTGGCTTCTTCTTCCCTTACCCGTTTTCGTTCCTCTGGCGGAAGGTTACGAACCTGAATGTACTTTGGCACGGTGCGTTGAGCGCTCTGGGGGTCGTCGTAAACCTCTATCTCGCAAAAGGCGCTCTGTGTCCCAGTTTTCGTCTCAACATCGAGAACGTAGACGTTCTCTGGTTTCGTGCCAAATTTTGTCGCGATCGCTTTTCTCAAGTCAACCCTTGAAGGTGTGCCCGCCCCATCGTGGTCTACCTCTACGTGGACTTCCTTCCTCTTCAGCAAAGGGTTGTACGTTTCGTCCCTAACTTTGAAATCCAATCATATCCTCTCTTACTTTGTTTTCTTGGCCGCCTTCTTTGCGGTCTTCTTGGCACGCGGCTTCTCAGGCGGCTTTTCGGAGGCTAGCTTGGGTGGCTCGGTTGGGGGTTTGGTTTCGGCGGGTCGCTTTGGTTCCTGGCCAGCCACTTCCTTTCTAATGGTGAAGTTGATCTGGTAGGTTTCATCTGTTATTGTTCGCCCTCGCACCAGTTTTCTTCTTCTTTCACCGTGTCGGGTTTGTCTAAATCCTGGCCCACCGGTAAGGACGATGTGTTTCTTAACTCCACCATGCACGTCAGGTCTCATTGGAATGCCATTCTTGTCGCAGCCGCCAGAGATGAGAATCTTATTCGAACCGAGCCCTAAGGCCGACCCGTCTATCGTTTCGCCCAGAGAGCGACCGATGAGTGCTTGTGCCCTAGATCCTTCTATCTCGCTTGCGGCAGACTTGCCAGTAGCTGGGTCAGAGATAATCACTTTGAACTTTGCCATGACGTTGACCTGTCTGAAGGCGCGGAGCGATACTACGCTTTAAGTGCCTTTTATTAACGTTGCCAGAATTTCCTATCGGGGTGTATGGCCTCGAAAGAACGCTTTCAATTCCGAGATGCTCATGAACCCATGCTCCTTCCGTTCTGCACCACCCGTTTCAAGCCAAATGTGCTTAGCCTTCCTACCCTCAATTTCCCGGAGAAACTCCTCCAAAGCAAGCGGTTTCACGGGTTCACGGATTTCGCCGGAGTAAATTGTCTCCACTAACTTGTCCCTCTCCCCCTGGCCGAGTGCTCCCTGGAACTTGAAGTAGGTCATTTTATCGCCGGCTGAGTGCACTATTCCAAGAGTCGTCGCGTCCCTGAACTCGACAAGAAGCATGGAGTATTGATGAATCTCGCTTATTATTTGGATCGCATCATTCGCGGAGATCATCGTCCATCATTATCCGATAACGCGACGAAGGTTCTCAGCTTGTGAGCGCTAAAGTGCCTATTCAAGTTTGACAGCCGCGAGTACCATCGGGCCGGGAACTCCGCTTCCTGCCCGCAGCCTTTCAGCCCAATCTGAACTATTGACGCGCCATTTTCCGCAGAAACGTTCATAAAAGGCTCACAAGTGCTAGTCAGTTGGCAAATGTGCGGTGAAGCGAATGCCAAAATCGTTCTACGTTAAGTTCGAAGTCCCAAAGGAATTGGCCGATAAAGCACTTCAAGTTGTGCAAGTGGCTAAGGATTCGGGAAAGATTAGGAAAGGAACGAATGAGAGTACCAAAGCCATTGAACGTGCTGTTGCAAAGCTCGTCCTGATAGCGGAGGACGTTGACCCTCCACAGGTCGTTGCGCACTTACCGATATTGTGTGAAGAGAGGAAGATACCGTTCCTTTTTGTTCCGAGTAAACTTGACCTAGGTCGGGCTGCAGGAATTGATGTTGGTTGTGCCGCGGTTTCCGTTCTTGATGGCGGTGAAGGTTCTAAGGCTCTGAAGGAAGTGGCCGACGCAACGCAGGAATTTAGAAAGGGCGGAGCCAAAGGACAGGCATGAGCAGCGCGAAGGAACGTACGGAAGAAGCAATAACCCCCGCCGAAGTGACCCAAATTATCGGAAGAACCGGCGTAACTGGAGAAGTAATTCAGGTCCGCGTCCGAATTTTGGAGGGGCGCGATAAAGGCCGAGTTATTACCCGGAATATCAAGGGGCCAATTAGAACTGGCGACGTATTGATGCTGCGGGAAACTGAAAGAGAAGCCAAGAAAATCAGGTAGGGAGTCGCGCCTGCAACTTGCCGAGAACATTCACGTGCTCGTTCTGCGGAAAGGACTTTCCGCAAGCTACCGGAATAATGTACGTCAAGAATGACGGGTCAATTCTGTACTTCTGCTCATCGAAGTGCCGAAAGAGCCTCATGGTTTACGGAAGGGATCCTAGAAAACTAAAGTGGACAGTTTACCACGGAAAGAAGGAAAGAGGCAAGTGAGGGAAGGATTCTTGCAGGCTGAGCAAACCTTCTCATTTCTCAAACCCGAGAGCGTGATGCGAGGCTTCATCGGTGAAATCGTTTCTCGTTTCGAGAAGAAGGGGTTAGTGTTAATCGCGGCCAAACTCATTCAGATGTCTTCGGAACAGGCGGGAAAACTGTACGAGGTACATAAGGGAAAGCCGTTCTTCCAAGAACTTGTCTCGCATGTGACATCAGGTCCGGTGTTCGTCATGGTTTGGGAAGGGCCGAATGCGGTCAGTGTGGTTCGGGGTTTGGTGGGTGCTACGAACCCACTAAACGCAGCGCCTGGCACAGTTAGAGGGGACTTCGCTCTCTCAATCACCCCAAATGCCATTCATGCCGCGGACTCGTTAGACAACGCCAAACATGAAATGTCCATTTTCTTCCAAACAAATGAATTCGCAAAGTATTCGAAACCGACGGAACGTCAATTTCTTTTAAAGTAGGTTAGAAGCCCCAAATTGGGTTCTGTCTTCTTTTAATCTGGATTAGTTCCTTAATCGTTTCTTGGTCGCTTTCCGTAAGTTCAGAGGGGAACTTGGTCATGAACGTCTTCAAGTGTCTCTCAGGAACATCAGTGTAGAGTGTATCGCCTTCGGAAATATTGCGTCCCACCACACCGTCTTCTATTGACACGGCAACCTGCATGCCGGCCACGGCTTCTTGAATGTCCTTCCCCTGATCTTGCATTCTCTGCAGTTCGCCAAGTTTCCTATCTGATGATGTGATCATGTGATATTTCGGCTTGAGCCTGCCAGAAAGTATTTCCACGCCCACTATCGCCGGTTTGCTCCTTCTGAAGATAAGTCCAGTCAAAACTTTCGCTTTGCAAGGTCGCACAAGGAGGTCCAGCTCGGCTTTTACTCCCGTCGTACGTTGCTCTTCGCTCCATCTCAGATAATCCTCAATCATGTGGTAGATTATGTCAGATTGAAAAATCGGTATCCTTGCAGTCTTAGCTTCTTCCTCGGCATCGGGCAATATCTTCACATTAAAGGCCAGCACCACTGCCACGAGCCTGTCCTCTTGGCCTGCCGCTTCCGCCTCAACGACATCACGCCTCGAAACGTCTCCAATGTCGGCTAGGCGAATTGGGACATCGTGTCGCGAGAGAGCTTCTGTAACAGCTTCAAGTGAACCTAATGTGTCGGTCTTCAGTACGATGCCCGACCTTTCCGCCTTTATTCGAAGCTTTTCAACCTCATCCTCAACGATCCGAACATACTCCTTCGCATTCTTACCCTTCACGACGGCGTAAAGTGGAGAGCCAGCAAGCGCGGTCTCTAAGTTAGGAGCCGCAACCTTTACTCCCGATGCAGCCGTAACCCTCTTCACACTTGTGAACCGGTCTCGTGGGTCCCTAATTTCATCTAAAGGCTTGGGGACCAAAATCGCGCGGACTTCAGTGATAATCGGATGGTCTCGGCCGCCTAAGACTATCGTATCATCGACCTTCAAGGATCCATCATAGATGATTGCGTTGATGGTTGTGCCGAGGCCAGGTTCATCTCTTACCTCGAGAACGGTGCCTCTTGCCGGCCCGGAAGTGACTAGGAGTTCATCCGACAAGTATGCCTGGGTTAGGCCCGTTAATATGGCGAGAAGTTCCGGTATGCCTTCACCGGTTTTTGCGCTCACAGGGACAATCGCGACGTTCTGCGTGAATTCAGAAATCCTATCAAACCTTTCCGCCCGAAAGCCAAGCCTAGAGAGAGTTCCCATGATCGTGTATATTCGATTATCAAGCTCGGTTTGTATTTCGGGAAACTGAGTTTTGAGTGAAGTCATGAAAGATGATTCAGGTGCAGATTTCCAGCCCTTTATCGCATCGATTTTGTTCGCTGCCACTATGAACGGTGTCTTCCGGCTTTTCAGAATGTTTAGTGATTCTACTGTTTGGGGTTCAACTCCTTTAGTCAAGTCAATTACAAGGATGGCAATGTCTGCTGCGGAACCACCCCTTCGCCTGAGGTTCGAGAAGGTCTCATGGCCAGGAGTGTCAATGAAGAGAAGCCCAGGTACTTTAAGCTCGAAATGAAACTGCTGCAGAAGCTTGCCGCAGATCTGTTCAATTGTCTTGCTTGGGAGTAGGCTGGCGCCAATCATTTGCGTTATTTGGCCCGGCTCTCGCTTCGCAACCGTCGTCCCCCGCAGCTTATCGAGTAGGGTTGTTTTTCCATGGTCGACATGACCGAGTACTACGACGATTGGCTGGCGCAGCGTCAACGTTCTCACACCCAAGCATTTTTGACAACCACTACACGAATGTTAACCCCTTAAACTTTCGTTGAATTTCGCGCAAGGATTGTAAAAAGGTCCATCCAGGTCGGGATCTTGGGATGATGTGGGCGCTCGGAGCGTTGGCTTTCCTCTCAGAGCTCTCCCAGCAGTTTCCTCCAGCGAAACACGGGACAGCAAGGCGGTCCCAAGTCCTTGAACATTCTCTTCGAGATTTCTTATTCCAAGCTCGTAAACTTGAGGAAATCTGCTGGGAAGTCCCTTTGATGGAGAGAGAACTGCCACAGTATCATTTCGTCTCAACCTGTCAGGTTTTCTAGATCCTTGGTTCATACCATACCACCTGACTCTACAACTCTGTCACTCTCTGTAAACCAAACGTCGTCCGTCATCAATGTAATGTCGACTAAGAAGGAGCATACCCAGTTTCGTGGGTTCAATCAAAACCAAAGATGAATTGCAACTGAGCGCTTATGCGTGCCAGTTCGTCTTGAAGATGCTGAGAGTCCACTTAACTTTAGTGAACAAATCTATATACGAATAGTGCCCTATGGTTACTGATAACTCACGATTCAAAAAGGAACGGTACGTGGAAAGTGTGACCGGGACCGGAAAACATGAGAGAATATTATGAGGTCTTGGGAGTTCCGGAAGACGCCACAAGGGAACAAGTGAAAGCAGTCTATAGACGACTTGCCCTCCGATACCACCCCGATAGGAACAAGAATCCCGCAGCACTGGAAAGGTTCAAGGAAATCTCACAGGCCTACGCTGAGGCATGTGAGGCTCTGCAGAATCGAGGGTTGGTCACTGAGGAAGAAGCATGGGACCAGACCCCGACATTCATTGCAGAGCCTGAGGAACCTGGTCTTGACCTCCGGGACGGGACAAGAATACTTAGAGAGGAAGAAGAGCAGAGGGGAATCGTCAACTTTGCATTGGAAGTTTCACTCAGGGAAGTTGCAACAGGAGCAAGAAAGACTATCTCAGTGACTCGGAGAAGCCTTTGCCAATCTTGCCATGGAATGAAATGGAAGCGCCCGTGCAAACATTGTAAGGGGAAAGGTGTAACAGAAAAGATGGAAGACATTTCGTTTACGATTCCTCCGGGTGTTGAGGAAGGTGCACAGTTCAAACTAGCGGCAGGCAAAAATTTTGGGGGAAACATTTTCGTGAGGATCATGATGAGACCCCATCAACTTTTCCGCAGGATTGTCGACGACATTTATTGTGAGGTCCCCGTTTCGATTAACAAATTGAGGCGTGGAGGGGAAATCGCAATCCGCACGTTTGATGGTTCAACTGCATTAATTCGTATGCTGCCTAGGACGCGTAAGGGCACAATATACGTCCTACAAGGAATGGGGCTACCCAAATGGGGAACATCGAGGAAGGGTAGCCTCATGGCGAAAATTGTGTAATTCCAAAGTTCGAGCCGCAAAGTCCGGGGAAAGCAAAGGTTGAAGCAATAATTCGCCCACTTCGAGAAAATGAGCTAATAATAACTGAGATTACACAGCTCCTGGCTAACAGCGGATACGGGCGCCACGGCCCAGTTCTTTAGCAGCTCAGGATTCGGCCCAGTCACACACTCGGTCACTTGGACCAGCGTGCGCACGGACTAACCCGCCAAGACACACTAAGAACATCTTTCATAAAGCCACACACAAGAGAAACGAGTGGGGCTGGGGCTGTGGTGTCATTGACAAGAAACGTATTGAAAGAAAAGACGCGCGGACCTACACGTGATCCTGTCAAGGAGAGTGACTAACTGAGTAGAGCGAAATGCCTTGTGACGTTAGATTGCGGTCATCTCGCTACCATCTCCACTTCCTACTACGGTCCAACCAAGTACTGTGTGATCTGTAAAGATATGAGGATCATAGTTAGTCGATTGGGACAATAGAAGTTCACTATGCAGCAAAGACCCGTTCCTACGAAGCTCGCAGAAACGCCTTCGTCTTCCAACCTATCGTAGACTTCGAGCCAGTAGTTGGCTGAAGGTTCTAGGGCCGCCTTCACGTCTGGGTTAACGGACTTGGCCAGCTTGACTAGGTCTGAGGCGCCGTCCATGGTGTTGTCGAATCTCAACTCACGTACGATGGTTCCACTAAGGCTGCTTGGCAGAATTGTTTGTGGACGTCTATTCCAACGTAGATGGCCATCCTGATTCTTCACCTCCTTTCATTTTTCAGTTGGTTTGAACGCGGCAATCACCTATCCGTGCGCGTGGCGCATTCGATGAGCCGCTCCAGAAGATTGGCCCATTCAAGGTATTGTTCTTCGTCCTGTGTTATATGTCCGGGAGGCCAGATTTCCAATTTCATTGAGCCATTTTCACCCACTTGATTTAACCTCCAATCTTGTAGTAAGGCGGAATAGAGGCTAGGGGTATTCCTGTGCATATTGTTCCCTGAAAGGGATACGGCGGGAAGGGAACTCCGGCCGGCCAGTCTGGATAGACGTACCCAAAGACTTGCACTATGGTGTTAGTTGGAATTGTTGATGGCGCTGAAGGATAGAACCAAACGACGAATGTTTGCTCTTGAGAGTATCCGCTCGCAGTTGTCACTGTTCCGTACACCGTTAGACAACTCGTTTCATTGAGGAACATTCCAATAATGGTTACCGGAGGCCCCTCATTGCAGAGGTAGGGATTGAGTGGGTATTGGCATGCAGGGCTATTCATGTTGAATGATGAACTGCCACCGTAAGTAGGGACACCGTAGGTGGGCCCTGGTAATGTGACGGTTGAGGTCATTGAGAGCGTTGACGTAGTTACCGAGGTCGTGGTACTTGTTGTCGAAATCAAACTCATCGTTGAGGATGTACTTGTAGTTGTCACTGTCGTAGTAACTACTTGAGGATTCAATGTGAAGTAGATTGGCTCAAGGATAGCTACAATCGCTATGGCAATTAGAGCGACAGCTAAGACTACGTTCAACGGTCTCCAGTTTGACGTACTGTCGCTCAAGCCCAAGTCCCCTTCGGCCTCGTCATGCCGCACACCTCACAATACCCGTCATGGCAGTGGGGACAGCAGCGCATCTTATCGCGCTCAGTGAGCACATGTCGATGATTGGCTGGCTTTCTTTTGCCGGATAGTTCCATTCAAGTCGCCGCAATTTCAAGAGCAGAAGGGGCACTGGAAATTGTATCCGACGGTCTTGGAGTCGCCACCGTGTATCTTCCTCTGTGGCTAAGCGCTCGTGCAAGTGTCAAAGAGGATGGGGATGGAAGTGGAAGGGGCGCTTGTCTTTGGTGTTCTTAACTTATAGTCGCGAGGTAGGTTAGGTTTGCGTGTGCGAGTGGGTTGTTCGCGGTTGTGAAGCTACCGCCGTTCAGGTCTGCGATGACTGTGCCGTTGTACATGGCTGCGAGCCCTTGTAACTGCCATCTGAGTGTATTTCCGTTAGAGTCGGTTGCTGTGCCGCCGATGACCAGTCGACCAAGGCTGCTCATCTGGCCTTTGCCACCGGTTATGGTGAATGTGTTCCCGTTGACAACGATCGAGCCGCTTTGAATTGTCCATTGTATTCCGCCGTTAGCAGTATCATTTGCTACTTGAGCGCTTATCGTTACCGAGGTGCTGTACGTTTTTACGTATTGTTGGGCGGTGCCATTCCAGGGATGCATGAAGGTCTGATTCGAGTTGTGGTTGATCGTGGTCTGGTTCAGGTTCTTGTGGTTTCTAATGGTTTGATTCCAGTTGTGATTCTTGTTGGTTTGGTTCCAGTTCCGGTTTCCTAGACCCGGCATACTGCTTGCATTGAACGGATGTGCAGGAACCGTGGCTATTCCGTACACTGAGGTAATGGTGACTGTGGAACCTACCGGGAACTGTGTCTGTGGGTTGAAAGAGCCCGAGACTGCCTGCGCTGATGCATTGCTGGTTGTCGCCCAAACCCCTGCGACAGTCAATGTCAGGAGGATTCCAGCGATGAGCGAATACTTCATGGTTTTCTGCATTTTCCTCAACTCATTCGAACTACGCACTGTAGTTCACCACTTATAAGCAGAGTGGATGAATCATCCACTATACGACAGGTTGGTGGAAAATGGACGGCTCGAAGTCTGAGCACAGTCAAAGGGGTTCTTGGACTGGCACGTCAGTACAATCCCCGAGAAAGGAACAGGAGGAGGAACAGGAGAAACAACGCCAACTCGATTAGCTCCATCATGATGAACCACAAGGAAAAAAATACCGTTCCAGTGTCGAATCGCATCTCGGCAGCTCAAGGCGGCGACCTGAGGGATCCTCTCCGAGGACACTGTTTGCATCGTATTTTCCACTAATGTTTCTCCTCAATTCCGATACACATTTCATGGTGTTTAGAGCGTCGTGTTCGAGCATTAACGGCCGACGGCCGGCAAGCCCGAATCATTAGGCCCACCTAGAGTAATGTGCCATCATTTCAGCGCTTGCAGAATGTCTGCTGTCTTCCTGACTCTTCCAATCCTTTTCAGGACGAATTCGATGGAACTCTTATGGGCTTCCGTGGAACGGTCTGACATGGCGTCTTCAGCGAAGACTTGCTGGTAGCCATATTCATACGCGAACCTTGCGGTGCTTTCGACACCGTAAGTCGTTGCAATGCCTGCAAGCACAATTGTGTCAATCCCTCCGCGTCTGAGTCTAAGATCAAGGTCAGTTCCGTAGAACGCTCCCCACTGCCGCTTGGTTATTACCACGTCAGAAGGAGCAGGTCCTAGCTCTGGCACTATGTCCGCCCAATCCACAGGCATCTCTCCTCGTGAAGGCATTGCAAGGTCAGCGATCGGTTGGAGAGCTGTCTCCTTTGAGAAGGCAACACGCACAAGGAAGACAGACATCTTCTTCTCCCTGAAAGCGTTAGCCAATTTCACAGCGTTAGATATTACAGTCTTCGTGTCATACGGCTCAGTCGACATCAACGTGATTCCCTTTTGGAGGTCGATGACTACTAGGCCCGTGTTCGCTTTGCTTAGAATCAGATTGCTCAATTCGCATCGCCTTGCAAACCCTACATCCCATCTTCAATATTTCACGCTGCCTCCTCAAGATACAGATTGAAAAACAGTTCTTCTGTGCCCAGACTTGATCCGAAACCGAAAGCTCAAGCCGACCGGCTTGAACTTATCTGATGTGTCTTTCGTTACAACCCATCTCAAACCTGGTCGTGGACCTTTGACCATTCCAAAATTCCGACCGCCCAGAGAAATGGTGTTGGTTTCAGGACTGAGCTGTTGGATATTCCTGTGAAATTTGAAGGGGAGATTGTTTCCTGCCGATCCGTGGGTCCATTTTTCCGATATCTTCATGCCAATCTTTAATGATGGGTGTTCGGTTGCTTGTGGATCATGGCTAATTATGATGGTCTAGTGCGTAACGTTCTTTCTAAAACGCTCGCGATTGAGTCAGGTGATGGTGTCATTGTCGAAACTTGGGATCATGGCTTGCCTATCGCCGCGAATTTCATTTACCGACTGCGTGAGCTAGGCGCGCGCCCAATGTTATTGTTTGAGCATGAGAAAACATTCTGGCAATCCGTTGAATCACTTCCAGAAGATAAGCTGGGCAAAGTGGGTGAACATGAATGGGCTGCGATGGAGAAAGCTAAGGGATACATCTTCATCCCTGGACCTGATGAGTTCTCCAAGGTCTGGAAGAATCCTTCAAAGTTCAGGGCGTCTACAAGCTACAATGAGGAATGGTATGAAAGAGCCAAACGGTATCGGCTGAAAGCAGCCCGGATCGGTTTAGGCTATGCCAGCCCTAATCGGGCCCGCTCATACAGGCTTCCACTCGCCGCTTGGCAGCGAATGCTAATCGCCGCATCTACCGTTGATTTCGCGGGGTTGAGAGATCAAATAACGAAACTCACTCCCTCAATGAAGAACGGCGAAGTTAAGATTACTTCTCCCAATGGAACAAACTTGACCCTCCGACTGGCAGGCCGAGAAGCTTACTCAGAGGATTGCATAGTTGACGCTGACGATTTGGACCATGGAAGAAACGTAGCCAACATACCCGGCGGCAACTTCCTAGTATGTCCGGATGAAATGTTTGCTGAGGGAGCAGTTGTCTTTGATAGGCCGACCCCATACATGGGCAAGTGGGTGGGCGGAATCCGCCTAGACTTCAAAGACGGCGTACTGGTCAACTACAGAGCGCGCCAAAACGCTGACCACTTCAAGACAAGTTACGAAAAAGCGTCAGGCGAAAAGAACAGGATTGCAGCCATTGGTGTGGGCTTGAATCCTGAAGCACGAGCAGGCTTCCTGCAGGACGGCATAACTGCAGGCGCAGTCACCGTTGCAATTGGCGGCAACGATGATATTGGCGGAGCAAACAAGACTGATTTCTACTTCCCAGGAGTCCTCACAAAGGCCACGTTAACCATCGACGGAAACACAATCGTTCAAAATGGCAAACTCACCAAGTGAAGAGTTCGGAAGCTACCTTAGCGGTTGGATCGCTGTGCCGACTTGCAACTTCACATGCCACAATCGGCATTGAATGAGAGGAACGCCAGCCGAAAAACTGGGTTAGGAGATAGGGAGTCTATATCTAGGGCGTGCTGCAGGGCGTATTAGGTGAAGGTGCTCTTCGTACAATGACTTGGTTGTTTGGGGTTCTCTTGTCATACACGAGTTATCTTTCGCTGTTTTTGCGAGTCTGGGTTGGAGTTAACTTTGTTGCTCACGGTTATCCGAAGCTCGGCAAGGGTAGGCAACAGACGCTTCAGTGGACTAAAAGCCTAGGAGTTCCAACTCTTGCGACTTACCTTGCCATAGTTCTGGAGTTCTTTGGTGGATTATCTTTGATCATTGGATTCATTGTGCCAATTGTTGGGTTTTTCATCGCACTGGAAATGGTCGGTGCTATACTCCTGAAGAAAACTAAGATGAAGGCGCCCTACATGGGTCAAAATTCGTATGAGATTGACATAACATATCTCATGCTCGCCATTGCTCTCTTGGTGCTTGGAGCGGGCCTACTTTCAGTCGACTCTTTCCTTGGACTTTAGGGAGGGAAATGAATGAGTCGAGCGCTTAGAGATAGTTATGATTGTGGTCTCTTTTGGAGAAAGATGATGTAGTTTTCTATGCGCTTCTAAAAATGGGCCATCAGTGTCCTCAGGCTCTCACGCCAAATCCGAATCCGCTAAGCAAGAAAATCGGGAACGCATGGCTTGTCGAAGTCGAACACGACCACAATGACCTCGGTAAGCATGGAAAATACACCTTCTGGTATAAGATCGTGGACGATCCAAAAAAGGCAGAATGGGGATGCAGACAAAGACTTAACGACTTGAACTGACGCTTGCATTCTGAATGATTGTCACCAGTTGCTTTGGAACCTTGACTGCTAAGAAGAAACTTGAGGGTTATCTGAACCGGTTGAGAAGGAACATTAGATGAGACTGGTGCCTCAAGGGAACCACCCAACCGGTACATTGGTTCGTTGAGCTTTTTACATCCGGGTGGGTACGTGGGACAGGCGTTCCGCCGCCATGGTACTTCAATCCAACATCTTCGATGAACTCGCGAAACCCATACGCGAGGCTATCCAAGAACGCGGTTTCACCTCACCAACTGATCCGCAACTCAAGGCTATCCCCGAAATCCTAGCCGGCAAGAACGTTCTCTTGATTTCACCGACGGCCTCGGGCAAGACTGAGGCAGCGATTCTGCCCGTTCTGAGCAGGTACATTACAGATCGTGGAGAGGACCGGGGAATCAAGATACTATACATCACGCCCCTTCGCGCATTGAACCGAGATATGCTCGAACGGTTTGAGTGGTGGGGGAAGAGGCTTGACCTGAGAATTGCAGTTCGGCATGGCGATACTGAAACGAAGGAGAGAACATTTCAGGCAAAGAACCCGCCTGATATGCTGATCATAACCCCTGAAACGCTTCAAGCAATTTTGACGGGGCGCATTATGAAGAGGCATTTGCAAGCCGTAAAGTACGTTGTAGTTGATGAGGTCCATGAATTAGCCGAATCAAAGCGAGGCAGCCAACTCGCTCTAGCCTTAGAGCGGCTTCGATGGGCAACTATGCACGATTTTCAGATGATCGGCTTATCTGCGACCATAGGGACGCCTGAAAAAGTCGCTCAATATCTGGTCGGAGTCGGTAGAGAAGTCAGTATAGTTCACGTTCCCGTCGGAAGGGAGATTCGTCTCAAAGTTACATGTCCAAAACCCGAAGGCAAAGACATGGCCTTGGCTTCGCGACTCTATACCCACCCGGACGTGGCGGCACGCCTAAGGCTCATGCGGGAGCTGATAGAGTCCCATCGGTCGGTCATACTATTTACTAACACTAGGGCAATTGCCGAGATTCTTGCTAGCAGAATGAAGGTCTGGGATGTTGACTTCCCAGTCTCAATCCACCACGGTTCACTTGCCAAACCTTCTCGCATCAGTGCGGAAAGGGGGTTGAAAGATGGCCAGCTTCGAGGGCTCGTTGCCACTTCGTCCTTGGAGCTTGGGATTGATGTAGGGAGTGTTGATTTCGTGATTCAATACATGAGCCCGCGCCAGGTCACTAGGCTGATCCAGCGTGTCGGTAGGAGCGGTCACAGGATTGGGCGGTTTGCGGACGGAATAATTGTCGCATCAGACTCGGATGACACTTTGGAGGCGATGGTGATCGCCCGGCGTGCTCTCGAGGAGAGCCTTGAGCCTGTTTCAATTCCATACAAACCCTTGGATGTCCTAGCCCACCAATTAGTCGGCTTGCTCATACAGAAAGGAAGGTGGTATGTGAACGAGATTATGGACATCTTCACCAAAGCCTATCCTTACGCGGATTTGACTGAGCAAGATTTGATTGGCGTAATCAATTACATGCACACCCGATTTCCAAGGCTGGCTTGGTATTCGCCACAAGACAATGTAATCCTAAGGCCGCGAAGGCTGAATGCGCTTTTTACATACTACTTTGGTAAGCTATCCATGATACCCGATGAGAAGCAGTACTTGATTATTGACCAGGGAAACGATGAAGCTGTCGGGGTTCTCGACGAAGCATTCGTCGCCGAGTATGGGGAGCCGGGACGGAAATTCATAGTCCGCGGGTCCCCTTGGAGAATGATGAGCATCCGAGGAGACAAGATCTACGTCAAGTCTATTCGAGACCCCACTGGCTCAATCCCAAGTTGGGTAGGTGAAGAAATCCCGGTCCCATTCGAAATAGCCGAAGAAGTCGGCGCAATAAGACGGCGAATAGAAGAAGGCGTACGAGCGAGCAGAAGCGGTTCCGAGCTTGTTCAAGAGCTCTGCAAGAATTATCCAGCCGATTCTGAAACGATAGACCGCTCGTTGAGCGAAACGTTCGAACAAATCTCGCTAGGCCTCCATGTTCCAACAGATAGGCGCGTAGTAATAGAGGACTGGGAAGATTTCGTCATTATCAACGCTCACTTCGGATTGTTGGTCAATAGGACGCTGGCGCGCTTGGTCGGGCATGTTCTGTCAGAGGAAATCGGGACTACGATGGGGGTCCAGCAAGACGCATACAGAATCGTTGTTCAAACATCCGGATCCGCTAATGGGGAAAAAGTTGCGCAGACTCTTCGTGGACTTGCGAGGAGGGATGTTCAAACACTTGTTTATGATGCATCGAAGAAGACCGGCTTGTTCAAGCGCCGGTTGGTCCACGTAGCAAAGAGATTTGGGGCGATAACCAAATGGGCGGATTTTGGACGTGTCAATCTCCGTCAAGTTATGAAGAGCTTTGAGGGGACTGTGATCATGGAGGAGGCATTCAAGGAGACTATGGAGAAGGACTTGGACGTCCCCAACACTATCCGGGTGGTGCAAAAGTTCGGTAGTGAAATCGAGCTTGTAGTGGCGTCTCGAACACCGGAGGCAAGCCCAATAGCCAGGATAGGGCTTGAGCGGATAAGCCGAAAGACGGACCTGATTCCACCTGAGAAAATGAAGCGAATTCTCGTGGAGTCGGTAAGAGTAAGAATACTCAATGAATCTAGAACTCTCGCATGTCCAACCTGCTTGGGCTACTCCCGAATTCAACGGGTCAAAGATATGCCAACAGACTTCTCGTGCCCGAATTGCAAGACTGGTAAACTTGGAATCAGTAGTGAGCTTCCTGAACTCGTCGAGAAGATTGGAAAGAAGAAAGGGCGCAACTTGTCAGAACGAGAGGAGAGGGTTCGCGATGATCTCAAAGCGAGTTCAGCTCTACTACAGAAATACGGCAAGGTAGCAGCCTATGTGCTCTCTGGGAGAAGAATAGGTCCTGGAGAAGCGAAGGTTGTTCTCAGGCGGACGCATCGCATGTCGGACCATCTCTTTGAGTCCATCATGGATGCTGAGAGGCGAGTACTACGCCGCCGGTTTTGGTGACTGAAAGTGGTGCGTTAGTGTACCTCCGCAAGGACGATAAGCTGGATGAGCCAAGGGTGTTTGGGCAATGACGAAAGCTGGTATTGGAGTAATTCGTGATCGAAGAAACCAGACCGGAGCCCGCAACGCTTACCTAAGTGGAGACAGTTTTAGGGGTTAACGCCACGAACCCCTAAGGAATAATTTTCACGGTCACAAACATTTCTTTCGTACACCGCGTTTGGGAGCTTTTATATAAACAAACGACGCCTGTTCCCCCCACGAAAATTTTGGAGGAAAATAACACAAATGTCAGCTACATCGAAACGAAACACAACATACATCGCAGCAGCAGTCCTGATAATAATCATACTCGCTGGAGTAGGTTACTACTTCTACTCCTCAACGAGCGCTCCTAGCATGACTACAAGCATGACTCAAACTATGCCCACTTACAAAGACACTATCGTGATAGGCACAACCGACACAGTTCAGACCACCCTTGACCCTGCGGACGCATACGACTACTTCGCACAAAGCGTAATCATGACCAACATAGCTAACGGGCTCGTTGAATACAGACCAGGAACGACCGAATTCGTACCAGCTCTGGCGACAGACTGGACAGTAAGCCCAGATGGTCTCACTTGGACGTTCAACCTACGGCAGGGCGTAAAATTCGCGGACGGAACACCATTTGACGCAAATGTCGTCAAGTATTCAATAGATAGAGAGTTTGCAATCGACGAATCATCAGGTCCATTCGCTGGAGTCGGCATCGACACAATGATCAACAAAACTGTTGTGACAAGCCAATATCAAGTTCAATTCGTTCTTAATGCGCCGTTCTCAGCGTTCCTCGCGATCGTTGCCTTCCAGGCCACGTGGCCGGTCAACCCGAATGTCGCTCCAATGCATGCAATAGTGAACTACACAGGAGATGTAAAAACAGAAGTCAACACAAACATCGGAGCCTACGTTCTGACCAATTGGCAAAGAACAGGCGGCAAGGATGTCGAGATTGATCTCCAGGCAAATCCAACCTATTGGAACGCATCAAGCGGCTATCCCAAAACAAAGAATATCATCTTCAAGATCTACTCTGATTCCACAGCGCTCAACCTAGCTATGCAGAGTGGGGCAATAGATATCGCGTATAGGCAACTGGCTCCAACTGACAACCAAGCGTACCAGACAAACACAAACTTCAAGTTCTGGGCAGGGCCCGGCGCATTCATACAATACCTTTGTTTCAACGAGAAATCATCACCGTTCGACAAAGTTGCGGTGAGGCAAGCAGTCGCGGCTGCTCTTGATAGGTCCCTCATAACCAACACGGTCTTCCTAGGACAGGTAGACCCGTTGTATAGTATGATACCTGCTGGAATGGCTTATCACCAAGATTCGTTCAAGACTTACGGTGACGCGAACGTTGCCCAAGCCACATCGTTGCTGCAAAGCGCGGGTTACAGTACGTCAAACCCACTAAAGTTCACACTGACATACCCCACTGGACACTACTCATCGACAGACGGGATTTCTTCTGCAATTAAGCAAGCGCTCGAGAAGACTGGTATGGTACAGGTTACACTTAGCAGCGAACCGTGGGCAAACTACAAAGCAAGCACACAGTCGGATCAGCTGCAGGCGTACATCTATGGTTGGTACCCTGACTTTGTCGATCCGTACGATTACACGCAACCATTTCTGCCAGCCGACGGCCGCGGTTTCCTGAACACACACTACGTCAACCCCAACATGGCAGCATTAATCAAGCAAGTGGGTACGAGCACTGACACGAGCACGTTCGCCGCGACCTACGCCAGCATCCAGCAGTTGACTGCCACAGACGCTCCGATAGTGCCTCTCTTTCAGGGCAAAACCACTGCTGTAAGCAATCTAAAAGTCGGCGGACTAATACTGGACACCACGATCTGGTTCAGAGCCTACTTGTTGTGGGAAACGACATAGAAGTCTTCTGGGTAAGTTTAAAACCCAGCCTCCCATCCCTCCTTTTTTGTGGGCTTAAGAGACTACGTAATCACTAGGATACTTCTAACAATCCCTATGATTATGATTTTGCTTTCGATCGTGTTCATAATCATGAGGGTTTTGCCGGGCAACCCAGTGTTGCTTAGGTTCGAGAAGAACGCCAACCCGGCATTGATAGCGGCGTTTACGCATCAACTTGGCTTAGACAGGCCACTATACCTCCAGTATTTCGATTACCTGTGGGGTCTTTTGCACGGCGACTTTGGCACATCCATGGCGGGTTCGTTCGAACCGGTTGGCCCTGAGATACTCTCCAGATTTCCTGCTACCCTTGAACTAACGTTCTACGCATTCATTGTAGCCGTCGTGGTCGGGGTTTTCTTGGGTGCGTTCGGTGCTCGCAAGGGCGGTGCTCCTGACGAGGCCGTCAAGGTATTCGGCATACTCATCTACGCTTTTCCCGTCTTCTTCCTCGGCATGATACTTCAGCTTGTGTTCGGGGTATGGATTCACCTCTTGCCAGTCACGGGAAGACTCGGCGCAGGAATTCAGCCCACGGGGTTATCGGTTGGCGGCGTTCAATATCAAACTGGCATATACACGCTCGACAGCCTCTTATCCGGTAATGTCACCGAGTTCATCGACGCGGTGAAGCACTTGATTCTTCCTGCAACTGCTTTGGGCCTAGTGATTTCTGGAGTGTTTGTGAGGATGACAAGAGCAAACATGATGGAGACGATGAGATCAGATTTTGTTACGGCTGCCCGCGCGAGAGGATTGAAAGAGAAAACCGTCGTGTACTCTTACGCCCTTAGGAACGCAATGCTTCCAATCGTAACCATCATGGGCTTGCAGTTTGCGATCTTACTGAGCGGCGCTATACTTACGGAGACTGAGTTTAGCATCCTCGGGCTGGGCTCCTATCTTGTTGACAGGGTTAATTTCAGGGACTACACAGCTGTCCAAGGCGCTGTTGTTTTTCTTGCTTTGCTGATATCATCGATCAGCCTCATCGTTGACATCCTTTATGCCTACCTCGATCCAAGGGTCAGATTATGAAGCGAAATAATTCCCGCCAACAAACAGTCTCTCTGATGGGGAACCTAATCTCCCCACTCGTAGGAAAGGGGCACGGTAGGCCCCTAATGTTGGTTGGCATCGGAATAGCTTTGTTCATAACCCTCATGAGTATCGCTGCCCCTTTCATCTCACCCCACGACCCAACGCTCATCGGCTTTGGACCTGTGGACAGGGCCCCAAGCGCTCAGTTCCCCCTCGGAACAGACCAATATGGCAGAGATCTCCTGAGCCGAACGATTTGGGGCGGGCGATTCATGCTGCTCGTCGCGGTCACAGCCGTCTTGATCTGCATGGCGGTGGGATTACCGATAGGACTTGTATCGGCTTATAATGGCGGTAACCTGGATAGAACCGTAGCTCTCGTGATGGATAGCATCTACGCGTTTCCGAGTTTAGTACTCGCCATAATCATCATCAGCGTTTTCGGTGTTTCAATAATAAATGAATCATTAGCAATCGCGGTCGTATATATACCAACTTACTTCAGAGTAGTGAGAAGCCAAGTGCTCGCGATAAAGGAAATGCCATACGTGGACGCTGCAAAATCTGTTGGCGCAAGCGGCCCCGCAATTTTGCTAAAATACATTTTGCCAAACGTAATTTCTTCTATCGTTGTAGTCGGGACGGTCAACTTCGCTGATTCGATACTCACGACAGCAGGGCTTGATTTCATAGGCCTAGGCTTACCAGTCACCCTCCCCGACTGGGGAATAGACCTCTTTTACGGGAGGCAGTTACTGCCCATTGGAGCGTGGTGGACGATATTCTTTTCCGGCTTAATGATTCTCCTCGCGGCGCTTGGTTTCTCGTTAATCAGTGAAGGTTACGCGGAAAGGATGAATCCGAAGCTTCGGTGAAATCTTGGACGCACTCGTGGACATACAAGGCCTCTCAGTCGAGTACAGGACTGGTGATGTTACTGCAAGGGCGGTACAGGATGTCTCGTTGGAACTTAGAAAAGGTGAAACGCTTGGATTAGTAGGCGAATCTGGTTCTGGAAAATCAACACTCGGATTGGCCTTGATGGGCCTCATTCAGCCCCCAGGCTACATCACTGCAGGAGAAATAACCTTCGACGGGGTAGACCTCAGGCGCCTGGGCAGTGATGACCTGAGAAATCTTCGCGGAACGAAAATCGCCATGATCTTCCAAGACCCTATGACTTCTCTCAACCCTGTGAAGAAGATAGGTGACCATTTCATCGAATACATACAGGCGCATGATGCGCATGCCTCGAAACAGAAGGCGAGGGCGATAGCAGAAACGGTGCTGGCCGATCTTGGAATTCCGGCCTCAAGGGTCGATGACTACCCGCACCAGTTCAGTGGGGGAATGAGACAAAGGGTAATGGTTGGCCTAGCGCTCGCGCTCAACCCATCCCTCATAATAGCGGACGAACCTACGACAGCTCTTGATGTTATCGTGGAAGCCCAAATCCTGAAACTTCTTAGGGACTTGAAGACGAAGTACTCGCTTTCCTTACTCCTGATCACTCACAATATGGGCATCGTTGCAGAAATGGCTGATAGGGTTGCGGTGATGTACGCCGGAAAGATCGCCGAAGTCGCGCCGACGACCGAGATTTTCGAGGACCCGAAACACCCATACACAAAAGCCCTTTTGGATACAATCCCTAACATCCAAGTTGAAGACAAAATTCTCAACACCATCCCAGGTTCGCCACCAAGTCTGACCGACCCGCCGCCTGGTTGTCCGTTTCATCCCCGATGCCCCTACGCGTTCGAGAGGTGTCGAGCTGAAGTACCCGAATCCGTAGTGACCGGAACCGATTCCGAGGCTGCATGTTTCCTACTGGAGGGTGTAATCGCTCGTCATTCATCGAAGTAAAGAGCCTGAAGAAGTACTTTCCAGTTCAGAAAGGACTTGTCGCTCAACTATTCTCCAGAACAAGCCAATCTGTCAAGGCAGTAGATAACGTCACGTTCAATGTAGAGAAGGGTGATGTATTCGGGCTTGTCGGGGAATCAGGCAGCGGGAAGACCACGACAGGCAAGATCACGGCTGGGCTCCTGAGACCTACCAGCGGCGAAGTTATGATTGATGGGATTGACCTTTACAGTCTCGAAAGGAAAAAATTGCGGGCGTTCAGGCGAAAAATGCAATTTGTTTTCCAAGACCCGTTATCATCTCTAAACCCGAAGATGACAATCGGAAATGCGATCTCAGAACCGCTACGGTATTTGAGCGACGTACCTGCATCAAAGAGACGAGGCCAAGTTCTGGAGCTTCTGGAGAGGGTTGGGCTTTCCCCCGCCGACTCGTTTTATTCAAGATACCCGCACCACCTGAGCGGTGGGCAGCGACAGAGGGTCGTTATTGCAAGGGCGATTTCGATAGATCCTGAGTACTTGATTGCAGACGAACCCGTAGCTATGGTCGATGTTTCCGTTAGGGCCCAGATAATGGAGCTGCTCTTGAAGATGCAGCGGGAACTGAACCTGACGATACTTCTCATAACCCACGACTTGGCGGTTGCGAAATACATGTGCAACAAGATTTCTGTAATGTACTTGGGAAAAATTATGGAAGCGGGAAGAACGAAAGATATCTTCGCAAATCCATTACATCCCTACACACAAGCCCTGCTCCAAGCTGTTCCTATTCCAAATCCAAGACAACGTTCGGAAAAGAAAATACCCGTGGGGGAAATTCCAAGCGCATTGAATCCGCCGTCCGGATGCGTATTCCACCCCCGTTGCCCATTGGTTTTCGACAGGTGCTCTGTTGAAATCCCGGAACTTCTCGAACGTGATACAGGGCACTTCGTCGCCTGCCACCTATATCCCGGAAAATAGGCTCCACATGCGGCTCATTCCGCGGGTGAATGTGACGCTCGCCTCCGCATTTCCCATTTCTTTGCCGATTCAAATCCGAGACGTTTGTAGAATTCCTCAGTTCCATCGAAAGGTATGACCGAAAATTCACTCTCGGGATAATGATCTAAAATGGCCTGGATTAGGCCTGTGCCGACGCCGCGGCTCTTGTGCGAGGGGGGCACTTCCAGGTACATGATCTCGAATTCTTTCGGATTTGCTCTTCCGAGCACAGTTAACGCTACGATGGTGTTTTCCTCGACCGCAATCCAGAACTCGTGTCCTATGCCGAGGACGTTGAATTCGATGCTCTCTGCCGATGCGGATAACTCTTCAGAAATTCGCAACCTTGAGAGGTCTTCGAGGTTCCCCTTGCGATAAACAATCGAAAGGGGCATTCACAACACCAAATTCATCATTAACTTAACCACAAGGTTTATGTTTACTCATCCTGAACCGCTCGACGAATGAAATGCACGGTTCACTCAAACAGTCTTGGGATATGATAATTCTTGGGTAAGCAGATTCGCGTCCAACGAAGAGGAAAGGGCGGTTCAGTTTTCAGAGCCCGAACATTCAGGCGAATCGCACCCGCACGATTTCCAGCAACAGCTGCGGCCTACCCATCGCTAAAGGGCGTGGTTAGGGAGATTATGCATGAATCGGCCAGGGGCGCACCACTAGCCTTGGTGGAGTTCGTCAATGGCACTGCTTGTTGTTTAGCCGCGCCCGAAGGCCTCGCCTTGAACCAAGGGATAACCGTCGGGCCCGACGCATCGCCAGATGTTGGAAACGTCTTGCCCTTAGGCCGCATGCCTGAAGGAACTCTAGTATCAAGCGTGGAGCTACGGCCTGGCGATGGCGGTCGTCTGGCCAAGTCTTCAGGCACATATTGTATGATTGTTGCGCACACACCACAGGGAACAGAAGTTCGCATGCCCTCTGGAAAATCGGTGTACATGAACGACCAGTGCAGGGCCATGGTGGGCGTTGTGGCTGGCGCGGGGAGGACCGAAAAACCATTCCTTAAGGCTGGAACTGTTTGGAAGTTAATGAGAGCACGTGGACGCGTTTGGCCAACGACCAGTGGCCAGAAAATGATAGCTGCTTCTCACCCACATGGGGGAGGACGGCACAAGCACTCAGGAAAACCCACCACGGTAGGCCGCAACACTCCGCCCGGAAGAAAGGTTGGAATGATCGCTGCCCGACAGACTGGGCGAGCGAAACGGGCGATTAGAACCTGAAAACGCCGGCGATATAGATGACACTAACCGACCCATTATCAAACGCTCTGAACACAATTTACAATAACGAGAGAAGGCACAAACGCGAATGCATCGCCTGGCCGGCCTCAAAGCTGATGGGGCAGGTTCTGCGTGTGATGCAGAAGAACGGTTACATCGGGGAGTTCGAATTCATCGATGACGGCCGCGCAGGAAAATATCGCATACAGCTCTTGGGTCGAGTGAACAAATGCGGAGTAATCAAACCTAGGTATGCTGTCAGGACGCCAGAAATCGAGGCTTGGGAGGAAAGGTATCTTCCCTCACGCGATGTTGGAGTTCTTATCGTTAGTACACCGAAGGGCGTGTTGTCGCACATGGATGCTCGAACTGCGAAGACGGGCGGGCGGCTGCTCGCGTATGTCTTTTGACCCCGCCCAGCTGGAAACGCTTTAATTGCGCACTGAGAAATCGGGGTTACTTCAAAGAGAGTTGTAGAAGTTGGCAAAGGGACCGCGATACAATCTACCCTTTCGCCGAAGACGCGAAGGAAGAACTCACTACGGAAAAAGGAGGAAGCTCGTAACTTCAGGAATCGCTCGATTCGTCATACGTCCGACGAACAAGCACCTTGGAGCCCAAGTCATTCAAGCGAAACCGGAAGGCGACTTTGTGCTTGCTAGCGCGCATTCTTCTGAATTGAAAGAATTTGGATGGAAAGCACCCTGCGGGAACATGCCCGCCGCGTATCTGACGGGGCTACTCGCTGGCCGAAGGGCCAAGGCCAACGGCGTGTCCAAAGCGATCTTGGACATAGGCCTACACACCAGGGGACCTGGCTCGCGTATGTTTGCAGCGGCAAAGGGAGCCCTAGACGCAGGCCTTGACATCCCACATGAGGAAAAAGTCCTCCCAAAGGCTGAACGCATCAAAGGTCAACACGTTGGCAATTATTCGAAAGAACTAGCCTCAGAAGCAGAAGTCCACAAGAAAAGATTCTCATCGTATCTGAAAAACAAACTTAAGCCGGAAGATCTACCTGACCATGTCGCCCAGGTAGAGGCAAAAATAAACGCTTCACAGGAGGAAGCGCACAAATGAGTACAGCCCAGAAACATAAGGCAAAGCCCAAGGCACCGCGCACTGCGAAAGCTAGGGCCCCTCGCAAGCGCGCAGTCCCCGCCAAGAAACCTGTGGGAAAAGCAGTTGAGGCGCAACCGCAGAAGAAAGCAGTTGCGCCAGAAAAGGTCTTCCTCTTTGCAGTACGGCTGAAGGGGTCTTTTGGCATGCCTGTGCCGATCGAAAGAACTTTGGCGAGCCTGAGGCTTAACAGGAAGTTCAATGCAGTTGTCCTAGAAAATGACGCGAACGTGCTAGCAACGTTGCGGAAGGCAAAGGATTACGTGACGTGGGGTGAAGCCAAACCCCGAGATATTGCAATGTTGCTAAGGGAACGAGGAGAACTTCTAGGTGGGTTACCGCTTACAGACAAATCTGCTCAAGATAAGTTCGGTGTACAGTCAGTGGACGGACTCGCGTCCGCACTTGCTGGCGGCGGTATCACATTGAAAATATTGTGGCAGAAGGGACTGAAACCTGTATTCAGGCTTCATCCACCGTCCGGCGGGTTTGTCGCGAGTACCAAGCGGCCGCACGGCAAAATGGGCGAGCTCGGATACAGAGGACCAGAGATAACCACTCTGGTAGCAAGGATGGCCTAACCTACTAGGTTAGTCTTCCCCAGGAAACGATTTTCCATATTGATAGCCATTGGCGCGACCCTCTCCTGTCACCCTAACGCCAGTAAGATTGCCGCTGGCCAAACAGGGCCAAAATCTCAACGAACTTGTCGAGCGCGCCCTCCACAATCAAAACACTTGCTTAAGGAATGGTGACGTGCTCGCTGTTGCGAGCAAAGTTGTATCGCTTTGCGAAAATCGTATCTTGAGACTCGATACCGTACGGGTGTCGACTAGAGCCAAACGACTTTCCGAGCGATGGCAGATTGATCGTCGCCTTACATCCATAGTACTCCAAGAAGCCGATTTGGTTCTCGGTGGAACACGCGGATTTCTACTTACCGTCAAGGATGGCATCTTAACAGCGAATGCGGGTGTGGATTTGAAGAACTCACCGCACGGGACATTGACGCTGTGGCCCAAGAACGCTGATCAGTCAGCGGCGCGGCTCCGACGACATCTGGAGCATAAAGCGGCTATTCGGCTCGGAGTCGAAATAGTGGACAGCCGGGTCACAGCTTTGCGATTAGGAACCGTAGGACTCGCCATTGGAGTATCTGGCTTCGAACCTATTCGTGACTACAGGGCGAAACCGGATCTCTACGGGAGAAAAGTAAAGGTTACTCAATCAAATATCGCCGATGATTTGGCAGCCGCGGCGCATATGCTAATGGGCGAAACTAGGGAACGGGTCGGGACCGTTTTGGTGAGAAACGCGCCCGTAAGATTTGAACGCTTGAACGGCTCAGTCCACGCGAAGTTGAGGCCCGAACGATGTTTGATATCAAATGGTTTAGGTCGTTTCAGGTGATTATGTCTTTTTGAGTTGATATCGCAAGGCAAAAGCTAGGATGATGACTGGAACTATAAGGACGAGGTTGCTGAGCCAGCTTAGGATAGTCTCATACAATTCCATCTGCCTAGCCTTGTTGAAAAGGTCAATTGCTGATTGGGCAGCTCCCTTGGCGGTCGAAAAGTCTCTTAGGTCGAAAGCTTGGTTGGCAATGTCGAGCTGTGCGTTTGCTTGTTGTATCAGCGAAGAGCTGGGATATGAACCGGAGGGCGATGTGGTGTTCTTTAGGCCTTCAGCTGCACCGAGTAGTTGAACAATTTGAGGATAGTCAGGCGGGACTGTCGCGGCATTGGCAGTCGTTTCCGCCGAGACAGCTAATGCGTTGGCGTTACTGAATTTTCCAAGGCTGAAGAGTTCGTGAGCATTTACTAAGAGCGTTTGTGCTAGGTCTAGGTTCTGGAACCTATTCTCAGTTTCAGCAGCCTGCATCGCATCCTGCGCGCGAGAAATCGCGTAAATGGCTATTTGTGCGTCTCTGCCTACTTGTGCGTCTCCAACGAGCAACCTGTATCTACCCTGCGTCACATTGAGTACGACTATTGATATTTCGGAAGTTGGATCGAGAAAGATTGCTCTGCTGATCAAGTCGGGTTGGAGAACTTTTCTGAACTGTATCGAAGCGTTAGAGGGAGGGATGTAAGTAACTATTGCCCCGTAGTCTTGAAGATTATTCCGGTCGTACCCTAAAGGCTGCCGTACTTCAACCCAATATTCACCCGCGCTCGTCCCCATACTGATTCGAAGCGCCAAGGCGTCTACGCCTGGGTCCTCCACAGGATCAATGGTTGCGATTTCACCCGCAGACGAGGCATCCATACTTAGGACCTGAGAACCATTAATCCAACCCAACGCGACCTTCGACCATGCGGACATTTCGCCATCCCCGTTAGCAGACAAATCATTGGTTCCAAGGCCAGAGAGCTGACTTTGGATACGCCACAGGCCCAGCGAAAGCGCGAATGCATGCGCATATGCGGACCAATCGCGGTCCTCTTCAATCACGGCGAAACCCGCCACTATGCCACTACTTGTGCCGATGGGATGTCCGGAGCTCGAAATGAAGTCTCCCGTCAAGCTCGGGTAAAAAGACAGAACCAAGAAAACATAATCAAAGGCCGCCATATTGTATGACCTAGACGCGAAATTGAACGCGTCTTTGGCCACGTTCATCACACCCTGATTGAGATCGCTTCCGGCATATTGCGAGTAAAGTCTGGGCAGTCTAATCCAACTGGTGGAATTGCCGCTCACCGCGAGTTTCCCATAAGACATATCATAGAAATAGCGGGCAACCCTACTGAAAAATAGCGAACTGATCTCCTCCTGGCTTGAAAGATGGGGATATTCAGGAAAGTCGGCGAGCACCACTAGAGTCTTCTTCGTTCCACAGACACATTGACCCTCTTCGTAGCTGGGCGTCAGCAGGCTTCCTAAGGAAAGGACGAAGAATAAAACAAGAACGGTGACGCTCACCGTTATTTTCGCGATTACGATGTTTTCTCCCTACCCATCGTGTTTTATCCTCGCACTAAAAGGTTATTTATCGAGCAATTGGCCGCTCACATACGTGAGCAGTTTGCTGGAAAAGGAAAGGGAGCTTGTAAAGGATGTCCAGCTAAGGACCGCTTATAGAGTCTACCTCTGTCTCTTGAAGTCGCGCACAGCGTCCGCGAAGGATATCCAAAAGCCGATGGGGTTCCCAACGGCTGCCCAAGCTAAGTACCATTTGAAAAGGCTAGTAGACTTAGGCTTAGCCAAGGAAGGCGAGGACGGGACATATGCGGCCACCGAACGAAAGTTCGGGATACTCAGGTTTTTCTTCAGGGTCCAGCACTCCATTCTCCCATTGAGCCTATTTTACAGCGCGTTCTTCGGGCTCCTCACCCTAGTACTTCTCTTTAGATCGCCAAATATTGAGATCCTCTTGTTGGGAGGCCTCATAACCACGAAGGAAATTGCTGACACATACATGTTCTACTCAATGCTCTAACTCCTGTTTGAGTAGGATGTGTGCACGATCAAGCCGATCTCGGGAAGTCTTAAAGCTGCAAGAGAAGGAGTTATCCTCCGGGAAAATTCTTATGAACACTAAAGCGATTGTAAAGTCAACCGCTGCATTAATCGTCATAGCGATTGTCTTAGTATCTGGACTGGCGGGAACCGTATACTATTACAGTTCACGAGGTCCAGCAAAGACCACGACGGCTACAGTTCCAACTCCAAGCTTTGTATCATCCCAAACCTATGTCGGCGAATCTCCGAACCAATTTCAATGGTTGGACCCACAAGTTTCTTACTACCAATTCGATTACGAAATTCTGAACAATCAATTCGAAAAGTTGCTGTGGTACAATGGGGCCAGCAGTACAGACCTTGTTCCCTGGCTTGCCGAGAGTTGGAACCAGACCTCACAGACGCAGTACACGTTCAAATTACGCCAGGGCATAAACTTCCAAGACGGAACGCCATTCAATGCTCAGGCTGTTTGGTTTAGCTTGAACAGGCTCCTGATAATTGATGGCACCTCTGGAACCGGCGATTCGGGCACACAGGCCGCCTGGATTGTTCAACAGATGCTGAACACAAGCCTCTCCACGACACTATGCTGCACACAAGCCCACGACGCTGCTTGGGTCCAAGCCGTTCTGGCGCAGAACTTTGTGCAGATAGTGGACCCCTACACCATTAACATCAATATCATGAACCCTACGACCCAGTTTCCGTATCTGCTTGCGAACGAATGGGCCGACATAGTTTCGCCCTCATTCGTTGTTTCTCATGACCTTCCATCCGCATGCAAGACAGCTGATTGCCCCTCAGACAGCATAGATTACACAGCCTACTTCAACCACATCGCGGGTGACGGCTTGGTAAAAGACAACTACCTAGACCTGCCAACTTCAGGTTCGAAAGCAGGAACAGGTCCCTATTTCATTGACAGCGTCAACCCGACAACTTACGAGATCGTCATGAAAGCGGTCCCCAACTACTGGGGTGGACCAAAGAACTGGAGTGGACCAGCAATATCCGTTTCAATTAAGACATTGGACTTTGTTTACGTTCCAGACTTGTCCACAAGATTGCTTGATGCTAAAGCAGGCAAAGCTACCGCCATCGGCGTGGCCGCAACGGACATTTATACAGTTGCCGACAGAGACCAATGGCTAACGAATGGAAAATTGGTGTCAGTCGTGCCAGGCCTAACGTTGTACGGACCATACCCATCATTCGTCACGGACTGGTACAGCTTTCTCACTAACGTTACGGACGCAACTGGGACGGTACGAAAGTTCCAGCCGTTCGCCGACGTAAGACTCAGATTGGCTGTAGCAGATTCAATCAACCTAACGGATGCAGAAATCAACATCAACAACCGGTTCGGCCAGGTTGCAAACCAACTGATACCTCCAGGAACGGCCCCAGCAGGCTCCTATAATCCTGACATTGGACCAATTTTCGCTTTCGACCTTGCAAAGATGCAGGCTCTACTCATTGACGCACATGATCACCCATTGACAAACTTCGTGGACGAAAATGGCCACCCATACCCAACGGGGGCAATAGACAACTCATTCTCGCCCAGTAACCCGCAGCTAATCGAGATGTACGTAGGCGCGGGTGACACTACTGACCAAAGGATGATGTCAATAATGGCTTCCAACCTGAACAAGGTGGCAACGAAACTCGGCCTGACGTTCACAATAGTGCCAGTTCCAGGAGGACAGTATTACACGCTCGCGTCAGAACACCGGATTTATTTCTACACCGCAGGATGGGTTGCAGACTACAACCACCTACTTGACTGGTTGGGTCCAATGTTCCTAGCAAGCGGTTCGTACCCGTCATGGCACAATATGAACTACACAGCCCTCAACAACTTGTACGGACAAGCCGTAGACGCCGACAGACGCGGTGACACCACCTCAATTGTCCAAATTAACAATCAGATGGAAAACTACGCCAACCAGGCCGTCGAGTACATGTATGTCGACTACCCACTTGTCTACGCTGTTAGGTCATCATTCCTTCAAGGCTACTACTACAACGAAGCAACCGCAGTACCCTACTTTGCCACCGAGTACTACACGACCTCGATATGACCGTCAAAATTCAATCACTTCCCCTCTTTTTATGTGTAAGGTATGTTTCTCAGGCAGTGCTGTTCCAAAATAGGTACAGTAATTTTAGAGTCTGACGTCGGCACCTATGAGAATAGTTTTGTCTCCCCTGAAAATTGTTTCCTAACAAGAAATCGCAACAGGCTTGCAAACCGTTAAAAGCTGAGAACTCCCCTTACCGCCCGAAGGAAAATTTCTATGAATTCAAAAGCAGTAGCGAAATCTACAGCTGCGTTAGCAGTCATAGTCATAGTTCTAGTTGCAGGACTTGCAGGGACAGTTGTTTACTACAGCCAACGAGGCGGGGCGCCATCTGGGCCGACGACGCCGTCGGTTCCGACACCCGGCTTCGTTTCATCTTCTACGATGGTCGATGAGACAGGAAACCAGTTCCAATGGCTTGATCCACACGTCTCCTACTACCAATGGGATTACCAAATTCTGAACAATCAGTATGAGAAGCTGTTATGGTACAACGGTGCTAGCAGCACTGATATCATACCTTGGCTCGCCGACAGCTATAGCCAAGTCTCACCAACCCAGTACACTTTCAAGTTGCACCAAGGCATCAACTTCCAAGACGGGACACCTTTCAACGCACAAGCCGTCTGGTTCAGCCTCAACCGTCTACTCGTAATGGACGGTACGAGCGGAACAGGTGACCACGGAACACAAGCCGCCTGGATCGTCGAACAACTACTAGATCAAACCCCGGCTACTTTCAGCTATTTCGGCGCGAGTCCGGCTTACGATGCAGCCTGGGTTCAACAGGTTCTTGCTTTCAACTTCGTACAAATCGTGGACCCGAACACCGTCAACATCAACATCAAGAATCCGACAACCCAATTCCCATACTTGCTTTCAAACGAATGGGCGGACATAGTTTCTCCGTCCTTCGTTGTATCCCATGACTTCCCATCCGCTTGCAAGACGACTGATTGCCCCTCAGACAGCATCGATTACACAGCCTACTTCAACCACATCGCTGGCCACGGCGAGGTAGCTATGAACTACCTCAACTTGCCCACTAGTGGTTCCAAGGCTGGAACTGGCCCATACTATATTGACAGCGTTAACCCAACGACTTACGAAGTCGTAATGAAAGCTGCCCCAACCTATTGGGGCGGACCAAAGAACTGGACCGGTCCACCTATCACTGTGTCAGTGAAAACACTGGACTTCACGTATGTACCAGACTTATCCACACGATTGCTCGATGCGAAAGCTGGGAAAGCAAGTGAGATTGCTGTTTCTGCCGCTGACATTTACTCAGTTGCCGACAGAAGTCAATGGTTGTCAAATGGCAAGCTTGTGTCTGTCATACCAGGCGTCACCCTCTTCGGACCCTACCCACAGTTCGTAAACACATGGTACAGCTTCCTGACAAACGTAACTGATGCGTCAGGATCTCTACGGAAGTTCCAACCGTTCGCCGACGTTCGATGGAGGCTTGCGGTTGCCGACTCCGTGAACATTACCGATGCCGACATTAACATTGCCAACAGACTGTGGACACCTCCGAACCAGATGATCCCACCAGGAACCGCACCCGCGGGTGCCTACAACCCGAACACTCAACCAATATACAGCTTCGACATCGCGAAGATGACGGCCTTAATCAAGGATGCCTGCGCTAACCCACTAACCAACTTCGTTGACGTATCCGGCAAAGCGTACAAGGCAGGCACGATTGATAACTCATGCAACCCAAGCAACCCACAGATCATTGAGATGTATGTAGCCTCAGCAGGTCAAACTGACCAGCGCATAATGGCTACGATGGCGGCCAACCTGAACAAAGTAACCACGAAGCTCGGTGTAACCTTTACAATCGTTCCAGTGCCTGGCGGACAGTACTACACACTCGCCTCGAAACACCAACTATACTTCTACAGGGCTGGATGGGTGGCTGACTACAACCACCTTCTAGACTGGCTGGGACCAATGTTCCTGTCAACTGGTTCGTATCCAGCTTGGCACAATTTCCACTACCCCCAGCTCGACGCCTGGATCCAAGATGCATATGCCGCAGACGCGGCGGGCGATGTTAACAGACTCCTTGCCGACAACGACAAGATTGAGAACTTTGCCAACCAGATAGTTATGTACATGTACATTGAGTACCCGCTGAACTACTTCGTCGAATCGTCCTTCATACAAGGCTTCTTCTATAACGCAGCAACCAACATAGAATACTACGGTACGTGGACTTACACGACCACACTTAGTATGTCGACTTAGAGGGCTAACAAAGCCCTCCTCCCTCCTTTTTTTGGAACACACCAAAAGATATACAGGCACGACAGGTCTCCCCTATAGCAATAAATTAAGGCGAACGGGAATTAGGATTGAAGATTTACGAATATGTAATTAGACGTCTTGCCCTGATGATTTTTGTCTTATTCGGCGTGAGCGCAATAGTCTTCTATTTGGCAAGGGGTTTTCCGGCAGCATTCGCCCCGTGGGCCCAGTACATAACTTTCAGAATGAAACCTAGCCAGATTGACGCTATAATCAAAGCGCACGGATTCGACCAACCACTTTACATCCAGTATTGGTTTTGGTTGCAGGATGTTTTTCACGGTGATTGGGGGTTTTCGAATTGGGCAAACGGCCTTCCAACTTACAACGTATTCGCCTCACGTTTTCCATTCACCGTTGAGTTGACTATTGCTGCGGTGATCTTCACCGTTGCGATCGGGGTTCCCCTAGGAATCCTCTCTGCCTTGAAGAATAATACAGCGGCGGATCATGCTTCGAGAATAATAGCTCTAACCGGTTACTCGACGCCGTCGTATTGGTTCGCGTACATTTTGCAGCTCGTCTTCTTCTACTACTTTTACACATGGGGTCTGCCTAACCTACCGAGCGGAGGCGTCATAAGTCAAGGTCTTTCGGGTGCAGTGCCCGCGGTCACCGGTCTTCCGATCTTAGACGGCATAATCGCTGGTAACTTAGCCTACACGGCGGACGCTTTCGCGCATGTAATACTCCCCGCTTTCAATCTCAGTTTCATAAGCTTGGGCTACTTGGCTCGTATTGTCCGGGCGAGCATGCTTGAAGTTCTTAAACAAGATTACATAATCATGGCGCGCTCCAAGGGGTTGTCTGAGCGAATAGTGATCTACCGACACGCGCTTCGTAACGCGCTAATTCCCGCGATGACGCTAACGGGCCTCTTCGTTGCCGGTCTGCTTGGCGGGGCTATAATTACTGAAACAGTCTTCTCCTGGCCCGGTGTTGGTAACGTTTCATTGCGGGCCGTCTTCCAAGGCGACAGCAATTTCATACTTCTCTACACCCTAGTAACTGCACTCATCATCGTTGCATCGAACCTAATCGTAGATGTCATGTACGTTTTTCTCGACCCGAGGATAAAATATTAGGTGTCAGCATTGACTGAGCAAGCAGTAGTTTCGGACACCAGGCAAAGTGAGACTAAGGCGAAGCTCGCTGAGCTGAAGTATGCCATTTACCTGATGCGCCAGAATCCCCTTGTCCTGGCGGGTTCGGTTTTAGTAGTCTTCTTTGTTTTGCTTTCGCTTATAGCGACGCTCGTCGTTAGCCCTGACTCGGCATCACTGCTGAATTTTTCAAGGAGCTACTGTTGGGGTAGTTCCACCTTCTCTTGGACATCGCTAGAAGCCATCTGCCCTGCGGGAACCAACCTACCATTGGGAACAGACGGCTTTGGAAGAAGCGTTCTAGACATGATTATCCTGGCTATACCATTGGACCTGGCAATCGCCTTTGTAATAGTCATTATAGCGACAGCATTCGGGCTGGCTGTTGGGTCGGTAGCTGGTTGGGTAGGTGGGAAATTCGATGAGGTGGTGCTCAGAATTACCGACATCTTCTTCGCATTTCCAGGCCTCGTACTGGCGCTTGTCTTCGCAGCGCTTTTCGGGCGGACGATTGAAACACTCACCATTGCAGTTCTACTGGTCTGGTGGCCAACATATGTCAGGTTAGCGCGAGGCCAGGTCCTAGTTGAAAAGGAGAAGACGTATGTGGAAGCACTGAAGTCGCTAGGAGCACACCCATCGCGCATTGTGCTCTTTCACGTTATTCCAAATTCAATTTACCCCATAATCGTTCAAATGTCGCTTGACATCGGGGGCGTCATCCTGACCTTTTCGGCGTTAATGTTTCTCGGATTCTCACCTAGCCCCACACTTCCTGAGCTAGGTAACCTCGCATCAGACGGCATCGGCCACGTCTTCACAGCGCCATGGCTTATCGTGTTCCCGGGGCTCACAATTCTCGTAATCGCCTTGGCCTTCAACTTGGTGGGTGATGGCCTCAGGGACATTCTTGACCCGAGGCTTAGGCGGTGAGGACATGGCGGCCAAGGAAGAAGCTCTCCTCGAAACACGAGATCTGACGGTGAACTTTCACACATACCGTGGCGAGGTAAAAGCCCTAGATCACGTACAACTAAGTCTCTATCCCCACGAGATGCTTGCACTGGTGGGTGAGTCGGGCTGCGGAAAATCCGTTACAGCCCTTACGATCCTCGGCCTCCTCCCCCAAAATGCTCACGTATTGGAAGGCCAAGTGCTGTTCAAGGGTGAGGACCTGCTTAAGAAAACTCCTGAACAAATGCAGGAGGTTCGAGCGGAGGGAATCGCGGCAATCTTTCAGGATCCTATGACCTTTCTCAATCCCGTCCTCACCGTCGGCGTTCAGCTGAAAGAAGCTTTCCTGGTACAGAAGCACATCTGGACAGCAGAAACACGCGACATGTCAGCGACGGGAACCGCGGATTCCGAAATCAGGGGGTTCTTGCTGGAGAAGGAAAGTAAGAAAGAAAGTTCGAAACGAGAATCCGGGAGAGAAAGAGGGAAAATAGTTGAAGAGCTATCAAAAGACATACTGAAACTTGTGCGGCTTCCGGACCCTGAGCGAATACTAACTCAATATCCACATGAATTGTCAGGGGGGATGCGCCAGCGGTGCATGATCGCGATGGCTTTGGCGAGGCGACCTTCTATCATCGTTGCGGACGAGATCACAACTGCCCTTGATGTTACCGTACAAGCTCAAATATTGACTCTGCTTAAGGAGCTAAGAGATACTATCGACGCTTCTTCGATTCTCATAACGCATGACTTGTCGGTCGCGGCGGAAACTGCGGACAGAATTGCTGTCATGTACGCCGGCCACGTAGTGGAAGTCGCGTCCACAATTGAGCTGTTTAGAAACCCCTTGCACCCATATACTCAACTACTGTTGAAATGCATCCCTGACGTGAGGAAACCAGTAGCGCACCTTGAATCCATCAGCGGTACCGTTCCCGACCTAATCGATCCACCCACTGGGTGTAGATTTCATCCACGCTGCCCGTTTGCGATGGAGGTCTGCCGGACAACCAAGCCGGTTCTAAAGGACATTGGAAACGGTCACATGGTCCACTGCCACCTATATTGAGGATGCACCTTGCCAGACGAAATACTAGTCGTAAAGGACCTAAAGACCTGGTTCCCCATTAGGGCCGGGATACTTCAGAAAACCGTAGCCCACGTCCGAGCTGTTGACGGCGTGGACCTTGAAGTAAGGAAAGGCGAAACTTTCGGCTTAGTCGGCGAATCTGGTTCGGGTAAGACGACGCTTGGAAAGAGCGTCCTCAGACTGATCAAGCCCACCGACGGTCAAGTATACTTCGACGGCATCGATGTGACGAAGGCCAGCAAGAAGGAACTCACGCACCTCCGACGCCGCATGCAATTTATTTTCCAAGATCCATACGCGTCCCTCGACCCGAGGCAGACCGTAGGCTCAACCCTTGTTGAGCCCATGAAGATACACAAACTCGTATCATCTAAAGCAGAGGCTATGAAACGAGCCAAGGAACTTCTACTTAGAGTAGGCCTCAACGAAGAACACCTCTTTCGTTTCCCTCATGAGTTCAGCGGTGGACAGAGGCAGAGAATTGCCGTTGCGCGAGCGTTGGCCGTTGACCCAGATTTTATTGTGCTGGATGAGCCCACATCATTCCTTGATGTCTCAGTGCAAGCGCAAGTGCTGGACTTGCTCAAAGAATTGCAGAAAGAGCTGGGCCTCACCTACGTCTTTATCTCGCATAACCTAAGCGTTGTTCAATACATGAGTGACAGAGTGGGCGTGATGTATCTGGGGAAACTTGTGGAGGACGCTGAACGTGATGTGCTTTACAAGTATCCTGAGCATCCCTACAGTTACTTTTTGATGGCAGCAATACCGGTACCGGATCCCGAATACAAGAAACCTTCAAAACTCTTAACGGGAGATGTCCCAAGCCCAGTTAACATACCACCCGGATGCCGATTTAACCCCCGCTGCCCGTACGCCACTGACAAATGCCGGTCAGGCGATATGCCATTTTACACAGGCTCTGGCGGTAGCTATCACCGTGTTGCTTGCCACTACAATATTGATTTCGATAGCGGAAACGAAGTTCTTCGGCCCCAGATGAGCTGATGGCGAATATTCCCTGAATTAGGCCTGAACTAAGAATCGGCGGTACGAGAACGCCGATAAGCTACTACCATAAGCGTGGCAAACGCCACGGCCAGGCTCGCGGCGCTTCCCCAGAACAATGCCTGAGTAAGAGACTCAGTGTGAAAGCTCAGGAGCGCTAGCTGGGTAAGGTTCCAGGCCATAATGAGTGCGAAGGCGGTTGAAAGTAAGTAGCCCCCCTTTCTTGGATTTGGAACCGTCCTCGCGAACAGAACTATCGCGAGGGAAGAAAGCAGCTTCGCTGCAACAAAGAGAGTTGGTCCGGCGCTCAAGACCAAGGGATTGATTTCGTAATTCCAGCTTGCAATTGTAATCGAAGCATCAAACGTGTTTAAGCATACGGCTATCAAGCAAGATAGCCCTCTGGCTTGGCTTCCCGCCCACCCGGCCCAGAGCATCGCGACGCCAATGAATACAATTAACCAACCTTCAAGATGCCCAGCCACAAAAGCTCCAAATCCCCCTACAACGAAGAGCAAGCCGAGGAGAACGAGTCCTATGGCCGCTGGCGCCATGACTCTTTCCATTGTTGAATGCGACTTGCCGCCACGGTTTGATTAACCTACCGTAACCCTAAAGCAAATCAACCAGAACTCTCAAGGTCGTAGAACCGAATCGAGAAGTACGATTAGTTGGCTTATATTACGGCCTGGCCTCTTCAACATGTGAAGTGGAGTTCACCCTCCTTGACAGGTGACGACGAAATCCGGAACGAGAATGACGTCCACTTACAGTGGCGAGACTACCTCGCAATCACGATCGCGTCATTCGAAACGACATTATTGCCGATCCTAGTTACCGTCCTAGTGTTGTTACTCGTCGTCCTTCTGTTAAGACTGTAGCCTAAACGAGAACCCATTACTGGCAGACTGTTGTCACTCTGAAGTATCGGTCTATTGCGCCGGCGTCTGTTGCCGGAGAATGACTCTGCCCGCGTCTGGTATTACGGAAATAGTTGACTGGGAGCCTATCGCGCGTTGGGCTGTCTGCAAAGCCGCGTTAACAGTGGGTGCCGCCCTCATGCCAAACACGTTCTCCACGTAGTAGTCGGAAATCGTTGAGACAAGGTATACCCGGTGAGTGTCAAGCGTTCTTCTGAGAAATGCTGCCTTGAAGCCGTTGTAATTGAAGTGGTGTCGAAGTCTCGTTTCCAGATGGCGGGCTTCCTTTTTTTCCGCACACCACTCGTAAAACTCCGTGTCACCATGCCCTTTTCCGCACTCAGCCGCAACAATCAACGCCCCATTTCTCTTGAGTGCTGCAATTCCCACTGGGAATGTCTCAATCGCTTCAAGCAATAATTCGTCCTGGGGCATCCCGCCAGCACTGATGACTACGATGTCAGCGGCTTTCGCAACATCTCTAGAAGAGGCAGTTTGCATGCCTTTTTCAAGGGTCAACATAGACTCCGGTAGGCTTCCGAATGCGACCTGGAGGGGGCTTCCTTCAGAATCAAGAATGGCCCCCAACGCGAAAATATCACCGGCTGAGGCAGTGATCTGAAGTCGTTCTTTGTGGAGGTCCGATACGGAGAAGTCAGTTCGTTTTGTTATATGATTCAGTGCAGAGTTCTCAGAGGCCAAACCAGGGAAGACTATGTCGCATAGCCCGGAATATTGGAGGAATGGGTGTGGTTTTAGTTCTCCTACTATGATCTTAAGGTCAGCGTTCAGAAATTCGGCGTTCAGCTGAGGCGAGAAGACGCCGTTGAAGTTCTCTAAGGGAATTGTAGGGGACGACTGTAGGTGATGATGCTCAATCTTCATTTCAGGGAACAAGTTCGAATCTAGTTCAGGTGCCCCTTGCGTATACAGAATTGTGCAGGACGCATGCGAGTTCCTGACTAAGGTTTCATGAAGCACTCTTAGCAAATCGACAGTCAATTGTGTGTTGCCGCACGGGCCGAGGGATATGCATATTCGCTCAGCCTCCTTCACCCGGGTCTGGAAGAGTTCGTTCGTATCGACGAGTTTTTTCGTTTCGGCCAGAGGATCCGGTAGACCCGTGGCTTTCTCCGTGTTGAAGATGTCGATTAACCTCTCTTCAGGCACACGTAGGGGGATTTCGGAAGACCCGTACGGTAGCCAAACTTCTACCAGGAAGGGACGCCTCTGGGGTAGCGTCTGGGTGGGGTCTGGTTAACGTTTCGGTCACAATCACTCAGTCAGATCACGAGTTTCATGAACGCGGCGAAATGTCATCCTGCAAAAAGGAATAAACACCTAAAGTGACCCTAAGAGAGTGGAGTAGTCAGACGTGGGCAGAAAGAATAGGAGCGGTGAAGAGGAACTATGCGACGTTCTTCTAAGAACAGGGAGCCTAAAGTTCGGAACATTCAAGCTCGCGAGCGGTATCTTAAGCCCATACTACGTCGACTTACGCATTATCCCGAGTGACCCCGAGGCGTTCCGGAGGGTCATAAACTATTATCTCACCGTTCTTCAGCCGAACCTGACAAAACGCGTTCAACGTTTGGCTGGCATCCCAACAGCCGGCATCGCCTACGGAGCCGTGTTAGCGTTCAACCTTTCAAAGCCGTTCCTTTACGTTCGAAAAGAAGCAAAGGAACATGGTCGTGAGCGAAGGATCGAAGGTCTTCTGCAACCGGGCGACAAGGTCCTAGTCTTAGATGATGTTGCGACGACAGGAAAGAATATCATCGAAGCAGCTGAAACGATCCGAGGGGAGGGTGGAGTCGTTGAGGACGCTGTCGTCCTGCTGGATAGGCAGCAGGGTGGGACGGCTAATCTCAGTAAGATCGGCGTGAAACTTCACGCTTTCACCACTATGAAACGCATCGCCGACAGGCTGATGGCTCAGGGCACGATTGACGAGAGTCAGCACAAGGAAATTGTGGGGCAGATCGTCGGTTAGAATGACCGTCGCCGAATAGTTCGCTCATCGGTTCCCGATAATTGTTGGCCGTAGGAAAGGCAGAGTAAACCGTAGCCGCTACTTTTTTCGCTTGTCATTCGTTGACAGCAACACAATCAACTCACCGTTGTTCTCTCACGCGCGCCAAATCATATCCGAAGGGTAGTAGAAGATTGACAGTTGAGGAAAGTAATAGATCGACGTACCTCTCCGAGTCGAAGACGGATCCCTCATCCATTAGCTCGGTGGGGAGAGCTCGGTTATGGTTTATCCTGGACTTGTCGTAGGTTAAGATGTAGTTGATTGTTTGCCCGGCGTGTACCTCCATGCCTTCCGCGGCAAGGTGCCTAGCCGCGATGACTTGCGGAACCAGATTTCTGTATTCGTTGGGGTTCTTGCTGAGGCGTTTCTCGATCACGAGCTCCTGGACCGGGATGGTTCCGTTTCTGATTAGGTGAACGTATGACCTAACGACCGCCAGTGCTTCGGGTATGAGCGCCATGAATTCCTCTGAATTTTCCGCTTTCGAGAGTGTGGTTAGCATATCCGTTTGGCATCGCCTGACTATGCCGGCGGTGTCGTGGCGGCGGAGGTCGATTCCTCTGACTTTGAGTTTACCGTCTTGGAAGATTCCGTAGTACCGGTTGAGGACGGGGATTCGCGGATCCGTTCGCGAGTTCAGGAACACAATCCACTTGTAGCACCCTTCGAACGCTATCGGGAAGCGCAGTTGCTCCTCTATCGTGCGGCATAGTTCCTCGTACTCGTCTGGGGTTGCGTTGGGTTTCCAGAGCCACATTGAATCCACGATGCCGTGTAAGAGTTTGAAGCGTTTGGATTCCGTGATTGCGACCGCTTTTCGTAGAATCTGCCGGGAGTACGCGCAGGTTGCTATGTGTGCGTCGATTCTCCCAAACCGCGCGTTCTTGAAACCCAGGTATCCGATTGCCCGCCGCTTTCGAGGCGGCTATGAGCAGACCAGGATCCATTTGAGCGCGGCTTGATGTTGATCATACCGCAGCCTCGTAGGCGGGTCCATAGCTTCTTTCTTGTACTTCTTGTAAAGCGCACGTTTTCGGAGCAATATATCAAGCGACCTGGGCACTATGCCATTCCATCTTTCACAAACATTCCATCCAAGTTCCGGTACTCGACTAACGGAGTCTGGGCAGCAGTCGCAGCGTACGGTTTCCCCGCTCAGGTTCATGTTGTGCATTATAGTTGGGTATAGGGAAGAGAAGTCGAGTTCCCCGACGGAGTCATGTAGTCCGAATTTTGGTTCGTAAATGAAGCCACCGCGGTCCGCCATTATGAGTTCGTTTCCGTTCTTCCACTCTTCGGGCTCGTTCTTGTTCCAGGGGATTAGCACGTTGGCTTTGACGGCGTGATAGAGTTGAAGGGATGTCATACTGGTGCCAATCGTCGTTCGCGAGGCCCTCTGCAATGGGATTATGCAGGTTCGGGCCACCTCGAAGAGGCCTTCGAGGCCGCAGTCGCTGCTGATGAACCCATTCGCCTCGTCCACATGCAACCGACCCAGTAGTCTTGCGGCGGTTTGCTTGAAGAGTACCTTCCCGTACGAGAAGTAACTGTGGCCCTTCACCTCGTAAACCCGAAGCGGCGAATCCTCCCTCCCGAGAACCATTCTGTGGAGGACGTGGTGGTGTTGAGCACGCCTGGCCAAGTAGGGGAAGATGAAGGAATCTCCGCCTTCCGTCAAAACTACGTCCGGATCGATCTCGCGGAAGGCTGTGACGAGTTTGTTGAGCTTGTCAAGTTCACTGCCCGAATTGAAAATTATGGTATCATTCTTGGTTCGGATTTTGATTGAATCTAATTCGTCGTCAAGTCTTGAGATCCTACAGGTCTTCTTAGTGCTAATTTCTAGCCGTAGGTTTTGAAGTGTTGGCAGTTCGTAGTCAATTGTTTCACGGGAATCCTTGATAACCCACTTAACGCGGCCATGAGATGCATCGGCTTCGACGAACGCTAAGGGGAATAGGTCGTTGTGATAGAGGTACATCTGAGTTGATGGGACATCTACGTCGTAGAGCCTGAACTTCGAGTATCCACCATGCCGGAGGATCTTCCGTGCCAGTGTTTGGGCTTCGGATTCGTCGTTTACTTCAACTTCGAGAATCTTACTCTCAATTTTGTCGCCCGCTCTCTCGAATTTCTCGACGAATGTGCATGATGGGATGAATGGTTGGAGGTTTAGGAGGTCGTCAGGTTCCCCGCTAATGTGGATTCGCGGTTTCCACTCGTCAACTAGCCTGACGCATGATCCGTCGGACTGCTTGAGCCAGACAACCATTTGGCCGGCTTTAGGGTAAACGTCCAGGATCCAGCCTTGATGTTTCAAAGACCTCGCTCTTCAATTCTCTTCTCTAACTCGATGATTTTCTTGTGATGCGCGAACAGCATCGAAATAATTAGGGGCACCTGTTTTATTGGTGAGGCCATTACGCTCGCCGCTGACGCGAGCATCTTACACTGGTTCAACATATCTTCGAAAATAATTTTATCTTCTTGCCTGAGAAATTCCTGAAACCTTTTCAGTTTCTCAACCTCGGCCTCTACGACCATTCTCCATGACGGGATTGTTCGTCCCATCACAGGTAACCCTCCAAAGTTTCCACCCCAGGCGAAGATGCGGTGGCGGTGCGCGAGGGAAGCCACGGATGTTTCAGTAGTGAGAATCGAGTCAGGTTGCCTTTTTGCTCGATTGTTGCGAAGACGTGCGCGGCCTGTGTGAGGGTATGGTCCATTAGCGCGTTTCTTGATTCTAGGTTCGTCGCAATTATCAGGCATTTTTGTTGTCTGGCGAGGCTTGCGAGGTTTCTCGCGGTTTTCGTGAAGATGCGAAGCGCGTCCTCTTTATCCTCGCCCTGTATGTCCGGGTCGCAGTAGAGTTGCGTAATGCCGGAGACGACGACGAGTTTCGCTCTGAATTTCTTTATCGCGGGTGGGAGTTTGTCGGTTATGAGGCATGCGAGTTGATGGTGGGTGAACGGCCTACTGACATGAAGCCGTTCTAACACTTTCTCCGTGTCAAGGCCATGCTCAACTGAGCGATCTGAGATATAGTATGGGTCGAAGAGGTTGCCCCCGTCAACGAATACCGTATCGCTGTCCGGGCCTAAGGGTTGTGGGAGAGTCGCCCTAACGCAGAGTAACATAGAGAGAGCGTGTGCAGGTTTCCCCTGAAACGTAACAAACTGGCCGAAGTTGAGCCTCAAGATTCCATCTAAGACTTCTGCGCCAGAGGTCAGGTCAGGTTGCAACTGTTGACGCTTGCCTAGCAGAAGGTCGTTAACTTTGACGAAGTTTTCGACGGCTACCTCACAATTCAATAGAACCATAGAATTGCCATGAAGAATACAAGCAGATAATTCGAGAGACCAGATTGAGCACATGTCTGTCAGAGACCGGTGAATGTAAACCGTTCTGCATTTGATGCAGCCACCCCAGCATGGCAAGTGGGACATTTGCCGACAATGGTTTAAAGAAAAACTTTGAGGATGTTCTAGTCTACCACGTAGGGCTAGAACAGAATTGCAACACTGAATAACGATGTAAGCCCTATGTTACGTGGGGTGAGGTAGCCCATACTACCGCTTGCGCAGCTTGGTAACCAATTTGCGACCGGCAGAGTAAGGATCAATTTTGTTTGCCTCCACCTGTTTCATGATTTTCTGGAACATTTCTGATGACGCCATCTCCTTCAAGGATATGTCCTCAAAGTATCGCTTGGCCGCGTCGAGAACCTCGGAACGCAAGCGATTGTCATACGCCCTTCGTGATCTAACCGACTCCTTCACGTACTCTGAGTGTTGTTTTATTGCCTCTATAAGCCCCGTAACTCCGTCTCCGGACGTCGCGACCGTCTTCAAAACACGGGGTCGCCAGCCTCTGACAGGTTCGGACATCATAACCATTTGGTGAATTTCTTGCGCTGCTCGGTCCGCATTCTCCCTATCGGCCTTGTTAACGACGAAGATATCTCCGATCTCCATAATGCCTGCTTTCAACGCTTGAATCTCGTCCCCTAACCCGGGGGCAGTTACAACAACTGTGGTATGAGCGAGTTCTTTTACGTCGACGTCGGACTGGCCAGCTCCAGCTGTTTCAACAATGACATAGTCCATTGCGGTTGCGTCTAGGATTCGAACCGCGTCCTCCGTTGCTTTGGCAATGCCACCAAAATGGCCGCGAGTAGCCATGCTCCTGATGAAGACTCGAGGATCTGCCGCTAGGTTCCCCATCCTAATTCGATCACCTAGTAAAGCGCCACCAGTTATCTGACTTGACGGGTCAACGGCAACGATTCCTACGCTGCGGCCAGCATCTCTGAATCGCTTCGCAACCTGCGCAATCAGCGTGCTTTTTCCGCATCCTGGAGGGCCCGTTATGCCAATAATTTGGGCCTTACCTGCAAGCCAATACAAGCTGGAAAGAATTGCAATCCTTGAACGAGGATCATTCTCCGCAATCGACATTAACTTGGATATGGCGCGTCGGTCGCCGTGTACAGCCTTTCGAATTAGTGTTTGGAGTAGTGAATTCGTATTCGACTTAGGCACGAATGTGAGCGCCTCGTGATATTCCTAGATAATGGTCTTGGGATGGAATTCCCCATATTCTTCTCTTATGACATCGCTTATTTCGCCTGTTGTAGCCTTCGACCTCACAGCGTTAATTATCAATGGAATTACGTTGATATCCTGCTCGAGAGCGTTCTGAAGCCTTCTGAGGCTACGAAGTAGCTGGGTTTTCTTGCGGTTTCGTTTGAAAGTCTTGGTGCGGGAGACCTGCCGCCGCACTGCTGCGGGCGCAATCTTATGGATGGTGATTTGATACGGTTTCGGGTCGACACACACGTTAACCCCAACTATCTTGTTTGCACCCGATTCGATCCCTAATTGCCTCTTGAAGGCACTCTCGCGAATCTGACTTTGGATGTACCCACTCTGAATTGCTCTAACCGATCCTCCTAGCTTCTCGACCCGACTTATTTCCGCCCTCGCCTCTTTTTCTAACAGGTTCGTCAGGTATTCGAGATAGTAGCTTCCACCCAACGGGTCAACTGTCTTCGTAACGCCACTTTCGTGGGCAATTATCTGCTGCGTGCGGAGCGCTATTTTCACCGCTTCCTCTGTAGGCAGAGACAGCGCCTCGTCAAGGGAATTTGTGTGTAGGGATTGTGTGCCCCCTAAGACTGCTGCCAGAGCTTGTATTGCTACTCGGACGATGTTGTTTTGCGGTTGCTGAGCAGTCAGTGTCTCCCCGCTAGTCTGAGTATGGAAGCGAAGTTTCATGGCCTCTGGGTTCTTCGCGTGGAATTCTTCTCTCATTATTTGGGCCCACATGCGGCGCGCTGCACGGAATTTCGCTATCTCTTCGAGGAAATCGTTGTGACATGCAAAGAAGAATGATAGATGCGGTGCGAACTCGTCGACCTTCAATTCGCGTTGGATGCAAGCTCTCACATACTCTTTTGCGTTGGCAAACGCGTAAGCGAGTTCCTGAACCGCGTTTGAGCCGCTTTCTCTAATGTGGTATCCGCTTATGCTGATCGGGTGCCACATCGGCATTTTCTTAGCGCAAAACTCGATAATGTCTACAGACAACCTAAGCGACTGCTCGGGAGGAAAGATGTAGGTGTTCCGTGCTACGTACTCTTTGAGAATATCATTCTGCGACGTTCCACGAAGTCGCGTAAGTGGAACTCCTTGAGACGTCCCGATGACCGTGTACATCGCCAGCATTATGGCTGCCGTGGCGTTGATGGTCATCGAGGTACTGATCCTTCCAAGGTTGATGCCCTGGAAGAGTAATCGCATATCTTCCACAGAACTGATTGGCACTCCTACCCGGCCAACTTCTCCCTCGGCTCTCGGGCTGTCTGAATCATAGCCCAATTGAGTTGGAAGGTCAAAGGCAACACTTAGCCCCGTTTGTCCATTCTTTATCAGAAACCTGAAACGTCCATTCGTAGCCTCCGCGCTGCCAAAACCAGAATACTGCCTCATCGTCCACAGCCGCGAACGGTACATCTCGGGGTAGATACCGCGCGTAAAGGGAAACCTGCCAGGTTCACCTAAAGTGCGTTTGGCGGGCCGATGATTAGAATCCAACTGGTCGTAGAGCTCTTTCACTGGGAAACCAGAAGACGAAGAAATCTTCCTTTCTTTCAAAGCTATACAAACCTCCTTAGGAACCTAGCACGTATATGACTTTGAAGGAAAAACTCTCAGATTACCCAAAAGAACATTAACGCCCATTCTCTGAAGTTTCCTAGCTCGTGTGCAAACAAATGCCACCAAAGAAAAGAATGAACTATTGGGAAAAAAAACTCGACCAAATAGCAGCCGCGAGAAAGAAACAAGGAACACTGTACGACCGCAAAGAGCTTCGCTCGATCAGAGGGAGACACCGCAGATGGGAAGACGGCAGTCTAAAGAAATGGCTAGCTAAGGTGCCGGAGCGAAGCGAAACCTTCGAAAACCCCTCTGGGCTTCCTCTCAAGCGCCTCTACAGTCCCACTGACGTGGCGTACCACCGCTATGCTCAAGACTCTGGAATGCCGGGCGAATACCCATACACACGCGGAATCTACCCAACCATGTACAGGGGGCGCCCGTGGACTATGCGAATGTTCTCCGGTTACGGGAGCCCAGAGGAAACCAACTCCCGCCTCAAATACCTCCTGAAAGAGGGCGAGACTGGACTGAGCATCGCTTTCGACATGCCCACCCTGTATGGGATTGACGCAGACCATCCTAGGGCGGAGGGCGAGGTTGGCAAATGTGGAGTCTCCGTTTCGTCACTCAGAGACATGGAGGTCGTCTTCGATGGGATTCCGCTTGACGAAGTCAGCACCTCGATGACAATCAACGCACCGGCTTCCGTTTTAACCTGCATGTATGTTGCAGTCGCGGAGGAACGCGGCTTAGAATCAGCGAAACTGCGCGGCACGGTGCAGACTGACATTCTCAAGGAATATGCGGCTCAAAAGGAATGGGTGTATCCACCTGAAGCTCACCTCAGAATTATCCGTGACATGATACTATACTCCACTAAACATCTACCGCAATGGAACTATGTCAGCATAAGCGGATACCATATTGGGAAGCAGGTTCAAGTGCCTTACAGGAGCTGGCTTTCACTTTAGCGGATGGATTTGCCTATGTCGACCTAGGGCTTGAGGCTGGGTTGAACGTAGACGATTTCGCGCCCAGGCTGTCGTTCTTCTTCAATTGTGGGATGGACTTCTTCGAAGAAATTGCAAAATTCCGGGCCGCCCGGCGGATTTGGTCTAAGGTGCTGAAGGAAAAATACCATGCGAAAAACCCCAGGTCGCTGCTAATGCGATTTCACACCCAGACTTCAGGCGTGTCGTTAACATGGCAGCAACCACTCAACAACATTGTAAGAACCGCCGTAGAGGGTTTAGCCGCAGTTTTGGGTGGAACACAATCCTTGCATACGAACGCGTATGATGAAGCATGGGCCCTGCCCACAGAAAAGGCCGCTCTAATCGCACTCAGGACGCAACAACTCTTGGCTGAAGAAACAGGGGTTGCCGACGTAATTGATCCCCTCGGCGGTTCCTATTATGTGGAATGGTTGACCGATGAAATGGAACAGCGAACATTCGAGTATCTCGCGAAAATCGAGGACCTTGGCGGTATTCTACCCGCAATTAAGAAGGGCTACATTCAGAGAGAAATCGCAGACACTTCATACAAGTATCAAAGGCAGATGGAAGAAGGTAAGAGAGTTATTGTGGGCGTTAATGCGTATGAAATGAAAGAGGCTTCTCCTCTTGAGACGCTAAGAATTGACGAGAAGGTACGGAACAGCCAGGTCGAGAGGTTGAATGAAGTCAAAAAGACTAGGGATGCTACTGCGGTGAAAAACTCTTTAGAAGAACTTCGTTTCTCTTTCCAGGACCCTGATTCGAACAGTATTTACCCGATGCTTAAAGCCGTGAAATCCTACGCGACATTAGGAGAAATTGTTGACGTTGGAAAAAGAGTGTTCGGGGACTGGAAGGAACCCTCGATACTATGAGGTTTGGAGGTGCGATGATTTCAACAACACGGTTGATGGCTAGGAAGACCCAGCAGAGAAAAATCAGGGTGCTTGTGGCGAAGCCCGGGCTCGTGTGAATCTACGGCCAAACGGGCACGACCGCGGCGCCCTTGTCTTGTGTAGGGCACTCCGAGATGCTGGTATGGAGGTTATCTATGCGGGACTCTTAGCCAGCCCAGATTACGTCGCTCAAATGGCCATAGACGAAGACGTTGATGTTGTCGCCATGAGTCTCCTTAACGGGGCACACATGACCGCTTTCCCGAAGGTCGCGAAGGCGCTGAAGGAGAAACGCGCAAGTGACATCCTGCTCGTAGGGGGCGGGATTATCCCCGAAGAAGATAAGCCGAAACTCGAGAAATTGGGTATAACGGGAAATTTCGGCCCAGGCACAACTCTGAAAGCGATCGTCGATCACATAGTGGTCCGCGTTCAGAAGGAACGCTGGAAGTAGCCTCAGTATCCAGCACATTAGACTGCTTTATCGAAATGCTCGATGTCGAGTATAGATCCCGTGCGTTTGGCCTTTTCCCTGAAACCTAGGCGAAACCTTGTCGCCAATTGCAAGTAACAATCGTTTCTTGACTTCGATGTTGTAGGGCAGAACTCCTCTACTTGGTTTTCTGACCAAATCGTTCCTTGACCCAGACCCGTATTGGTTCGAGTTGTTTCCTCATTCGTGCTTTTTCTTCCTCTGATCTTCTGCCCCGCAGGGGTCCTGCCGGAACGAAGTAGATGTCCATGGGATTGCCACTGGGCTGATCGACGAACTTGATTTCCACATTCATGTCGCACTCTACGTCTTCTGGCTCAATGCCCACTAGGCGGCCTGCGATCATAGTGTTCGCCCCTTCAACTCTGACATACGCCAATATGAAAGGCAGATCCG